>AACY020561860.1_pt1 | contig 74502 bp, 79 predicted proteins | sample 267378 | NCBI WGS metagenome assembly AACY02 (sample SAMN02954345, study PRJNA13694) | marine metagenome | biome: aquatic; feature: ocean; material: water; isolation source: isolated as part of a large dataset composed predominantly from surface... | reverse complement strand
TTATTCTTCCACCTAGTAAGAATACACTAAAAAAATAACCAAATGTTAGATAACTAACTTTTTATGTTGACATAGAAAAGTTAGTTATCTAACATTTAAACATCGATTAGAACGGAAATGAAAAGATTCTAATCACGCTCTTTAACAGACTGGCCCATGAACAACTAACCTTGGCACCCTCATTTGTGAGGGAACCAAGCTAGGTTACTCCGAGGATCACGCGGCGGAGGATAGTAATCCGCGTAAATAGACTTGTGCGCCTCTTGCGGCGACCGGGTATTAGCTCCCCCAGATAAGGGATAAAACGTTGGAACAACCCGCGGCTAATAAGTGACGTGATCACGCCCTGCGAGCATGACCCGTAAAGCGCACAACCCCGCCACGTTCTGGCGGTGAGGTAAGAACACCATGCACCTGTTTAATCAGGTTGCATTGGGAAGCAGTTTGCACAATCGGTTAAATAGCGCGGTGCGCAACGTGCTGAGTTACGGCGTTACAAAGCGCTGGGGTACAGCGAAAGCTCGGAAGGCCGTACACAAACTGCTTCACCAATGCGACTTACAAGCCAGCCAAGGAGAAATGTATGCCTAACCATGTAACAAACATAATCGAAGCAAAACCATTAGTAATTAAGTCAATGTTGAATGAACAAGGATTAGTGGATTTCTGCCAGATAATCCATAAACACTCCGATTTAGATCTCGATGGAAGTGGAATGATTAGCGGTGAAGCTGAGAACGCAGCCGAGCTGATGTGTAATGAACCCCCATCTGATAACGAGTTGATAGCGCGACTCAAGCTGATTAATCGCTTGAGAAGTAGTGCATTACATATGAGCGATGAAAGCTTTGAACAGTTTGTAATGATGATGCGTAACAAGCGTAAACATGGATTTTATCATTGCATGGACTATGCGCGTAACGCATGGGGTACAAAGTGGAATGCATATAGCCAATCAGTCGAAGATAACACCGATTCATTGGTTACATTTGAAACTGCATGGTCACATCCATTCCCAGTAATTGAAGCGCTTTCTAAAAAATTTCCCGATGAAATCATCAGCGTTAAATACGCCGATGAAGATACAGGTTCTAACTGCGGCACTTACTCCATCAAAAATGGTGAAATTATTGAGCAAAATATAGCTCCTAATTGGTCTGAACAGACAGAGCAACAAAAGCGTTTCTTCACTGAGTTTGCATTTCGCTTAAGGCATCCAGATACCGATCCTCGCCAATATGGCTACAACGAAAATTTTGAATATGACGAAGCGGTTGAAACGGCTTTTTCAGCATAGAAACAATCCGCTTGAGCTGGTTGCTGATGACGTAACCGGCACCGTTTACACCGCAACCATCCGGAATTACCGGATAGTTGCCACCGTAAAACCGCAGGGAGCAATACTATGAAAGCCCAACAACCTGATTTTATCGACCTAGTGCTAATGCTATTAGCCAAGCTAATCCCCTTCGACGTGTTTTAAAGGATCTTGCAATGAGAATACTACGTTTAAAAGAAGTTATTCATATGACTGGTTTATCTAAGTCAACAATCTATGACCGAATGCCTACAGGACAATTTCCTAAATGTTTTCCTCTTGGTGGGCGCATTGTTGGATGGTCTGAGTTGGATGTAAATGATTGGATAAAAGAAAAAATAGAAAATAAACCTGATAAATAAAGTTGGTACTAGAAATGATTACAAATATTAACTTAGAGTCAGGAATGTTTATCCCTAAAAAGGTGATTGATAGCGAGTCCTATTACTACCTTAGCGGCGGAGCGGCAAAGCTGCTCAGTATGTTGTCGTGGCAATATAAAATGAACCCAATGAACGGCAATGGTAACAACGGTAATCTTACGGTGGCGGTCTCGGTTATTGGCGATTACTGCGGCTCTAAAAACACCATTACCAAGTACAAGAATGAGTTAATAGAGGCGGGGCTAATTGTTTGCACTCGTCAGCCTGAAAAGATGCCTTCTGGGCGCTTTAGCACTGCTCTATACGGTTTGTCTTGGCTACCTATAGATGACATTTGGGTTAACGGTGAGCGCATAAAGCTTGATATCCACCCGACAGTAACGCCACCAAGAATTGAGTGGAAAAAACATATCATTAGCAAAGCTAAAAATAAGGATTTTATAATGGAAACAGTAAAAGACGTTAAGGCGGAAAAAAAGTGGAAAAAGCTAACTGGAGAAGTTATGGCACTTTACAAATCTCATCCTGATGGGCTTAAAGCTGGTGCAGAAGAAATTAAGAGAATGTTTAAATATTTAAAGGAGGAATTAGGAATTACAGACTAAGTATTGGCGGTGACGGAGAGATTCGAACTCTCGATACGTTTCCGTATACACACTTTCCAGGCGTGCTCCTTCAGCCACTCGGACACGTCACCATTCAACTAAGCCTAAGACTTGCGCGGACTTTACAAGACTGTATTTGCTCTGTCAAACACAACTGCATTTGCAATGTCTTAATGCGCAAAAATCAAACAAAAAGTTAGATTTTTGTCCAGAAAAAGAACAAAACCAACCCATTCAAACAACCCTAATTCATACAATCTACCATGCGAGGTGACCTATGTCCCACCCAATCGCAGCGCATCACTGCGCCCCACTGCTACCCGTAGAATCGCAACTGCTGTTACACCTAAGCATTGCCTGTCGCCTCGCCCAATTACCCGAGCTGATGCATTGCCCAACAGTGATCCAGCGTAAAAACGAACTCGAGGCTTATTTGCAAAGCCATGTTTGCAGTTATGGCTTCCGCGAGCGTTATCACGTTACAAAACTGGATGACGGCCCGTTAAAAACCACCGCATTAAATGAAGTGGCCAACATCCAAGTCAGCCGCAGCGGCCGCGTAAAACTAACCCGCATCGCCGAGCCACCAGCAATCAATATCACGGTAAGCGATAGAACTATCAGCTGGCTAAACCGCAGTTTTCATCACGCAAATCATCACGCAAGCCAGCTAATGATTAATAAGGCAGATAGCCATGTTTGATGCACAGGACCACGCCACCAGCGACGCCCTAGTCGCCATGCTGGGTAAAGAGCTAGAGCAAGAACGGCAAGATAAAGGCAACGCCATTGCCGCTTATTGTGATCGCTCAATAGCCGAATTAAACCAGCTGATCATCGACTATCCAGAGTCAAAAAGCGCATGGTTGCGCCATATCGATAGCTGGCAGCAGATAAAGCAAAAGCACGGCTACAGCAGCGCACAAGATCTGCTTGATTCCCAGTATGCACAACTCGCCAGCCAAACCAGCCAAGCACACAAGTTGAACGTGTAAGTCATCGTTACACGTTCAGCGCCAATCGTCTTACATCATCCAGTGAGTAATCACCATGAAAACCAAATTCAACATTGAATATCTGCCAATGCTGGCAGCGTTCGCCGCTAAAAATGATGTTCGTTACTTCCTAAACGGCTTTCACGTAAAGCCGCACCCAGAAAAAGGCGTAATCCTCACCGCCACCGACGGTCATTGCCTCGTCACTATCCATGACGAGGACGGCTTTAGCGATGGCGAGTACATTTACCCAATCAGTAAAGACTTGGTAAAAGCCGCCAACAAAAAGCATTTGCCGCCCATTCAAAACATCTTTATCAACGATGGCGTGGCAATGCTCACATCGATTTACGACATCCTTGATACCTTCACCACCTTTGAAGCGTTGGACGCTCAGGCACGTAAGCTTATTGCTTACATTGAGTTTATTAGCCCAATCGATGGGCGTTATCCCAATGCAGGCAAACTCTTTAAATCACGGCTAAGTGATGAAAACTTAAAGCCAGTATCAACGATTGGCATGAATGTAAACCTGCTAAGCCGCCTATCAAAATTGAATTACTGCAAGATTAACGGTGCTGCTTTGCACCTAGCAGAAAAGAATTCGCTGATTGCAGTCATGGGTTTAAAAAAAGAAATCGTCGCCATGATCATGCCTATGACATTGGACAAATCAGAGTCAGCACCTCCAGCAGACTTTGTGAATCACGCCGGACACCAACCAGCAGAACCAATAGCCGAAGCCGCCACGGAATTAACCTCCACCCCAGCACAAACCAGCGCCGCTTGATCTTCGCAGCCATTCACGAAAGAAGGAATCGCAATCATGAACACTAAACCGCTCAAAGCCTACGAAGTCAGAGAATTATACGAAGGTTACAGCAGTATCGTATTTGCCACCAACTCAGCTACAGCAAGAAGAGAAGGCGCAGCTGAATTAGGTTTTGACTGGGAAGATATTGATTTTTGCCGACGCTTACCATGGGCTGACGAATACGCAGGCGTTAAAGGTGGCGTGCCACCACTGGTTTGTATTGAGCACGGTTGGTGGTTTAGGTGCATGCATTGCAATTGCAAAATCGACTGTGATCTTGAAGGTGAGGATGAACAAGGCAACTACGTCAAATTAGAGCCTGTAGATGATGGTAGCGCAATCTTCTGCTCTCAATCCTGCAAAGACAAACGCGACAATGAGAAAGCTGACAGAAATCTAGCGTTTGAAACATTCAAAAAGTCAGTCCAAGAAAAACGACCTGACCTTACATTTACGGAATTCACTGGCGGATGGCCTTGGATAACTATGACTGCCAGATTCACTTTCCCAGGCTCTAAATACGGCGGCAGTGCAACCGACCAACACGGCGACGGCAATATCCAATGGTTTATTGCCAACGGTGATAAAGCCGCTTGGGACGAATACGAAGCCAAACGTGAAGGCGGTGCAGCATGCTAACCCACGACAAGCCCCAACACGCCGATATCAAGATCGGCCTCGGCCATATCGTCGCAGATAAAGACGGTTGGATGTTGCCAGGTGGCAAGTTCACCACTAACCGCGCCGTTGCCATCCGTGCCGCCAAAGGCTTGCACCGCTTCTTGGTTAAAAGATAAGGACGTCACATGAGCCAACAAATCGAAATCCCTGCATTCTTGCTAGAAATGTCACAGCAAATGCATCAGCAGTCTAACCGCTGCACTGCCGAACCCATCTGGCAAGTACGCTGCAAGCGCTATTTGGTTACCGAAGAAGGCTATAACGAATCTCACTGGGAGATTATTGATACAGATAGTGATGGCGACGCGCTATATCACTCTGATAAATGCGATAAGAAACCGCTGGCTGAATGGTTAGTTGAAAACGAACATCAATGGTGTAGCAATTGGCTGCTTGATAACGACATTGAAAGCGAATATCCCGACATTGCTTATGTTTATGGTCCTGCATTTAATGAAGTGTTTATCAACGCATTTATCGATGAGTTTGAGGTTGAATATGACTACGACGAGCTACCAGAGCAGCTTAAAAAGCTGCACATACAAGAAACTGAAGAAGTCATTAAAACCTGCTTTACCGAAGCCGATGCACTGGCATTTATCGCCCGTAAGCAGCACGACTATCCAAAGCTTTACACCTATGTCGAATCAATGGTGTTTTGCCCACAGATGATCCAATTACGCCATTGGATCATGTCACTCACCACGCCAGAGGTGAAAGCATGAGCCAACAACTCACACCAAAGCAAATCGCTGCAAGGGCTTACTACCAAGCGAACAAGGAAAGTATCAAAGCGCAAAAACGGGCTCAATACGAAACTAAGGCGCGAAAGCCAAAAGTGATGAAGGTCATTAACTCATCGACTTCTCAACCTTCAACTGCTGCACCTAAAGCTAAAACAGTCAGATTCCAAGAGGAAAATGAGCCAGTCATCCAGTCAATTAGGATATCGGCAGAGGATAAAGTGCGCTTGGCTAAACGCCGCCGTATAGAGGATATCAAACTCGCCAAAGAGCTTGGGTTAAGTCTGGAGGATTTTGAATAATGAGCCAATTATTCTACCTGCGCGATTCGCGCACCAATGTCGGCGATCAGCTCTATGTTCGCGAAACTTGGTATCAAAAAGGACATTACTGCATGCCGATGTGGGATGGCGCTGATCTTGAGGATGCATTCTGGAGTGGAACAAAACAGGCGAAGTATTTTGCCTCTGACCAGATAGAAAAAGTATCACATAAATTTGGTGAAGATTTTTGGAGAAAGCGCCCATCTATCCATATGCCGCGCTGGGCTGCTCGCATCATTCTTGAAGTGACCGATATTCGTGTAGAGCGTGTACAAGACATAAGCGAGCGTGACGCATGGGCAGAAGGGTTTGACGGTTACGACGATGATGTGACAGGTGGCAAAAACGGCTATTCAGAGTTTTGCGAAGCTTGGGAGTCAATTTATGGCAAGCAATCAATAGAGCAATCAAATCCTTGGGTTTGGGTGATTGAGTTCAAGGTGATCAGCACCAAAGGCGGTGAAGCATGAGCGCCCCTAAATCATCCCGCGAAATGCTTTACCTGCTCGCAGGCAGCGAGCCAGAACGCAAGCTTGACTTGCTGCTATCGCTAACGCGCATCACCTCCGAGCCAACGATTGCCGCCTTAAAGCTGCACTACACCACTGGTCTGGCTGAAGAACGCTGCGCCGCTCGCCACTTTATCGAGCTATCAAACCTAATGCGTGCCCAAAACACGCTCAACAGCACTATGGGCGTGGTTGAAGCCATCAAAGAAATCGACTGGGAAAAGCATCTCGCCAAGTTAGCCGCAGCCAACGCTCGGATCGCTGAACTCGAAAAAATACTAGCCAGTTATCAGTTAACTGATTCAAAGGAGCATGCTGCATGAGCGTCAACAGCCAATACGCCAGCGCCCTGCGCGAACTCAAAACCAAACAAGCCCACTTCCTCAAAGAAGTCGGCGACCAATGGCGCACGCCAGACGCGCTTTACTGGGGCATATTCGCCAAGTTCGGCCCCTTCATCCTCGACTTGTTTAGCGATGGTGATAACGCTAAATGCCCACGCTATTACACGGTTGAAGATAACGCCTTAGTCCAAGACTGGACCAAGGACTTAGCAGGCGGTAAAGCTTTTGCAAACCCGCCGTATTCCCGCAGTAGTTACGAAGATAATCAAGCTATTACAGGCATGCGCAACATTATCGCCAAGTCCATCGAGGAACGCGACAAGGGCGCCAAGTTTGTTTACTTGATTAAGTCGGCGACCTCAGAAGTATGGTGGCCAGAAGATGCGGATCATGTGTGCTTCATCCGTGGACGTATCAGCTTTGACTTACCAGAGTGGTTTGTGCCAGCAGACAAAAAGCAAGAGTCCTCAAGCGCAGGGTTTGCCTGTGCGATTGCGGTATTCGACAAGACATGGCGCGGCGAGCGCATGAGCTATGTCAATCGCGACGACCTGCTACGCGACGGCCAAGTGATGCTCGATATGGTTGCTGCGGCGTCAGAGAAGAAAGTGCAAGAGCAAGCAGAGTATGAAAATTACTTGGCAACAGAATGCCCTACTTTCATGGGGGAGCCAGTTTTAACTGCAACAAACAGCGTATGGCCTAAAGAGGTTTTGGAGTTAGTAGAGCAAGCATTCAACGCCAACCCAAACACTAAAACCGATGTTCGCCAGCAAATGTTGTGCGAGCGAGTAAACCAACGCTTACTCGATAACGTCCTTAAAAAAGACATTATCGCAGAAATAAACAATATGCTTGCTCGCTGCGAGCGAGTGGAGGATGCAGCATGAGAGGCTTAATCGTAGATAACTTTGCAGGCGGTGGCGGTGCCTCCACTGGCATGGCTTGGGCACTGGGGCGCAGCGTGGATATCGCAATCAACCATGATCAAGATGCTATTGCAATGCACTCGGCCAACCATCCAGAAACGCTGCACTATTGCGAATCGGTATTTGATGTGGATCCAGTACAAGCCACTGCAGGTAAGCCGGTTGATGTGGCGTGGTTTAGCCCTGACTGCACTCATTTTTCTAAAGCCCGTGGTGATACCCCAGTTAAAAAAGAAATTCGCGGATTAGCGTGGATTACTATTCGTTGGATATTGAGAACACGACCGAAATTAATCCCATTAGAAAATGTTGAGGAATTTAAAACATGGGGGCCGTTGATTGGTGAAGATACTAAAAACCAACGTCCTGATCCTGCTCGTAAAGGTGAAACGTTTGAAGCCTTTAAGGCCATGCTTACGACTGGTGTCGATAGAAATCACCCTGCTTTAGCTGAGTGTGTTGAAACATTAGGCTTAAGCAATAGTGATAGAGAAAAGTTGATCCACGGACTCGGCTATAAAGTGGAGTTTCGTGAGTTACGAGGCCGTGACTATGGGGCTCCAACTATCCGTAAGCGTCTATTTATGATTGCTCGTTGCGATGGTCGGCAGATTGTATGGCCAGAACCAACACACGGCGCCCCGCACGATCCGCGCACCATTCGCGGTGAATTACTGCCTTGGGTGACATCGGCTAAAAAACTCGACTTCTCATTACCATGCCCAAGCATCTTTATGACCAAAGAAGAAGCTAAGCGGCAAGGCATTAACGTAAAACGCCCTCTGGCTGATGCTACCTTAGAACGTGTGGCCATCGGCACGATTAAGCATGTTTTAGAAAACCCTAACCCATTTATTGTTGAGATAGCTAACTGGTCAGGTAATGGTACCAAGAGCGTTAACGAACCGCTGAAAACCATCACAGCATATCCAAAAGGCGGGGCGTTCGCACTTGCTGCTCCTGTGATGATTCAGGCAAATGGTGGCTTTAACACCACACATGCGTATTCAGTTGATAGCCCTTGCAGCACGATAACGAATACTGGCAGTCAACAGCAAATTGCCTCTGCTTTTATGGTTCACTTGCGTAAAAACATCAAGCCTACCTCAGTTGATTCACCTATGCCGACTATCACTGCAGGTGGTACCCATCATGCAGAGGTAAGGTTGACTCTTGTTACACCAGGCGAAAGCGGTTTGACGGCAGAGCAAGAAGCTGGCGCCGTACAAGTTAGCGCGTTTTTGATGCGTTATTACTCAAATGGTGGCCAATGGAGTTCACTCAATGAGCCATTAGCCACTATCACCACCAAAGAGCGCATTGCTTTAGTCACCGTCACTTGGAATAACAAAACCATGGTGATAGTGGATATCGGCCTGAGGATGCTTACTGCTCGAGAACTTTTCAGCCTGCAAGGCTTCCCTGATGACTACATCATTGACGGCTATAACGGCAAAACAAACAAAACCAAGCAGGTCGCAAGGTGTGGCAATTCGGTACCACCACAATTTGCAGAAGCTATTATCCGCGCAAATCTCCCAGAGCTTTGCACACAAATCGCTGAAGCAGCATAGGAGGCAGCATGAAGCAATCAACCGCAATCCGCGAAGCGCTTAAGCGTTGGTACGCCCTGCCACGAAAACAAGCAGGTAGCTGCCAACAATTTATGAAACAACTCGCCGAAGAATTGGCAAAAGAAGGTAAGTGATGACAACCAAACGCAGAGTGTTATTAGACGGTAACGGCTCAAGCCAAATCAACGTAGAAGGCCTTGGGGTTTACGTTCCTGCCAGCGAGCTCGCACAACTTAAGCAAAAGCTTGGCATCGATGTTCAGCAATTGAAAGACCAAATTAAAGCCATGGAATTTGATCGCTCAACTCATATCGATGATATAGGCATCGACAGATTCACTAATGCGATGCGCCTAAAAATGGCCTATGCCAGAGCTAAGGGCCGCAGTGGTTGGGATGATCCAGCGCAGTGCTCAGGCGAGCAATTAGCCGCGGCATTAGTCGAGCACTTAAGCAAAGGCAACGAAGGCACATTCGAGGACGTTGCCAACTTCGCCATGATGCTGCACCAGCGCAAAGAGTCGCCAAGTTTGTTGGTTGATGCTATCGCAAATTTAAACGCTGCAGCAGGCGATGAACTTGAAGGCTTACGTGACGCCATTCAAGCGTGTGAAAACCTAGGGTATAGAGTGATGTTCGGTAACTGGCAGGTTACTGGCGCCATTCTTTCTGATGGTGAAGTTGTATTAGTTCAACAATAGGGGTGAATTATGGCTATCGAAATGACTCATAAGAATCTATGCGATATCGCTGTGCGGTGGCTGAAAAAAACGAATAGTAATGGTGGCCCTTGTTGTCATGTTGCGGTGTCTGAAATGCAAGGTGGTTGGAGTGGAGAGATACCTGATGCAATTGGTTTTAGGGCGGCAGGTTATAACGACGGCGCAATAATCGTTGAAGTAAAGGTATCCCGTAGCGACTTTCTTGCTGATCGTAATAAACCACATCGCAATGGTGAAACATTGGGTATGGGTAAATGGCGGTTTTACCTTTGCCCAGATGGGATGATAAAGCCTGATGAAGTGCCAGAGAAATGGGGCTTAGTATACGTAACCAAACGCGGTGGCACTAAATGCGTGAAGGGATTCTGTAGTGAAGTAAGGATGAGTAATCGCAATGATGCTCTCGAAAACGACGCATTCGAATCAGACCGAGATAGAGAAATGTTCTTGCTTGTAAAGCTGTTATCTCGTCTAGGAGATATTGAGCAGTTTAATCAGAAATTGCGTGAAATGTATCGAATTGAAACGCAGCAACAAAAACGCATTAACGAATTAAAAGATAGGCTTGATAACTCTGTGTCAGTAGATCGCAAACATCGACTGAAAGTTCTCAACTTTATTGGTGAACTGCAAAAGAAAGACTGGGAAAGTGAGAGAGGTGCAGCATGACTCTAAATGACCGCATGAATCTACTTATCGCAGAGAACGAGCAGCTTAAAGCCGAAGTGGCAGATCTTAAGGATCAAGTTTCAATCCTCAGCCAGCGCCCTAAATACGATTTATCTACCATCCAAGGTCGTGAACAAGCCGTGATTGAAAGGCTAAATACCACTTTCTCACAAGATTCTGAATAATTCCTATCCTACAAGGTAAACCATCATGAACCACCAGCAAGCAACAAACGAACCGCTATTTTTGACCACAAAAGAAGTGCTTGAGCGCTATCGCATCAAGTCAAAGGTAACTCTTTGGAAATGGCGCAAAGAAGCGGGCTTCCCTGACCCAATCCATAACGGACGTCATTACGCCAAAGACTCTCTCGACAAGTGGGATGAACAGCAAAAGCAAGCCGCTTAAATTTTATAAAGAATGTTAATAAACACATGAATAACTAGATCAAAGCAATGAATTCTAAAAAAATAATGCAGACTATTAATATTTGATGTTAGCTTACAGTTTGCAACTCACAGTAAACACATAATTGAAACACCAGCGGTGAAAATATGACCAAATCAACAAAAACCACTGTGGAAGTTTTAAAAAATGCTGAAGAAATTCTATCTACAGCTAGGCTTGGATTTGATGATTTAAAAAGTAAAGAGAAGAATAGGAGGATGTCAGGCCTACGGAATTTAATTGTTTTTGGACGTTCAGTTACATTTGTTATTCAAAATCTTAGTTCGATAGAACCAAATTTTGACAAGTGGTATGAGACAATTCAAGGCGAACTCAAATCAGATCCACTTATGAAATACTTTGTAGATGTGAGAAATAACATTCTTAAACAAGGTAAAATGGAAGTGTCAACAAGTACACATTTAAAAAATTTTTCACCTTCTGATATAAACAAGCTAAAACCTAGGCCTTCTGGTGCTACATCTTTTTTCATGGGAGATGAAATTGGAGGAAGTGGATGGATAATTCCACTTGCTGACGGCACGGAAGAAAAATTTTACATAGATGTTCCATCATCAATAGCTGAAGTAAAGCAAGTGTTTCCTGATCTTCCTCAATCAGTAGATGCGAGCATAAAGCACAAGTCTATTGAAGAGTTATGTGAATTATATTTACAGAAACTAGAGTCGATTATCGACAGAGCTAGGCTAGAGTTTCTAAAATCAGAAACGCAAATAGCAAATGGTAAACGACTTCCTCCTTATTTAAAAATTGTTAAATAATGTTACTAGCCTTTGCTCTACTTTCTAATACCACCACGCCTCTATCCCCAAGTGCCGCAAGTTTAATCTTGTTGGTCCACTGCTCATACGCTTCCGCCTGTTCTTCAAGCCAATCATGCTTGTTGTAAACAGCCATAACCCCACCCAACAAGTGCCCCAGCATCTTCTCGGTGACATGGGGCAATACTCCCGCCTCTGACATTCTGGTTGATAGCGTCCGTCTAAAATCGTGGATCCGCCATTCAGGAATGCCAACATTATCCTTAATATGCCTAACCAACTTATTTACCGCGGCAATATTCGCCGGCTTAGATAAATCCGCAGCAGGGAAACACCAAGGCGAGCGATACAGGCTCCATTGTTCCTGCAGGATCTCAAGTAACGCCGCGCTAATAGGCCGTCTTATCGGGATATTGGTTTTACTGTACTCAATGGGTACAGTCCAAACCATGGCTTCTAGATCAAAGTCTGCACGCTGAGATTTTAAAATTTCTGAAACCCGCGCCCCGGACAACATACAGGCCTTAACCACATTAACGACTGTCTTAGTCGCCCTTCGCTTATCCAGTTCCCGCCAAATCTTCCCACACTCATTAAACGTTAGTACCCGGGATCCAACCTTAGAGTGTGAGCCAACATCAGTCACCCTCAGCTGCAACACATCAACAACCGATATCATTTGCCGCCGAACAGCCCAGTTAAGCACCGTTTTTAAATGGCGCAGTATCGCCCCTGCAGTGACTCGACTCACTGCCGCCTTCTTATCAAAGAAATCGATCCACTCGCCTAGGGTAATACTCTCAACCTTGCGGTCAGCAAATGCGTCGCATAGATGGGCCCTAAAGTACGATTTATAGCTTTCAATCGTCCCCTGCTTTAATCCATCTGCTCGTACTTCCAGAAACTTCTCACAGCATTCTTTAACCGTTACGGCGCCTTCATAGGTATTGCGTTGTTTCCAAAAAACGCGGGGGTCGATATTATTGGCGATAGAACCCCTTAGTTCAGGCACAGCTTTTCGAGCATCCGCGATTTTTAAATCAGGATAACGACCAAGTGTTAACCGACCGGGCTTGTTTTCAAACCTAAAACGATACTGCCATGTTATAGTCCCTGTTGGGGTAACTCTAACGCTTAAGCCGTCTCTGTCTGCTAACTCTGGTTTTCCCGTATATGGCTTGCCTAGAATTGCTCGTAACTTTGTGTCAGATAAAGACATTTTAGATACCTGTGTACATATTATTTTTGAATATTACGCCACAGAGCGTGATATGTACACAGTAGTGTACTCACATGCACTCACAACAAAATAAACCGTATTAAATAGATTTAAACCAAATTAACTCATATAAACCAATTAAAACATTGTGTTAAGTAGTATAGAGAACCATTTTTAATGAATATAAAACACAATAAAACAGAGTCTATATTCTGGCACGATTATGAAACCTTCGGAGCCAATCCCGCCAAAGATAGACCGGCCCAGTTTGCAGGGATCCGCACAGATTTAGATCTCAATATCATCAGTGAACCCGAGACTTTTTACTGTAAACAATCAACGGATTATCTCCCCTCGCCCGAAGCCATTTTAATCACAGGGATCACACCACAATTAGCCAATTTAAAGGGTTTGCCTGAAACCGAGTTTATGGGGCGTATTCATGCCCTCTTTAGCCAACCGAATACCTGTGTCGCAGGCTATAACTCCTTACGCTTTGACGATGAAGTCACCCGCTACGGTTTCTACCGTAACTTTATCGACCCCTATGCCCGCGAATGGCAAAATGGCAATACACGCTGGGATATCATCGATTTAGTCAGAGCTTGCTACGCGTTTAGACCAGACGGGATCCATTGGCCATTAAAAGAAGATGGCTCGCCCAGCTTTAAGTTAGAGCACCTGACGCAAGCCAATGGTTTAAGCCATGAAAAAGCCCACGATGCTATGTCCGATGTGTACGCCACCATCGCCATGGCCAAGCTGATTAAAGAAAAGCAACCCAAGTTATATCAATACTATTTCGAGCTGCGGCGTAAACAGGCCGTGAGTGCCCAAATCGATGTGTTGAATATGCAGCCGCTTGCCCATGTGAGTTCCAAAATCAGTGCGCTGCAGGGCTGTACGACGCTGATTGCCCCCGTTGCCCACCATCCAAGCAACAAAAACGCCATTATTTGCGTTAACTTAGCCATGGATTTAAGCCCGCTGTTTGAGTTAGATGTCGAGCAAATAAAGACTCGCATGTATACGCCAAGAGCCGAACTTGCCGCGGATGAGTTACCTATCCCGGTCAAGCAAGTTCATCTTAACAAATGCCCTTTTATTACCTCGGCCAAAATTTTGGATGATGCCCAGGCAGAAAGACTTAATATCGATAAAGCCTTTGCCAGAGAGCAATACAAACGCTTAAAGGCTCACCCGGAATTGCGGGAAAAACTGGCACAACTCTTTGAGCATGAAGGCGAAGTCACAACCACAGATCCTGACTTAATGCTGTATTCGGGTGGTTTTTTCAGCCCCGCCGATAAAGCCAAGATGGAGATCATTCGTCATACCTTGCCACAGAATTTAGCGGCGTTGGATCTGCAGTTTGATGATGGACGCATACCCGAGATGCTGTTCCGCTATCGGGCACGTAACTACCCTGAGCTGCTGAATGATCAAGAAGCTCAGCGTTGGCGTACTTTCTGCCAACAACGTTTGAGCGATCAGGATTATTTACTCAAACTTGAAAATCTGCTGCAAGACACCGAGGGTGATGAACACAAACAGAAGTTACTCGCGGCCCTGTGTCACTACCTACGCGGGCTCTAAAGTTACGCGGACTCTACAACACCGATAGCCAATCGCTAAGCAGAGAGTTCAGTTAGATAAGACAGTTATTTAACGCCAGACATTGATAACTTCTTTCAGTTGTCACTTAACTGGCGTTAAATTGAGGTATAAACGCGAACTAACTCGCATTTATACCGTAACAAAATTACTAGAATGTTCTTCCATGAACTTAACAAACAAGGAGTCGGGAAATGCAAGATAGATTTATCAAAAGCATAACCCAGCTGCCAACACCATTGGCTGACACATTAATTCCCCTATTACATCAAAACTTTGCGGGACATATTGATGCGCAGCAATTGGCAGAGTTAGTCCAAAGCAGCAAAATGACCGAAGCCGAAGTATTACTGGCGCTGCTGCCTATTGCCGCCGCCTTGGCGAAACCGCCTATTAGCGAGTTTTATGTCGGCGCGATTGCCAAAGGGAAAAGTGGCGATATCTATATGGGCGCCAACCTTGAACTGCCCGGCGAGGCCCTGTTTCACTCTGTGCATGCGGAGCAAAGCGCCATCAGTCACGCTTGGTTAAGTGGCGAGAGCCAAATTGTCGACATGATAGTCAATGCCAGCCCCTGTGGTCATTGCCGTCAGTTTATGAACGAACTGGTCGAGGGTGGCCAAATCAAGATCCATTTGCCATCGCAAGACAGCCATTTACTGTCCTATTACCTACCCTATGCGTTTGGGCCTAAGGACTTAAATGTGCAGTCGCCCTTGCTGGTCAAGCAGGAAACCGAATTTGCCCTCGATAGCAGCGATCCTATGGTGATTGAGGCATTAGATCATGCGGGTTTAAGCTACGCGCCTTATACCCAAAGTTACGCGGCCGTCGTATTAGAAACAGCGGATGGCGCAACCTATTGTGGTCGTTACGCTGAAAACGCGGCGTTTAACCCTTCCATGCTGCCGATGCAAATGGCCTTATCGAATCTGACTCGACATAACCGTGATTTTGGCGAGATCCGCCGCGCGGTGCTAGTCGAGTCATCACAGGGGAAAATCAGTTTAGTGGGCGCAACCATGGATGCGTTACATGCCGTTGCGGCCATCGAACTTGAGCATATTGTGGTCGACCCCGTCTAACGAGAGGCCAGCGGCGCTTTAGCTTTACACCATCGTATTTGCTAGGCGCCGTTTTTCTCATCTCTTACCTCTAGCGGTGCTAAGTCACTTCGCTGAGTGATTAGCGCTACGTTTTGCCTCGAATGCAACCTTACGCTCAGCCATTCTTAAGTAACAATCTTCGCGCTGCGCCTGTGTCATGGTGCGCCAGGCTAAGATCTCATCCAAATGCCTAAAGCAACCCATACAGATATCCTGCTGATCGAGGCAGCAATTTCGCACGCATGGATGTTCGAGTAGATTACTCTGACCAGACCGCATATTCGTTGCCAGCTGGCTCAGTAAAATGGAAACGCCGTCCGCCGGGGAAGCTGAAAATATCTGTACTGATAGCGCCGCCCGCCGCCTTCACCGCCGCTTGTGTCTGTTCTAAATCCTTGCTGTACAACACGATCAACGGACAACCTTTTTCGAGGTTAAAACTCACCTCAGCTTGATAAAAACCACCCGTTATCCCCGCATCAATAAAACAGCTATATTGCGGGCCGTAATCCTCAAAGCGCCAACCGAATACCGTATTAAAAAAAGCCTTCGAGCGACCAATATCTGTGGTGGGAATTTCTAAATAATTAATACTGTGATGATCCATAATCTTCCCTGCTCATGATTAATCAAACAAAAAAGGGAGCCAATGCTCCCTTTAGTATGCTGGCTATTGCCAGATTAACCTTGTACTAAGGCGGCGACAAGTCCGATGGCGCCACCAAATACCCCGCCCCACACAACGAGCCAACCTAAATGCGTCTGGATCATCTCCTGCACGATTTGCTTAACCATTTGCGGCGTTAATTCATTTAGGCGTTGTTCAACGATATTGGCGATCTTCGTTTGTAGATCGGCCATTACATTCGGCTGTTCAATTTCTTGTTTCAATAGGTTGCGGAACTGCTCACTCTCGGACATTTCCACCAAAGAGGCTTTCATCTTCTCGATAAAGGGTTCCTTTAACGGCATTAACGCCTCAGTGCCACCAAACATGGATAACATCCCACCGAAGGAAGATTGAGCCACAGTGTTAACTAAAGCATCGAAGGATGGCGCTAAGTCCACTTTATCAATCACAGGCGCTAAATCGATTTGGCTAATTCCCTCTTTTTCCGACAGAAAACGGTCAATATTCTCAGTGGTAAAGAACTGTTTCATCATAAGATGTGCAATCCCCGCTTTGAACTCTTCAAAACGCGATGGCACGACGCCCGAACCGTATAAACCTGGGACCTTCTCAAACAGCATATACACTGCAAGCCAGTTAGTAATGGCGCCAGATAAAGCAAATAAACCTACATTAAACAGAATGGGTTGGCTCAATGCGTATCCCAATGCAACGCAAATGGCCGCTAGCACATTTGTCACTAAACTCTTATTCAATCTTACTCCCCTCTTAAGCTATCGATGCGATTGCAAATGGCGCTAGTTTAGCAAGCGAAGGGGATACAGGTCTAATGCAGAAAAAGGATGAAAACGTAGCCAAATACCGATAAAACATCGCACAAACCCAGCTAACTCAAGCGCTAGCCGGGCTGGCCGAACATCGCTAACGGCGAGTGGCGTCAATCAGGTTATTTCATTAATTAACATTAACTTAGTTTAATGATTTTAAGGAAAAATAATTGCACATTTCTCAATGCGCTTAGGAATTATTGAAAAGCATCGTCTACACTCAAGGGGACAAAAATTCCACAACCTTGCTCAATCACGTAAACATAAGGGATGTGCTTATGGACTCTGCATTTAATACCGCTGGTGCTTTAGGTTGGCATGAACTCACGACCCACGATACCGAAGAAGCAATGCGCTTTTATGGCGAAGTGTTTGGTTGGCAGTTTAGAACGGTCAAAATGCCCCATGGTCAGTATCATCTCATTGAAAATCAAGGCGTAGGTATTGGCGGTATTACCGATAATCTGATCCCAGCCTTGCCTTCACATTGGACGGGGTACGTCACAGTGGCCGACGTCGATTTGGTCGCGATTAATGCAAAAAAACTCGGCGGTGATATTCTCTTCGGCCCAGAGGATATTCCTAAAGTGGGTCGTTTTTGTTGGATAAAAGATCCACAGGGCGCCATTATCGCCGCAATTAGTTACCTCTCAGCCTAAGCCGTTTCGACTGCATCTAATTGCGTTTGATTGGCAGAAACGTTACTGCTGTGAACAGAGGGTTATTGTTTAATATTGCTTGACGTTCAAACTCGTTACCATAAGGTAATGCTCAGATTTAATTGGAAAAACTAAAAACAACTCATGTACACCTGAGCATTATTCGCTAGAATAGTCGCATTTATTGATAGATTTCGCGCCTGCGTGCGTATTGGAGCCTTAATCTCACTATGTTGACTCAGCTATCACGGTTAAAACTGGCGTTCTTTAGCCGTCCTCGATACCAACGAATTCTCGCCTATTTAACGATAATCTACTTAAGTTACCTGATTATCCTTGGACTGGTGCTCCCCAAGGCCGTAGTGTCTTTCGCCCCAGAGAAGCTTGCAGAAGTATTGGGCCGTCCTGTGACACTGCAGGATATGCGGGTCAATCCTTTTACCTTCCAAGTCAATATCGAACAGTTCGAAGTTAAAGAGAAGGATAATCAAGCCTTTGCAGGATTATCTCAGCTGCAGTTTGAAGTAAACTTTTGGCAGTCGGTGTTTAATCAAGCCGTGGTGATTGACCATATCCAGCTGCAAGGCCCCTTCGCCAATATCCGTCGGTTTCAAACCCAAGGGAAAACCCAGTTTAACTTCGACGATATTATTACCACCCTCAATCAGGCTAAAACGCCAAGTGAGCCTGAAACCGCTACAGAAAGTACCCACCCACCGCGAGTGATATTAGGTGAATTCAGCTTAACGGCGGGTAAGGTCAAATTTGATGATAAAGTCACCCAAGCCTTGGTTGATTACCCCAATATCAACTTCAAACTCAGTCAGTTAGATACTGAGTATTTGATGACGGCCAATCCAGCAAGTCCTGCAAATGCTCAAGCGACGACATCTCAGGATAAGCCAGCTACGGATACAACTCAGGCCAACTCAGCATCGAACCCTCCGAGCATTCTGCACAACCAATTTGTCGCCCAGCTGCAGGATGCCCATGCGGGTGAAGTCAGTCTTGCCGGACAATTCCAACTTTTCCCCTTTAAGCTTGTCGGGGATGCACAGCTCGCCAAACTGCAACTCGCACCACTCTGGCAATTTGTAGCCAACCAATTCAAGGTAAAACTGGCGGCGGGTGAACTCAGTTTCAACAGTCATTACCAAGTTGAGTTACCAACCGATGGAAACGTACAACTCACGGCCGACCGCGGCCAAGTGATTGTAGAGAAAGTTGATTTACTCAATGGCGACCAGTCCGTTATCGCCTTACCCTTGTTGGCGATTGATGGAATTAATCTCAACCTCGCCAAGCAGCGCGTTGACATTAAGCAAATCCACAGTGAAGGCTTAAGCCTTAAAGCCAAGCTGGATGAACAAGGCGTCGATTTAGCGCAGCTGTTAATGCCAAAATCCATAGCTGCCAACACAGATACCGCAGCGCCGAACACATCAGCTGCAGCACAAACACCAGAGGCGGCAGCTGAAACAAACGCGTCAGCCGCATCGGATTCACAAGCGACTTCGGATAAGAGCACGACTGAACAGCAAGATGCCTGGTTAGTGACACTGGGCGGACTGAGTATTGAAAACTACGATATTCAACTTGCAGAACATAAACTCACCCAAACTGCGCAGCAATGGCGTGTTTATCCCCTTAATTTTGCAACACAAGCCATAGTGAGCGATTTAAAGGCGCCAATCGAATACGAGCTTTCCTTTGCTCTGAATGATAAAGGACGCTTTATCTCCAAGGGGCAAGTCGATGTGCCTAGTGAGTCAATTAACGCCGACCTTAAAGTCGAGCAGCTCGCCTTAACCCAATTCCAACCTTACCTTGCGCCCTATGTGAATATGCAGCTCAGCAACGGCCTGTTCAGCAGTGATGGCAAGCTAAATGCCGACGGCAAAGGCAAAGCGATTTATCAAGGCAGTGTTGAGCTGGATGATTTGAGTATCCTCGACAACATTCGTAAAGCACCCTTGGTAAAATGGCAAAAAATGCATATTAATCAGCTCGATTTCGACCAGCAGCTGAATAAAATTAATATCGACCATCTAAGCTTTAATCAGCCCTACGCTAAGGTGGTTATCGCTAAGGATCGCACGACCAATATCAATAATCTGATTGTGGAAACGCCTGCGACTGACGCCCCTAAGACGACTGCGACAACGGCTAAGACAGTGGCTAAGCCGCAGAGCAGCCCCGATGCAACGGCTAAGCAGCCCGAGTTAAGCTTAGATATTCAGAAAATCAGCTTTAACCAAGGCTCGGCATTTTTCGCCGATAACTCCCTCACGCCTAACTTTGCCTCAGGCATTGAGCAGCTTGAAGGCAATATCAGTCACTTATCCTCCAAACCCGGCACGACAGCATCGGTCGATATCAAAGGGAAAATCGATCGTTATGCGCCAGTGACCCTAAAAGGGGATATTAACCCACTGCTGGATAAGCCTTATCTTGACTTAGACCTAGTGTTTAAGAGTGTCGAGCTAACCTCTGTGAATCCTTATTCAGGCACCTATGCAGGGTATTATATCGATAAGGGGCAATTGTCCTTAGCGCTCAACTACAAACTGGAGCAAAACCAACTCAAGGGCAGCAACCACTTAGTGATTGATCAGCTTAAGCTGGGTAAACGTAGCAACAGTGACTTAGCCACTAGTTTGCCCGTAACATTAGCGATTGCACTGTTACAGGACCGCCACGGCGTGATTGACCTTGGGATGGAAGTCTCCGGCGACTTAGACTCACCCAGCTTTAGTGTCGGCGGTATTATCATGACGGCCATCACCAATGTGATCACTAAGGCCGTAACAGCGCCCTTCTCTTTCCTTGCGGGTCTGGTAGGCTCCGATGAAACCTTGGATAAAATCCCCTTCAACCCAGGGCAATTTGTACTCAGCCCAACTGAGCAGGAAAGCTTAGATAAACTCGCTAAAGGCTTAGACGATCGCCCTATGCTCAAATTGAGTCTTGAGGGCAGCGTGGATGCCGTCAAGGATAGCCAAGCGATTGCCGAGCGCATGATGAAACGCAAGCTGGCCACACTAGCCAATCTGCCACTGGCGGAAATACCCGCGGGTCTCAGCCCGAGCCAATTCCCAACCGAAGGCCCACTGGCCGATGCGCTGGTAAAACTGTACGAGCAGGAAGTCAAAACCAATCCGGATGATGTGAAAGACACTATTATTGCTGAGGCCAAAGATACGCCATTGAGCAAAGAGGAACTCACCACCCGTTGGCACATTGCGCTGTATAACCTCACGGTAAAAGCGCAAACAGTTAGCCCTGGCATGCTAGGTGATTTAGCCCAAGAGCGGGCTAAGTCGGTTAAGGCCTACCTTGTCGACAGTAAAGGGATCGCGCCAGAGCGGATTTTCCTACTCGAGAGCCGCGTGACCTTGAGCCAAGATGCGGCGCAGGTGAATATGAGTATCGACGCAAACTAAATACTCACCAACACCAAAACATGGATAATAAAACGCCCAGTCCTCACTGGGCGTTTTTATACCGCGAGTCGACTAACAGCCTCAGTCTCAATTACTTGGCCTCACGCATCCCTTAGGTTACACTCTGCGGCTTTATGCGAGCGGAATCACATTTCGCCAAGTCTTTTCGACAGCGGAATACCCATTTGCCACCATACTGCGGCGCGCTAACACACTTTATTCGAGGTAATTATGTTTATTATTCGCTGGCTTTTAGGCCGGATCATTTTGTTACTGAACTTTGTGTTCACCCCAAAAAAGCGCAAACGCCCACAGGCAGAACAACAACAGATTGACGCACAGACCCAAGCGCTGGCCTTATATCAGTACAATGCCTGCCCTTTCTGCGTTAAAGTGCGCCGCGCCATGCGTCGTCAAGGACTGAATATTCAAACGGTTGATGCAAAACAATCTCCGCACAAAGATGAGCTGATCGCTCAGGGCGGTAAACAACAGGTTCCTTGTTTACGCATCGAAGAAAATGGCCAAGTACAATGGCTGTATGAGTCGAAAGAAATTATTAATTACTTAGACCAACGCTTTGCCTAAATGGAATGCGCGCCCTATGGCGCGCTTTTTATTTACGCCTTTCATTACTTACGCCACGTTTATTTACGCCAAAGATATTCGCGATCGGAATAGTCAAACAACCATTGGGGTTGGTACACCACCAAAAGCGTCACCGCCATGCCATTGAGTAGCGCTTCGGGGAACGCTAATAGCGGGATTAACATCAGATAATTATCAATCAACACGCCCCAGTCATAATCCATTGACCACCACAGCCAGAATGCCCAACTGAATTGATGAAAAACCGTCGACAACCCTGCGTTAATAAAGGCGCCGACAAAAATAAACACAAAAATATGCTTAGGAAACAAATGATAACTACGGCTGTAGAGGATAAAGGCACAGAACAGCGGAATAGCGATAGCAAACAAGCTAAAAGCCCCAAACTCGGCGGGCAGCTTTAATACAAACACACTGAAAAAAGCGCTCGGTAGCAGCAAGGCGACCGTGGCTAAACGCCAACCAAACATCAATAGGCAAGTGACTATGCCTAAAAAGTGTAAATGCAATCCCACTTGAATACTGGCATTAAGCAACCATAGGGTGTTTACCGCAATCAGGGTCAATAACAGCCGCCATTGTAGGCCCTTATCCTTCAGTACTTGCTGTAGATCCTCCTTAGGCCAGATGGCATAAATCCACAGCGTCAGCAGCAACAGACTCAGGCACTGCAATGGGCTGATACCCCATTCGATTTGTGCCAAACGATTCGCCCAAAAGTCCAACATGAAAAAGGCTCCCTCAGTACAGCGCCATTCGGCGTGATAAAGCGGTAAAGATAATCGCGGTTTACGAGAGTGAGTATATCGCGAATAAAACCCATAATTGCATGATATTTCGCGGCATATTAAGGTATTCTTCGATAAGAGAATCACCTAAGAGTAATCCTTCATATGCTATTAAAATCGATAAGTCTGACACTGCTGAGCTGCTTTACCCTACTCGCCTGTAGCAGCGCCCCGATAGATCCCGCTGAGTTTGCCGGAAAATTTAAAGATAAACTCACCACAGATCTGCGCGCCGATGGCCTAAAACTCTTTACCTATCAAGCCGGTTTAGCCGAAGACAAATCGAAAAAGGATAATGCCGAGCGCCCCTTCCCCCACGAAGAACGCATGCGCCAAGTCGCCCAAGATCCTAGAGAGCAGCGCCGCAGTCGTAAAGAGCAGGCCGACTCACTCGAGATTTGGGGCAAACAGGTGGAGCTGGGCTTAGAAAAAACCTTAGAAATGACGGGCTATTGCCGCGAGGGTTATTTCGAATTGAGTCGAAATATTGAATCGGGACGCGGTGAAATTCGTGGAGAGTGTAAAGAAGGCGCCACCGAGGAAGATAAACAAAAATTTGCGCGCTTTTAGCAAGTTTGAGTGCTTATCTTTATCAGCAAAAAGATAAGGGCGAAGTTATCGCCCTTATTTCAACGCTTTACTTAGCTAACTCACTGAATGCTAAATCAAAGCCTCAATTCATTCAGTCTGCAATTAAACCGCTTCGTTTAAGGGAACTGCACGGTTTTCGAGTAACACAGGGATCCCATCCGTGATTGGATAGGCTAATTTGTCTGCCTTACAAATCAATTGCTGCGTTGTTTTATCGTATTCCAATTTTCCCTTGCACACAGGGCAAGCGACTATGTCTAACAGTTTTTTATCAAACGCCATGGGATTTTCCTTGTTTAGCTGCAGCCACAGAGCGCACACGGCTCAGCAGCTGTTGATCAAATTGTGGCGATAGCTTGGCATCCACAGCCAAATACCACCAGTTTTCTTGTGCAAAATCGCGACATTTAACCGCATCTTTTTCTGTCATCATCAGCGGCCGAGATGCCGCAAGCTCGCATAACACGTGTTTATCATAGGCTTGGTGGTCATCAAAACCATGGCATAACGCAAGTTGAATACCTTGCTGCGTTAACGTCTCAAAAAAGCGCGCCGGATGACCAATGCCCGCCATCGCCACCACAGGTTGCGTCGGGTCAAACATGGCCTCAGCTTTAGGATTTACTGGTAACACCGCACTCGGACTCAGCTGCATCTCATATTGATTGGCCTGAGCAGGTCCACCATTGACCACCACAAAATCCACTTGATTAAGGCGCCAAGCCCCTTCCCGTAGCGGTCCTGCGGGCAACAAATGCTGATTCCCTAAACCGCGCTTTCCATCAATCACCACCAGCTCAATGTCACGGCCGAGGGCGTAATGCTGCAAACCATCGTCACAGATAATCACATCCACGGCAAACTCTGCCAGCAACGCCTTGGCGGTATCGACACGTTTGGCTCCCACCACCATAGGCACATCGGTACGCGCTACTATCATGGCGGGCTCATCACCCACCGCAGCGGCGCTATCCGCCGTGGTAACGACTTTGACTCCTTGGATATCCACTCCATAACCACGGCTGATCACACCTGGGTTAAACCCCTGTTGGCGTAGCAGTTCAATCAAATAGATGACTGTGGGCGTTTTACCACTGCCACCAACGGTAATGTTACCGACGACGATAACGGGCACGGGTAATGCGGTTTGAGATTTGAGCCCTAAGCGAAACAGACTGCGTCGAATGGCTGTAATTAAGGCAAATAGCACTGAAAACGGCAGCAAGAGCCATCGCAACGGGTGGCCCTCGTACCAGATTTTATTCACCAGCGCCTGCATTTAGCTACCAAACTGCATTTGGTATAACTTGGCATACATGCCACCAAGTTCCAGAAGGGATTTATGGGTACCGCGCTCGACGATACGACCTTGATCGACCACTAAAATTTGATCGGCACTTTCAATGGTCGACAAACGGTGAGCAATCACAACCGAAGTGCGGTTTTGACGAAGATTATCGAGCCCCTGCTGAATCGCCTTCTCAGATTCGGTATCGAGTGCCGAGGTGGCCTCATCGAGGATCAGCACGGGCGCATCGCGCAGCATAGCGCGGGCAATCGCGATACGTTGTCTCTGGCCGCCCGATAATAACACGCCGTTTTCACCCACTTGGGTATCTAAACCTTCGGGCAGTTGCTCGATAAACTCCATCGCGTGAGCTAAGGTCGCCGCTTGAATAATCTGCTCGCGGGTCGCTTCGCCGGGATAGGCATAGGCGATATTGTTGGCAATAGTATCGTTAAACAGCGTCACTTGCTGCGACACAAGTGCCACTTGATTACGTAACGATTTCAATGAGTAATCATAAATGCTGACATCATCGAGCAGAATATCGCCAGATTCCAAGCCCGTGTAGAAACGCGTAACCAGACTGGCGATAGTGGATTTACCCGAACCAGAGCGACCGACTAAAGCCAAGGTTTGTCCTTGAGTCACCTCGAAATCGATATTATCTAAGGCGCGACGCTCCTGCCCATCGTAGCTAAAAGACACATTATCGAAACGTAAGTTGCCCTTAGCACGCTGGACTGTATAAGTACCGGTATCGGATTCAGGCAAAGTGTCTAACAGTTCAAAAACCGTGGTACAGGCTGCGATACCGCGCTGAAATTCGGCGTTCACACGCGTGAGGTTTTTGATGGGTTGCAGCATAGCCATCATAGCGCCGAGGATGGTCGCGAAGGTACCTGCGGTCAAATCGGCTTTCATGCTATCGAGGCTCGCCGCATAGAGCACAAAGGCCAAGGCAAAGGAACCAATCACCATGATCAGCGGCTGGCTAATGGCCTGCGCGACCGCGAGTTTCATATTTTGATGACGGTTTCTGTCATTCACTTTAGCAAAACGCGCCGTTTCGGTTTCTTGTCCGCCGAAGGCCAAGACGTTTTTATGGCCCTTGATCATCTGCTCTGTGGCAGCACTGACATCACCCATCGCCGTTTGGATTTGTTTCGATACCTTACGGAAGCGGCGACTGACAATAGTGATCACCAATCCCATGATCGGGCCAATCACTAAAATACAGAGGGAGAGCTTCCACGAGTTATAAAACATCAGCGCAAGCATACCGATAACCGTCACCCCATCGCGAACGATGGAGATCAAGGCACTACCCGATGCCCGGGCAATTTGCTCGGTATCGAAGGTGACTTTTGAAATCAAGTTCCCGGTGTTTTCTTTATCCATGTAGCTCACGGGCAAGCTTAGATAATGCTCAAACACCTGCTGGCGCATATCCATGATCAAACGCGCACTCATGTACGAAATGCCGTAGGTGGAGACAAAGTTCGCAAAACCACGCAGGGAGAACATCAAAATAACCACTATCGGCGCCATTAATAACACTTGGTTATCGGCATGAAAACCTTGGCTAGTGGGAAGTGCGATACCGTTACTGATCGCCGGTGCACTGGAAAAACCTTTATCGATAAAAGGACCGATAAAAGAAATAAAGGCCGCGTCGACAAGCCCATATACAATCAGGCCGACAACTGAAAGCAAAAACATGCCCTTCATCGGTTTGAGGTAGCCCAGTAATCGTTTGAAAACTGTCCACATTTCGTCTTTAGGAGATGCTGTCATTGAAAACACTAAATTATGGCAAAGTGGCCATTCTACTCTGGATTAATCAAGTCACCAAATCTAAACAAGCGGTTATACCAAAATGGCGCCAAATCACGCCGATAGGTCTTTACCTCGAGCCGTCCAGCAGCAAAAGAAACGCTGATCTGCCCTTCTCGCCCCGTCGTTAAATAATGAATATCACGCGCTTGATAGCGCGCGACCACATCGGGCTTGGGGAAACCATAACGATTATTGAGACCTGCTGGAAACAATACTAACTCAGGAGCGACAGAATCGATAAAGGCAGGAGTTGATGAGGTGCGGCTGCCATGGTGCGGCGCAATGAGCACTTGGCTTTTAAGCTCGGTGCCTTTGAGCGCTTGTTCAATCAATACCGCTTCGGTTTCCTTCTCAATATCACCACTGAGTAACAAACTGTGCGCGCCATCATCGATACGCAGCACACAGGAGGCGTTATTCCCCCCCTTGGCCGTCTGCGGCGAAATAAAGTTCAACGTTAATTGCTGCCAGTGAATTTGCTGCGGCACACAAGGCATACCAGCCAAATGAGCCACATCGGTTATCCAGTTTGCCCTTGGATAGGCTTTGGCCAGCACTTCGGCACCACCTGCATGGTCGTTATCGCCATGACTCACGACAATATAATCCACCTGAGCTAAACCTTTGCTGTTAAGAAACGGGATAATCACCCGTTCGCTATAGCTAAAATCCTTACCAAAAGCGGCGCCCGTATCATAGATAAGTGCGCGTTTATCCTGTTCAATCACCACGGCTAATCCCTGCCCCACATCGAGTAGATGCAGTGTCCACTGAGGGGAAGAGGACTCAGTCACACGTGGAAAAATTACTAATATGAACGGAATAAACAGTAAAGCTAAGGGTAAATGCCAGAGCCAATACCGACTATGATGCGGAAGATAACGCCACAGTATCAAGGCCAACAGTGCGCACAGACTGGCGCCGAGCAAGGTCTCAGAGACCGAATGCCAATGGGCGGGTAAATCACCACTGAGTTCGAGTAACTTGCCATAAGGAAGTAGTGTTAAATCAGCCAAATGGAACAGCCCAAACCATTCTTGCCCCAAAAATGTGCCTACCCACCAGAGGATAAACGCCAGCATAGACAAGGGGATAACAATTAAGCTAAACCATGGCACCACCAGCATATTCATCCACAGACTGTGTACGCTAAGGCCACCGAAAAACACCGCCTGCACTAGCCCTAACACCAGACTTAAACGCCATTGAATCGACCAAAATTGCGCGAGTCTCGCTTTTGCTCTAAAGGTGGCGTTACCTTCAACGGGCTGAATACGCGGCACGCTTGCCAAGGTATATAAAATAATCGCCAAGGCGCAAAACGACAGCCAAAAACCAGCACTTAAACAGGCAAGCGGATCGAGCAAAAGCACAATAAAGAGTGCAAACAGTAAACGGTCCCACGCACTCGAGTAGCGTCTTAATAAACTCAGCAGCATGATCAATAAAATCATCACTAACGCGCGTTGGGTCGAAACTGCAAACCCCGCTAAATAGCTATAAAATAAGGCACTACCTCCGGCGAGCAATAGCGCAATCACTAGATTTCGCCGGCTCGGATGCGCCGCTAAGCGGCTCAATAGAAACAACGTGCACACATACACCCAGGCGGTGATCACAGATAAATGCAGCCCAGATATCGCCACTAAATGCCCAGTTCCGGTTTGCCTTAATGCCTGCCACTTACTGGCTGGTATGAGTTGCTTATCCCCCAAAATCAGCGCCAGCAAAATATCCCCCTGCGCAAATGTCGACAACTTAGGGGATAATTGGCTAATCAGGTGATTCCTTAATGAAAAATGAGTAGTGAGCAGTTGGGCATGAATGACTCGTCCCTTGCCAACAATATGCTGACTAATCAATTGCTTTTGTTCGTTGTAGCAACCTTGATTTAACACGCTCGAGATAGTTTTAGGCATCAGCGTAAATGACCAAACTTGCCCCACTTGCACCGCTTCGGGAGATTGCCAAGTGAGTCGCAACTTAGCCCTTGGCCAAAAGATTAAATTTGGTTTATCGACAATAATATCGAAGCTAACCCAGTCGCTGTTTTGACTAACTAGTGATATGATTTCGGCCCTCACTTGAATTGGCTGTTGCGATAAAGGAAGATCCTGCCGAGATAAGACTAAGCAAAACCCTGTAAGCCAACACATCGCGAAGAGTACGCCAGACAAACTAGGCGCTTTTTTGAATAAGATGAGTGCCCCAAGGCAAAGGTAGGGTAAAGAATTGATTGGCAGCAGCGAGGGCCACAACATCGCTGATAATAAGGTGGCACTAAAGCCAAAAATGAATCCATTCATAGTGAATTAAGTTAAGACAGCAATTTCAGCCTATGCCAAAAAAATTAATCAAAAAATATATGCCTAAGCCTGAAACTCTGCGTGAGCACAAACACCTACGCATTTTCGGTCGCTTATTACATAACCCCAATCTGTGGGCGCTTAATCGCCGCTCTGCCCCAGGGGCCTTTGCCATAGGCTTGTTTGTCGCTTGGATCCCAATGCCGTTTCAAATGGTGGTCGCCGCCGCTTTCGCCATCTTGTTTAATGTCAATATTCCCGTCTCTGTCGCATTAGTGTGGATCACCAACCCGCTGACCATGCCGGTAATGTTTTATGGTGCTTATTTATTAGGCGCAAAAATTCTTGGCCATGCGCCGCAGGAGTTTGCCTTTGAAGCCAGCTGGCAATGGATTGAATCCTCATTGGCCACCATTGGCCCTGCATTTTTGCTTGGTTGCTTAGTGTTGGGAGTCATATTTTCCGCCTTGGGATACCTGACGATCAGTAACCTGTGGAAATACTCCATCATGTTTAAATGGCAAAAGCGTAAGACAAAATAATTGCCGAAGCTTTGCTGCACCATCCCGCAGCTCACTCGTATTTGATTTAAGGGCATCTAAGCGCATCTAATCACTTTGATTAGCGCTTAGATGTCTTGTTAGTGATCCAGCTTAGTACATTGGCTTAACTTGTTGCATTGGATCTCGTAGTCAAGCTCACCCAAGATATTAAACCAGTTAATCCACTCTCTGCATGACCTTCTCAGCCCCTGTAACACTTGCCGCTTACTAAACTTAAATAGCTAATATCGTCTTCAATCTAAGTGCCAATCCGTCACATCTAACCGCAAAATAAACAGCTTTCACGGCAATAGACTGACTGTTACTCAAAAGGAGATATATACATTCATTTTATTCGCAGCTTAAAATATTCCCATGTTCACCTTCACCACTGCCCTGTATGCTGAATATTGATGAACCCGCACACTTACAACCCAAAGTGGCCTTGTTTCGCTTAGGTTTTAGACCCTTTTTCCTGTTTGCCAGCCTGTTTAGTCTCTTAAGTTTGGGTATATGGGGCGGTTTGCTCTCAGGCAAGTCATTACTGCCAAGTACACTCAATCCTCTGTGGTGGCATGGCCATGAGATGATTTTTGGCTTTGTCTGCGCTGTCGTTGCAGGCTTTTTACTGACGGCCGTTCAAAACTGGACGGGACGCCCTGGCATTAAAGGTTTGCCTTTAGCTGGACTATTTTTAGTATGGCTACTGCCTCGGTTGTTGTTCATATTGCCTTTCAACATTCCGCTTGTGGCCATTATGGTCATCGATCTGCTGTTTTTACCCTTAACGGCGGTCTTGTTAGCCATTTCGGTGATTGAGGTTCGCCAGTGGCGCAACTTTGTGTTTATCCCCATTCTGAGTTTACTCACCGTCTTCAACGGCGTGAGTTATTACGGCTTAATGACTAATCAATTGAATTGGATGAATAACGGACTCTATGCCGCAGTGATATTGGTCGCGGTTATTGTTGCGCTGCTCGGTGGACGGGTGATCCCATTTTTCACTGAGCGAGCGACCCAATGGCAAAAGCAGTCTCCTATCCCAGCGATAGAGTATTTAAGTTTCGTTAGCCTATTAGCCCTAGTGATAAGTCTCTTTTTAACAGAAACATTATTGACCCGTATTCTTGCAGGTGTCGCAGGCATAGTACTCTTCATTCGTTGGTCTCGCTGGGGATGGAATGCCAGTTGGCCAGTGCCGCTATTATGGTCGCTGCATTTAAGTTACTTATGCATTCCCATAGGTTTAGGGCTAATTGCCGCAGGATTGCCACTTTCCGTTGGCATGCATGCCATTACTGTTGGGGGATTGGGCGGAATGATCCTCGCCATGATGTCACGGGTTTCACTCGGGCATACAGGGCGCACACTGACACCGCCGCGGCCAATGGCGCTGGCTTTTGCCTTGATCCTCTGCGCCACAGTGCTGCGCGTCCTCGCGGGCTTACTTAGTACTTGGTTTATCGAACTCATGCTCGCCGCCATTACGCTGTGGATCTTAGCCTTTGGCTGTTTCTGCTATTTCTATGGGCCAATGCTTTGTCGCGTTAGGGCCGATGGGCGCCCAGGCTAAAGCGGCGTCTAAAATCACGGCGCTTTGATTCTGTGGCTCAGCGAGCATTTGTTATCTTGTGAATTGAGTCACAGAGAATCACGCCTCTTTTCCCTACCTAAGGTATTTTTACTGTTACTATTTATAAAAATATTCAGTAGGGAGTACCTATGCCATTTTATCGTCAATACGGTGCCAAAGGCTTAAAAGCCGTTGAGCATCTGGTATTAATCATCATCGCCATTGCGACCGTTGTTGCCATCGGCCAAGAAATTGTTCATGTCTTTAATGTCGGTGCCGTAGCGCTTGCCGATCTGCTGTTATTGTTTATTTACCTTGAAGTGCTCGCCATGGTGGCCAACTACGCCGAATCGGGCAAATTACCAGTGCGTATGCCGCTGTACATTGCGATTGTCGCCCTAGCGCGGTATTTAATCTTAGATATGAAGAGCATGGATGACTGGCGAATTGCCGCCATTTCACTCTCTACGTTGATCTTAGCGGCTACGGTTATCGTTATCCGCTGGGGCCAATTAAAAATGCCTTACCCTAAAAATCAAGAATACGATAATTAACTCTCCCACGCGCCATTGCCAGCCAAACGCAATGGCGCGTTGTTCCTGCCAGTAAAATCCCCGTCAAAGACCTCGCTTTCACATTGGTATTCTGCCAAAAAGCAATTATGCTAGTTTTACTGAGATCAATTATTTACGGGGCAATTGAGTTATGGGTGACCATCCAACAGGATTTGAAGAAAAACGTGGGTCGCTTCGCGTGGATATGGAAGCCGAGCGTGTACTTTTACATTGGACTGATAATGACGGTATAGAGCATACCGACCAAGGTGTGTGTATCGATTTAGCCCGCCGAGGCATACTGTTTGATTACAAAAAACCCTTCACATTGGGTGATTTAGTTAGCGTGACCTTTAATCCAGACACAGATCATGAGAATAGTGTTAAGGGTCAGGTCTGCCGCTGCTCTAAACGTCATGATCAAAGTTATCATGTCGCCATGCAATTGCTTTAATTTCAATCCAGCTACGCAGGGTCGATTGAGCTGTTCTACACTGAATTAGTTGAACTATTCGTACAGGGGACATAGCTATGATATTGCTGGTGGGTGGTGAAAAAGGTGGTAGTGGCAAGAGTTGCCTCGCGCAAAATCTGGCGGTTTATATAAAACAGAAATTTGACGCCAATGTGCTGATGGTCGACTGTGACCCACAACGTACCACATCCGATTGGATCCAAGCCCGAAACAACGACCCTAGCCTCCCTGCCATTAACTGTATTCAACTCTACGGCAAAATTCGTAACGATTTGCTCAGTCTCAATGAGCGTTTTGACTATGTGATTGTCGACTGTGGTGGCCAAGATAACCTTGCGATGCGCGCCGCGATGTCGGTGGCCACTTACGTGGTGATTCCTTTAAGACCTAAGCGTCGCGATCTAAAAACCTTACCCCATATGGAAGACATGCTTAGCACCTGTAAGATGGTTAACCCCAAAATGGTGGCCACAATAGTACTCACCCAATGTCCCGCACTGCCCACACAGGTCAAACGCATCCTTGAGGCGAAGGAAGTTGTCCAATCCTTTGGCCTACGCGTGCTTAACTCGGTGACTTTCTGCCGCAATATTTACGATGACAGTGAGGAAAAAGGATCGTCTGTGATGGAAATTGAGCCCGATGGAAAAGCGGCCGACGAAATCCGCGCAATTGTGGATGAGCTGTTCACCTTACCTCCAGAAAATAGTTATGAGCTTAACTGATCTTAAACGTAAGAAACCCAAACAAGTCATCAAGTCGGTTTCTGTTGATGATTTTATTGAAGATGCCAATAACTATGCTCTTGGCAAGGCGAGTATTCTTAACATCCCCACTGCCGAGCCTAAGGGATTAGATAAAAAGTCCGCCAAGATTTACCGCCATGCCACTTTTACCTTAACCGAAACCAGTATTTCCCAGCTCGATGGCCTGGCAAAGGAAACCAAGATTGCTAAATCGCGGCTGCTGCGGATTTTGATTGATGAGTTCAGCCGAAAAACAGCCGATGAACAGCTTAAAGTGGTCAATAAAAGTAAGAAAGATGAAGGCTAACCCTACCCTTTATTCATTAATATTAATCGTTTATCCATAACCGATTAAATTTTTCCTCAATAACAACTTCCACGACGCAGCCTTCTCCTTCTATAAAGTTGCGCTTTCGGGAGATTTCATTGGCCGCAACCTAATGTGGCCAATGTTGCTAAACTGGACTGGTGTTATATCGACTAAGGTCAGTCGCCGAGGCTCATATGAAGCCAGACAGCAATTAGGCTAGGCTTCGATTAGCAAGAGTGCTTCAATCATCTTAGTGGTGTGAATGATTACACTGCCGACCTGCCACCAGAGTCAACCCTTGCTCCGATTCCAGCATTTTTCCTTTGCGCAGTAATAGGCTAATCAGCTCTTCCGCCTGTAGATTATCAGCGCTGCAAGTGTGGTAACGTGCCTTGTCGCCAAAGGTTTGTGCCATCAAGGCGATAAACTCAGGCTTTAAAAGCGGATTTTCTTGCGCTACCATCAGCGCCATAACGTCATGACCGTGAACAGAATCGGACATATTCTCTCCAAAAGATGTAAAAAAGATTAAGCTTTATATCCGAACTGTTGAATTTTAACCCTGATCTTGCGCACATACTGCCGATTTCAATGCCTGTGCCGACTGCAATGACGATAAAGTGAGCCACTATGTCCTTGATCTTGCTCCTGACTCAACAGATGTCACTCTACTTAGTGATAGTGTATTTGGTCAGTAAAACGCCACTCTTTAAACTGTTCGCCGAAACCGCACCTCGCCTACCGCACAAGGTATTTATTTACCTCATTTTTTCAAGCTTTTGCATCATGGCGACTTATTTTGGCGAGCAAACCTCGGGCGCCATTGCCAATACTCGCGCGATGGGCGCCGTCTTAGGAGGCTTACTCGGTGGGCCTGTCACGGGATTTTTAGTTGGTATCACGGGAGGTTTGCACCGCTACAGCATGGGCGGTTTTACCGATTTAGCCTGCGCCATCTCCACTACCCTCGAAGGCCTGTCAGCGGGCATGGTCAGTTTTTACCTGCGCCGCGCGGGCAAGAGCGAGCTTATTTACAATCCACTGTTAGTTTGCCTGGTGACCTTTTACGCCGAAATGATGCAGATGAGCATTATCTTGCTGATCGCCCGCCCCTTCGATGATGCCTGGGAATTAGTTCGGCAGATTGCGCCGCCGATGCTCTTGGTTAACTCCATCGGTGCAGCGCTGTTTATGAGCATGATCCGTGACCAAAAAACCATGTTCGATAAGCTTTCCTCCAGCTTCTCGACCAAGGCACTCAAGATTGCCGAGCGCAGCGTGGGCTTACTCTCCAAGGGCTTTAACGAAGAGAGCAGCGGTAAGGTCGCGCAAATAGTGATCCAAGAGACCAATGTCGGCGCGGTGGCCATTACCGACCGCGAAAAACTCTTAGCTTTTATCGGCATAGGCGCCGACCATCATATTCCCGGCACGCCGATTTCCTCAAAAATAACCCTTGAGGCCATTAACCAGAACAAGGTGATGTTCGCCGATGGAGTGGAGATGCCCTATTCCTGCTCGATTTCGAGCCAGTGTAAACTCGGTTCGAGTCTTGTGATCCCACTTCGCAGCGACACCGAAGTCATTGGCACCATCAAGTTATATGAGCCTAAAAATAAGCTGTTCCTGAACATAAACCGCACCTTAGGCGAAGGGATTGCGCGGCTATTGTCGAACCAGATCCTCTATGGCCGCTTTGAACAGCAGCAAAATCTGCTGACCCAAGCCGAGCTCAAATTGCTGCAAGCTCAAGTGAATCCGCATTTTTTATTCAACGCACTCAATACCATCAGTGCGATTATTAAGCGCGATCCCGATATGTCGAAGCAACTGTTACAGCAGTTGTCGCAGTTTTTGCGGATCAATTTAAAGCGTACCACAGGTTTAGTAACTCTCGGGGATGAGCTCGATCACATCGCCTCCTATCTCACCATTGAGAAAGCCCGATTTATTGATAAATTACAGGTCAATATCGCTATCCCTGAGTCACTCTATCACTGCAAAGTGCCTGCATTTACCCTGCAGCCGATTATTGAAAATGCCGTCAAACACGGCACCTCCCATATGATTGAACAAGGGCAAATCAAGGTAACGGGCCGGATGGATGAACAGGTATTGGTCTTAGAAGTCACTGATAATGCGGGGCTTTACCAACCGATTATTGGTTCTGAAGGGCTAGGCATGAACTTAGTCCATAAACGGATCCAAAACCTGTTTGGCGAGCAGTACGGCATTCAGGTGGAATGCGAGCCGGATGAGTACACCAAAGTCACCATCCGCTTACCCATAGAACTGACGGAAACCAGCACGTGATCACTTGTTTAATTGTCGACGATGAATTGTTTGCCCGCGAGGAACTGGCCGATCTGCTCGGTCAGGAAGCCGATATTGAAATTATTGGCCAATGCTCCAATGCGATTGAAGCGCTGCAAACCATTGCCAAAGAAAAACCTCAATTGATTTTTCTCGACATCCAAATGCCGCGGATTTCCGGCATGGAGCTCATTGCCATGCTCGACCCCGACACTTTGCCGAAAATCGTGTTCGTGACCGCGTTCGATGAGTTTGCAATCAAAGCCTTTGATAATCATGCCTTTGATTATCTACTCAAACCCATAGATGCCGAGCGCCTGAGCCAAACCTTGAAACGAGTGCGTAAGGATCTGACGCCACAAGCCGTGAATCTGATCGCGCCATCCACGCTGGAGCATTTGCCCTGTTACAGCGGCAGTAAGTTAAAAGTCATCCCCATTCAAGATGTTGAATATGTGTTTAGCGATTTAAGCGGTATTCATGTCGCCTGTACCAAAGGCAAGGTCCACACCCAGCTCACCCTGAAGGTGTTAGAGGAAAAAACGCCACTGGTGCGTTGTCATCGCCAATATCTGATTTCACCCAAAGCCATTGCCGAGATAGAACTGCTCGATACCGGCGCCGAAGTCACCACCCTACTTGGCGACAAAGTGCCCGTATCCCGCCGCTATCTCAAAAGCCTTAAGCAATTGTTTGGCTTTCAATAGCCCGATTATTCACCGCTTATGCTCATCTCCTAACCGCTCGGGGCAGTTAATACTTATGAATGACATACGTATGCAACCGCTCGCCCCATTCTATTGCCGCTGAGTCAGCGTTATCGACCTCTCACCCAGTTAGCGCTGTTTTGTGTAAACAACTTGTTTACACTCTGCACAACTCAAAATGGGGAGATAACTAAAATGATGTGGTTCCTACTCTGCGTCGGTTTATTGATCGGCGGTTACTTTATCTACGGTACCTTTGTTGAAAAGGTATTTGGTATCAACGAAAAACGTCAAACACCGGCTTTTAGCCAAACCGACGGCGTAGACTATGTGCCTATGTCGAAAGGCAAAGTGTACTTAATCCAATTATTGAATATAGCGGGTGTGGGTCCAATCTTCGGCCCAATCCTAGGTGCGCTTTACGGTCCAGCGGCCATGCTGTGGATTGTGATCGGCTGTATTTTTGCCGGTGCGGTGCACGATTACTTCTCGGGTATGCTGTCGGTGCGTAACGGCGGCCAATCTGTGCCTAACCTTGCGGGTAAATACTTAGGTAAGAGTGCCAAACACTTTATGAACGTGTTTGCCATCATCCTGCTGTTACTTGTGGGTGTGGTGTTTATCTCTGCACCTGCGGGTCTGTTAGGCAAGCTAACGGGTTGGGATGTCAGCATTTTCGTTGCGATTATCTTCATTTACTACCTGATTGCTACAGTGGTACCTGTCGATAAAATTATCGGCCGCCTGTATCCCTTCTTTGGCGCGCTGCTGTTCTTTATGTCCTTTGGTTTAGCCTTTGCGATCATATTATCGAGCGAACATACACTGCTGCCTAATGTGCAAGCGGGTGACTTCTTCCAAAACTTAAACCCTAAAGACATGCCACTGTGGCCCGCACTGTTTATCACCATTGCTTGTGGTGCGATTTCAGGCTTCCACGCGACACAATCGCCGCTGATGGCACGTTGTGTTGAAAACGAAAAGAACGGCCGTTTCGTGTTCTTTGGCGCCATGATCGGTGAAGGTATCATCGCCCTACTCTGGTGTGCGATTGCACTGTCTTACTTCCACGGTGTTGAAGGATTAAGCACAGGCATGGCGGGCAACCCTGCAAACGTAGTTTACGAAGCCTCTACCGGTCTATTAGGTGCTGTAGGTGGCTTTATGGCCATCCTTGGGGTCATCATTCTGCCTATTACGTCAGGCGACACCGCTTTCCGCTCTGCCCGTTTGATCTTGGCTGAGTTCTTTAAAATGCCACAGGTTGCCCTACCAAAACGTTTAGTCTTGGCCATCCCATTGTTTGTGATTGGTGGTTTATTGACTCAAGTCGACTTCGGCGTGATCTGGCGCTATTTCGGCGTGGCTAACCAAGCGACTGCAGTATTAATGCTCTGGACGGCCTCTGCTTACCTACTGCGTCACAATAAACTGCACTGGATCACCACTATTCCAGCGATGTTTATGACTACTGTGGTTATCACCTTCCTGCTCAACTCGGCCACCTTAGGTGCAGGCTTACCTATGACCCTGTCGACCATCGCAGGTACCATTTCAACCTTAGTAATCACAGCGTTACTGATTGTTAAAACCAAAGGTAAAGGCGAAGTCGATAGCGACGGCGAATTACCGGATGAAGCCTAATTTCTAGCAAAACCACTAGAAATATCGCGACTCAAATTGAACGGGCACTCAACAGTGCCCGTTTTTTTATCCATCACCTTAAGCCTAAGCCCATAATGCTGGTATAATCCTGCCATTGTTCACGGCAGTTTATTCAAGATGACTCAATCAAATAACCCATTACACGGCATCACACTCGAAGCCATAGTCACCCAACTGGTGGAACACTATGGTTGGGAAGAACTCGGCGCGCGCATCAAAATCCGTTGTTTTACCGAAGATCCGAGTATCAAATCGAGCCTGCGCTTTTTAAGAAAAACCGACTGGGCGCGGGAAAAAGTGGAATATTTGTATTTAAAAACCAATAAACTGCCACTGCCAGCCGCCAAATCATCCAACGCTCCAGTAAAAACTGCGGCCAAGAAGCCTACAAAACCAGCACAAAAACCGGCTCAGACGAATGCAGCCGCATCGACAACTGCAACGGATGGCCAGATCAATAGCCATATTTGGGGCAAGCGCGACTAATTTCGCGAGAATATTCAAAAGCGCATTCACAAGAACAGACAAAAATGCGCGGGATAATTCACTCGATTATCCCGCGCATTATTTTTTAAGTGGTTTAACAGCCGGATTAACGTTTAAGCCTAGCTATCGGCTACTTTGTCTGCGGATAAGTCACACGGTAAAGTGCCCCCGCATAATCATCCGACACCAGTAAACTACCGTCGGCTAATTCGGCAAAGGCCACAGGGCGACCAAAGGTTTGTTCATCCTGCATAAAGCCAGTTAAAAACGGGGTGTATTTCACCACCTTGCCTTGCTCAATCGTTGCCACGGCCACTTTATAACCCGCTTTCTTAGTGCGATTCCACGAACCATGCTCGGCCACAAATAACTGCTGTTGATAGTCGCTAGGGAACTGTTTACCCAAATAAAAATGAATGCCGAGCGGCGCCACATGTGCCCCTAAGGAGAGTGCCGGTGCAGTGTATTTGGCAGGATCTTTACCTTGGCCAAACTCAGGATCAAGAATCGTACCTGCATGCACATAGGGGAAGCCAAAATGTTCACCAGAGTAACTCACCTTATTGATTTCACAGGGAGGAATATCATCGCCCATCATGTCGCGGCCATTATCGCTAAACCAAAGAGTTTGAGTGCCGGGCTGAAAATCAAACCCGACGGAATTACGAACCCCTTGGGCGATAGTGGTTAATTTTTTGGTCTCAAGATTAAGCGAGAAAATACGCCCATAGCGTTCATTCTCCGCGCACACATTGCAGGGTACGCCCACTGGAATGATCAACTCACCTGTCGGTGAAACCCCTAACACTTTCCAGCCATGGTGGGTTTCACTTGGAAAGCCATCGAACACCACCTCAAATTTGGGTGAGTTTAAGTTGTTGTCTATATCCTTGAATCGAATGATGCGCTCGATTTCGGAGACATACAGATCGCCATCTTTGATGACCACACCTGAAGGTAGCTTAAGTCCTGAGGCAACTAGGATTTTCTCATCGGCAACGCCGTCTTGGTTACGGTCGATTAGGGCATAAACATTCCCCGCCTTCATCGAGCCCGCATAGACGATACCTTTATCGGATACGGTAATTTCACGCGCATTTTCAACATCATCAGCGAATAGGCTTACGTTAAAGCCTTCGGCAACCGTCAATTTATCTAAGATATTCTTGGCCATTGCCGGCGCAGAAATACCACTCAAGACACTGAGTGATAAGAGAGAAACCGCCTTAAAACTGGCTGTCGTGAGTAGTGCGGCGCGTTTTTTATGATCCATTGACTCGCATCCTAGTAGGGTAAAATTATTGTCGTACAATTAATTGGCCTACGTTACCTTAGATATACCGTATTACCAAATCCCCTGATTTAGCATGTCAATCCGACTTGGAAGTTTCCTTAACAAATAACTCACTGCCAATTTGCCCTTTCTCAATCCCACATATCGCGTCCTTTGCAAAATAAGGGTGAAAATCTGCTTGAGTTTTTTATCCATCAGCCGATAGCTCGATAAAGCACACTTGTCACTCACATTTGTTACTCTATTGAACATAGCTGAGCGACCACATTGAAGTATTAAAGGAATCTATCGTGAACATTAATGGATTAAATACTAACGCAAACAGCGGCGCCTTTAAGTCGGTATCTACGGCATATGTTTCAATTCCACCCGTCTCCTCCCCAACCGATACGGCGGCGAGCACTGAGTCTGAGTCAGACACACAATCCAGCGTGAATATTTCAAATGCAGGTAGGCAAGCACTTGCCAACGATCTTAGCGAAACCTTAAGGAGCGCATTCGCCGACAAACTGCAACAGTCACAAAGTAAGGAAACAGAAGAGAAACCCACATCGATTATTGATGAGCAAATTAAGCGTATCAAAGAGCAAATCAAAGACTTGCAAGAAAAACTCACTAAGCTGAAGGGTGATAACTCAGAAGCTGCGGCTCAACAGCGCAAGCTGTTACAGGATCAAATTATGCAGCTTAGCGGTCAAATGACTAGTTTGATGGAGCAAAAAGTGCGAGAAGCCAAGAAATCGGCAGGTTAATCTCGAAATGAACCACTATAACGACTACTCATAAATATCGCGTCTAACGCTTGATTTGAATAGCAAACTAAATAGGAAAACTAAATAATAAACGCCAGATATTTAATCCGTCGCCGGTGCGATAACTGATCCCAATTCTGTCTATACCGAGGAGATCGCCACCCAAAGGCTTAGCAAAGGCGAGTGTTGCGCCAAACTCGTAGCTGCCGGAGACTATGGTTTCATCTTCAGTATTTTGGCTAAAATCCAGCTCGTTGAAATACCAATAGCCAACCGCAAAGACTCTCGGCTGCATCTGAATATTCAACCATTGCCAGCGGGGTGAAAGGCCAATATCGACCCCGGTTTGCAATACCGCAAATTGGTCGGTTAATTTCCCTACCCGCTCACTGTAGCCCGCAAACCTTAACCTCGACACCCAAACGCTGTCTTCACCCGCGAGGCTGAAATCATATAAGCTACTCACGCCCGAGGCTAAAATCGCCACGTTTGCATCGGTATCGAAATTCGTCCCAAACCCCACATCCAGATAGGCTTCCATCCGCGTGTTTACCGTTGCTTGCCAGTGGTGTTCGATGCCGGGTGTCATGGTCATAGTGCCGACCGAGGAAGGCAATTCACCATCGGTAATATCTTTGGCTAAGTAGTCAAAAAAACCGAAGGACAAGGGTAGACGCAGCCAAGTTTGACTACTTTCGTCCTTTAAGAAATCAAAGCTTAAGGGAATGCTCACCACAGTGGCATTTTGATCGGCGGCCCGATACACACCCGTGCCAAGATAACTGCCAAAGGCATAAACAGAGTTGGGATTATTTTGGCCATCAATCGGCGATTCGGGGCTCATTTGAGCAAACGACTGAGATAGCTGCGCAGCCTGCGGTTGGGTGTGGCTTGCAATGGGAGCGGTCGACGCCAACAGTGGGAAGACGCACCCCATTGATAGCGCCGAACAGGAAAAGCATTTAACGAGTAACCAGCTAAAAATGGTCTTCAATTTATGCAAACAGATCCTGATTTGCTAAGCCTAATCGGTTATCGCTTTGGTTAAAGATTACTCTTCATCCGTAAAATGATACTCAGACATCATATGCCCAAGTTCGGTGGATTTAGTCTTTAAGTAAGCTTCATTGTAGCGGTTTTTACCGACTTGCAGGGGAACACGTTCAACCACTTCGATGCCGATTTCTTTCATCGCTTTGACTTTGCGAGGGTTATTGGTCATTAAGCGTACATGCTTCACGCCAATTTGTTCAAGCATAGGTTGGATCATATCGTATTTACGCATGTCCGCCGGGAAACCTAATTGCTCATTCGCCTCAACCGTATTGGCGCCTTTATCCTGCAATTCATAGGCACGGATCTTATTCAGCAGACCAATACCGCGGCCTTCTTGGCGCAAATATAAGATAAATCCACTGCCGGTTTCGGCAATGTTTTGCATCGCAGTTTGTAGCTGGAAGCCACAGTCACAGCGTAAGCTGAACAAGGCATCGCCCGTAAGACACTCAGAGTGAATACGGCCTAATACAGGGGCATCGCTACTTAGGGTGCCAAACGTGAGGGCAACGTGCTCTTTACCAGTTTCGGTATCTTCAAAACCGTGCATGGCAAAAACGCCCCAGGGAGTGGGTAATTTTGACGTCGCGACATATTTTATCGACATGACTTAACCTTAACGACTACTCTCATTCCATGAGACGGAAGGAACATCCATAAACAAAACGATGATTGGGCTCTTCGCCTACTGAGCGCCTATTCTAAAGCGTTTTCCGTAATCACGAAATACTTTAGTAATTTAATCAACTATAAATCGAAGCCTGCGGCGCTATCACGGGGATAGCTCAATCCGTCGAACAACCATTCAAGGCGCTGCAAAATAAGTATGTGCCTTATTTTGCAACTCAATGAATAACTTGCCAATAAAACTTAAAACTTTGCTGGAGCAAAACCCGTGACTTCGGTTAAGCCCATTTCGCGTCCTAATGCCGTCATAGGATGCACAACCACTAGGCCTTTGACTGACTTTTTCAGTTGACCCATGTCGGCTTGCTCAGCTTTGGTGAGGGCGCGATGGAATGGCAAGTGTTGAATATCTGTGCCTTGCTTTTGTAAAAGACGCGACTGCTGCGTTTTTACACTATTGATTTGCTTAGTGACCGCCGCAATCTCGCGTTTAAATTGCGCCACAATAACGGCATCGCCACGTTGCTCTGCTGCCGCCAGTTTACGACGAAACTTATCTAACTTATCGTTAAGCTGCTGCAGTTCTTGCTTTAAATTCATCATTTTACCTTAAATTACTTAAGTGAATCCCAGTCGATATTTGCACCATTTGGGGCCTGAATGTCTGGGTCACTGTGTCAAGGTGTGGGATTATAACAGCAAGTTAGCGATCCTCGTTACCGCTTTTATAAGAAACGGATCACCTGATTGCTGCTGCCACGATATGGCAAACTCGGATCGGCAAGGCTCTGCTCGAATTTACCATCCACCAGCACGTCCACATATTCCAGTACCGCCCGCTGCTTATCCGTTAGTGCATCCCAGGTATAACCCGTCCACAGCCAAATATCTTTACCCGGACATTCGGTTTTCACCCGCTTTACTAACGCGAGTATTCCCTCAAGGTTGGCGGGTAAAAGTGGATCGCCCCCTGAGAGTGACAAGCCGCGGCGCACAATGCGCTCATCCTGCAGATCGGCGATAAGCGTATCTTCCATCGCCTTATCAAATAAATGGCCTGAGCGCACATCCCAAGTACTTTGATTATAGCAACCTCGGCATTGGTGCTCACAACCTGACACAAATAGGGTGACCCGGGTGCCGGGGCCGTTCACCACGTCAACGGGATAATATTGGTGATAGTTCATTGCTGCGTCCGCGCGAGAGCCCAATATGGTTAGGGGCTAAAGATCAAAGCACAGTCGCCACCAGTGCGACTGTGCCAGTGTAACAAAACAAACAAGGCAAAAGTGTTACAAGTGTTTGATCCTGCGTTTCACTTCTTCTTGCTTGCCATGGTTGAATGGTCTGGCGTCGGGGCTACCTAAATAACCGCATACACGGCGGGTGACGGATACTCGGCTTGGCTCATGGTTGCCGCATTTAGGACAAGTAAAACCTTTACTGGTACAGCTAAACTCACCGGTAAAACCGCAGTCGTAGCATTCATCAATCGGCGTGTTAGTGCCGTAGTAAGGCACGCGGCTATAGCTGTAATCCCACACATTTTCGAGCGCTTCAATGTTGTGCTGCATATTGGGGTATTCGCCGTAGCAAATAAATCCGCCATTGGCGATCGCAGGATATGGCTGCTCAAAATCAATTTTATCGTAGGGATTCACCCGCTTTTCCACATCCAAGTGGAAGCTATTGGTGTAATAACCTTTATCGGTGACCCCTGCAACCACGCCGAATTGGCGCGCATCGAGTTTACAGAAACGGCTGCAGAGGCTCTCACTCGGGGTGCTATAAAGGCTAAACCCATAACCGGTTTCTGCCTTCCATGCATCGGTAGCCGCTTTAAGGTGTGCGACAATCGCCACTGCTTTTTCACGAAGCTTGGCATCATCAAACACATGAGTTTCAGTGCCATAGAGCGCATTGATGGTTTCATGCAAACCTATATAACCTAATGAAATCGATGCCCGACCATTTTTAAAGATTTGGGCGATATCATCATCGGCGCGCAGGCGCACACCGCAGGCGCCTTCCATATACAGAATCGGCGCGACTCTGGCTTTAACGCCATTTAAGCGTTCGATGCGGGTATCTAATGCGCGGCGGGCAAGTTGTAAACGCTCATCTAAAATGCGATAGAATTCAGCTTCATCGCCATTGGCCTCGAGGGCTACACGGGGCAAGTTTAAGCTCACCACCCCAAGGTTATTGCGCCCTTCATGGACCAGTTCGCCATTTTCTTTATAGGCGCCTAAAAAGCTGCGACAGCCCATTGGGGTTTTAAATGAACCCGTGACCTTTTCCACTTGCTCGTAGTTCAAAATATCTGGATACATACGCATACTGGCGCATTTTAGGGCCATTTGTTTGACATCGTAGTTGCAATCACCGACCTTGTGGTTAATACCATCACGAATCGCAAACACTAACTTAGGGAACACGGCTGTCTTACGATTTTTACCGAGGCCCGTCATACGCACTTTCAACATGGATTGTTGAATTAAGCGCGACTCCCACGAGGTACCAAGACCAAAACCAAAGGTCACAAAGGGCGTTTGCCCATTAGCGGTATGTAAGGTATTCACTTCATATTCAAGGGATTGAAAAGCATCATGGCATTCTTTTTCGGTGAGCGCCGTCGCATAGGCCTTGGCGTCTTTAATCTGCCAGTTGAGCGCCACTTGATAGTGTTTGTCATAGCTCTTCGCCACAAAAGGCGCGAGCACTTCATCGATACGGTTAATCGTGGTGCCGCCATAAATATGGCTCGCCACTTGGGCAATAATCTGCGCAGTAACAGCAGTAGCGGTGGAGATGGATTTTGGGGTCTCAATTTCGGCGTTGCCCATCTTAAAACCGTGTGTCAACATGCCCGCCAAATCAATCAACATGCAGTTAAACATCGGGAAAAACGGCGAATAATCGAGGTCGTGATAATGGATTTCACCAAGTTCATGGGCGGCCACGACATCCTTTGGCAGAATATGACTCTTTGCGTAATGCTTCGCGACAATACCCGCGAGCAGATCCCGCTGGGTTGGGATCACTTTAGAGTCTTTATTGGCGTTTTCATTTAACAGTGCCGCATTGCTCTGCTCGACTAAACCACGGATTTCGAGATTGAGCTTACTGGTCGCATCGCGGCAAATATCTCTGTCGTGGCGATACTCGATATAGACCCGCGCCAAGGATTTGTAAGGACCTTCCATCAAGAGATTTTCAACTGCGTCCTGTAAATGGTGGATCTCGACTTCTGCCAGATTCGCCACTCGCTCCCTCACACAGGCGGCAACCGTCGCGGCGTAGTCAGCATCCTCTATCCCAACCGAGTTTGCAGCCGCTATCACTGCATCTCTTATCCTTGTTTCATCAAAAGGTGTGCGGCAACCATCCCGCTTGATCACGACTGGCATTGTTCAGTTCCTCTCCATTCCGATTAAAATTAACACTACATATAGTGCTTAGATAATCAATAAACACAATATCTAGGTAATTAGGCGGCATTAACACCTAAAATTCCATGATCCAGATCATGATTTATCGGATGGATAAAAAGAACAAAGAAGAACTGTAGCCAAGCCCAATGATCTCAGTTTTAAGCCTTGACCTTAGCCATAAAGCAGGATAGCGGACGCTAAAAATACCCGCTAATCACGACAAAGGACCTTGGCCCTAAAGCCAAAGTCCTTGTAATAAAAAATCCTTAGAATTAAAAGTCCTTGGAATAAAAGGAGTCCTTAGCTCGGCGTTTGCCCTTAGCCAAGGTTTGCATTCAGACAGGGTTAACGCTTGGCTAAGGCAAGATAACTACTCAGTTGCCCCGATGCCGATTGCTGCATCCCCATGGAGGAAGCCACTTGCATGGTCGATTTAAGCCCCTGCCATAACTGCTTCTGGCTATCGCTGAGTGTTGGGTTGCTATTTAGATAATCGGTTAACTGGCCAAATACCTTGGTGGCTTTTTGTGCTAGCACAGGGGATTGCGCATCATACATATTCGACAATACGTTTTTAGCATCGACTAAGGTGTTGATCATCGGACTGTTTGGTGACTTTTCCGCTAAGGACTTTAACTCGTCATCGATAAAATCCTGCAGAGATTGCTTGCTCGGTTTTTGGCTTGGCAAATTAATGCCGTTTTGTGACAGTCGCTCAACCTGCGCATCGGACAAAATGCCGTCCTTTTGCAGCCGAGACACTAGGGCCGGAATATCTGACACACTAAACTGGCCATCGGCAAAAAAGTCCTTCGACATGGCTTGGATTTTTTGTGCCCTAAGCGCACGGGGTGACAAGGCTATCTCATCACTCGGTTTCGTCTCAGTCTTCGGCGTATCCTTGGTGGATGAGTTGGCATCCGTGCTGGGCTCTGTCTTACTTGCGTCAGTCTTACTTGTGTCTGTCTTACTCGTGTCCGTCTTCTTGCTGTTCAGGCCATAGGCATCGGCAACACTGCTACGGTTCAGATTTAAGGCATTTAAAAGAGGATTCATCGTCAATAATTCGGCATCTAACACTGTGTGATGAGGTTAAAGCAAAAAATAAGCCAATCAAACAGTCACTTGCCTAAATTATTATTCGTTTCACGAACACGAGCTTGCCAGAACGAACAAAATTTAATCTCGAAACGTCAACACGCCCTAAGTATTCTCACAACTTAGCCTTTCCAAATTGCAGCTTCAATCAAGTGCGCCACTTTAGCAACAGCCGCCTCCCCCGCCGCAATCGCCTCATCGGCGCGGTGAAATTCCATGGTGCCGATATTGGCGACTTCGGGCACAACCAAGACATCGGGCGGGTCTCCCATCAAACGCGCCCGCTTATGGCGTTGCTCTAAAATCCCCATCGACTGAGACATTACCGCAATCATACCGGGGTTGGATTTAGTGCCGAGGGAGAACTTGTCGGTTAAACTGCTGACATACTCCCTCCCCCTGGCAAATAAATCCATAAAGCCGGTTTCTTGGCGCGCGGGCATTTCGGTTTCTTCCTTCGGCGCCTTATGGCTGGTCATATTGACGGGCAATACCTGCAGCCGCCCCGAATGAAACCCGTGCAAATCCACGGCAATCACAATATCGACGCCCATGGCGCGGCTCACTGACACAGGCACAGGGTTCACCACAGCGCCATCGACTAACCAACGGTCTCCTTGACGCACTGGGGCTAATATCCCCGGCATTGAGCAAGAGGCGCGCACGGCTTGGCGTAAATCGCCATGACGAAACCAGATTTCTTGCCCCGAATACAAGTCCGTGGCAATCGCCGCAAAGGGGCGCTCTAAGTCTTCAATATTGATATCACCGATGCGCGATTGCAGCACATCGAAGACTTTCTCGCCGCCGATCAAACCACCCTTGCGCCAACGAATATCCATTAACCCGAGGACATCCCAGCTCGAAAAACTGCGCACCCACTCCTCAAGCTCGGTCAAATGATTATGGGCATAGGCCGCCCCGACGAGCGCGCCGATTGAACATCCGGCCACTTTATCGGGTTTGACTCCCATGGCGGCAAGGCCATTGAGTACACCGATGTGAGCCCAGCCCTTGGCGGCTCCGCTTCCAAGAGCGATGCCAATGGTGGGTTTTGTCCCCTTGCCCATAATATGTTTCCCTTAACAACTCAATGATTTGAATAAGCTAAATTCCGCTCTGAACACTGTCAATGATTAATGGCTGATTATTCGTTAACTCGGTAAGGGGTGGCATTAAGAGCATTTTAACAACCAGCCAACCTAACGAGCCTAAGAAACAGTTGTACAAGCCAAGTGAGAATAACCAATAGTGACTAGCCATATCTGCGGCGATTTAACGGTTCCAGTAAGATAATGACCAATCAAGATAGCTGAGCATAGTGATTTAAGGCTATAATCTGCCCTCACTCAGATTTAGGGGATATACCTTTGCAGTTTACTGATTTTTCTCTGGACCAGCGTCTGTTACAAAGCTTAAAGCATATGGGGATTGCGACCCCAACCGCCATCCAGGAACAAGCACTGCCTATCGCATTGGCAGGTAAAGATTTAATGGCGTCATCAAAGACAGGCTCAGGTAAGACTTTAGCGTTTTTGTTGCCAGCGATGCAAAGGGTTATCTCCACCCGCGCCTTAACCAAGCGCGATCCTAGGGTACTTATTTTATTACCAACCCGCGAATTGGCCCACCAAGTGTATAGCCAGCTACGTTTGCTAGTTGCCAACACTCAATATAAAGCCATTAGCGTGTTGGGCGGTGAAAACTTTAACGATCAAGCCAAAGCGTTGGCAAAAGAGCCGCATTTTATTGTGGCAACGCCGGGACGTATCGCCGATCATTTAGAGCAAAAAAACCTCTTCCTCAATGGATTAGAACTGCTTGTCCTCGATGAAGCTGACCGTATGCTGGATCTGGGTTTTGCGCCGCAATTAAAAGCCATTAACGCAGCTGCCGATCATAAGCGCCGTCAAACCTTAATGTTTTCGGCCACCTTAGATCACAGTGAAATCAATGAGATTGCCGCCGCATTACTCAAAAATCCATCACATGTGGCGATTGGGGCTGCCCACACTGAGCATCAGGACATTACCCAGCGGATTTATCTGTGTGATCATTTAGATCACAAAGAAGCCCTGCTCACGCGTTTGCTCAGTGACGAAACCCACAAACAAGTGATTATTTTTACCGCCACTCGCGCCGATACTGAGCGCTTAGCCAGCAAACTTTCGGCGCAGGGTTTTGCCACCGCGGCGTTAAGCGGCGAGCTGAAACAGGCGGCCCGTAATCAAATCATGGATCAATTTGCCCGCGGCCAGCAGCAGATTCTGGTGACCACAGATGTGGCATCCCGTGGCTTAGACTTACTCAATGTCTCCCTCGTCATTAACTTCGACATGCCCAAATTTGCCGAAGAATATGTCCACCGCATTGGTCGTACCGGCCGCGCGGGCGCTAAAGGTGATGCAATCTCCCTCGTTGGTCCTAAAGATTGGGATAACTTTAAGAAAGTACAACTCTTCCTTAGAAAGACCTTTGAGATCAGTGTGCTTCAGGGTCTCGAAGCTAAATTTAGTGGTTTAAAAGACAAGCCAAAGACCGCCGCAACTAAAGCGGTCGCTAAGGCTGGTACAAAAGCCAAAGCGAAAACCAAGTCAAAAACGGTTAAAACGGCCGCCTCCCGTGACAAACGCTTTATCACTGGGGTTGATGTGGGTGATGCGCCCATGCGTAAAAAACCTGCGGCGCCATTGCTGCAGGACCATGACGACGAGCGTTAATGATTTACTCGCGAGAGTCCATAGTGCAGACTCTCGACATTACGGGTGGGATATGATCCTGCCATATGTAAGAAATGTTGATATTTAAAGGTGTAACATGCGAATTTGTGGTGTTGAATTAAAAGGCGGCGAAGCCATTATCAGTCTGCTGAGCTACGAAGGTGAAACCTTCAACGTACCAAGCTGCCGTAAAGTGTCTTTTAGCGTTGCTCAATCAGCCTCAGCGGAAACTATCCGTGAATTTCACTTCGCTTTCCATAAGTTAATGGAAGATTATAAGGTCGATGAAATCGTCGTTATCGAGCGCGAGCAAAAAGGCAAACTGGCAGGCTCTGCCACCAGTTTTAAACTCGAAGCCGCAATTCAACTCGGCGATCTGCCGGTGACCTTGTTATCGCCTGTTGCGATCAAGGAACAAAACAAGCGTAATCCGCCTCAAGTTGATTTTGACAGCTTAGATCTCAAGCGCGTCCAACAACCCGCCTTTGAAGCGGCCTACGCTCAGCAAAATCGCCGTATTTTCGGTAAAGCTTAAAGCCCGTGAGCTTAGCGCGGCTGTAGCGCTAAGCTCGTTTTCCCACAGCTAGAAACAATGCAAACCTTAAAATATTTAAGCGGTTATAGTCCGGATATCCAACGACAAGTTCAGCAACTACTCGAAGGTGGAAAGCTTGCGGATGTTTTGCTGCGCCGTCATCCCACGGTCCACGAGATCCGTAGCGACAAAGCTCTCTATGACTATGCCCAAGGGATAAAAAATCAGTTTTTACGCCAGTCCTCTCCCCTGTCAAAAGTGATCTTCGATGACAAAATTAGCATGAGTCATCATGCACTTGGCTTACATTCTTACGTCTCCAGAGTACAAGGGAATAAAATCAAGGCTAAGAACGAAATCCGTATCTCTTCACGTTTAAAGCGCGTCCCCGAACCCTTGCTCAGAATGGTGGTTGTACACGAACTCGCCCACTTAAAAGAGAAGGACCATAATAAAGCTTTCTATAAGTTGTGTACTTATATGGAGCCCGATTACCATCAATTCGAATTCGATCTGCGTTTATTGCTAACCTGTATCGACGCTAATCAATCGCCCTACTCAAACTAAACAAACTTATTCGACTAGGCTCGCATTTTACTCATCGATTTATCATGCACAGTTGACTGATAATAATTTTCATTTAGAATAAATCTGTCTTATCCGTTACCGCACTACAGCCGTGTAAAAGTCGTATGAAAAAGCAAAAGATTGGTAAAAAGCTAGAAAAGTGGTGTAACAAACAGGCCAAGAAACTGCAAAAGCAGCAGGCAAAATCCAATCGCCCTGTTGAATTGCAAAACCTTTATTCGGCAAATACGCCAATAATGCATGCGACTCATGCTCAAAATAAAAAACAGCAGCGTAAACACTTAAGCCAATTATTGTCCGAATATCTGGCAAAACAGCAGATCCAAACCCTCGATAAGACCGCCCGCAAGAAACAACTTAAATTAGCTAAAGCCCATTTTAGTGCCGCGAATGATGCTAAATTTTTATCATCCGCCGTTATTAAGCGTATCCGTCCATTACCCACTGAACGCAGTTTTGCACTTCGTCCCTTTAAAAAATCCCCCTGCGGAGGCTGCCCAGCTTTAAAAGGTCGCCTGTGTAAATGTGCTTTAAAGGCAATGCAGAAACGTCAGGCCAGTTAATTCATTTGAGTTGACCGCCATAACCCTATCAAATTAGATAAAGACAAAGCAGCGTAAAGCGAAGTAACTCGCTTATATAGGCACTCGGCGCATCTATAAAGCGATATCTGCATTTTCCCTGTTCTTGTTAGATGCGTATTAACTCGGCCAACTTAACTCTATCCATCGCTTATATTAAAGCAGTAAAGCTTGCCCCTAAGTTGGTTAAACATCCTTACTACTAAACAAGTGGTTTAATGGATACGTGTTTTCCAGCCGTTATAGCTAAACGCAGCCCAAATAAAAACGCCGATGACATCAGATTCATCGGCGTTTTTATATTCGGTTCGCTCGGATTAATGAATGGCTTAACCTAAATTCATTAATGCTTGGCGGCTCTTCACGATATTACTGAAGGTACGTAATTCTTGATTCGCTAATTGGCTTGCCATCGGGATATCGGCTCTCATAGGATCCACTGGCTTGCCGTTAACATGGAATTCATAATGTAAATGTGGGCCAGTAGAACGTCCAGTATTACCTGATAAAGCAATCACTTGGCCACGAGTGACTCTCTGACCTTTGCGCACTAATGCCTTAGAAAGGTGTAAATAACGTGTACGATACTTACCACCGTGTTCAATCACAATATATTTACCCGCGAATTGGTGATCGGTGACTAAGCTTACGACACCATCGCCAGGGGCAATAACTTTAGTACCAATAGGCACTGAAAAGTCGGTCCCGTTATGGGGTGAAATACGGCCAGTAATAGGATGTTTACGCGTCGGGTTAAAACGAGAACTCATGCGTGGTTGTTTAGCCAATGGAATACGTTGGAAGGCACGCACTAAGCTTTGGCCTTTCGCATCGTAATAACTGCCATCGGTATGTTGAAATGCACTAATTTCAGAGCGGCCCGTTTTAATACTCACGCCTAATATTTGGCTGCTTCCGGTTGCTTCGCCCTCAACATATTGATCATTTACCAAAACAGAAAATTTATCACCCACACGTAAATCCCGAGCAAAATTCACTTTCTCTTTGAGTAAATCTTCAATCCGCTGAATATCGGCCGCCGCTAAACCCATTTTTTGTGCCGAGACATAGAATGAGCCTTTAATATCGCCAGTAACGATACGGTTTTGCCATACGCCTTCAACGTTAATTTCTTCTACGTTAAAGCTACCATCTTCGTAACGGGTAAATACTACTTGGCGGGCAGCGTTAAAATACAGTTCTAACTTTTGCAGTTGGCCTTCATTATCCAGCCAAAATTGAATACGGTTACCGGGTAATAAGGTATCGAGCGCCAGAATGTTTAAGTCGGCCTCTAGTACTTTATACATGGTTTGTTGGTCAACACCGGCTTTAGAAAATAAAGCACTTAAGGTATCGCCGGAGGCAATGACACGTTCAAAATGAGGGGTATTATCGACAATTGGAGCCGTTTCAACAGGCTCAGAAACCTGTGGCAAAATCGTCTCAAGATCGAGCGCGACGGGAATACGTTGAGCAGTAGGAACCACATGGTTGGCATTCGGCATTAACATCGCCGCACCGATTAATAAACCACCAACTAGGAGAATATTTTTATGGGCTGAAGATAAATTCTGCAAACGAATTTGCGGAAAATTAGCCAAATTGGGTTTACCTGTCTGCAACGCTTTCACCTTTTGTTATCGTTATTGCGTTATATTTTTGAACCAGTCCCACGGGGGGAAGCCCGAATTTTGTCAACTTATCCCAAAAAACCGATTATGACAAACGCTATTTTGCACTTTTATAGCACTATTTACTAAAAACATGCGTCAGTTAGCACTTTAAACCGATTGTGTGTTCTGTATATAGATGTTAAATAGCGCAAAATATCATTTATCATTTCAATAAAAACAAAGTGTTAAGCTAATACTTCTCCACTTAAGTCACACTAAGGCAAAATCACCTTGATTTCACTCCCATGGGAGGTTTTCAAGATATCAATTCGGGTGCCTATCTGCTCTTTCATTTCAGACACATGGGAAATCACCCCAATCATCCTGCCCGCCGACTGCAAATCCATTAGGGTTCGAATGGCAAGTTCGAGTGAGTCCTGATCTAAGCTACCAAAGCCTTCGTCGATAAATAAGGTATCGAGTTTTATCCCCCCAGCGTAGGCTTGAACCACATCCGATAAGCCCAAGGCCATCGACAAGGCCGCCATAAAACTCTCACCACCACTTAAGGTCGCCACGGGACGCACTTTAGAGGTGTAGGCATCCTCGACTTCAAGCTCCAGCCCTGAAGCCTTATTGCCCTTAGCTCTGTCTTCCTTGCGCAATAATCGGTAGCGCCCTTTACTCATTAAATGCAGCCTCTGCGTTGCCGCAAGTAACACATCGTCGAGCAATACGCTGAGTACAAAGCGTTGCAGGGAAATTTTGTTGCCGGTATTACCATTGGCAACATCGGCCAAAGTGCCAATCACAGCGTATTCATCCTCAAGGGATTTGGCCTTTTGATCAACAATCGCCAGCTGAGTTTGGGTATTGTTAAGTAGGGTGAGCCGAGTGTTGAGTTGACTCCATACCTCTTCCGCCGTTTTAAGCTGTGCGAGTCGCTCCGTGAGCAAGGCCTCTAAAGCATCAAGATCGGGTGATGTCGACTCGCTCAACTTGGTTTTAAGCTGAGTCAGTTGCGACTGATTTAAGGAGCACTGCCTATGATAGGTCTCTATGCCCTCAGCTAGCGCCTGCATTTGCTCATCCGTTAATAAGGCCTCGCGCAATGCATCTCTATCGGTAAAGCCTGCATTATCCAGCGCCGCTAATAGTGCCTGCTGTGCTTGCACCTGCAGATCTGCCGCGCCATTACAACGCTCTATCGCCGCCGACAATGCCGTTTGCGCCGCCACACTCTGCTGCGCCGCCTGCTGCTGCGCGGCTCTGAGCGCATCAATCTGACGTTTTATCTGCTCGAGTTGCTGCTGATTATCTGCAATCGCTTGATTCAATACCTCCAGTGTTCGGTATTCCTCTGGGATCCGCAGCGCTTTTTCCGCAAATTGACCCAATAAGCGCTCGACTTTGCCTTCTTGTTCACGGTAACGCTCACGCTCAAGTTCTAGTTGCTGCGTCAATGTAGACTCTTGCTGCTGCAAGGTTTTGATCTGTTGCTGTAACTGCTGTAGCGCTTGCGCCGCAGCGTCGGCCTGTTTCGATTGTAGTGTCAGTTCGTCTAGCGTTTGGCGATGGGATTCGAGCGACAACTCAACCTTATCGCCAAGGGCTGTTGCCAGCTCATTCGCCTGCTGTTGCTGTGCTTCTAATTGCTTTTGCAGCCCGCGATATTCTGCCCGTGCTTTATTGAGATTATCGAGCGCCAAGGCCTCGGCATCCTGCGCCGCCTGCAATTGCAGTTCCGTTGGCAACTCCTCATGGCTCATCGCGGGTTGAGGATGGGCCGAACTGCCACAAACTGGGCATGGCTCATGGGGTTTTAGCTCTCTTGCTAAAATGGCTGCCTGACCTTGGAACCACTTCAGTTGCAAAGATTTATAAGCCGTTGAGGCTTCTTGATATTGGGTATTAAGTACTTTTCCTTGTGAGCCGACCTGCTCAAGAACTCCTTGAGTATGCGCGACTTTGGCACATATTTGTTGCCACTGCTTGAACTGCTCGAGCATATGACGGTGTTGCTGCAGCGCCTGCGCAGTGGCAAGTTGCTGCTCACTTTGCTGTTGCAAGGCTGGCTGTTGAGCCTCACAATGGCTGCGCTGCTCAACTAAAGCTGCAAGCGCATTTTTACTCTCCTGCCCCTGCAATTTGGTATGCTGTAGTATCTCTTTAGCCTGCGCTAAAGCTTGTTCAAGGCTGGCAAACTCTGCCAGCTGTGGCACTAACGCACTGAGATGACTGTGTTGCTGCTCAAGGTCGCGCAGCTTATGTTCGAGGGGAATGATTTCCTGCGCCGCGGTTTCAGCATGAGCGAGTGCGAGCTTAGCAGCATCGAGTGTCGACTGCGCGCTATCGCGCTGAGCGGCGGCGAGACTCGCTTCTTGCTCCCGCGACAAGGCGTTATCTAATAAAGGTTTTATCCGTAATGCTTGCTTGGCGACGTCAAGCTGCGCCATTTGGGTTGCAATCTGCGCTTGCTGCTCATTAAGGCTAAGCGCCTCAGCCTGCAATTCCTGTAAGCGAGTAAATTCAGCAAAGAGTTGCTGCGCGCTATCACGCTGTTTTAATGCCGCTAAATGCGCCGCAACGCTCTGCTCCTTTGCCGCCGTTGCCGCCGCGAATTCGGGTTCAATGCGGCTAAACTCTGCTGCAAGTTCGTCATCAGATGTCAGTGCTGCCGTTTGCAAAATACCAGCGCGACGGGCGCGCTGCTCTTTGACAAGGTTGCGAATATCCGCCGCCTTGGCTTTTAGGGTATCTTCGATGCGTTTATAAATATGAGTTTGAAATAGCTGGCTAAAAATTTGCTCACGCGCCTTAGAGTCGGCCATCAGCAATTCGCGAAACTTCCCTTGCGGGAGCACCATCACTTGGCGGAACTGCTCCACATCTAGGCCGGTTAATGCCTCGATTTCGGCCGTGGCGTCTGACACTTTACTGGCGACGATAAGGGTTTCACTGCCGTCTGGCGCAATCTTATACAGCTGTGCTTCACTCTTTTGTACCGTTGAGCCATCACCGCTTTTCTTTAATCTTTCCTGCTCAGGGACGCGACGAATTCGATAACCCGTACTGCCTAATTGAAAACTAAAAGTCACCTCGGTAAGCAAGTTATCATCGGCCATATCGCAGCGCATCTGGCTGCCTTCACGCTCGTTACCTGTGGTTTTGCCGTAAAGTGCAAAACAAATTCCGTCGAGCAGCGTAGTTTTGCCCGCACCAGTTGGCCCGTTGATCAGGAATAAGGGGTTATCCCCCAGTTCGGTAAAATCAATAGTTTGAGTCGAGGCGAAGGGGCCAAAGGCCGACATTGACAGCGTGAGTGGCTTCATGCGGATTGCTCCCCTTTTGCTGCAACGCGAGTAGATCCAACGCTATCCCCTTCATCTCTGTGAAGCTTAGTTAAAATCTCATCCATAACCGCTTGCTGCGCATCACTTAACGCCTCGCCAGAGACTTGGCTGAAAAAATCACGGAACATGGCCATTTCGCCTTTTTTGATATGGTCACGGTTGAGTGCCACGGCCTGCTCACCCGCCATTAATCCAGTACGTTCTAAATGCAGCACATTGGGATAGACACTGCGCAGTTTGCCCATGGCATCTAAAATGGCGTGTTTATCGAGGAGTCTGACCATCAGATAATCCTCACGCTTAGCATCGGTTTTCCCAAGATCTAATAAATGCGCCAATTCCCCTTCGATAATCCGCACATCGCGCAGTGCGGTTAAGGGCAAGAGTTGGATTTGCGCCGGAGTTTGCGCGGCAACATCCACTAAAGTGACTGACTTGTGTTGATGCTGTTCACTAAAGGAGTATTTCAAAATCGAGCCGGAATAACGCACATGCTCGCAACCTTTATATTGCGGTCCGTGCAAGTGGCCTAGGGCAACATAGTCAAACTCACTAAAAAGCCGTGGGGAGATCTTATCGGCGCCGCCAATACTCAACGGCCGTTCAGATTCTGACTCACTGCCACCATCTAAAAAACAATGACTAATAACGACTTTAGGTAACCCTTGGCTATCGTGGGAGTGGACTTGTTCTAACAGTAGCGCCATCGCCTCTTCATGGCTGGATACGCTAAGCCCCTTAGCATCCGCCTCAAATATTTGGCGCACGATTGCAGGTTCGGCGTAAGGCAGCGGATAAAAATAAGCATCGCCACTTGGGCTAGCTAAGCGGATCGGCGTTAAATCAGCCTCAAGCGGCCCAATAATGTGCAAACCACTTGCCGCCATTTGTTTAGCCGCAAAACCTAAGCGTTCGTGCCCATCGTGGTTACCGGCAATCATCAGCACTTGTACTCCTAACTCGGTGATAAGGCGATTAAGCACCTCATCGAGCAAAGCCACGGCGCTGGCGGGAGGAATCGACCTATCGTAAATGTCCCCGGCAATAATCACCGCATCAACAGCATGCTCTTGTGCCAATGTCACAATTTGGTCAAGCACATAGGCTTGGTCTTCTAAGAGTGATTGATTGTGTAACTGGCGACCAATGTGCCAGTCCGAGGTATGGATAAATCTCATCGTTGCTAAACCTTAATGGATACTAAGCCGATGCTATCGCGTGGGTGCTTACCGTTTAACTTGTGAAGTTCCGGTGCAAACGCTTGGCAACAACACAGCCAATTGATCCTAAAAACACTTTAAAAATGCTAGGTTATCCTAAACATTGCTGCGGAGTATAGCGAATACCAAGGGAGTGAAGAGATTTACAGCAATAAGGCCGAAAACTGTGCTCACTGCACTTATGCAGACAAGCATATATTCGGCCTTATCAACGGAGAGTCAAATACGATAGCGGCTAAATCAAAACAGGTGATATTGGCTTGCCAACAGTTTCACACTCATGGCCAAGGACATAGTCACCACTAATGGCTTAATGATCTTAGTGCCCTTGGTCACGACTAAGCGCGAACCTAAGGTGGCGCCGATTGCCTGCCCGGCAAGCATCACTAAACCAAGTACCCAAATCACTTTGCCACCCAAGGTGAAGAAGATAAGTGAAGCGATATTGGTCGAGAAATTTAACACCTTGGCATGTGCCGTCGCTTTTGCCAGACCAAAACCAGCCAGCGTTACAAAGGCCAGCGCGAAGAAACTCCCTGTGCCAGGGCCAAAAAAGCCATCGTACAAACCCACACCGAGCGCGGCGGTAAAGGCAAAGGCGGTAGGCGTTAACACTTGGTGACGATCATCTTCTGAAATTTTTTTCGAAAACAGAAAATAACAACCAATGGCGAGGATTAAAAAGGGTAAGACTAACTCCAGTACTTTGGCATCGACCAACTGCACCAGAATCGTGCCTAAGGCGGCGCCCGCAAAGGCACAGATAAGAGACAGTTTAACGGCCTTCAAATCGACCAAACCCTTACGCACAAAGTACAAGCTCGCAAAAAAACTGCCACCGCAGGCCTGTAATTTGTTAGTCCCGAGTGCCACCGCTGGCGGTAACCCCGCCCACATTAACGCTGGGATAGTCAGCAATCCCCCGCCGCCAGCGATAGAGTCGATAAACCCCGCCACCATAGCCACGCCAAAGAGTAATGCCGCAATTTGTAGAGTCAGTTCAAATTCCATGATTGTTATTATTGAGTAATAGGAGCTAAGGCTTCGCATTAGACTGCGTTTGCCTTATAAACGCAAAGGAGTTATTGTCGCGCTAGCGTGAATAAAGCTCACACTAAATACCCTTATCATTTACTCGATTCGGATACGCCTATGTTTACTTCCTTGCCGCCCCTCAATGCATTACGGGCATTCGAGTCTGCCGCCCGCTTGCAAAGCATGACACTTGCTAGCAAAGAACTGCATGTCACCCACGGCGCCATCAGTAAACAAATCCGTGTATTAGAAGAATTCTTAGGTTTTGCCCTCTTTGTGCGCCTGCATAAAAAAGTCGCACTCACGGACGAAGCAAAACGCTACTTGCCCCATGTGCAAGCGGCTCTGCAAACCTTATCAAGCGCCACCGCCGATTTACGCAGCCAAGGCTCGCGACCACAAACCTTAGCCATCAATGTGTTACCCAGTTTAACTATCAACTGGTTAATCCCTCGGATGGAGCAATTTAAATCTCGGCATCCGCATTTGTATGTGGATCTTTCGATCGGTGACTTTGCCGTCGACTTCAGCCAGGGCCGTTATGACATTGCCATTCGCAGCAGCACTCAACTTCCCAAGGGTGTTAATTACATCAAATTGATGGATGAGGACTTGTGCTTAGTGTGCGCGCCGTCACTCGCGCCTAAGCTAAAAAGCATTGAAGACATCAATAAAGTCACGCTGCTGAAACACACAACACGGCCAGAGCTGTGGGAATATTGGGCAAATAAAGTGGGGCTAGTACTCACGCAGGCGCAAACCTTTGGCGTCGAGCATTTTTATATGTTGAGTCAAGCCGCGGCCAGTGGCATGGGCGCAGCACTGATCCCACGTTTTTTTATCGAAGAACAATTGGCCAATGGCAGCTTGGTGATCCCGTTTGAAGCGCCTTTTACCAGCCCATACGCTTATTACTTACTCACGCCCAAATCCCCTAGCCTACCGCTAAAAGTTCAAGCCTTTATCGATTGGATGCTCGAGTTATTTGCCCCATATCGGCAATCGTCAGATAACGGCAAAGCCTAGATAGCAAAAAACCACCTGAACGGTGGTTTTTTAACGGCTTATCTGGCGATAGGCTTAGTGATGGCAATGCTCGTCGTGAACATGGTCGTCATCCATAAACTCGTCATCACCTTCTTGATGTTGCATTACGCCCCATCCATCGGTCATGCCGCCAAACTCGGCCGCAAAATCATTAAGAATGGTTTCTTGCTCCACCAAGTCATCGTAGTCTGGCACCATGTTGATGCATACTATGATTTCCCACTTGCCAAGTTCATCGTTAAGGTTCAGCTCAACTTCGCCTTCTAAATCGGAGTTAGCTAACTCTTCGAGTGCAGTTTCAGCATCGCGCTGATCATCGAAAACTAAAAAGAAATCAACATCGAGGGCTTTAGTGAGGTCAATTCCGGCTTCGGCCATCGCAGCCAGCATTTTGCCATTATCGTCGTCTGGAAATTGCATATCCTACTCCACAGTATCTGGCTTATTCAGCCGCAATGATTTGAACCGATTCACCATTAAAGCTGACGATGTCACCCGCAACGACTTTTTTACGTTTGCGCGTTTCCACTTCGCCATTGACGGTAACCAAACCTTCATCAATAACATGCTTTGCTTCGCCACCGGCATTCGACATGCCTTGTACCTTTAATACTTTGTACAATTCAATAAAATCTTCGCCAGGATACAAAGCTAACTGATTAATTTGCGCCACTTAAACACGCCTCAAAAAATAAACCTGCGGCATTATAGCAGCATGTCCAATGGGATGCAGATAATTTAACTTATCTTTGCCTTTCATCGGCGAGCAGCCCATAGGCGCATTCATCCTGCCACTCATCACCTATCTTAAAATGCTGCCGAAACACGCCTTCAAGTTGAAAGCCACATTTCTCCATCACCCGGGCCGAACCGATATTGTCTTTGGCGCAGTGCCCAACCAATTTATGGACAGACAAACTCAAACAGGCCCAATCAACAACCGCCTGTAAACTCTCAGTGGCATAGCCTTTACCGTGCCCCGCGTGCGCCAGCAAATAACCGACCTCGGCACGTTGCTCCTCCACACTTTGACAATGAAGTCCGGTTAAACCAATAAACTCACCGCTATCTAGGGTTTCAATCACCAGTGTGAGCCAATCGCCAGAGGCATAGTCCCAGGTGGCTGAGCGCTGCTCAAACTTTTGCCGGATCACTTCGGGAGCTTCAGGAATACGCACATAGCGATTGATGTCAGGATCTTGGTGTAATGCCAAGAAGTGTGGCCAATCCTGCTCCTGTAAACTGCGAAGTCTTAATCTGTCGGTATAGAGTTCAAGCATAGCGGCTCCCCAATGGATGGACGAACTAAAAAAAATGGCAGCCAAACGCTGCCATTATCTCGGCAAGAAGACGATTAACCGCGGCTGGTCACTTCGAGTAAGTGGTAACCAAACTGGGTTTTAACTGGACCTTGAACCACGTTTAATGGCGCACTAAATACCACTTCATCAAACTCACGCACCATCATGCCAGGGCCGAATGAACCTAATTCGCCACCTTGGGCACCCGATGGGCATGAGGAATGTGCGCGGGCGATTTGCGCAAAATCGGCACCATCTAGGATCTGTTGTTTAAGTGCTTGGCACTGCTCTTCGCTGCTCACTAACAAATGTCTTGCTGTAGCCTGAACCATGGTAAAACTCCCTAAATAATCCTGAGACATTTGCCCCAAATATCATATGGTTCCCGTTTTTATAACATCAGAACGGGATGTGAATGTTGAGTATAAAAACATTCTGTTTAATTAAAAAGTCTTAAACTGCGCCGTCATTAATTTTGTTATCGATAACGGCGCAGCATAATTGACCCAGGGTTAAGCCTTAGTCGCCGCAATCCAGCGGTCTATCTTCTGCTCCATCACCGCCATAGGGAGTGAGCCAGAGGTAAGGATCTGATCATGGAAGGCTTTTAGGTCAAACTTATCACCTAGGGCTTTTTCAGCACGCTCACGTAGGGCAAGGATTTTTAGCTGACCTACTTTGTAGGAAAGCGCTTGACCCGGAATCGCCATGTAGCGCTCAACCTCAGCAATAATATCCGACTCGGCCATGGGCGAATTATCCTTCATATATTGAATCGCTTGCTCGCGGCTCCAGCCTTTGGCATGTAATCCCGTATCCACCACCAAACGCATCGCACGCAGCATTTCGTCTGACAGCTTACCAAAGTACTGATAAGGGTCGCTAAAGAGCCCCATTTCGATGCCTAAGTATTCAGCATAGAGCGCCCAGCCTTCTTCGAAGGCAGTATATCCACTGAAACGTTGGAACTCAGGAACGCCAGTGAGCTCTTGTTTAATGGCGATTTGGAAATGGTGACCAGGCGCGGCCTCATGTAATGACAACGTCGTCATGCCCCATTTCGGCTGAGCTTTTAGATTATAGGTGTTGATATAAAACACCCCTGGACGACTACCATCCACAGCCGGCGATTCGTAGGAAGCTCCCGCAGCCGATTGCTCTCTAAAGCTTTCAACCGGTTTCACCACATAGTCAGCCTTTGGCATCACATTAAAATACTGTGGCAATACTTGGTTAATCTTATCTTTTAACACCATATAGCCATCGATTAGGCCTTGGCGGTCGTTATAGAAGTATTGTGGCTCAGACGATAAGGAGGCGAAAAAGGCTTTTAAATCTCCTTTAAAACCCACCTGCTCACGGACTTTGTCCATCTCGGAAAGAATGCGTGCGACCTCATTCAAACCGATTTGGTGAATTTCATCCACTGGCATGGTTGTGGTGGTATGGGAATTGGCTAAATGCTGATACCACGCCTTACCGTTTGGCAGACCAGACCAACCATCGGTTGCACGGGACTTAGGCAAATAAGTCTGCTTGAAGTAATCGCGCAGCCCCGTTAATGCAGGTACTAAACGCTCATTAATCATCGCCTGATAACTTGCAGTTAGCTCAGCCTTATCTTGATCCGAAAACCCTTCTGGGAAGTGATTAATCGGTGAATAGAAAATGCTTTGGCTAGCATCCGTGGTAAGCATGGCATCAAGCTGTGGAATAATCCGTTCAACTAACACGCGCGGTAACACCACTTTACTGGCAATACCTTCATTCATGCGATTCTCGGCCAATTGGATCCAATCGATAAAGCCGTTAACACGCTGCTCCCAGTTGCGATAATCCTGTACTGTGTTAAAGGGCTGCGCACTCTCACCGCTACCCAGTTGCACCATAGTAATGACTGTGCTGTAGAACTGGCTGATCGGCATAAAGCGTGATGGGAAAGTTTCGTCCACTAGGGCCATTTCGCGGTCATACACAAACAGCGCGTAGCTGAGTTGTAAATCGGCAGGTAATTGCTCAAGGTCAATCGCCCTCACTTGCGCTAAATAACGAGTATTAAGATCATGACGCGCCTTAAGATATTCCTCGGTTAAGTCTCCACCAAACTGCGCGTTGTAATCATTAACACCGACAAAAGTGGCGTAAATCGGCTCTAACTTTAAGTAATCTTTAAAATAGGCATCGACTAAGGCAGCGTATTTAGACTCAGCGGTTTGAGTTTCAGTTTGCGCCGGAGCGGCTTGGGTCGTACCTTCCTGTACTGCTGTCGTTGTTTCCTGCTTTGAGCAGCCTTGTAAAGCAAACACTAACGCTATCGTTCCCGCTAATAAACTTAATTTCATCTTTTATATTTCTCCTTTTGGGTCCGTGATAGCCAAACTCTTCCTATACTTAGTTCAAAGTCTGCTTACGGGATTCATCTATGATCTACTCATTTCGTAACTCAGGTTTTAGGGATCCTGAAACAGGGGTCTATAACCAAACCTATTTCATGGAAGTATTCAACCGAGAGTGGCACAGGCACATACGTGAGCAACAAAGCTTGGCGTTATTGTATCTGTGCCCTCACATTCATGAAACCGTCAAACAACCCCATTTACTCGAATTCTTTACTAAACAGGTACAAGAAGCACTGCTACGGGCGACAGATTTGATTGCAAGGTTAGATCACAACCATTTTGCTTTGGGACTTTTCAATATTGATGAGGAAGGTACTGAGGTGGTGTTAAAACGTATCGAACAACATATTCAAGAATTTAATCAAGAATTTGGTAAAAATCACAAACTGAAAATCGATTATAAACTCGCAGCCTGCCTGTGCTTACCCACCCAAGAAAAACGTATTGAATCCTTATTTAACAATGTCTCAAAACTGTCACTCGAACTCGAACGCAATCAGCAACAATCGCAAGTGTTAGTAAAGCTTCAATAAAGAAAAAGCCCCTTACGGGGCTTTTTAGATCTGTATCGCGAATACAGTGAATTACAGTTCGACGTTGTGCATACGCGCTTTCTCTTTAATATAAGAGATATAGCTGTTTGCACTCTTCTCAGTCTTCTTATCCTTCGCGGCTAATACAGCGCGGTTATAAGCTGACTTGTACTGTTTCAAACTTAAATGGGCTAGCGCCAATTCGAAGTTTGCTTCACCAGGATGTTCAATACCTAAAGAGATGGCTTTCTCAAGCACTGGAATCGCTTCAGAGTATTTCTCATTCAAGCTCAGTAAACGACCTTGTTTCAGGTACAGCTTGCCATCGTTATTGATAGCAGCCGCTTTTCCATAAAACTCAGCAGCTTCTTTGAACTCTTTCGCGTTTTGGTAGAAACCAGCCAAAATCTCATAAGATTTTGCATCTTCAGTGATGAGGCCCGACTTCATGTTCTTTTGGAATACTTTAGCTGCTTGATATGGCGCACCTTTCTGTGCCATCAGCTGAGCTAAACGAGTGATGTTAGCTCCAGAATCCAAGAAACCATTACGGTAAGCCAAATCATAAGTCGCAAGCGACTTATCATAGTCTTCTACCATCAGATAAAACTGTGCTAACTGAACCCATAATCTGCCATCATCCGGGAATAACGGCACCATGACTTCTAACACACCAACGGCTTTTTTATACTTCTTCTGGTTGAAGTAAGACGTCAGTTTCATCTGATACAGACCTTTATCAGGAGCTTCGGCGAGAGAAAGACCTTTATCAGCCACTTCAATCACTTTGTCCCACTGTTTCAGTTCTGTGTAAGCAATACCGATACGACGATACATTTGAGAGTCAGCTTTACAAGTGAAGTCCATCCACTTGTAATAGTAAGGAATCGCTTCCTTAAACTTCTTCTCTTGTAACAACAAGTCGGCATAGAGGCGCAGTGTGGCCGCGTGATCTGTTCCACCTAAAATATCCGCTTCAACAGCTTGTTTCAGGTACTTGATCGCAGTATCCATCTTGCCTTTTTCGGCATAGAAGTTACCGAGCATACGCGCAACATACGCTTTATCGAAATCGTTCTTTGGGTTAGCTTCCAACAATACGGCAATCGCTTCATCAAGCTTGCCATTGGTGTAAGCTTCAAAGGATTTCTGAACCTTCTTGGCAGCACTTTCACCTACCGCTTTAGATTGGCGCTTATCAATTTCACATTTCTCAGCTGCAACAGCTGAAGAAACGGATAAGGCGCCACCACAAAGAGACAGTAATAACGCAACTGCGATTTTATTTGCATTACGCATTGTTATTTGCCTCCTTTATCTAAAGTGAAGTCTAGTTGTACTGTCATACCTGGTTGTTTAAGTGGCTTGCCATCAACAATCTTAGGCTTGTACTTCCACTTTTTCAGTGCACGAATTGCTTCTTTATCGAATAAACGTTTAGGTTCGGCTTGGATAACTTCAACGTCATCTACACCACCTAATTCGTTAATCGTAAAGCGTAATTGTACCCAACCCTCTTTACCGTCACGCGCCGCTGCAATTGGATATTGTGGCTCGATACGGACGATAGGTGTTGCATCACCGTCACGCGTCATCATATTACCCAATTTGAAACCACCGGCACTGTGACCACCGGCTTCAACCCCACCCATATTGAACGACATAGACGTATCAATATTTGATGAAGTGTCTGGTGGCGTAGTATCAGGCTTCTGTGGTTGCTCTGGTGGTGGTGGCGGCTTAGGCACTACCCTTGGCTTATTCTGTGCTTTTGCATCCTGTCTATCCATGGTGATTTCAATTACAGGGGTCTCGGCCGATGTTTCAGCGCGTTGCGCCCCACCACCGACCAAGAACGCCATAAAAGCGAACAGACCAAAAGTCACAGCAGCACCAATAATGATTGATACTAGTGCTCTTAGCATATTAATCGTTCCCCGCAGATACCGAAATCTTATCTATACCAGCCGCTTTGACTTGGTCTAGAACTTTAACAACTAAGCCGTGTTGCGTATCTTTGTCGGCCTGGATCAGCACAGCTGCTTCAGGCGCTTCAGCTAGCATACGCTCAACGTTTGCAGTTACACGCTCGATATCAACCTGACGGTTTTCCATCATGATCACGCCAGTTTTGCTGACGCCGATAAAGATGTTGGCCGAAGGCTTAGAAGTCGCTTGTGAAGCTTTTGGTTTGTTATAGTCCAAACCAGATGGTTTCACGAATGACGTTGTTACAATGAAGAAGATCAGCATGATGAACACGATGTCGAGCATCGGTGTCATATCAATTTGCGCTTCCTCGTCTACACTGGAATGCTTTTTACGTGCCATGTTCAATCTCTCTCTAGTGGTGCGGCATGCTGTCTTTTAGCTTTTCTAAGCTGATTTTCATTTTGGCATCAAGGCGAGTACTGAAGAATACTCCCGATAATGCTGCAACCATCCCCGCCATAGTGGGCATTGTTGCCATTGAAATACCAGCCGCCATTAAACGAGCATTACTCGTCCCCTGAACTGCCATCACATCGAACACTGAAATCATACCGGTAACAGTACCTAACAAACCTATCATAGGACAAATCGCTACTAAGGTTTTAATGACCAGCATACGTGCATTCAAATCTTGCTTCGCTTGGGACAGCCAAGCTTCACGGATACGGTGTGCATACCAAGAGGTGGTTTCCTCTCTAGCATCCCATGCAGCTATGATTGCTTTATGTTGCTTTGGTGATATCCAATTAAGATACCAGTAACGCTCAAGCATCAATACCCACATTAAGAACAGCACAAACGCTACTAACCAGAGGACGTCGCCTCCGGAGGCCATGAAGCCCCTGACGGAATCCCATATGTCCATCAGGTGAATCATCATTAGTCAGCCCTCTTCTCAGCGTGCGCTGCGATGATACCAGCACTTTGCTCTTCCAGAACTTGCACGATTGACTTGCTACGAGCAACAACCACTGCGTGCATTAACATCAGAGGCAGAGCCGCAACCAGACCTTGAACTGTAGTGATCAGCGCCATAGAAATACCGCCAGCCATCAGTTTTGGATCGCCAGTACCGAACAATTGGATACTTTGGAAGGTTGCAATCATACCGGTTACTGTACCTAACAGACCCATCATAGGTGCGATAGCGGCCAGAACTTTGATGATTGAAATGCGAGACTCTAACGCAGGCGTTTCTTTCAGAATCGCTTCGTCAAGTTTCAGCTCTAATGTTTCAACGTCAACGTCTTTGTTCTCTTGATACACTTTCAGGATACGACCTAAGGCGTTGTTACCTGGCTTATCAATGTTCTTACGTTGGCTGTTCACACGAGCGCCGATGATAGTCATAGTCACTAAACGTTCGATAGAGATCAACAGACCTAATGCTAACAGAGCGATAATGATGTAACCGATTGTACCACCCGCTTCTAAACGATCTTCAAAGCTTGCTTTGTTTGTGAAGATGTTTAACAGAACGCCACGAGCTGGGTCGATGTAGAATGGCGCAGTTCCAGAAGTAGTTTGTTCCCACTTACCTACTGCACTAACTTGGTAGCCTTCTGGCTGTTGTGATAACTCTTGAATTAAACCTAATTCTGGGTTGTAAACAACATACTTGCCATCAGCAGTTAAGTTGTAAGTACCAATACGGTGAATCGTGGTGTTTTTAACGCTACCGTCGATACCGGTTACAGAACCTTCGAATTTAACAACCTTACCAGATTGTGCCATTTCGAATAATTGTTCTTGCCAGAATTGCTCTAACTCTTCGATTTTTGGTAATTGCTTACGCGCACCTAAATCAGCGATGAACTTATCGCGATTTGGGTATTGAGCACTAACGTTTGAACTCGCTAATTTACCAGCGAAATCGCCCGCTTCACCTTTAACCACACCGAACATCTCACCCAAGTCACCTTGAGCAGTTTTCAGGTCTTCCTCTAACTGAGCAATTTTACGCTCGTTGTCTAAGAAAGCTTGGTTTAGGTCTTTACCGCGTTGCTTCTCAGCCGCTAAAGCATCTTTTTCACGCTTTAACAGAGCTGCTTTATCGCCACGCTCAGCTTGGAACTCTTGTTCACGTTTGCTGTTAACTTTGCCTTCAGCAGCGCGATCAACTTTAACTTGCTGCAATAATTGATCGATGGTCTTAGGCGCATCAGCAGCGCTAGCCATACCAGCAGTTAAAGAAAAACTTGCAGCTAATACAGCTGTAGTAATTAACTTCTTCATTATTGTGCAGTCTCCGCAGCAGGAATTGGTAACGCGAATAGATCTAGAGCGCCTTGTTTACGGGCAATGCGGATACCTTTGGTCAGTTCACGCAAATAGCTGTCATCTAACTTATCCCAACCCTTAGATTCTGGGTTGTACATCCAGCCAGTCTTTTGATCTAAGCTCTGAGCATAAAGAGCTACGCGACCTAAGTTAAAGAAGTCTACTAATACTTCTTTACCATCTAAGGTCAATTTACCTTGGTTAACTGCAACAGCACTACCGTATTCACGCTCGATGCTGTACGCATCCAGAATCAAACGGTATTTTTCAGCTAAAGTTACTTCAGCAGTGTTTAACAGTGTTTTTAACTCTTTAACGCGGTTAGCGCGAACTTCAGAGTTAAATGGCAGATCTAATTGAACGAACTGTTCTAAAGACTCAACCATTTTAAACATTAAAGGCACAACGCCCTGACGCAGTTTATCTACGCCGTTAATGTCAGTTTGAATCGCGTCCATCGTTTTTTGTTGGTCAGCGACTAAGCTGGCAACGTAATCGTTATAGGACTTCAGTGATTCACGCTCATCAGCAACAGAACCATACTCAAAAAGCATGTCTTGTGCTTGATCGAAATACTTATCAACATTCTTTTGCGACGCAGCAGCATCAGCATGGATCATACTATCCGCTTTTTGCACGTCGGTAAGAGGATCTGCAACTACTAAGTTGCTGCTCGCTAATGCCAGCACGCCAACAAGTGCAGTAGCGATTTTTGTTCTATTGCTTACCTTGGACATAGTTCCCAACCAATTTGAAGTGAATAAAAAAGTTAACTTAACAGCAACATCACTTTAAGCAAGACTTACTTTAGTAAATGCTTACTGTAAGTCCATCTTTCTCTTGTGATTCTTAGTTTTTTCTTCCCTTTCCTATGCCTTTACAGGCATAGACCCGCTGGCATCATTTCACAAAATGTTGACCTGTGTCAACATTCGGGACACGTAAAAACTAGTGTAAAGAAGTCTTAGTTATGAATTTTTTTACGAAAGGTGTTTTTTTAAACAAAAAAGTAATGAATGAGATGGGCATCTGGATTTAAGGGCCTTAAAGTAGCTTCTTAGCAACTGCTCTAAAAAGAGAAAATAACTATGATTACAATTATCTAGAGTAAACCTCACCATACATACAATTTGTCAGGTCGCAGTAACATCAATTAAATCCTAGCCATTAGGGGAACTGCAAAATGTCTTTATTATTCCAGGCATAAAAAAACCGGAGCTATTGCTCCGGTTTTTACATAACGATTAATTAAAACTTAGCAGTCAAACCTGCATAGAAATAACGTCCAGTTACATCATACGCTTCAGAAGCTGTGTTGATACCTGTTGAGCCAGAGTTAGAACCCTGTGGTAACAACGGAGGCTGTTTATCAAATAGGTTTCTGACACCAATCATAGCTTCCCATCCATTAGTGAATGTATAGCTTGCATTCAGATCATGATAAAGAACCGCATCAATACTGTTAAACTTAGTTAAAGGTTCACCGTCAGTGTAGTTCAGGTTACTACCATCGATAGAGTCTTCAACTGAACCCCAATAACGCATGCGCCATGCAAAGGTCATCTCATCAAGAGCATAAGATAAATTTAAGTTAGCTCTGTGCTCTGGATAAAGAACTTCGCCAACATAATCAATTGATTCACCAGACAGAATACCAGTTACTACGTATTCATTTGTGTAGTTCCAAATTAATTGTGCTTTGAAGCTACCTGGACCAATATCAGTTGTGTAGTTGAACTCAGCATCAATACCTGATGTATCAATGTTGTTTTCGTTTGAAGTACCAGAATTAACGTCAATTAAAGCACCATTCTGGTCACGAATCGCCGCACCGTTACAATTTTGAGAGAAATTGCTTGGGTCAACGTCAAAACAACGGTTTAGCACTGTAGTACGGCTTGTTGTCGAAATGGCGTCTTTTACAGAGATATCGTAATAATCTAAAGTAAAGGCTAGGTCATCAACAATTTGCCATATGATACCAGCACTCCATGTGTCAGCAGTTTCAGCTTTAACGTCCGGATTCCCGCCGACTGTTCCACCAGTTCCTTGCTGTTCAGCCTGAGTTAGAACAAACTCACCATTTGCTGCAATTCGATCACTAATTGACTGAATTGAACGACAGTTAGCAGCTACATTACCCGTAGTTGTAGCATCGATACCATTACAAGGATCAACGACTGTAGCGAAGGTCTCACCATTTCCACCGTACAGGTCTGAAATATTAGGAGTACGAATCGCGGTAGCCGCAGAAGCTCTGAACTTAAGTGAATCAAGCGGGGTATATTCTACACCAGCGTTCCATGTCCAATCACCACCAGTAACAGAATGGTCAGCAAAACGAGCAGCCAGATCGAATTCTAAATCTTCTAATACAGGTAAGATTGCCTCAACATAAACGTCTTTTGAGTATAACTTACCATCTGTTGGATCCGATTGGTTGGTACTTGATGCACCTGTTTGAGCTAAATCGCCTGGGCTATAAACACCGCGCTCTTCGCGATATTCAAGCCCCATTGCCACACCAATATCACCACCAGGAAGAGCAACAGGTAAAGCACCAGTGATACTGCTACCTAGGACAAATTGTTCAGCCTGACCAGTCGCTTTAGCTGGCGATTCGATATATTTGACAGCCGCCTCAGAAACCGTACCAGCACCAAATAGGTCTAAAGGCACACAACCTTGTAAACGAGCTAACTCATTCGCACAAACTAAGTCGCCATTGGCATCTTTAATTACATCTAATGCCAGAGCCGCACGTTCCTTATTCACTTGGCCGCCGTTATCCTGCAGCTGGTCAGTACGACCCCAAGTTAAGTAAGTTTGTGATGCCCAAGTATCATTAATAGTCCAGTCGATACCAGTTGCGATACGGACAGTATCGCGCTCTAAGTCAGTTGAACGTGGTCCAAACTCAACTAGACGACGAACAAATGAGGTTTGATTTAAGTTTGTAATACCATCAGCAATCAGAGCATTACGAAGAGCATCTGGAATTAAAGGTGAATTGATATCCATTCCACCAGTGCCATTACGATTCTTTAACCACACATCGTTTACGACATCCAAAGGAGTTGGCTCAATTGTTGAGTCCTTAGTTTTAGTCGTATTCCAGTTAACTTCAGTAAACATAGAAACATTATCAGACAGTTCCATATTTAAACCAGCGGCAGCATATTTACGCTCTAGCGGAGTAACCAACTGACGATATGACGCACGGTTAAAACTACCTGTAGAACCAGAGTATAATGTGCCATCACCATTATACTTACCGATACGTCCCTGTGGAGGATATGATGAGTTTAATGGTCCAGCGTATTCGTTACCATCATCATCTAAGAATACGGCTAAGTCTTGTTTTGAAAAATCGCGGTCAGTCGATTTAATACCTTCATCATCGTCATAACCTAATGAAATCCAAGCATTACCACCAGACCAAGTCTTACCAGACGTTAAGCTGATAGTTTTGGTTTTACGATCACTTTCACCAGAAATACCAGTTTGAGCGTTTAATTCTACGCCTTCAAAATCCTTACGAGTAATAATGTTCACAACGCCAGCAACAGCATCTGAACCGTATACAGCTGAAGATGCGCTCTTCAAGATTTCAATACGTTCAATCATTGATGTTGGAATTGCGTTCAAGTCGACAGCATAACCACTTGAAGGATCAACACCAGATACGAATCGACGACCATTTACAAGCACTAAGGTTCTTGAGTCACCAAGATTACGCAATGATGTTGTGTTCAAACCTACAGTAGAAGTTGAGAATGCACTATTTGATTGGTCAGAGCCCGCGATGGTCACAGGCGATGAGTTTAAGATATCCGCAACGTTAATCGCACCCGTTTGTGCAATATCTTCTCTTGATAAGACAGTAATGGGCACTGTTGTTTCCATATCTGTCCGTTTGATACGAGAGCCTGTGACTTCAATACGTTCAACTTTAGCGCCGTCTTCGTCAGCAGCAAATGTTGTTGGAGCGGCTATTACTGTTAAAGCTGCACCACTGACCAGTGCGATACGTATTGAATTAGCTATTTTACTATTCGTATACATTGTCTATCTCCCTTGACACAGATGTGTTCTTATTTTTCTACCTCTGCTTTTTGACGCGGGTAGTGTGTAATACATCGATGATGTCGGTAAATACAACATCGAATGATGCACAATAAAATCACAACAAAAGCACTTAATCAACACAAATAAATCATTTGGTTATTTTTATTAACAAAAAACCTGTAATGAAACACTTTTGGCAATAGAATTTTGATTAACCAGACTTAATTAAATAAATTTGACAGCGATGGAGAAAAATGAGGGCGATTTGACTTTAAACGCTTAAAAATCAATAGTATATGCATAAGGCACTTATGTAAACTGTCTTGATAACGCCTTGACAGAAAGATATGCAATAAAAGATTTGTACAAAAAACAGCCTAAAATAAGACGTGTTACAGGGATATGTTACTAATTGTTGGAATATCATGAATATTAAGACCCCAAGTAAACTTGGGGTCTTATTCGGGCTCGTGATTAGAACTTCATGCTTGCACGAACAAAGAAGTAACGGCCTAACACATCATAAGTGTAAGGGTCAGTGTTCGAATCATTGTTGCCAGTGTAGTAAGGAGGTTCTTTATCAAAGAGGTTGTTAATACCACCTGATAAACGAATGTTGTTCGTTAAATCATATGAACCTGATAGGTCATGATAAACAACACTACCTACTGATGGAGCATAGCAGCTAGATTCTTTACCGATACACGCGAATGAATCCATACCATCGATATAACGTGCCTCGTAGGTGAAGCTCCAGTCATCGGCAGTCGCAGTAAGGTTGATATTACTCTTCAGTTTCGCATAAGCTCCCGCACCACCAGTGATATAGCCGCGGTAGTCAACAGCAACACCATCAGGATCGAACTCTTCGTAGTTAGTTAGAATTGAAGTATCCCAACCCACTTTCCAATCAAGTCCTAAAGCATCAAATGCGTAGGCAACGTTGATATCGTAACCAGAAGTGTTGGTAGCACCAATATTCTGTAATCCGTTATCGAACTTGATACGACCACTGTTATCGATTTGGATATTTGAAGATTGGCATAGTGCAGTGCCTGTATTGATAAGATTGCCCGTTGCATCTAAACATTGGTTTGCAATGTAGTTGTTATCAACGGAAGTAATAGTGTTTGAAATCTCAATATCATAGTAGTCAACTGTCATCGACAGCCCTTCTACGAAGCTTGGAGAGTAAACTAAACCGACAGTAGTAATATCAGCTTCTTCTGGTGTGAGTAATGGGTTACCACCCACAGTCACTTCAGCTTGGTCTTGCTCTGTAGCAGGATGAACAATTTGTTCAAATGATGGAGACTTACCGCCATATAATTCATCGACAGTTGGAGCGCGGAATGCTGTCGATAAACCACCACGTAACATTAAGTCATCGTATACACGCCAAGTTAAGCCCAGCTTCCATGTGGTATCATCACCAAATGTGCTGTAATCAAAGTAACGCATTGCGGCACTAAGATCTAATTGCTGTACTAAAGGAATGTTACTCAGTAATGGGATGGCTAATTCCGCATAAACTTCATTGACGCTGAAATCTCCACTTGTTGGTTCTACACGAGGATCATTCGCGAGTCCTTGTGCAGTCAAAGAGTCAGGAGTGAACTTTGCAGCCTCTTTACGATTTTCATAACCAGCTGCAAATCCCATCATACCAGCAGGCAATTCAACAATATCGCCCGACAAAGTTGCTGCAACGATATCCAGCTCACTACCACCACTGTTAACTTCAGTGTAGATATATGGAGCAATGCTCTCACCCTGCCATGAAGATTGGAGGAATGGGTCAAATGTACCTTCCAAAACAGCAGCGTTTATTGAGCCTAAGTTATGTAAGTTTGCTAGAGTATCGACAGAATCGTTACGGCCCTTGTTGTATGATGCATCCCAGCTCCAGCCGTTTTCGAACTCACCTTCAACACCAACAACGATACGAACGGTATCAACAACTTGATCAAAATCACGAGTACCAGATTCTACCATTCGGCGACCATAAGCTAACTCTTCACCTGGTTTAATCCAAGGTAGCAACTCATCGGTCATCCAGCCACCAGCTGAAATAGGGTTATACACCCAAGCATCATTATTCCAAATTGGCTGAGGCGCCATTTGTTGGTTAGACCAACGCTTGGAGTACATAGCTTCGGTAAAGAAGCGAGTGTTTTCAGTCAGCTCATAAGTACCAGCAACAGTTAAATTTAAACGATCCATTGGTGTGAATAAGTAACTGTCTTTTGCGTAATTATAAGCATCATTTGCTGTGACATATTCATGGTAAGTACCGCCAAGGCCACTTAAACTTGCCGTATCGCCCCAAATATGGCCACCTTGAGAATAACCACTACCACCGCAATACAGGCTGATCTTTCCATTTGCATCCGGCTTAGTTTCAGTTACAGGGCAATCAGAGAATCCACGATCAGCTTGGCTAGCTTCACCACGCTTGGTATATTGAGCACCGAAAACAAGGTTACCCTTATCGAAGGTATTTCCCAATGTCATATCGATCGTTGTTTCGTCCGCATCACCTTCAGCAGAGATCCCTGTTTGAACGTTGACTTCAAAACCTTCAAAGTCTCTCTTTAGAATAACGTTTACTACGCCAGCAATAGCATCAGTACCATAGATCGCGGAAGCACCATCTTTAAGAACTTCAACGCGTTGGATCATCGAAACAGGAATAGTGTTAAGGTCAACACTTGAAGCAGCTCCGGTACCAGATGCAATCATACGGCGACCGTTAACAAGCACTAAAGTACGGTTAGTACCTAAACCCCTTAAGTTAATACGAGTGTTACCACCCGAACCGTTGTTGATACCAGCGTTGGTCATCGCA
>AACY020557281.1_pt1 | contig 75255 bp, 63 predicted proteins | sample 267378 | NCBI WGS metagenome assembly AACY02 (sample SAMN02954345, study PRJNA13694) | marine metagenome | biome: aquatic; feature: ocean; material: water; isolation source: isolated as part of a large dataset composed predominantly from surface... | reverse complement strand
CCCCGTGGGGCGGTTCGCGGGCTGGCTTGCCTATAAACAGACCTTTGTCGCTCGATCGGAAGCAATCGATCCGATTCCTTACTCACCGGAAGGAGAATGCCATGTCCTATCGCATCGCTGTGGTCGTCGGCAGCCTGCGTCGCGCTTCGTCGAACCGCGCGCTCGCACACGCCGTGATCTCGCTCGCCCCCGCGGATTTCTCGTTCGAGTTCGTCGAGATCGGCGAGCTGCCGCTATACAGCCAGGACTACGACGCGGATTTCCCGGAAGTCGCGAAGCGCTTCAAGCAATCGATCGAGGCCGCCGACGCGCTGCTGTTCTTCACGCCCGAGTACAACCGCTCGATTCCGGGCGTGCTGAAGAACGCGCTGGACTGGGGCTCGCGCCCGTGGGGTTCCAACTCGTGGTCGGGCAAGCCGGGTGCCGTGCTCGGCACGTCGCCGGGTGCGACGGGCACCGCGCTCGCGCAGCAGCACCTGCGCAACGTGCTCGCGTATCTCGACGTGAAGACGCTCGGGCAGCCCGAGATGTTCATCAAGCACGATCCGGCGCGCATCGACGACCAGGGCCAGATCGTCAGCGAAGACACCCGCAAGTTCCTGCAGGGCTTCGTCGATCGCTACACGGGCTGGGTGCGCTTGCTGAAGTCGGCCTGAGCGCCACGCCCGATCACGCCGCCGGCACCGGCCCGCTCGCAGCCGGTCACGTGCCGGCGTGCCGCGCGTGTCGAGCATCGCGCGCTTCACGGATGCCCAGCAGGATTTCGTCGAGCAGCGCGATGTCAAACGGCTTCGACAGCACGCGGACGTTGACGGTGCGCGTGCGGTCGAGTTCCTCCGCGTAACCCGTGACGAGTATCACGGGCAGTTTCTCCGGCCGCTGTTCGACCGCTTCGGCGAGGTCGATGCCGTTCAGGCGGCCCGGCATGTGGATATCCGAAATCACGAGGTCGAACGCGTCGTTCGCGGCCGCGCTTTCGATCAGGCGCAATGCGTCGTCGGCGGTGGGCGCGTAGGTCACGCGGTGCCCGAGCAGCGACAGCAGCGCTTCGGTGCCGGCCGCGACTTCGCTGTTGTCCTCGACGAGCAGCACGTGCAGCCCGGCGAGCGCCCCCGCCCCCCCATCGTGCACGACCGCCGGCGGCCGCGCGACGACATCCTCGACGCGTGCGCGCGGCAGGTAGAGGCGCACCGACGTGCCGGCGCCGACCGCGCTGTCGATCGTCGCGAGGCCGCCCGAGCGTTCGCAGAACGCGAACACCTGCGGCAGGCCGAGCCCCGTCCCCATCCCCTGCGCCTTCGTCGTGAAGAGCGGTTCGAACGCGCGCGCGAGCACGTCGGGCGCCATGCCCGAACCCGTATCGTCGAGCGAGATCTGCACGAAATCGCCGGTGAGCGGAAAGCCGTCCTCGCGGCGCAGCGTCACGTTGCGTGCGCCGACCGTGAAGCGCCCGCCCGTCACCATCGCGTCGCGCGCGTTGACCGCGAGGTTGATCACCGCGAGTTCGAGCTCCGCGACGTCGACGCGGATCGGCCAGACACCCGGCTCGATCGCGACGACCAGCGACGATTTCGAACCGAGCGATGTCTTCAGCAGTTCGTGGCACGTGCCGATCCAGTGCCCGACGTCGATCGTTTCGTTGTGCAACGGCTGCTTGCGCGCGACACCGAGGAGCTGGCGCGTGAGCGACTGCCCGTTCTTCAGCGCGCGTTCGATCGCGCCGAGCTCCTTGTCGAGATGCTGGACCCCGCGCCGCCGCGCGATCTGCACGTTGCTCGAAATGATCATCAGCAGGTTGTTGAAGTCGTGCGCGACGCTGCCGACGAGATTGCCGAGCGCCTGCATCTTGCGCGACTGCCGGTACGCCGATTCGATCGAGCGCCGCATCGACGCTTCGGCCTGCCAGCGGTCCCACGCCTCCTCCTCCGCCTTCAGCCGCTTGAGCGACAGCCAGATCACGGACCACAGCGCGACCGACGGTGCGAACATCGAGATGAACAGCACGCTCAGGTGTTCGTACCATTCATGCCAGATCGCCGACGTGCGGTACGAGCATGTCACGTAGACGGGATAGCTGCCGACCTGGCGATACGCGACGATCTCGCTGCTCGCGCCGTCGTGGCGCACGTGCACGACGCCGGCGCGCGGATCGTTGCGCGCGTCGCCGAACGTGACGGCGCGATCGGTGTGCGCGAGTGCCGGCGGCGGCGGATACGATGCGATCACCGCGCCGTCCGAGCGCGCGAGCGCCATCGTCATCTGCGTGCTCGCGCCGCCGAGCAGGTCTCGGTAGAACGCGTTGAAATACGACGACTTCAGCGCGATCGACACCATCCCGGCGAACGAACCGTCGCTATGGCGCCGCGCGACGCCCGTGTTGAACACGGGAATGTTCTCGAGCTTGAGCGGCCCCATCATCAGCCGCGAGATGTGTTCGATGACCTTGCCGTCGCGGATGCCGGCGAAGTCGTCGCGGTTCGCGATCGACGCATAGGGCGCCGGATAGTAGAGGCTGTTCGCGAGCAGCATCCCGCTCGCGCCGAAGATCGACACGGCAGCCACCTGCGGATAGCCGCCGCCGATCGTGTTCAGCGCTTCGTGGATGTCGGACTCCCGGTTGCGCACGGTCGCGTCGTCCATGTCCTGCACGAGATCGACGATGCGCGCATCGAGCGTCTCGCTCAGGTCGAACACCTTGAGCGCGTGCTCCTCGGCCACCCGCACGGTGCGCATCGTCACGTCGCTCGCGGCTGCCTCGCGCGTCTTCAGGTCGTTGTACGCCATCACCACGACGTAGATGCACGGCAGCACGATCGCCGCGACGAGCAGCACGATCAGCGTCACGCGGCGCACCGCGAAATCGTGCTCGGGCGCACCGGACGCATAGTTGCCGTCGTCCTGCCAGTCGTCGGCAGGTGGGGAGGCGGGAGCGTGGGAGTCGGCAGGCCGGTCGGACGTCATCGAGGAAGCGGGTGAGGCAGAGGTGCCTGCCATCATAAACGAGTTGCGACGGCCCGCCGCACGGCCCCTGACGCCAGCCATCCTGTCGATTTCGACAGGGGGAAATTGTCAGATTGAAAACGCGACGAATCCGGCAGCGCAAACGTACACAAGGAAAAATTTTGCGTGCTTATCTCGAAAATGATCGTGGCTGTTTTCGGAATGGCGCGTGTTCGGATCGATTCTGTTCGAAATGGTGAAAATGGCGAGTTGCATCGCCTCCGGTTTACTCAGAGAATCGCGCCTTGCTTTCCCTATGACAGATATATGCGCCCGCCGGCGTTCGCCGTGCGGTGCGTCGCGCGCACCCGCGTCGCGGCGCCCGCGCGTGGCCGCCAGACGGTTGCCCGCACCCGAACGCATGGCGCCTAAAGAAGTGCGCCGCGCGGTCGTTAACGCGAGAGAGACCATTCCGTATACCGCATCGCCCCATGCCTTTGCCGATTGTAATTGCCGACGATTCGCTGCTCGCTCGCAAACTTCTGACAAAGGCGCTGCCGGGAGGCTGGGACGTCGAAGTCGCGTATGCCGCGAATGGTCGAGAGGCCCTGGCGCTCTATCGTGACGGCAAAGCTTCCGTGATGTTTCTGGACCTGACGATGCCCGACATGAGCGGATATCAGGTGCTCGAGACACTGCGCCACGAAGATCTGAACACGTTCGTGATCGTGGTATCCGCCGATATTCAGCCGCAGGCGCAAGCACGCGTGCGCGAATTGGGCGCGATCGCATTCGTAGCCAAGCCCGTGACGTCGGAGGCATTGCTGCCCATTCTCAAGGAGTATGGGTTGTATGCCTGACTCGGTGTTCACGGCGGAGCAACGCGACGCGTTGCAGGAAATCGCCAACCTCGCTATGGGCCGCGCCGCTGCGCGGCTCGCGTTGTTGCTCGGGCACTTCATCGAGCTGTCGGTGCCGCGCGTGCGGGTCGTGAAAGCGACCGACGCGGGTGACGCGCTGCGCGAGATGACGGGCATTCACGACAACGTGACCGCCGTGCGCCAGGGCTTTCGTTCCGACATCAAGGGCGAAGCGATCGTGTTGTGCCGCACCGCGAGCATCGCGCGGCTCATGTCGGTCGTCGACCGCACGTTCGGCGATGGCGTGTACGGCGGGATGGCGACCCCCGACGAAGTCGTGTTCGACGTCGCGAACGTGCTGATGGGCGCGTGCGTCGCGTCGATCCTCGACGAGCTCGGCCGCAAGCCCGTGTTCTTTCCGCCGGGGCTGCTCGGCGCGAACGTGTCGTTCGACGACGTATTCCAGCCGACCGAGCTGGCATGGAGCGTGGCATTGCTGCTGGAAGTGAACTTCGGGCTCGAGGACCACGCGTTCCGGGCTCATTTCGTGATGCTGATGGCCGAGGATTCGATCCGGCTGATGGGCGACGCGCTCGACGCGTTGCTGTCCGCGCTATGACGGCCGCCACCTCGTCGCTGAGCGACCTCGTGATCGAGCGGGTGGGCTTCGGCCTGTTCGTGCTCGACCGCGCGATGACCGTGCTGATGTGGAATCGCTTCATGCAGGACCACAGCGGCATCCCCGCCGCGGACGTGATCGGCCGCAACCTGTTCGACTGTTTTCCCGACCTGCCGCGCGCGTGGCTGTCGCGCAAGCTCGAGAGCGTGTTCCAGCTCGGCAGCTTCGCGTTCAGCTCGTGGGAGCAGCGGCCCTACCTGTTTCGCTTCGAGCACGACCGGCCGATCACGGGCGGCGTCGACTACATGCAGCAGGACTGCACGTTCATGCCGCTCACGCGCGGCCGCGACGTCGAAGCCGTGTGCGTGACGATCTCGGACGTCACGCACGTGAGCGTGATGCAGCGCGAGCGCGAGGAAGCGGTCGCGAAGCTGCGCGAACATGCGAATCGCGATGGCCTGACCGGCATCGCGAACCGGCGCTTCTTCGAGGCGCGGCTCGGCGACGAATTCGCGCGCTGGCAGCGCTATGGCGGCGACCTGTCGGTGCTGCTGTTCGATCTCGACCACTTCAAGACGATCAACGACCGTTTCGGGCATGCGGCCGGCGATGCCGTGCTGCGCGAGACCGCGCGCCGCGTCGCGTCGATCGTGCGCGCGCAGGATACGTTCGGCCGCTTCGGAGGCGAGGAATTCGCGCTGCTGCTGCCGTGCACGAATCTCGACGAGGCGATGCTGGTGGCCGACAAGGTGCGCGATGCGATCGGCAGCGTGCCGGTCGATGCCGAAGGAGTCAGCGTGCCGGTGACGGCGAGCGTCGGCGGTGCGTGTGCGAAGGCGGGCGCGCCGACCTGCGACGTGCTCGTCAACGAGGCCGACGCCGCGCTCTATCGCGCGAAGCGGCTCGGGCGCGACCGGTCGGTCGCGTATGCATAGGTAGCGCATCCGCCCCGCCGTGCGGGGAGCGGATGCCCTGGGCGCGTGCCGCGCTCAGCTTTTCGCGATGTCGGCCAGCACGCCGGCGAGCACGGCCGGCTGCGACATGAACGGCGAATGGCTGCTGTCGAGCTGATGCACGTGGGTCGGGTTGCCGGGCACGAACGCGTCGGCTTCGTCGATGAAGCGCTGCTGCAGCGCGGGCAGGACCACGCGATCCTGCAGGCACTTGATGTAGTGACGATCGATCGCGCCCCAGCGCGCGGCGGTCGTCGGGATCGCGGTCGCGAACGGCGCGGCCGGCACGTCGCAGCTCATCAGGTTCGCGACGGCCTCGAAGTCGGCCTGCGGCACGTCTTCGTACAGCGCGCGCTTCGCGAGCTCGCGATACGCGCTGTCGCCGCTGCGCGGATCGATGCGCAGCGCACCGGCAACGCGTGGGCTCGCCAGCATCAGCGGGGCGAGCATTTCCCCCTTGTTTTCAGGTGCGCGCACGTAATCGAGGCCCGGCACGCCCGACGCGGGCATGAAGGCCGCGAGATAGACGATCTTCGCGATCTTGTCCGGCGCGCGCTCGGCGGCCGCCGTGATCGCAAGGCCGCCCATGCTGTGCCCGACGAGCACGACCTTGCCGTGGCCGAGCGCGTACGCGTCGTCGACCGCCTGCATCACCTGCGTGGCGTAATCGTCGAGCGTCGTGTTCGCGACCGGCGACGGCTCGGCGCCGAACGCGTCCTTGTCGAGCGGGCGTGCGAAGTAGGAGGCGGGAAAGCGGGCATGGATCCCGTGCGCGGGCAGGTCACGCGCGATCGACAGGTGGCCGCGCGCGGCCAGCGCGGCCGCGACGTGCGCGTAACACCACGCGCCGTGCCAGGCGCCGTGCACGAGCACGAAAACGGGATGATCGGACTGCGGGGTGGCGCTTGCGTTCGTCTCCATGATGTCCGGCTCTTCAGATTTTGGGAAAGGTGTCATCTTAGACGAACCCGTGCGCCCGGACGGGCCGGCTTCGATCTGTCCTCTTGTCTCGTACAGGCCACATTTCGTGCGTATCTGATTTGAATTTATCGCGAACCACGCTAATTTGTTGCTTTGCTTCCGATTGCGCCCCATGAACGTCGACTATCTCTTCTACCGGAGGCCGGACAAGCCCGGCCCCTATTCGCTCGACGATCTCGGCGACATCGCGCCGCCGATCGGCCCGGGCGACCTGGTGCGTGCGGGCATCGCACGCGTGTTCGCGCAGATCGACTGGCACGAATCGCCTGATGTGCCGGGTGCGTGGTTCGGCACGGGCGGCGCGACCTTCCAGTTCACCGCGGAGCCCGACGGCCGCGTGACGAGCTTCATGGGCTCGCGCCTCGAACGCCGTTCGATGCTGCAGCTCACCCGCGAAATGGGGCTCATTGCGCTCGACCTGCAACGCGACATCGTTTACGGCTGACGCGCGGCCGGCACCGGGGCCCGCCCGCGCCTGCCGCGCTTGCCGGCCAACGGCTTCCGGCATGCCGCCGCCCGTGGCGCGTGTCCGCCATCGAACTTCAAAGATTGCTATACTTTCGCCCAATTCCGGCTTCCGGCCGGTAATTTGTGCATGTCTGCGTCGATCGTTCGCACATCTCGCATGCATTTGACACCCTGACCATCCCCGCCGGGCATGGCTTCTTCAATCGCCCCGCGTGGGTGTCTCCGTGGAGCTCGTCTTGGCCGTTTCCAATTCCGTCGTGGACGAACAAGAAACCGACGCCGCTGCCGTCACATCGGGCAGTTCTTTCTATCTGGCGATGCGCATCCTGCCGGCCGTGCAGCGCGATGCGATGTTCCAGGTCTACGCGTTTTGCCGCGCGGTCGACGACATCGCCGACAGCGACCTGCCGCGCGCCGAGCGCAACGCGGGCCTCGATCGCTGGCGCGCGGACATCGACGCGTGCTTCGCCGGCCGCCCGCCGCGCCACCTGGCCGCGCTCGACCGCGAGATCCGCGCATTCAACCTGCAGCGCGACGACTTCCACGCGATGATCGACGGGATGGCGATGGATGCAGTCGAAGACATCTGCGCACCCGATGAACCGACGCTCGACCTCTTCTGCGACCGCGTGGCGAGCGCGGCCGGCCGTCTGTCGGTGAGGATTTTCGGGATGCCGGAAGCCGAAGGGATCACGCTGTCGCATCACCTCGGCCGCGCGCTGCAACTGACGAACATCCTGCGCGACATCGACGACGATGCCGCGATCAACCGTTGCTACCTGCCGCGCGAACTGCTCGCGCGCGAAGGCATCGCGATCACGGCCCCGGCGACGATCGTGCGTGATCCGGCGCTGCCGCGCGTGTGCACGACGCTCGTCGAGCGCGCGCTCGAGCACTTCCGCCAGGCCGACGCGGTGATGGATACCTGCCCGCGTGCGCAGGTGAAGGCGCCGCGCATCATGTCGGGCGCGTATCGCTGCATCCTCGAAGCCGCGATCGCGCGCGGCTTTGCCTTCCCGCGCGCGCCGCTGCGCAAGCCGAAAGCGCGCATGCTGATGATCGCGGCGCGCTACGCGCTGTTCTGAGCCAACCGAGTCGATGCCCAGAACCGTCCACGTGATCGGCGCCGGCGTTGCCGGCCTGTCGGCCGCGGTCGAACTGCAACGCCGCGGGCGGCGCATCGTGCTGCACGACGCGCACGCGCACGCGGGCGGCCGCTGCCGCTCCTGGTTCGACGGGATGCTGAACACGACGCTCGACAGCGGGCTGCACACGGTGTTCGCGGGACAGCCCGCGACGCAGCGCTACCTGCGCGCGATCGGCGCGGCCGACCAGCTCGCGGGGCCGGCGCTGCCTGAATTCCCGGTCGTCGACGTCGCGTCGCAACAGCGCTGGACGCTGCGCTTCGGCAACGGGCGCTGGCCGTCGTGGCTGTTCGATGCCGCGTCGCGCGCGCCGGACACGACGCCGCTCGACTACCTCGCGCTCGCCCCGCTCGCGTTCGCGCGCATGGGCCGCTCACTCGCACAGACGATGCGATGCGACGGCATGTTGTGGGAACGTTGGCTGCGGCCGTATTTCCTCGGTGTGCTGAACGTCGAGCCGCGCCATGCGAGTGCGGAACTCGCACGCGCGGCGCTGTGCAGTACGTTTTCCGCGGGCGGCGCCGCTTGCCGTCCGCTCGTCGCGCGACACGGCCTCGGCAGCGCATTCGTCGAACCCGCGCTGCGGATGCTGCAGCACGGCGGCGCGCAGATCCGGCTGAACTCGCGGCTCGACGCGTTCGAATTCGGCGCGCACGGCAACGCGGTCGATGCGGTTTCGGTCGGCGGCGAGCGGATCGATCTCGCACCGGGCGACGCCGTCGTGCTGGCCGTGCCGCCCGAGGTCGCACAGCCGCTGGTACCGGAACTCACCGCGCCCGACACGTTCAGCGCGGTCGTGACCGCGTATTTTGCGGCTGAAGCGCCGGCCGGCAATCCGCTGCAGACCACCGTCATCAACGGCGTCGTCGATGCGGTGCGCACCGGCGGCGGCCAACTCGCGGCGACGATCCGCGACGCGGGCCGCTGGCTCGACACGCCGCGCGATACGCTCGCGCGGCGCATCTGGGAAGACGTCGCGCGCGTGACCGGCGCGAATCCGGAAGCCATCCCCGCGTGGCAGCTCGTCGTCGAGCCGCGCGCGGGCTTTGCGGCGGTGCCGTCGCAGGAAATGAAACGTCCGGCCGTACGTACGCGCTGGACCAATCTTGTGCTGGCGGGCGACTGGATTGCCACCGGCTTGCCCGCCACGATCGAGGGTGCGATCCGCTCCGGCCAGCTGGCCGCGGACGTGCTCCAGACACAGTAAGTAAAAGAGGGACCGATGAACGATCTCACCGAAATGGCTACCCTGTCCGCCGGCGCCGTGCCGGCCGGCGTCGATACGGCCGTCGCGCGTGCGACCGACGCGCTGCTGGCCGCGCAGAACGCGGATGGCCACTGGGTCTACGAACTCGAAGCCGATTCGACGATTCCCGCCGAATACGTGCTGCTCGTCCACTATCTCGGCGAGACGCCGAACCTCGAGCTCGAACAGAAGATCGGCAAGTATCTGCGCCGCATCCAGCAGGCCGACGGCGGCTGGCCGCTGTTCACCGACGGCGCGCCGAACATCAGCGCGAGCGTGAAGGCGTATTTCGCGCTGAAGGTGATCGGCGACGACGAGAACGCCGAGCACATGCAGCGCGCGCGCCGTGCCATCCACGCGATGGGCGGCGCCGAGATGTCGAACGTGTTCACGCGCATCCAGCTCGCGCTGTACGGCGCGATTCCGTGGCGCGCGGTGCCGATGATGCCGGTCGAGATCATGCTGCTGCCGCAGTGGTTCCCGTTCCACCTGTCGAAGGTGTCGTACTGGGCGCGCACGGTGATCGTGCCGCTGCTCGTGCTGAACGCGAAGCGCCCGCTCGCGAAGAACCCGCGCGGCGTGCGCATCGACGAACTGTTCATCGATCCGCCCGTCAACGCCGGGCTGCTGCCGCGCCAGGGCCACCAGAGCCCGGGCTGGTTCGCGTTCTTCCGCGTGGTCGACCATGCGCTGCGCGCGGTCGACGGGTTGTTCCCGAACTACACGCGCGAACGCGCGATCCGCCAGGCCGTGTCGTTCGTCGACGAGCGCCTGAATGGCGAGGACGGCCTCGGCGCGATCTATCCGGCGATGGCCAACGCGGTGATGATGTACGACGTGCTCGGCTACGCGGAAGATCACCCGAACCGCGCGATCGCGCGCAAGTCGATCGAGAAGCTGCTCGTCGTGCACGACGACGAAGCGTATTGCCAGCCGTGCCTGTCGCCGGTGTGGGACACGTCGCTCGCCGCGCACGCGCTGCTCGAAACGCGCGACCCGCGCGCCGAGGATGCCGCGATCCGCGGCCTCGAATGGCTGCGCCCGCTGCAGATCCTCGACGTGCGCGGCGACTGGATTTCGCGCCGCCCGCACGTGCGGCCCGGCGGCTGGGCGTTCCAGTACGCGAACGCGCACTACCCGGACGTCGACGATACGGCGGTGGTCGCGGTGGCGATGGAGCGCGCGCAGCAACTCAAGCAGAACGATGCGTATCGCGATTCGATCGCGCGTGCGCGCGAGTGGGTCGTCGGGATGCAGAGCAGCGACGGCGGCTGGGGCGCGTTCGAACCGGAAAACACGCAGTACTACCTGAACAACATCCCGTTCTCGGATCACGGCGCACTGCTCGACCCGCCGACGGCCGACGTGTCGGGCCGCTGCCTGTCGATGCTGTCGCAGCTCGGCGAGACGCCGCTGAACAGCGAGCCGGCGCGTCGCGCACTCGACTACATGCTCAAGGAGCAGGAACCGGACGGCAGCTGGTATGGCCGCTGGGGAATGAACTACGTGTACGGCACGTGGACGGCCCTGTGCTCGCTGAACGCGGCCGGCCTGACGCCGGACGATCCGCGCATGAAGCGCGGCGCGCAGTGGCTGCTGTCGATCCAGAACAAGGACGGCGGCTGGGGCGAGGACGGCGACAGCTACAAGCTGAACTATCGCGGCTTCGAGCAGGCGCCGAGCACCGCGTCGCAAACCGCGTGGGCGCTGCTCGGCCTGATGGCGGCCGGCGAGGTGAACAACCCGGCGGTGGCACGCGGCATCGACTACCTGATCGCCGAGCAGAACGAAGAAGGCCTGTGGGACGAGGCGCGCTTCACGGCGACCGGCTTCCCGCGCGTGTTCTATCTGCGCTACCACGGCTATCGCAAGTTCTTCCCGCTGTGGGCGCTCGCCCGCTATCGCAACCTGAAGCGCGACAACACGACGCGCGTGACGGTCGGGCTGTAACGCGTGGCGCCGCAATCCACCGGCTCGTTGCCCGTCATCGCCGTGACGGGGATGGCGTTCGAGGCGCGCATCGCGCGCGGCGACGGCGTCGAAGCCGTCTTTGCCGCGCGGGCCGACCGCCTCGAACGCGCGCTGACCGAGGCGACCGCACGCGGTTGCGCGGGCATCGTGAGCTTCGGCACGGCAGGCGGGCTCGCGCCCGACCTGGCACCCGGCGCGCTGGTGGTCGCGAACGCGATCGACGGGCCGTTCGGCCGCGTCGAGACCGACGTGGGCTGGAGCGCACGGCTCGTCGCCGCGCTGCACGACACGCCGGTCTGGGCGCGCGTCACGCGCGGCACGATCGCGGCCGTCGGCGCACCGGTCATCAGCGAACAGGACAAGTCGTCGCTGTATCGCGCGAAGGACGCGCTTGCCGTCGACATGGAGTCGCATATCGCGGCGGCCTTCGCGGCCGCGCGCGGCGTACCGTTCGCTGTGTGCCGTGCGATCGTCGATCCGGCGTGGCGCACGCTGCCGAGCGCGGCGACGGCCGGCCTGCGCGACGACGGCAGCACGGCGATCCTGCCGATCCTGCGCGAACTGCTGAAGCAGCCGTCGCAGCTCGGCCCGCTGCTGCAGGTCGCGAGCGACGCGCGCGCGGCGCGCACGACGCTGATCCAGGCGCGGCATGCGTTCGAGCGTGCCGGCGCGATGCGGATCGCCTGAGCGGCGCGCGCCGCCTGTCTCACCCTTCTCCCCCGGTCTTCCGTTTCTCGCGGACAAAAAAAGAGCGCTGCAGCTGCAGCGCTCTCTGTCTTGGCGGCGACGGCCGGTGCAGCGTTACTGCGGCACGGCCGGCGCGCTCGCAGGCGTCGCTGGTGCGGCCGCCGATGCCGCCGCCGGTGCAGCGGCCGAAGCAGCGGCAGGCGCGCTCGCCGGCATCGCGTTGTCCGCGCCCGGATCGTCGTACTGCGGCAGCCCTGGCGCGGCCGGCGCGTTGTTCGGCGTAGCACCCGATGCACCGCCCGACTCGCCCGGATCCTCGTAGTTCGGCAGCCCCGGCACGGCCGGCGTTGCGGCCGGCACGGCGCCCGCTTCACCCGGTTCGTTGTAGGTCGGCAGCGCGGCCGACGACGACTGGCTGCGATACGTCAGCGACTTGCGCTGCTGCAGGTAGGCGTCGCGCACGAACGAATACGGATCGAGCGCGGCCTGCTTCAGCAGGTCGGTCGCACCGAGCAGGTCCGAGCGCGCGCTGATGAACTGCGCGATGTACATCGGGTTGCGCGCGGCCGGCTCGATGTAGTTCAGCAGGTTGAAGCGCACGTCCACCGCGCGGCCGACGCCGTCGCGGATCGTGCTCGGCCCGAACACGGGCAGCACGAGATACGGGCCCGACGGCACGCCCCAGCGCGCCATCGTCAGGCCGAAGTCCTGGTGATGCTTCGGCAGCCCGGCCGGCGTCGCGATGTCGATCAGGCCGGCCACGCCGAACACCGAGTTCATCGCCACGCGCATCAGATCCTCGGTGGCATCGGTGATGCGGAGCTGCAGCAGGTTGTTCGCGATGTTGCCGAGATCCCCGAGGTTCGAGAAGAAGTTGCTGATCGCGGTGCGCACGGGCGTCGGCGTGACCTTCTGGTACCCCTTCGCGATCGGCTGCGCGATGTTCGTGTCGACGGTGTCGTTGAACTTGTACATCGCCCGGTTCATCGGCTCGAGCGGGTCGTTGGGGTTGCGGTCCGGTCCCGTCGCGCAGCCGGACAGCACTGCGCTGGCGGCAACGGTCGCCGCAATGATTCGCACCTTATTCATTGATTCCTTGCGATTGGTTCTTGGCGCGTTTGACGCGCGGTTTGCCCATCAGGACGGGCTGGAACACCACGGCGCCGATCAGCGTGCAGGTCAGGGCCAGCGCGAGCAGCTTGCCCATGCTCGACGTGCCCGGGTGGTGCGACAGCCACAGGCTGCCGAATGCGGTCGCCGTCGTCGCGGCGCTGAACAGGACGGCATGCGTGAGGCTCGAGTGCAGCAACCCGGTTTGCCCCGCGCGCCACGCCATCACGAAATACACCTTGAATGCAACGCCGACGCCGAGCATCAGCGGCAGCGCGATGATATTCGCGAAGTTGAGCGGCATGCCGAGCACGACGCACAGCTCGAGCGTCACGACGCCCGACACGAGCAGCGGCACCAGCGTGCGCAGCACGTCGCCGAAGCGGCGCAGCGTGACCCACAGCAGGACCGTGATCGAGATGATCGACCACAGCGCCGCATGCAGGAACGCGTTGATGATCGTGTCGGCCGAATGCAGGATCGAGATCGGCCCGCCGGTCGTGCCCGGCTCGGCGGCTTTCACGGTCTTCGCGAAGCGGCGCAGCATCGTGTCGTCGTTCGGGTCGACGCCCTTCGGCACCTTCGGCGAGATCTGCACGAGCGCATGGCCGTCCGGCGCGACCCAGTCGCGCACGAGCTGCGGCGGCAGCGATTCGCGCGTGACGTCCTGCGGCTGCAGCAGCGACGCGAGCTGGTTGAGCGCGATGCGCAGCGTGTCGGAGAACGCACGCTCGGCGCGGTCGCGCGTGGCGGCATCCGCGGCGGCGAGCTTCGCGAGCGACGCCGACAGGTGCTGCGCGGCGGCCGCACCCGGGCCCGGGTGATCCTCGGCCGCGTAGCTCAGCAGGTCCGACACACGCTTGAGCGCGGCGACGCGCTGCGCGTCGGTCGCGGGCGGCGCGGGCGGTTGAGTCAGCGCGGGCAGCAGGTCGCTCGCGGCGGCGGCGATCGCCGCGCGCTTGGCCGGCTGGTCGGCGGGGATGAAGGTCGACAGCGTGGTCGTGCGGCCGACCTCGGGCAGTGCGTCGAGGCGCTTCGCGGCCGCGTCGGCGTCCGCGAGCGTCGGCGCGAGCAGCGCGACGTCGTTGACGGCCGCTTCCGGCGAATCCTTCAGGGCGAGCAGCGTCGCCATCGATTCGCTGTTCGGATCCTTCAGGTGCAGCGGGTTGAAGTCGAAGCGCAGGAACGCGAGCAGCGGCAGCGCGCCGACCACGACCACGAGCGTGCCGATCAGGATCGGCTTGCGATGGCGGTCGAGGTAATCGTCGACCGGCGCGAGCCACGGGAAGCCCGGCGTCTTCGATTCGCCCGGCGGCGCGAACAGGCGCAGCAGCGCGGGCAGCAGCGTGAGCGTGGTGAGCAGCGCGACGAACATCCCGACGCCCGCGATCAGGCCGAGTTCGGACACGCCGCGATAGGCGGTGGGGATGAACGAGAAGAAGCTCGCCGCGACGGCCGCGGTGGCCAGCGCGAGCGGCATGCCCATCGAGTGCGCGGCGCCGATCAGCGCATGATCGATGCGCGGATCGCGGAAGCGCTCTTCGCGGTACTTCACGCCGTACTGGATCGAGAAATCGACGCCGAGGCCGACGAACAGCACCATGAACGCGACCGAGATCATGTTCAGCGAGCCGACCATCGCGAGGCCGAGCGCGGCGGTCACGACGAGGCCGACGAACAGCGTGACGAGCACCGAGCCGATCATCCGCTTCGAGCGCAGCGCGAGCCACAGGATGACGAGCACGGCAAGCAGCGTGAAGACGCCGTTGAGCGCCGCGCCATCCTCGACCGACGCGAATTCGTCGTCGGCGAGCGGCTGTTCGCCGGTCAGGCGCACGACGGCGCCATAGCGCTTCTCGAGGTCGATCGAACGGGCCGCGTCGCGGATCACCTGGCTGGTTGCCGCGCCGGCCTTCAGCGCGCCGTAGTTGACCACCGGCTGCACGGTGACGAACGCGCGCGCGGGCTGCCGCGCGGCATCGTTGTCGACCAGTGCGCGCCACGAGAACGCGGCCGGCTTGCCGGCGAGCACGTCGTCGACCGTCGCGGCGCTGCGGGCGAGCAGCTTCGCCATCGTGGGCAGCTTCACCTGGCCGGTCAGCAGCGGCTGGCCGAGCGTGGTGGACAGCGTCGTGGCGAGCCCGGTGAGGCTCGGGTTCTTCGCGAGTTCGTTGACGAGCGGGCGCGCGCTCGCGAGCTGCGAGGTCGTATCGGTGACTTCCTGCGGCGACAGGAACAGCAGCCCGTTGTGCTCGAAGAACGGCCCGCCGCCGGGCTCGGCGACGTGGCCGATGCGGCCGGCGTCGGCATCCTTCTGCAGTGCGTCGGTCAGCGCCTGCGCGGCGGCGGTCGCGAATTCGGGTGCGGGCGCCTCGACGACCGCGAGGATCGTGCCGTTGCGTTGCGGGAACGCCTTGTCGACAGCCTGGCCGAGCGCGGCGAATTGCGGTTCCGCATCGACGAGCTTGCTGATGTCGGTGTTGATCTTGAAATGCTGCGCGACATAGACGCCGCTGAGCGCGGCGATGACGAGCGACAGCACGACGACCCAGACGGGGCGGCGTACCGACCATGCAACGAGTCGGACGATGAGAGATGTCACCATGTGGCGGTGGGGAGCGGCTGGCAAGGGCAAAGTAGCCAAGTATACCGGCGCAGCGTGGCGGCGGTCGTGACGTTGGGGGTTTCGGGGAGGGAAGGAGATTTGTTCGCGGCGGCGGAATCGATACCGGTGGCCGGCCGGTTTGTAAGGGGATATTTACATAATCGGCGCCATGCTGCTTCGACGCGCCGCTGCACGCCTGTGACAAAGGGGGCTGAAAGGTAACAGTCGGTCACGTCGGCACACCGAGGCGCCGGGCCCGGTATACTTTGCTTCGTCGGCCGGTGCAATGAACCGGTCGTTTTTTCTCATCGAGCGATATTCGTATGAAACGTCATCTGTTTGCTTTCGTCGCGGCGGCCGCCGTGTCGGTTTCCGCTTTCGCGCAGAGCGCGCCGGTCGATATCGTCCGCAATGCGGTCGAGGGCACCGTCAACGCGATGAAGGCCGATCCGGCCGCACGCGGCGGTGACATGGCGAAGGTCTCGGCAGTCGTCGAGCAGCGCTTCCTGCCCGCGACCAACTTCGAGCGCACGACCCGCATCGCGGTCGGCGACGCGTGGAAGCAGGCCACGCCGCAACAGCAGCAGGAGCTGTACAAGCAGTTCAAGCTGCTGATGACGCGCACCTACGCCGCATCGCTCGCGCAGCTCGGCGGCCAGGATGCGAAGTTCTCGTTCAAGGCCGGCGGTGCGTCGGGCGCCGACGCGCTCGTCCAGTCGACGGTCACGACGCCGGGCGACAGCCAGTCGGTCGGCTATCGTCTCGGCAAGGTCGGCAACGACTGGAAGATCTACGACATCGACATGTCGGGCGCGTGGCTGATCCAGGTCTACCAGGGCCAGTTCAAGAGCCAGCTCGCATCGGGCGGGATCGATGGGCTGATCGCGTATCTGCAGAAGCATAATTCGCGGACGAATTGATCGGCCGCTGAGCGGTCCGGAATCCGGATGCACGAAGGGCGCCCTCGGGCGCCCTTTTTCATGGCTGGGGGCGATCGTGGACTTTTGCTCCGGGTATGGGGGTAGCCGTGATGCCGATGAGGCGGCGTGACGGGGCGACGGGGAAACGCGAGCGGTCGAGTCATGCGTGAGATCTTCACAGCCCGAACGACGCGGTGCGCCTACTTTCGCCGATGTTCGACCGCGAACTTGATCAGCTCCGCCTGCCCTTCGATTTCCAGCTTGCGCTTCAGATTGAGCCGGTGCGTCTCGACCGTGCGCACCGACAGCCCCGTCTGCTGCGCGATCTGCTTGCTCGACAGCCCTTCCGCCAGCGCGTCGAGGATGTCGCGTTCGCGCGGCGTGAGCCGGTCGAGCGGCGACGCGGTCGCGCTCGCTTGGATCATCCGTGCGGCGAGCCCTTCGCTGAAGAACGTCTGGCCGGCCAGCACCGCGCCGATCGCGCGCACGATCTCGCTCGCGGGCGAATCCTTCAGCAGGTAGCCGCTCGCGCCGGCACGCACGGCCTGCGTCACGTATTCGACGTTGTCGTGCATCGACAGCATCAGCACGCGGATGCCCGGAAAGCGCTCGTGGAACACGCCCGCGAGCGTGATGCCGTTCATCCCGTTCATGCCGACGTCCATCAGCGCGAGATCGGGTTCGAGCGACGCGGCGAGCGCGAGCGCCTCGTCGGCGTTGCCGGCTTCGCCGACCACGGACAGGTCGGCCGCTTCGAGCCGCATCCGCAAGCCGTCGCGCACGAGCGGGTGATCGTCGACGAGCAACAGTCGGGCGACGGGCCGGGCGGTGTCGGGGGCGCTCATGCGTGAAAGGTCTCCTGTTATGGGGCGCGTCATGACGCGGCGCCGGGCAGCGGTACGTGCGCGGCGACGATCGTGTGGCCGACCTGCGACGTGATCGTCAACATGCCGCCGAGCGCGTCGAGGCGCTCGCGCATGTTGCGCAGGCCGATGCCGCGGCGCGCGTCGGCCTGCGAGCGTTCGGCGTCGAAGCCGCAACCGTTGTCGGCGATGGTCAGCGTGACGGATTGCGCGCCGACGTCGAGCGTGACGGCCGCGCGCGATGCCTGCGCATGATGCACGATGTTGCTGAGCGCCTCCTGTGCGATCCGGAACAGCGCGGTGTTGACGGCTTCGGGCAGCGGCCGGGCGCCGCTGTGCGCGACCTGCGTATAGCCGATGTCGATGCCGCTTTCGGCGCCGAGCTCGCGCACCAGTTGCTCGAGCGCGGCCGCGAGACCGAGGTCGTCGAGCATGGACGGACGCAGCGCATGCGAGATGCGCCGCACTTCGCGCAGCGTGTCGCCGAGCCGCCCGACGCCCGACGCCAGCGCCTGCTCGGCTTCGGGCATGCGCGCCGAGCCGCGTTCGAAGCGTGCGAGCGCGGATTCGAGCATCAGCTTCGCGGACACCATCATCTGGCTGATCCCGTCATGCAGCTCGCGTGACAGCCTCGCCCGCTCCTGCTCCTGCGATTCGACGACGCGCTGCGCGAGCAGCTTGAGCTTCGCGTCGGCGCTGCGCGACTCGCTGACGTTCAGCACCAGCGCGCACACGGCGATCGCCGCCGCGCCGGTGAGCGCGATCGCGGTGAGCCAGCTCATCGTGCGCTCGATGTTCGCGGACGCGCGTGCGTCGATGCGCTGCAGCGCGGTGTCGACATCGTCGAGATAGATGCCGGTGCCGACCATCCAGCCCCAGCGCTCGAGCGCGACGACGTAGCCGAGCTTCGGCGCGACGCGGCCCGTCGACGGCCGCTGCCATGCGTAGCGCACGTAGCCGCCGCCGCTCGACGCGGCGCCGATCAGCTTCTGGATCGTCAGCGCGCCCTGCGGGTCGCGCATCGACCAGTAGTTGTGGCCGACGCGCTCGGGCTCGCGCGGATGCATCAGCGAATTGCCGTGCAGGTCGTACACGAAGAAATAGCCGTCGGGGCCGAAATCCATCTTTTGCAGCATCGCGAGCGCCTGCGTGCGCAGCATCGCGTCGTCGCGCGCGTTGCGGCCGCTCGCGTCGTAGAGCGGCATGATCGCGCTCGTCGCCAGCTCGACATAGTGCTTGAGCTCGACTTCCTTGCTCGACAGGTACGCGGCCTGGATCGTCGCGTGCTGCGTGCGCGCGAGGGACGTCGCCTGCTGGCGCACGCCGAAGCCGATGCCGGCGATCGCGAGCAGGAACGGCACGATGGCCAGAAGGAAGATCTTTGCCTTGAGTCTCATGGTGGTGCGAAGCAGCCGCGCACCCGCGCGGGCCGCGCCGGGCGCGTCAGCCGTGCGGCGGCATGTCGAGGCGACATTGTCGGCGATTTTGCGCGCGGGCGGCGACGGCTGCGCGGCCGTCGCTCGGCGGCGTGGCGCGTCCGGCCGCTCAGGCCCGCCGCGCCGCGAGGCCGCCGGAAGCGGCCGGGTGCACGACGATGCGGTTGCGCCCGCCTTCCTTCGCGCGATACAGCGCGTCGTCGGCCAGCTTCAGCGCGCCCTGCATGTCGTCGTCGTGTTCGGGATAGCTGGTCGTCACGCCGATGCTCACCGTCAGGCGGCCGGACGCACCGGCGTCGTGCCGGATGCCGAGATCGAGGATGCCGGTACGGATCGTTTCGGCGATCGACACCGCGCCGTCCGTGTCGACGTCGGGCAGCACGACGACGAACTCTTCGCCGCCGTAGCGTGCCGCATAGTCGGCCGGGCGGCGCAGGCAGCCGGCGATGCAGTGGCCGACCGCGGCAAGCGCGTCGTCCCCGGCCTGGTGCCCTTGCGTGTCGTTGTAGCGCTTGAAGTAATCGACGTCGATGAACAGCAGCGACAGCGCGTGCTGCGAGCGCGCGGCACGGCGCCATTCACGCGCGAGCGTGACGTCGAGCATCCGCCGGTTGTCGAGGCCCGTGAGGCCGTCGGTGCGCGCGAGCGCCTGCAGCTCGGTTTCCGCGCGGTGGCGCTTGCGCAATTGCACGTCGAGCAGCAGCGACAGGCCGACGAAGCCGATCGCGAGCGCGACCATCGCGGAGCCGATCGGAATCGCGCGGTCGTACCACGCGGCGTAGGTATCGGCTTCCGAGCGCGCGACCATGATGATGAGCGGCAGGTGCTCGAGATGCCGGAACACGTACAGGCGCCGCACGCCGTCGATCGACGCGGTGTCGGCGAAGCTGCCTTCATTGGCGGTCATGAACCGCCGGAACGTGCTGGCACGGCGGATGTCGCGGCCGACGATCTTCGGGTCGTACGGCTCGCGCGCGAGCATCCTGCCGTCCGTGTTGATCAGCGCGATCGAGCCGCGATCGCCCAGCGACAGGCGCGAGAACAGGTTCTGGAAATACTCGAGCCGGATCGACATCACGGCGACGCCGCCGAACGAACCGTCGGGCTTCGTGATCCGCCGGCTGAGCGCGATGCTCGGCGAGCCGCCGCGCAGCCGCGAAAAGTACGGGTCGCTGACGTGGAGGCCGACGTCGGGGTGGTCGCGGTGCACGGCGAAGTAGGTCGCATTGCCCAAGTTGGCCTTGCGCGGCACGTCGCTCTTGCCGTCGACCGCGATGTCGCCATTGGCGTCGAGTACATAGATGCCGCCGAGATATTTGGCCGTCGTCGCGCGGTCGAACAGCACCTGCCGGCGCAGTGCCATCGGCAGCGCAGCGACCGCAGGGTCGTTCATGCCTTCGACGACGGCCTGCAGCGACAGTGAATAGATCTCGATGTTGCGCTCGATGTCCCACGACGCCATCAGCGCGAGGTTCTGCTGCATGGCGATCGAGCGCTCACGCGCGTCGATGCGGCCCTGGTACAGCACGAGCGCGCACAAAAGCAGCAGGACGAGCGCGATCAGCAGCCCGGTGTAGAAGATCAGGTGCGGCAGCAGGAACCGGCGCAGATGTGCGGCGACACGGCTCGTCAGGCCGGATTCGCTGGGCATTGCGTAGTCGGTTTCTGCCATGATCTGTGGATCGGTGGGCATTGCCGCCGGGAGGCGGGCCGATGCGATTGTTCGTATGTCGTGCCGGCGGCGATCCGTGACGCGGCCATTCCGACGCCTTCCTGCCGGCCGGCGGGAAAATGGGCGCCGATTATCGGTAATCGCGGCCAGATATGCCGGTAAATCAAGCATTTACTGGTGACATCTGCGCCGATTCAACGATCCGACGAATCGGGCAACGCGAATTCAACGGAGTATAACGCGCGCGTCCACGCACGCGAAAAATGTTGCGGGCGGTTGATCAGGATCAAATTACCGGGTATTGCCGTCCTTCCGAATCCCGTGCAAAGCGTTGTGGCGCAAGGCTTCGAGGCACGAAGGGCCGGAGCGGGCGGCATGCCGCTGTCGATTCCACACGGTTATCGGCAAACGCATGCGAAAAATGAAGGCGGGCGATATGCGCCGATTATCCGTTTCAACCGCCGGGCGAACACGAATATGAAAAACGGGCGGCCGTGGCGGCCGCCCGTTTCGTGAAGCCCGCCGACGCCTAACCGCCGTGCTGCTGCGCCTTGAACGCGAGGCGGAACCGGTGCAGCAGCGGCTCGGTATAGCCGCTCGGCTGCGACGTGCCCTGCAGCGCGAGCGCGCACGCGGCCTTGAACGCGGTCGACTGGTCGTAGCCGGGCGCCATCGGGCGATAGTTCGGGTCGCCGGCGTTCTGCTGGTCGACGACGCGCGCCATCCGCTTGAACACGTCGAGCACGAACGCCTCGGTGATCACGCCGTGGCGCAGCCAGTTCGCGATGTGCTGGCTCGAGATGCGCAGCGTCGCGCGGTCTTCCATCAGGCCGACGTCGTGGATGTCGGGCACCTTCGAGCAGCCGACGCCCTGTTCGACCCAGCGCACGACGTAGCCGAGGATGCCCTGCGCGTTGTTTTCGACTTCGCTCAGGATCTCGGCCTCGCTCCACGCGGCGCGCTCGACGACCGGCACGGTCAGCAGGCCTTCGAGCAGCGCGTCGCGTTCGCTTGCGTACGGCGTCTTCTCGAGCTCCTGCTGGACGGCCTGCACGTCGACGAGGTGGTAGTGCAGCGCGTGCAGCGTCGCGGCGGTCGGCGACGGCACCCACGCGGTGTTCGCGCCGGCGCGCGGATGCGCGATCTTCTGCTCGAGCATCGCGTGCATCAGGTCCGGCATCGCCCACATGCCCTTGCCGATCTGCGCGCGGCCGCGCAGGCCGGCCGACAGGCCCGCGAGCACGTTGTTGCGCTCGTACGACTGGATCCACGCCGACGACTTCATGTCGCCCTTGCGGATCATCGGGCCCGCTTCCATCGCGGTGTGCATCTCGTCGCCGGTGCGGTCGAGGAAACCGGTGTTGATGAACGCCACGCGTGCGGCAGCCGCGGCGATGCATGCGGCTAGGTTCACGCTGGTGCGGCGCTCCTCGTCCATGATGCCCATCTTCAGCGTGTTGCGCGGCAGGCCGTACAGATCCTCGATGCGCGCGAACAGCGTATCGGCGAATGCGACTTCGGCCGGGCCGTGCATCTTCGGCTTCACGATGTAGATCGAGCCGGTGCGCGAGTTGCGCTTCGCCTTCAGGTCGTGCAGCGAGCACAGCACCGTGACGACGCCGTCGAGGATCCCTTCCGGAATCTCGTTGCCGTCGCGGTCAAGCACTGCGCCGTTGGTCATCAGGTGGCCGACGTTGCGCACGAACAGCAGCGAGCGGCCGTGCAGCGACAGCGTGCCGCCGGCGGGCGTGGTGTACTCGCGATCGGCATTCAGGCGGCGCGTGAAGGTCTTGCCGCCCTTCGCGACTTCCTCGACCAGCGTGCCCTGCATCAGGCCGAGCCAGTTGCGGTAGAGCTGGACCTTGTCTTGCGCGTCCACCGCCGCGACCGAATCCTCGCAGTCGATGATCGTGCTGACCGCGGCTTCGAGCACGACGTCCTTCACGTTCGCGAGATCGGCGCGGCCGATCGGCGTCGATGCGTCGATCTGGATCTCGAGGTGCAGGCCGTTGTGCTTCAGCAGGATCGCGGACGGCGCGTCGGCCGCGCCCTGGTAGCCGACGAACTGCGCCGGCTGCGCGAGATGCACGACGCCCTTCGCGGTTTCGACGGCGAGCTGGCCGTCCTGCACGCGGTAGCGCAGCGCGTCGCGATGCGAGCCGCTCGCGAGCGGCGCCGCGTTGTCGAGCACGTTGCGCGCGTAGTCGATCACGCGCTGGCCGCGCGTCGGGTTGTAGGCCGTGGTGCGTTCGGCGCCGCCGTCTTCAGGCAGCGCATCGGTGCCGTACAGCGCGTCGTACAGGCTGCCCCAGCGGGCGTTCGCGGCGTTCAGCGCATAGCGCGCATTCGACAGCGGCACGACGAGCTGCGGGCCGGCCTGCGTGGCGATCTCGCTGTCGACGTTCGCGGTGGCTGCCGCGACGTTCGACGGGACCGGCACGAGGTAGCCGATTTGTTCGAGGAAAGCGCGATACGCGGCGTGGTCGCGCACGGGGCCGGGGTGCGCGCGGTGCCAGGTGTCGAGTTCCTGCTGCAGGCGGTCGCGTTCGGCGAGCAGCTCGCGGTTGCGGGGCGCCAGGTCGTGCACCAGGGCCGAGAAACCGCTCCAGAACGCGGCCTTGTCGATGCCGGTGCCCGGCAGCGCTTCGTTTTCAATGAACTGGCTCAGCGCTGGCGCGACTTGCAGTCCTGCTTGGTCGATCATCGTGATTCCTCCCGGGGAATGAAAAACGCGCGTGCGTTGGCTGGCTAGGCCACGACGCTTTGTGTGCCGGCGCGGGCGATTTGCGCGTCCTGTTCGGACTTTACGCCAGACACGCCGATCGCGCCTGCGATCCGGCCGTCGACCGTGATCGGCACGCCGCCTTCGAGCAACCCCGTCAGCGGCGCGCTGAGAAACGCGGTGCGGCCACCGTTGATCATATCCTCATACGCCTTCGTCTCGCGCCGGCCGAGCGCCGCCGCACGCGCCTTGTCCTGCGCGATATACGTGCTGGCCGGCGATGCACCGTCCAGGCGCGCAAAAGCGAGCAGGTGGCCGCCGTCGTCGACGACGGCGATCGACACGGCCCAGCCGTGACGCTCCGCTTCCGCGCGGGCGGCGGCGAGCATGCGGTCGGCATCGGCGAGTTCGAGTTCGGGTTTCGTCTGCATGGCATTCCTCCGGAATCTGGTCAGTTGACGAGGCGGTTGTCGACGAGCTCGATCCAGTGGCGCACAGGCGTGCGGCCCGCGCCGTTCAGGTGAGTCTGGCAGCCGACGTTGGCCGTGACAATCAGGTCCGGCCGCGCGGCTTCGAGTGCGTCGAGCCGGTTGTCGCGCAGTTTCGTCGCGAGTTCGGGCTGTGTCAGGGAATACGTGCCGGCCGAGCCGCAGCACAGATGGCTGTCGGCGACATTCGTCAGATCGAAGCCGAGCTGCGTCAGGATGCGTTCGACCGCGCCGCCGAGGCGCTGTGCGTGCTGCAGCGTGCACGGGCAATGCACCGCGATGCGGCGTGGCGTCGACCCGGCCAGCGCGTCGAGCGGCTCGGCCGCGATCACTTCGGCGAGATCGCGTGCGAGCGCGCTGACGCGTTGCGCTTTCTCCGCATAGACGGGGTCGGAGCGCAGCAGGTCGCCGTATTCCTTGACGAACGCACCGCAGCCGCTCGCCGTCAGCACGATCGCTTCGGCGCCCGCTTCGATCGCGGGCCACCATGCGTCGATATTGCGGCGTGCGCGGGCGAGGCCGGCATCCTGCGCATTCAGGTGATATTCGGTCGCGCCGCAGCAGCCGGCTTCGCGCGCCGGACTCACGCTGATGCCGAGCCGGTCGAGCACGCGCGCGGCGGCCGCATTGGTGTTCGGCGACAGCGAAGGCTGCACGCAGCCTTCGAGCATCAGCACGCGCCGAGCGTGGCGCACGGGCGGGCGCGGTGCGACCGCGGAGACGGCGGCCGGGATCTTGGCCTGCAGCGTGCCGGGCAGCAGCGGGCGCAGCGCGCGGCCGGCCTTCAGCAACGCGGCGAACGTCGCCGGGCGCGGTATGACGTGGCGCAGCCCCGCGCGCAGCAGGCGCTCGCGCGCGGGCCGCTGCACACGCTTCTCGGCTTCCGCGCGGCCGATGTCGAGCAGCGTGTGATAGCGCACGCCGGACGGGCAGGTCGTCTCGCAGTTGCGGCACGTGAGGCAGCGGTCGAGATGCTGCTGCGTGCGCTCGCCGCACGGCTCGCCTTCGAGCAGCTGCTTGATCAGGTAGATGCGCCCGCGCGGCCCGTCGAGCTCGTTGCCGAGCACCTGGTAGGTCGGGCAGGTCGCATTGCAGAAGCCGCAGTGCACGCACGCGCGCAGGATCGCTTCCGCTTCGTCGGCCCGGGCGAGGGCCTTGCTTGCTTCGCTGAGATTGGTTTGCATCGGCGGGTTGGAATCGGGTTCGCGTCAGAAGTCGGCGTACAGGCGGCCGGGATTGAAAATCGCGTGCGGGTCGAGCTGCGCCTTGAGCTGCCGGTGCACGCGCAGCAGCGCGGGCGGCAGCGGCTGGAACGGCTCGCGCGTCGCGCCCGGCGTGCAGCAGGTCGCGTGGCCGCCCCATTGCGCGGCGAACCGCTGCACGTCGGCCGGCGCCGCGTCGCTCTTTATCCAGCGCTGTGCGCCGCCCCAGTCGGCAAGCAGCGCGCCGGGCAGTGCGTCGAGCGGTGCGGAGGCCGGCACCGATACGCGCCACAGCGGGCGCAGATCGTCGAAGAACGGCAGCGCCAGGTCGCGCAGCCGGGCCCAGAACGCATCGTCGCGATCGTCCATGCGCTCGCCGCCGATCGTGTCGCGCGCGGCTTTCACCGAGCCCTCGCCGCCTTCGATCCGCACGCGCAGCACACCGTCCGCATGGCAGGCGCCCGCGAGCGGCAGCCCTGCGCGTCGCCATGCGGCGACGCGCTGCACGGCTTCGTCCACGGCAAGCTGTAATGCGAGATCGCCCGTCGCGCGCGGCTTCGGCAGCACCTTCAACGACACCTCGGTCACGACGCCGAGACAGCCGAAACTGCCCGCGAGCAGCCGCGATACGTCGTAGCCCGCGACGTTCTTCATCACCTCGCCGCCGAAGCGCAGGTGCTTCGCGTGGCCGGTGATCACGCGGCAGCCGAGCACGAAGTCACGCACCGCGCCGGCCCACGGGCGGCGCGGGCCCGACAGTGCCGCCGCGAACATGCCGCCGACCGTTGCCGCGCCGCCGAACGTCGGCGGCTCGCACGGCAGCATCTGGCCGGCCGCGTCGAGCATCGCGTCGAGATCGGCGAGCGGCGTGCCCGCGCGCGCGGTGACGACGAGTTCGGTCGGGTCGTACGACACGACGCCGCGATGCGTGCGCACGTCAAGCGTGCGGCCTTCGACGGGGCAGCCGAGGAACGCCTTCGTGCCGGCGCCGCGGACGTACAGCGGCTGGCGGTCGTGGATCGCCGCGTCGACCTGCGCGACGAGCGCCGCGCTGTCGTCGATCGATTCGATGTCGCGTCGCATCAGAAGCGCTCCAGTTCGGGAAACGGCAGCTTGCCTTGATGAACGTGCATTGCGCCGAATTCGGCACAGCGGTGCAGCGTCGGGATGTTCTTGCCGGGATTGAGCAGCCCTTGCGGATCGAACGCGGCCTTCACCGCGTGGAAGAACGTGATCTCGTCGGCGTTGAACTGCACGCACATCTGGTTGATCTTCTCGCGGCCGACGCCGTGCTCGCCGGTGATGCTGCCGCCCGCCGCGACGCACAGTTCCAGGATCTTGCCGCCGAGCGCTTCCGCGCGGTCGAGTTCGCCGGGCCGGTTCGCGTCGAACAGGATCAGCGGGTGCATGTTGCCGTCGCCCGCGTGGAACACGTTCGCGACCGGCAGCCCGTATTCGGCGGACAGCGCGGCAATGCCTTCGAGCACGCGCGGTAGCTCGCGGCGCGGGATCGTGCCGTCCATGCAGTAGTAGTCGGGCGACATGCGGCCGACTGCGGGAAATGCGTTCTTGCGGCCGGCCCAGAAGCGCTGGCGCTCGGCCTCGTCGCGTGCGACGCGGATCTCGGTTGCGCCCGCGTCGCGCAACAGCGCGGCGACGCGTTCGGTGTCTTCGTCGACGTCGGTCGGCGAGCCGTCGAGCTCGCACAGCAGGATCGCCTGCGCGTCGACCGGGTAGCCCGCGTGGATGAAATCCTCCGCCGCGCGGATCGCAAGGTTGTCCATCATCTCGAGGCCGCCGGGGATCACGCCCGCGCCGATGATCCGTGCGACCGCCGCGCCGGCTTCCGCGACGTCGTCGAAGCTCGCCATCAGCACCTTCACGCTCGGCGGCTTCGGCAGCAGCTTCACGGTGACTTCCGTGACGATGCCGAGCATTCCTTCCGAGCCGGTGAACAGGGCGAGCAGGTCGAAGCCGGGCGCGTCGAGCGCATCGGCGCCGAGCGTGAGCGTTTCGCCGTCGATCGTCAGGATCTCGACCTTCAGGATGTTGTGTACCGTGAGCCCGTATTTCAGGCAGTGCACGCCGCCCGCGTTCTCGGCGACGTTGCCGCCGATCGAGCACGCGATCTGCGACGACGGATCGGGCGCGTAGTACAGGCCGTGCGGCGCGGCCGCCTGCGAGATAGCGAGGTTGCGCACGCCGGGCTGCACGCGCGCGATGCCGGCATCGGGGTCGATGTCGAGAATCCTGTTGAACTTCGCCATCACGAGCAGGAGGCCTTTTTCGAGCGGCATCGCGCCGCCCGACAGGCCGGTGCCCGCGCCGCGCGCGACCACCGGCACGCCGAGCGCGGCCGCGACGCGCAGCACCGCGCGCACTTGCTCGACCGTATCGGGCAATACGACCGCGAGCGGCACCGTGCGGTATGCGGCGAGGCCGTCGCATTCGAACGGCTTGAGCGCCTCGCGTTCGTGCAGCACGTCGAGGCCGGGGGCCGACGCGTGCAGCGCGGCGACGAGTGTGTCGCGGCCGACGGTCGCCAGCGGGCCGTCGATCCGTTCGTCGTAGGTGAAACTCATCGGGGTTGTCTCCACCATGCAGGCGGCTGCGCGAGACGCGGCGCGCCGGAAGGAAGGGATTCTTGGCGGGCGGCGCGCGCGTGTCCAGACGTGTCTGGCATGGTCATACCAGTTTTTGTGAGGCGGCCGGAAAGCAGCTTTGTAGATCGCCATGAAACTGAATGTCTAAAAGGGTTTGTGGGAAAATCGCCGATATCCTTCCGAAGTGGTCATACCAGTATGGAAATGCAGGAACAGGCGGGCCCGGCGCGGAACGTGGCCGACGTCGTTGCCGAGCGCATCGAACAGTTGATCGTCGACGGCGTGCTGAAGGCCGGGCAGGCATTGCCGTCCGAACGGCGGCTGACCGAGAAGCTCGGCGTGTCGCGCACCGCCGTACGTGAAGGGATGAAGTTGCTGCGCGCGCGCGGCATCATCGACACCACGCACGGCAAGGGCTCGTTCGTTGCGAGCCTGACCCCGCAACGCGAGATCACGCCGATGATGCATCTGCTCGGCTCGCAGCCGCGCACGCTGTACGACCTGTTCGAGGTGCGCGGGATGCTCGAGACGGAGGCCGCGCGGCTCGCGGCGCTGCGAGGCACGCCGGCCGATTTCATCCTGATCAAGCGTCGCTATGAGGAGATGACCGCGGCCGATGCGCAGGATCTCGACCCGGCCGCGCGCGCGAAGCTCGATCACGCGTTTCATCTCGCGATCTGCGAGGCTTCGTATAACCCGGTGCTGGTGAATACGCTGCAGTCGCTGACGGATCTGCTGCTGAGTTCGGTGTTTGCGTCGGTGAACAATCTCTATCACCGCGAGCCGTTGAAAAAGCAGATCGACCGGCAGCATGCGCGGCTTTATAACGCGGTGACGGGGCGGTTGCCCGAGCAGGCGCGCAAGGCGGCTAGCGAGCATATTCGCCAGTGTGTCGAGTATCTGCGGGAGATCGAGCAGGAGGAGCAGCGGCTGGTGCGGTCGACGTTGAGGCTTGAAGGGTGGACGTGATGTCGGCTGTGCGTGGCGGTGTGGCTTGAGGTGCATCATGCGCGACGGGCCGCCTGGCAACGCGTGTCACAGGGCTATGTCAGACTTGTGAGCCATTCTTTGTTTGGCCGCGCTGTCGTCTGCGTGATGCGTGGACGCTGTCATGTAGGCAGCGCCTGACGGAACCACGTTGGACGAACCGGTGCGCCACGCTTCCTGAACGGAGGACATCGCATGTCGAACCGGACCCGTGACGACGGGCACGACGCCCGTCCGGCGACATCGGCGGACGATTACGCCGATGCGCAGCGCGACGCGTTGCTCGCGTTGCTGAATGAGCTGCTGGAAGCCGAGCGCGCAGGTGCGTGGGTTGCGTCGGAGACGGCGGCGGAAATCGGCGATCCCGAACTTCATCGGCTGGTGGTCGGTATTCGGCAGGACGAGGCGCATTGGTGCGCGGTACTGGTCGACGCGATCCGGTCGCTCGATGCGACGCCGACGCATGCCACCGGTGCTTTCTATGAGAAGGCGATGGCGATCGACGGTCTCCCGGAGCGGCTGGCGTTTTTGAATCGTGGACAGCGGTGGGTTGTGCGGAAGCTGCAGGCGTTGCTGCCGACGCTCATGCAGCCCGACATGCACCATGCACTCACGCAGATGCTCGTGGCGCATGAGAAGAACATCGGGTCGGTCGACGCATTGCTGCGGCTCAAGGGCTGCGGCCCGAGCTCAGGGTCGCAGTAGCGGCCAGGGGAATCGTTCATCGCAGATTTCCGTGGATGTCGTTTCTCGACCCTGAACGGACTACTGACGTGCCGAATCGTCAATGACTCGTTCCGGGAGAAATGGGACATAGGCGCGGGCGCTAAAGTACTTTGAACTGCTAAACGTAGCTGGACAGAAGCACTCAGCCCATTCGCCATCCTCCATTGACGGCAATAACAGTGCCGGTTACGAAGCTCGCGGCCTCCGAGGCAAGCCAGAGCACCGCAGCGGCCACGTCGTCCGGGGTGCCGGGGCGACCGACAGGCGTTTCTGCGACGATGGCGGTAACGCGTTCTTCGGACCACCCGCCGGTGAATCCCGTCCCGGCGATGAAGCCTGGCGCGATAACGTTAGCAGTGCAGCCGTGTGGCGCCAGTTCTCGCGCGAGCGCAAAGGTAAGGCCGTGTAAGCCCGCCTTCGCTGCAGCATAGGCCAGCCCCCCCGGCCTGCTGCCGCCAGTTTGTGCACCAATCGAACTGATATTGATAACTCGCCCCCCAGGACGGGGCAACAGTGGCGCGACGCAGTGCGCCATCAAAAAGCTGCCTTTGAGGTTGGTTTCGATGACCGCGTCCCAATCCGGCTCGACCTGGTCGAGCGCAGCATCGAGACTCACGGAACGTACGAATCCCGCGGCATTGACCAGCAGATCTACGCGCTCGACGTTCGCGAGTGCGGACTCGACATCCGCGCGCTGGCCTACGTCAGCGCGTTGGCAGGTGGCCGCAGGCCCCAGCTTCGCAACGGCGTCTCGTAACCGTTGGTCGTTTCGACCGACAATTGTCACGCGATAGCCCGCGTTGATGCATGCGCGCGCGATGCCCAAGCCGATGCCGCTCGCGCCACCGGTTACAACTGCATGTTTTTTCTCCGTCAATTTCCGGCTCCACTCGTTTGCGTTGGATGCAGGTTAAAACCGGAAATACGATACGTCTAATACGATTGAACAGCTGTTCTGATACTCTTGTCGTATGGCAACCCTCACTCTTCGGCAGTTCGAACAGTTTCTCGTCGTCGCAGAGACGATGAATTTCCGTCGTGCTGCAGAGCAACTCAACATGGCTCAGCCGCCACTGACGGCGGCGATCCGACAGATCGAATTGCTGTTGGGCGTGCGCTTGCTGGAACGCGGCAATCGCGTGACGTCTTTAACCGCGGCCGGCAAGGTTTTGCGCGAAGAGGCGCGCAGGACACTGGAACAGTCTCAGCGCGCCGTTGAGCTCACCCGGCGTGCGGGCCAGGGGCTTATGGGTTCTCTCAGAGTCGGTTTTGTGGCGAGCGCCACGCGGCACGTCTTGCCTCCTTTGATTGCGCGCTTTCGACAGACGCATCCCGATGTCGCGCTTGACCTGGCTGAGGCGACCACTAGTCAGCAGCTCGCTGCGCTCGACGAAGACCGTCTCGACGTCGCCATTGTCGTGCTGCCCCTTGATGTCAACGTCGACCGGCGCATTGCAAAGCGCAAGCTGTTGAAGAGTCGCATGGTCGCTGTCATGTCTGCGAAGCACGCGCTCGCTACTTCTCCTGGTCGCTCCGTGCCGCTTGCGGCGCTCGCGCGCGAGCCATGGATTCTGTTTCCGCCGACGGAAGGGCCCGGCTTGTACGCGACAATCCTCGACGCGTGTGCTGCGGCCGGATTTGTCCCGCGGGTGGTACAGCACGCAATGCAAATGGACACGATCATCGGACTTGCGGCTGCGAACCTAGGCGTTGGGCTCGTACCGGAACCGCTTGCGTCGAAGGAGGTGTCGGACGTGAAATTCACGCGACTTGCCGGACGAGGGACGCCGGTGCCATATGAAGTCGCGCTTGCGTGGCGGCGTACAGACAGCAATCCAACAGTGGCGGCATTAGTCGATTCGTGCGCGGGTTGAGGGCGTTAATCGACCAGTGCAGCCTTCGGACGCTAGAGATCGGCACGCATGTCAAAATACTTCGAACGAGCACCAGTCGGGCACAAGCCCTTCGAAGACGAAAAAGTCGTCGATGTATGTCAGCCCAAGCCGCTCCAATGACCTTGTACATTCGTCGGCCGCATCGCCGCCAAAGAACGGGCCAAGCGAGATAAGGCTATTGGATTCGTCAAAGTCACAGACGACCTGTACCTCCCCCCGGCCAATTCCCGACAATAAAAAAGCCCGCCGAAGCGGGCAACCTCACGATGCGGAGGGGGAGATACGAATACGCGAAGCTGCGCGTTCAGCCTTTGGTCGCCCCGAACGTCAGCCCCGCCACGAAATGCTTCTGCATCGCGAAGAACATCGCGACGGACGGCAACGCCGCCAGAATCGACCCGGCGGACACGAGATTCCACGACGTCGTCCACTGCCCCTTCAGTGCGGCAACGCCAGCCGTGATCGGCGCGGCCTCATCCCCTTGCGTGAGACACAGCGCCCAGAAGTAGTCATTCCACACGAACGTAAAAACGAGAATCGCCAGCGCGGCCAACGCGGGCCGAATCAACGGCAGCACGATCCGCCAGAACACCGTCCATTCCCCCGCCCCTTCGATTCTTGCCGCTTCGATCAACTCGAACGGCAACTGCTTGATGAAGTTGCGCAAAAACAGCGTGCAGAACCCCGTCTGAAACGCGACATGAAAAAGAATCAGCGCCTCGACCGTATTGAACACACCGAGCCTGAGCGACAGATCCCGCACCGGAATCATCAACACCTGCACGGGCACGAAGTTACCGGCAACGAACGTCCCGAACAGCGCCGTACTCCCGCGAAACTTGTAGGTCGCCAGCGCAAAGCCCGCCATTGCCGCCAGCGCAATCGACCCGACCACGGAAGGCACGGTGATCTGCACGCTATTCCAGAAGTAATGCAGCATCGGCGACGTCGTCAGCGCGTCGCGATAGTTCTCGATCATCGAGAAGTGCCGTGGCCAGCCCCAGTAGTGACCTTCGACCAGTTCCTCGGTCGAGCGCACCGACGTGACGAACACCGCGATCATCGGCAGCAGCCAGATCAGCAGCGCAACCGGCAACGACAGCTTGTACAGCCTGCGCGAGACAGGCTTCCATTGAGCAACGGGAGTCGGAAACATGATGGCCACCGGTCAGGTTATTGCTCGTTGCGCAGAAGGCGGCGCAACTGGAACACGATGTAGACGAGCATGATCGCGAACAGCACGACCGCAATCGACGCGGAATAGCCGAGCCGGTAGTACTTGATCGCCTGGTCGTACATGTAATACGCGAGCACGGTCGAGCTTTCGAACGGGCCGCCGCTCGTCATCACCGAGATCAGGTCGAAGCTGCGCAGCGCGCCGATCACCGTGACGACGATCGCCATGAAGGTGGTCGGCCGCAACTGTGGCAGCACCACGTGCCACAGCAGCGCGAATCCGCGCGCGCCTTCCATTCGGGCGGCTTCGATCTGTTCCGGGTTGAGCGACGTGAGGCCGGTGAGGTACAGGATCATGCAGTACGCGGTCTGCGGCCACAGCGCGGCGAACACGATACCGAACGTCGCGTAGCGCGCATCGCCGAGCACCGGGATGCCGTGTCCGGCGATCAGCGCGAGCAGGCCGAACGTCGGATCGTAGAACCACGAAAAGATCAGCCCGACGACCACGCCGGACAACACGAACGGCGCGAAGAACAGCGACTTCACGAGCCGGATGCCGGCCACCGCCTGATTCAGGTACAACGCGAGCGCGAGGCCGAGCGGCGGCGCGAGCATGAAGAGCGCGAGCCAGATCACGTTGTTGCGCAGCGCGGTGTAGAACGTCGGCGCATGCAGCAGCTCCGCGTAGTTCGCGAGACCGACGAAGGTGCGCTCGGTCATCCCGTCCCAGTTGTACAGGCTCAGCCACAGCGTCGACAGGATCGGCCAGATCACATAGACGGCAACCATCGCGCAGGCCGGCGCGAGAAAGAGCCACGCGGCGCGCTGCTGGCGCCGCAAGGCGGGCGACGGGCGACGCGCGGGCAGGGCGGTGGCGGCGGATGCGCCGCGTGGCGGCGGCGCGGCGCCCGCGCCGGCGGGCGGGGGGGACGTGATCGGACTGGACACGGCAAGCCTCCTGAACGGGCACGGCGGCACGCGGCCGCCGGTTGGGTCACGCGGTTACTTCTTGTAGATGCGCTTGCGGGTCTGTTCGAGTTGCGCGAGCACCGTATCGAGCTGCGCGGGATTCGCGAGGAACTGCTGCATCCCCTTCATCCCCTCGTCGGCCATTTCCTTCGTCATGTCGCGGTCGTAGAACTGCGCGACGCCGCCCTTCGTGTCGGCAAGGATCCGGAACCCGACGCGCGAGATCGGATCGGCCGGCTCGGGCGACTTGCTGTTGGCCGACAGCGAGCCGAGCCCTTCCGCGAGCTTCGCGCCCATCTCGGGCGTTTCGACGAATGCGAGGAACGTGTGCGCGTCGGCCTTGTTCTTCGCCTTCGTCGGGATATGCAGCGATTCCACCGGGCCGTCCTCGGCGGTCGGCACCTTCGGGTCGATGATCGGGAAGCGGTAGTAGCCCATTTCCGGCTTCACGTTCGGCGGAAAGCCCGCCGCGATGAAGGTGCCCATCAGCATCATCGCGGCCTTGCCCTGGAACAGGAACGGCTGCGCGCCGTCGAGATCGTAGGACAGCGCGTTGTCGATGAAGTAGCCTGCGTCGATCAGCGATTTCCACGTCGTGTAGACCTTCTTCACGCGCGGGTCGGTGTACGGCACGTCGCCGGCCATCAGCTGCTGGTGGAACGCGTTGCCGTTCACGCGCAGGTCGAGATAGTCGAACCAGCCGGCGAGGGTCCACGCGTCGCGGCCGCCGACCGCGATCGGCGTGATGCCGGCCGCCTTCAGCTTCTTGCACGCGTCGAGAAACTGGTCCCACGTCTTCGGCTCGTCGGCGATGCCGACCTTGCGGAACAGGTCCTTGCGATAGAACAGCCCCCACGAGTAGTAGACGGTCGGCGCCGCGTACTGCTTGCCGTTGTACGACGATGCGTCGCGTGTCGACGCATACATCGCGCCCCAGCCGTTCTTCGTCCAGTCGCCGCTCAGGTCCTCGAACAGCCCGCGCTTCGCGTAGTACGCCATCCGTTCGCCCGCGTGCCAGTTCACGACGTCCGGTGCGATGGTCGTGAGCCAGGCGGGGAGCTGCACCTTGTACGCTTCCTCGTCGACGAAGGTCGCCTTCACGTCGATGTCGGGATGCGCCTTGCGGAACGCTTCGAGCGTCGACTGCCAGACCGCGCGCTGGCTGGCGCCCTTGAACGCGATGTTGATCGTCAGCGTGCCGGCATCGGCGGGCGCCGTCATGCCGAGCGATGCCAGTGCGACAGCGGCGGCCGTGGCGAGCCGGGCGGCGGCGCGAAGGGGGCGATGGGTCATACGTGTCTCCAGTTCTGGGTGTCGTTGTACGTGACCGGCGTGTCGTGGCGCCGGTAGCGGGTGCTACGAACGGCTTCGATACACGGCCACGTCTTGCGGCCCGACTTGCGCCGTGCCGAGCACGAACGCCGACGGCGGCACCGCGTCGATCGTGTGCGGCGCGTCGCCATAGTTGAAAACGTAGGTCAGGCCGCCGCGCCGGCTCACGCGCACGCCGTCGCCGAGCGGGGCGGGCGCGAGGCCGGCTTCGGCCGCGACGTCGGCGAACAGCCGGACGGTAGTCGCGTCGTCGAACAGCGCGGCCCAGTAGTGCAGCATGCCGTGCGACACGCAAGCCGGATGACCGTCGGCGAAGCGTGCGCGCACGACACTGTGGGTGTCGTCGTGCAGTTCGACGAAGTCGCGCCAGTGGCGTGCGTTGCCGGCGAGCGGCGCGCCGTCGCGCAGCGTGCCGTCGATCTGCTCGGTCACGTTCGGCCGCAGCGATTCGACGCGCCACACGCGCACCGGCAGGATCGACGCAAGCGGGCCGGGCGGCAGCGTCGGCGGGATCTGCAGGTCGACGGTCTTCGAACCGGTGCGCGGGCCGAGCACGACATGCGCGCCGGACGCCGCGAGCCGCGCGGCGAAATCGTCCGGGACGACCGGCAGCGGCGGCACGACGACGAGGCGGTAGCCGTCGAGCGGCGCGTGCGCGGAAACGATGTCGACGTCGAAGCCGAGCGAGCGCAGCGCCGAGTAGTACTCGAACGCGAAGCGCGGGTAATGGAAATCGGCGCCCTGCGGCTGCACTTCGAACAGCCACTTCGCTTCGTAGTCGAAGACCAGTGCAACGGGGGCGCGCACGGTGCCGTCCGCATCCGCGCCGGCGTCGTGCACGGCCGCGATCTCGTTCGCGACGCGTTGCGCCTCGCGGCCGCCTTCGTCGAGTTGGTCGTCGGGGGTGTGCAGGCCCGCATGCATCTGCTCCTGCGCGAACGGCGCCTGCCGCCAGCGGAAATACGACACGCAGCCGGCGCCGTGCGCGAATGCTTCCCAGCTCCACAGGCGCACCATGCCCGGCAGCGGCGCGGGGTTCCATTGCGCCCAGTTCACGGGGCCCGGCTGCTGCTCCATCACCCAGAACGGCAGTTTCGACATGCCGCGATAGAGGTCGTGATTGAACGACGCGAAATCGGGATGGCCGGTGCGCAGCCAGCGCGCCTTCACGTCGGGTGCGAACCATTGCTCCTCGAGCGCGCCGAGCGGATAGCTGTCCCAGGTCGCGACGTCGAGGTCGCGTGCCACTTTGTAGTGATCGAACTCGGTGAACAGCTGCATGAAGTTGTGCGCGACCGGGCGGCCCGGCGAGTGCGCGCGAATCACGTCCACCTGCATCCGGTGATAGCGCGCAACTTCGTCCGACGCGAAGCGCCGGTAGTCGAGGCGGTGCGACGGGTGAGCCTCGGTCACGGTGCCGACGGGCGCGTCGACCTCGTCGAAATCGCGATACTCCATGCTCCAGAACACGGTGCCCCACGCGCGGTTCAGCGCGTCGATCGTGTCGTAGCGCGCCTTCAGCCACGCACGGAAGCGCACGAGCGCGGCCGGCGAGTAGCTGACGACGGTCTGGTGGCAGCCCAGCTCGTTGTCGGTCTGCCAGTAACGCACGGCCGGGTGGCGGCCGTAGCGTTCGGCAACCGCCGTGCAGATCTGGCGCGACGCGTCGAGATAGGTCGGCGACGAGAAGTCGTAGTGGCGGCGCGAGCCGAACTTGCGCGGCCGTCCGTCCGCGCCGATCGCGAGGATGTCGGGATGGCGGTCGACCAGCCATTTCGGCGGCGTGGCGGTCGGCGTGCACATCACGATCTCGAGGCCGGCCGCACCGAGCACGTCGACCGCGCGATCGAGCCAGCCCCAGTCGTATTCGCCCGGCGACGGCTCGATCCGGCTCCACGCGAATTCGGCGATCCGCACCTGCTCGATGCCAAGCGCTTTCATCCGGCGGGCATCGTCGGCCCACATCGTTTCCGGCCAGTGTTCCGGGTAATAACAGACTCCGAGGCGCATGCCCGATCCTTATGCGTAGTGGTGAACGTGGACGTCGGCGCACGCGGGCACCGCGCGGCCGTCTTCGGTGAAGAGATGGCAGGCCGCGGCCGGCGCATGCACGAGCACGCGCTCGCCGCTGCGCACCTGCGCGTCGCCGGGCACCTTCGCGATGAGCGAGTGGCCGCCGGGCTGCTCGAGATGCACGTAGGTCTGTTCGCCGAGGCGTTCGACGAGTACGACGTCGCGTGCGAGCGACGTCGCGTCGTGCGCGGCGCCGAGCGTCAGGTGTTCGGGGCGAATGCCGAGCGCTACGGTGGCGCCCGCACCGAGCGCCGAGCCATCGCGTGGCAGTACGAAGGTTTCGCCGGACGGTGTGAGCGTGACGGTCGTGCGATGCGCATCGCAGGCGGTCACGACGGCCGGCAGGAAGTTCATGCGCGGCGAGCCGATGAAGCCTGCGACGAAGCGGCTGGCCGGGTGGTGGTAGAGGTCGAGCGGCGCACCGACCTGCGCGATGCTGCCGTGCTGCGCGGTATCGGCGCCGGCATGCAGCAGCACGATCTTGTCGGCGAGCGTCATCGCTTCGGTCTGGTCGTGCGTCACATAGACGACGCTCGCGCGTTCGAACTGGCGGTGCAGCTTCGCGATTTCGATGCGGGTCTGACCGCGCAGCGCGGCGTCGAGATTCGACAGCGGTTCGTCGAAGAGGAACACGCCGGGCTCGCGCACGATCGCGCGGCCGATCGCGACGCGCTGCCGTTGCCCGCCCGACAGCGCCTTCGGCTTGCGATCGAGCAGCATGTCGAGCTGCAGGATGCGCGCGGCATCGCGTACCTTCCGGTCGATCTCGGCCTTGGGCACGCGCGCGAGCTTCAGCCCGAACGCCATGTTCTCGTAGACCGTCATGTGCGGAAACAGCGCGTAGCTCTGGAACACCATCGCGACACCGCGCTCGGCGGCGGGCACGTCGTCGACGCGGCGGCCATCGATCGACAGCTCGCCCGCGCTCAGGTCCTCGAGCCCGGCGATCATCCGCAGCAACGTCGACTTGCCGCATCCGGACGGCCCGAGGAACACGCAGAACTCGTGCGCGCCGATTTCCAGATCGACGTCGCGAATGACCGGCGCGTGATCGCCGTAGGCTTTCTGCACGCGCCGCATCGAGATGCTCGCCATTGTCTCCGCTCCATGTTTTAATGCGCTTTCATCAGTGATTAAGCGCTTAATCATCGCGATCAAAAAAAGAGGCGATGCGATCGCGGCCGAGTCGCGCCCGTCGGTCGGGCGGCAGGGTGTGCGGCGATAGTGCGCCGCTTCGGTGAGCGAAGCAAATATTGAATAGACGTCTCATATAGTGAGCAAGCGATGGCAACCCTGGATGAAGTGGCGCGCCGCGCCGGCGTGACGGCCGCAACCGTGTCGAACGTGCTGCGCGATCGCGGCCGGGTGGGCGAGGCGACGCGCGCGCGGGTGCTGGAAGCCGTGGAGGCGCTCGGGTATCGGCCGCATCTCGCCGCGCGGGCGCTGGCGGAGGGGCGCGCGCCGACGGTCGCGCTGATGGTGTCGAGCATCGCGAACCCGTTCTACCCGGAGTTCGCGCTGGCGGTCGAGCGCGCGGTGCGGCGTAACGGGCAGTTCCTGATCGTCTGCAACACGAACGAAGATCCGTTGCAGGGGCGTGCGTATCTCGACCAGATCGCCGGCACGATCTCCGAAGGGATTCTCGTGACGAATGCGAACCTGCATCTGCCGGATCTTCTCGATGTGGCAGCGCGTGGCGTGCCGGTCGTGCTGTGCCTGTGGGAGCGGCCGGAGGCGCCGCCCGATGGATTGCCGTGCGTGGCGGTGGATTTCCGCGAGGCGGGGCGGATCGCGACGCGGCATCTGGTCGAGCTCGGCCATCGCGAGATCGGCGTGATCGTCGGCGGGTCGGCGAGCGGCGTGCAGGCGGCGCGCTATGACGGCTTCGTCGACGTGATGAGCGAAGCGGGGCTCGATGCGTCGATCGTCGCGGCCGAGCCCGATTCGATCGAAGGCGGCGTGCGCGCGGCGGGGTGGTTGCTCGACGAGCACCCGCAGTTGACCGCGCTGGTCGCGACCAACGACCTGCCGGCGATCGGCGCGATGCATGCGGCGGCCGATCGCGGCCGGCGAGTGCCGGATGATCTGTCGATCGTCGGGATCACCGACATTCACCTGGCGAGCGACACGCGGCCCACGCTGACGACCGTCGCGATCCCGACCGCCGAGGCCGCCAGGTTGGCGGTCGAGCTGCTCAATGCGCTGCGCGAGGCGGGGGGGCAGCGCGACGCGGCGTCGAGCGTGCGTGTCGCGTCGCTACCGAGGCTGGTGGTGCGGGGTACGACTGGCCGCGTGCCGGGCGGGGGCGCGAAGCCGCCGGTTTGATGCGAGGCTGCATCGAGTGCCTCGAGGTTGTCGCCGCAACCGGCGCGACCCGGTTCGGAGCCGCGCGCCGTGTTGAAAGCGGTAATCGCAGCGCGCCGGCCTCACCCGCCTTCGACGAGCCGCATCACGATGCGCCTGGCCGATTCGAGATGCGCGACCGTCATCGAGCGCGCCGCGCGTGCATTGCGATCACGGCACACCTGCAGGATCTCCTCGTGCTCGACCTGGAACGACGGCGTATCGGCGAGCAGTGTGGCCTGCAGGCGCTCGTACCGTTCGACCTGGCTGCGCAGTTCCGCGATCGTCTTCAACTGCCGCGCGTTGCCGCAGCATGAATACAGCAGCGCGTGGAATTCGCGGTTCAGTTCGCCTTGCCGGCGCGGCACGGCCGCATCGCCGAGCAAACGATGGACGAGCTCGGCGCGCGCCAGCGTCTCGTCGTCGAGCCGCTTCACGCTCCGGTAGATCGCGTCGCCTTCGAGCAGCGCGCGCAAGTCGTAGATTTCCTGCACGTCCGATGCACTCAGCATGCGCACGACGGCGCCGCGATTCCTGAAGATGTCCAGCAAGCCTTCGCGCTCGAGGCGTTGAATCGCCTCGCGCATCGGAATCCGGCTGATGCCGAACCGGTCGGCCAGGTCGCGCTCGACGAGCCGTTCGCCGGCTTCCAGCTCGCCGTTGATGATCATGTCCCGCAACGAGGCGGCGACCGCGTCCGCCGTGGAATCGAGTTTGGCTTCCATGCCTGCATGTTCCGTCAGTTTGGAATAATGGTATACCAAATGGGAATCCAGTGCCAAAATGGCGATCGCAGGCGGGCTTCGTCAAACGACATCCGGCCCGGCCGAAGCAACCCACATCCATGGAGAGCGAGATGGCATCTGGCGAACACAAGTATCGCGTCGCAGTAGAGTGGACGGGCAATCGCGGCACCGGCACGTCGGGGTATCGCGAGTACGGCCGGGACCATGTGATCCGGGCTGGTTCCAAGCCGGACATTCCCGGTTCGTCGGACGCGGCGTTTCGCGGCGATGCCGCGCGCTGGAATCCGGAAGACCTGCTGCTGGCGTCGGCATCGGCGTGCCACAAGCTCTGGTACCTGCATCTGTGCTCGGAAGCCGGTATTCGCGTGCTCGCCTATGTCGACAACGCGGAAGGCACGATGCTCGACAGCGCCGATGAAGGCCGCTTCACCGAAATCGTGCTGCGCCCGCATGTGACGATCCAGGCCGGCGACGATCGCGAACGGGCCGCGCATCTGCATCACGATGCGCACGCGAAGTGCTATGTCGCGAATTCGGTCAATTTTCCGATTCGTTGTGAACCGGTGGTCGAGTATGCCGCCGCGTAGTCGGCCGGAACCGCTGCGACGACGTCACAGCGCGACCCCGTAAACCTCCCGCGCCGCCCCGCGAATCGCATCGGCCATCATCGCGACGGCCGGCGAATGCAGCCGGTCGGTGCGCGTGATGATCCCGAAATCGTCCATCCGGCAATCCATCTCCAGCGGCAGCACCGTGACGATCCCGTGCCGCGCGTAGTAGCGCGCGACGTCCTCGGCCAGCACCGCGATCATGTCGCTCTGTTCGAGCAGCTGCGTGATGAACAGCAGCGCGGACGTCTCGACGAGGTTCGCCGGCGGCGCGAGGCTCGCGCGCTGGAACACGAGATCGAAGCGGTGGCGCAGCACGCTGCCGGCCGGCGGCACGACCCACGCGGCGCGCTGCACGTCCGCGAGCGACAGCGGCGCGTGCGCGAGCAGCGGATGGCCGGGCCGCACGACGGCGGCCACCGGCTCGCCGGTCAGCGGTTCGTAGCGCAGCCGCAGCTTGTCGTGTTCGGCGGAGAGCCGGCCGATCACGATGTCGATCTTCTCCTGCGCGAGATGTTCGAGCAGCACGTTGCTGGTGTCGATCTCGACCGACACGTGCAGGCCGGCATGCGTGCCCTTCACCGCGGCGACCGCCGGCGGCACGAGCCGCAGGCCCGGTGACGTGATCGCCCCCACCGCCACATGGCCCAGGTGGCCGGCCTTCAGCGCGGCCAGCTCCTCGTGCGCCTGGTCGAGGCTGCCGAGCGCCGCGCGCGCATGGCGGATCAGCGCGTCGCCGTAGAGCGTCGGCCGCATCCCGCGCGGCAGGCGCTCGAACAGCACCGCGCCGATCGATTCCTCGAGTTCGCGCAGCAGCTTCGACGCGGCCGGCTGCGTCATGTTCAGCGCGGCCGCCGCGCGGTGAATGCTGCCTTCGTCCGCGAGCGCGACGACCAGCAGAAGCTGGCGCGTCTTCAGGCGGCCACGGTTTCCCCACGGGCTGGCTTCGGTCATCGTACGGGTTTATATCGATATCGGAATCGATATCGTAATCGCCAAAAACGTCATTAGCCAGTTATCAAAATTCTGCCTAGACTGCGCCGGTATCCCGTCACCACAGGACTGACGATGTCGGCAACGAAACCCAGGCTGCGCTCTACCCAATGGTTCGGCACGAACGACAAGAACGGCTTCATGTACCGGAGCTGGATGAAGAACCAGGGCATCCCCGATCACGAGTTCGACGGCCGGCCGATCATCGGCATCTGCAATACGTGGTCCGAACTGACGCCGTGCAACGCGCACTTCCGCAAGCTCGCCGAGCACGTGAAGCGCGGGATCTCCGAGGCGGGCGGCTTCCCGGTCGAGTTCCCGGTGTTCTCGAACGGTGAATCGAACCTGCGCCCTTCGGCGATGCTCACGCGCAACCTCGCGTCGATGGACGTCGAGGAGGCGATCCGCGGCAACCCGATCGACGCGGTCGTGCTGCTCGCCGGCTGCGACAAGACGACGCCCGCGCTGCTGATGGGCGCGGCGAGCTGCGACGTGCCGGCGATCGTCGTGTCCGGCGGCCCGATGCTGAACGGCAAGCTGGAGGGCAAGAACATCGGCTCCGGCACCGCCGTGTGGCAGTTGCACGAAGCGCTGAAAGCCGGCGAGATCGATGTCCATCACTTCCTGTCGGCCGAAGCCGGGATGTCGCGCTCGGCCGGCACCTGCAACACGATGGGCACCGCGTCGACGATGGCGTGCATGGCCGAGGCGCTCGGCGTCGCGCTGCCGCACAACGCGGCGATTCCGGCCGTCGATTCGCGCCGCTACGTGCTCGCGCACATGTCGGGCATCCGCATCGTCGAAATGGCGCTCGAAGGGCTCGTGCTGTCGAAGATCCTGACGCGCGCGGCGTTCGAGAACGCGATCCGCGCGAACGCGGCGATCGGAGGCTCGACCAACGCGGTGATCCACCTGAAGGCGATCGCGGGCCGCATCGGCGTGCCGCTCGAACTGGAAGACTGGATGCGCATCGGCCGCGACACGCCGACGATCGTCGACCTGATGCCGTCGGGGCGCTTCCTGATGGAAGAGTTCTATTACGCGGGCGGCCTGCCGGCGGTGTTGCGCCGGCTCGGCGAAGGCGGGCTGCTGCCGAACCCGGATGCGCTGACGGTGAACGGCAAGTCGCTGTGGGACAACGTGCGCGAAGCGCCGAACTACGACGAGGAAGTAATCCGCCCGCTCGACCGGCCGCTGATCGCGGACGGCGGCATCCGCATCCTGCGCGGCAATCTCGCGCCGCGCGGCGCGGTGCTGAAGCCGTCGGCGGCGAGCCCCGAGTTGCTGAAGCATCGCGGTCGCGCGGTCGTGTTCGAGAACCTCGACCACTACAAGGCGACGATCAACGACGAGGCGCTCGACATCGACGCAAGCTCGGTGATGGTGCTGAAGAACTGCGGGCCGCGCGGTTATCCGGGGATGGCCGAGGTCGGCAACATGGGGCTGCCGCCGAAGCTGTTGCGCCAGGGCGTGAAGGACATGGTCCGGATTTCCGACGCGCGGATGAGCGGCACCGCGTACGGCACGGTCGTGCTGCACGTCGCGCCGGAAGCCGCTGCCGGCGGGCCGCTCGCGGCCGTGCGCAACGGCGACTGGATCGAGCTCGACTGCGAGGCCGGCACGCTGCATCTGGACATTACGGACGACGAACTGCATCGCCGCCTGTCGGACGTCGATCCGACCGCGGCGCCGGGCGTGGCCGGCCAGCTCGGCAAGGGCGGCTATGCGCGGCTGTACATCGATCACGTGCTGCAGGCCGACGAGGGGTGCGACCTCGACTTCCTGGTCGGCACGCGCGGCGCTGAAGTGCCGAGCCATTCGCATTGAGCGGCTGCGCGGCAGCCGGTCGCGGGCCTTCCGGGCCCGTGCAACGTGAAACCGTAAACGCATGACGGCCGGTCGTGACCGAGGCCGAAGCAGGACGCGAACCATGACATCGAGCAGCACGCCGCGCCATCGCGGCATTTTCCCCGTCGTTCCGACGACGTTTGCCGATACCGGCGAGCTGGACCTTGCAAGCCAGAAGCGCGCGGTCGATTTCATGATCGACGCGGGCTCGGACGGGCTGTGCATTCTCGCGAACTTCTCCGAGCAGTTCGCGATCACCGACGACGAGCGCGACGTGCTCACGCGCACGATCCTCGAGCACGTGGCGGGCCGCGTGCCGGTGATCGTCACGACGTCGCACTACAGCACGCAGGTGTGCGCGGCGCGCAGCCTGCGCGCGCAGCAGCTCGGCGCGGCGATGGTGATGGCGATGCCGCCGTATCACGGCGCGACGTTCCGCGTGCCCGAAGCGCAGATTTTCGAGTTCTATGCGCGCGTGTCCGACGCGATCGCGATTCCGATCATGGTCCAGGACGCGCCCGCGAGCGGCACCGCGCTATCCGCTCCGTTCCTCGCGCGGATGGCGCGCGAGATCGAGCAGGTCGCGTACTTCAAGATCGAGACGCCGGGCGCCGCGAACAAGCTGCGCGAGCTGATCCGGCTCGGCGGCGATGCCATCGAAGGGCCGTGGGACGGCGAGGAGGCGATCACGCTGCTTGCCGATCTGCACGCGGGCGCGACCGGCGCGATGACGGGCGGCGGGTTTCCGGACGGAATCCGGCCGATCCTCGAAGCGTGGCGCGAAGGGCGCCATGACGACGCCTACGCGCGCTACCAGGCATGGCTGCCGCTGATCAACCATGAGAACCGCCAGTCCGGGATCCTCACCGCGAAGGCGCTGATGCGCGAAGGCGGCGTGATCGCGAGCGAGCGGCCGCGGCATCCGATGCCGGAACTGCATCCGGACACGCGCGCGGAACTGCTCGCGATCGCGCGCCGGCTCGATCCGCTCGTGCTGCGCTGGGCGCACTGAACGGTCACCGAACGATTCGCGAAGGAGGCATGCACGATGAGTGATCAGGTTTCGCTGGGTGTCGTCGGCATCGGCAAGATCGCACGCGACCAGCATCTGCCGGCGATCGACGCCGAACCGGGTTTCAAGTTGACCGCGTGCGCGAGCCGTCACGCGGAAGTCACCGGGGTGCGCAACTATCGCGACCTGCGCGCGCTGCTGGCCGCCGAGCGCGAGCTCGACGCCGTGTCGCTGTGCGCGCCTCCGCAGGTGCGCTACGCGCAGGCGCGCGCTGCGCTCGAAGCCGGCAAGCACGTGATGCTCGAGAAGCCGCCGGGTGCGACGCTCGGCGAAGTGGCCGTGCTGGAGGCGCTTGCGCGCGAGCGCGGCCTCACGCTGTTCGCGACCTGGCATTCGCGCTGCGCGAGTGCGGTGGAGCCCGCCCGTGAATGGCTCGCGACGCGCGCGATCCGTGCGGTGCAGGTGCGCTGGAAAGAGGATGTGCGGCGCTGGCATCCGGGGCAGCAATGGATCTGGGAGCCGGGCGGCCTCGGCGTGTTCGACCCGGGCATCAACGCGCTGTCGATCGTCACGCGGATCCTGCCGCGTGAGCTCGTGCTGCGCGAGGCGACGCTCATCGTGCCGAGCGACGTGCAGACGCCGATCGCCGCCGAGCTCGATTGTGCGGATACCGACGGCGTGCCGGTGCGTGCGGAATTCGACTGGCGGCACGGCCCGGTCGAGCAATGGGAGATCGCGGTCGACACGGCCGACGGCGTGCTCGCGATCAGCCGCGGCGGCGCGCAGTTGTCGATCGCGGGCGAGCCGGTCGAGCTCGGGCCCGAACGCGAGTATCCGGCGCTGTATGCGCACTTCCACGCGCTGATCGCGCGTGGCGAAAGCGACGTCGACGTACGGCCGTTGCGGCTCGTCGCCGATGCATTCCTGTTCGGCCGGCGCGTGCAGACCGACGCGTTCGGCCGCTGAACCTGCGCGCTTCCGCATGAAGCGCGACGAATGACGGATTACGGCACACATCACGGCACCAGCCGATACAAAGGAGACACCTCATGAACCGCACGATTCGCCGCCATACCCTACGCGCGCTGCTGGCCGCGCTTTGCATTGCACCGCTCGGCATGCAGGGCGCCGCGCGCGCCGACGCGCCGCTGAAGATCGGCTTCCTGGTGAAGATGCCCGAGCAGGCCTGGTTCATCAACGAGCAGAATGCGGCGTCCGCGCTCGGCCAGAAGGAGAATTTCTCGGTCGTGAAGATCGGTACGCCCGACGGCGAGAAGGTGCTGGCCGCGATCGACAACCTCGGCTCGCAGGGTGCGCAGGGCTTCGTGATCTGCGCGCCGGACGTGCGCCTCGGCCCGGCGATCGCCGCACGCGCGAAGCGCTACAACATGAAGTTCGTGACCGTCGACGACCAGCTCGTCGATTCGACCGGCAAGCCGCTGCCGAACGTGCCGCACCTCGGGATGTCGGCAACCAAGATCGGCAACCAGGTCGGCCAGGCGATTTCCGACGAGATGAAGCGGCGCGGCTGGAAGCCCGAGGAAGTCGGCGCGCTGCGGATCACGAACTACGAGCTGCCGACCGCGAAGCTGCGCACCGACGGCGCGACGCAGGCGCTGCTCGCGAACGGCTTCCGCAAGGAGAACATCTTCGACGCGCCGCAGAAGACGACCGACGACGAAGGCGGTTTCAGCGCGGCCGCGCCCGTGCTCGCGCGCCATCCGAACGTGAAGAAGTGGGTGGTCTACGCGCTGAACGAGGAAACCGTGCTCGGCGCGGTGCGCGCGACCGAGCAGCTGCATATCCCGGCGGCCGACGTGATCGGCGTGGGCATCAACGGCGCGGGCGAGGCGTTCGCCGAATTCCAGAAGAAGGAGCCGACCGGCTTCTACGGGACGATTGCGGTCAGCTCGACGAACCACGGCAAGGACAGCACGCAGAACCTCGTCGAATGGATTCGCGACGGCAAGACGCCGCCGGCCGACACGCAGACGAGCGGCAAGCTGATGACGCGCGCGAACTGGCAGGCCGTACGCGCCGAACTCGGCATCTGAGCGCACGAGGCGAGAACGCGATGACGACGCAGACGATGACGGCCGTATCCGGCAACGATGGCGACACCGGCGGCGATGCCGCCGAGTCGCCGCCGGGCGGCCCGCTGCTCGCGCTCGACGGCATCACGGTGACGTTCCCGGGCGTGCGTGCGCTCGACGCCGTGTCGCTGTCGGTGCGCGCGGGCGAAGTGCACGGGCTGATGGGCGAGAACGGCGCGGGGAAGTCGACGCTGCTGAAGGTGCTGTCCGGCGTGAACCAGCCGCAGGCCGGCACGCTGACGCTGAACGGCACCGAGCAGCGCTTCGCGTCGACGCGCGCGGCGCTCGAGGCCGGCATCGCGATCATCTACCAGGAGCTGCATCTGGTGCCCGAGTTGACGGTGGCCGAGAACCTGATGCTCGGGCAGCTGCCGAGCCGGCTCGGCGTGGTCGACGAACGCACGCTTGCCGCGCGCGCGCTCGATGCGCTGGAGCGACTCGGCGAGCACATCGATCCGGGCATCCCGGTGAAGTACCTGTCGATCGGCCAGCGCCAGATGATCGAGATCGGCAAGGCGCTGATGCGCGACGCGCGCGTGATCGCGTTCGACGAGCCGACGAGTTCGCTGTCCGCGCGCGAAACCACGCAACTGTTCCGGATCATCCGCGCGCTGCGCGCGGAAGGCCGCGCGATCATCTACGTCACGCACCGGATGGAAGAGGTGTACGAACTGTGCGACCGCGTGACGGTGTTCCGCGACGGCCGCCGCATCGACACGTTCGATTCCGTCACCGATCTCGACCGCGACCGGTTGATCGGCTGCATGGTCGGCCGCTCGATCGAGGACGTGTACGGCTACCGGCCGCGCGCGGCCGGTGACGTGCTGATCGAGGCGAAGGGGCTGGCGGGGCCCGGGTTGTCCGAGCCCGTGTCGTTCACCGCGCGGCGCGGCGAGATCGTCGGCTTCTTCGGGCTCGTGGGCGCGGGCCGCTCGGAGTTGATGAAGCTGCTGTACGGCGCCGCGCGCCCGAGCGCGGGGCACGTCGAACTGAACGGCAAGCGCGTGGCGTTCGGGAGCCCGCGCGACGCGGTGCGCGCCGGCCTCGCGCTGTGCCCGGAAGACCGCAAGCAGGAAGGCATCGTCGCGATCGCGTCGGTGGCCGACAACCTGAACATCAGCGCGCGCCGGCATTTCAGCCCGGCGCGGGTGCTGCTCGACGGGCGGCGCGAACGCGAACTCGCGCAGCGCTACATCGAGCGGCTCGCGATCAAGACGCGCGATGGCGACACGCCGATCGGCGCGCTGTCCGGCGGCAACCAGCAGAAAGTCGTGCTCGCGCGCTGGCTGGCCGAGCGCATCGACGTGTTCCTGATGGACGAGCCGACGCGCGGCATCGACGTCGGCGCGCGCGCGGAAATCTACAACCTGTTCTACGAACTCGCGGAAGCGGGCCGCACGGTGATCCTCGTGTCGAGCGACCTGGCCGAGGTGATCGGCGTGTCGGACCGGATCATCGTGATGAAGGAAGGGCGGATCGCGGGCGAGGTCGCGAAGGCGCACGCGACGCCCGACGCGCTGATCAAGCTCGCGCTGCCGCGCTAGCGCCCCGCAACGATCAACCGGATGCAAACGACATGAGCCAGGCAATGCAACCCCAACGCACTTCCCCGTCCCCCGATGCCGCCATCGCACCCGCGCGAGCGCGCGGCGGCGTGTGGCAGCTGATCAACCGCTCCGGCATCGTGATGGTGTTTCTCGTGCTGTTCGCGACGCTTTCGCTAACGGTGCCGGACTTCCTCACGCCGCGCAACATCCAGGGCCTGCTGCTGTCGGTCACGCTGATCGGTTCGATCGCGGTGACGATGATGTTCGTGCTCGCGCTCGGCGAGGTCGACCTGTCGGTCGCGTCGATCGTCGCGTTCTCGGGCGTCGTCGCGTCGACGCTGATCACCGCGACGCACAGCGTCGTGCTCGGCATCGCGGGCGGCGTGCTCGCGGGCGGTGCGGTCGGGCTCGTCAACGGTGTGCTGATCGCGCGCTGGCGGATCAACTCGCTGATCGTCACGCTCGCGATGATGGAAGTCGTGCGCGGGCTCGCGTTCATCACGTCGAACGGCGACGCGGTGATGATCTCCGAGGAACGCTTCTTCGATCTCGGCGGCGGCTCGTTCCTCGGCATCTCGTATCCGATCTGGAGCAACATCGTCGGCTTCGTCGTGTTCGGCTTCCTGCTGCGCAAGACGGTGTTCGGCAAGAACGTGCTCGCAGTGGGCGGCAATGGCGAGGCCGCGCTGCTCGCCGGGCTGCCGGTGATGCGCATCAAGATCACCGTGTTCGTGCTGCAGGGGCTCGTGACGGGTTTTGCCGGCGTGATGCTCGCGTCGCGGATGAGCCTTGGCGACCCGAAGACGTCGGTCGGCCTCGAACTCGGCGTGATTTCCGCATGCGTGTTGGGCGGCGTGTCGCTGACGGGCGGCGTCGCGACGATCTCCGGCGTGCTGGTCGGCGTGCTGATCATGGGCTCCGTGCAGGACGCGATGAGCCTGCTGAACGTGCCGACGTTTTACCAATATCTGATACGCGGCGGAATTCTGTTGCTCGCGGTGCTGTTCGACCAGTATCGTCGCAACCAGCGGCGCGCGATGAAGATCTGACCCTGGCGAACGCGCGGCCGCCCGCATAAGCGACAGATATCGGGAGACGGCATGCAACAGATTCATCCGGCCGGGCAGGCGACGCTGCTGGCCGACACCCGCAACACGCTCGGCGAAGGCGCGACGTGGTGCGACAGGACGCGCGCGCTGTACTGGGTGGACATTGAAGGTGCGCAACTGTGGCGCTGTCGTGCGGATGGCTCCGACCTCACGCCATGGCCGATGCCCGAGCGGCTCGCGTGTTTCGCGCTGACCGACGATCCGGACGTGCTGCTCGTCGGGCTCGCGACGCACCTCGCGTTCTTCGACCTGCGCAGCGGCGCGTTCACGCGGATCGTCGAAGTCGAGCCCGAGCTGCCGACGCGGCTGAACGACGGGCGCTGCGACGGTTCCGGCGCGTTCGTGTTCGGGATGAAGGACGAAGGCGCCGAGCCGCCGCGCGCGGTCGGCGGGTTCTACCGGCTCAATGCCGATCTCACGCTCGAACGGCTCGCGTTGCCGCCGGCCGCGATTGCGAACAGCATCGGGTTCTCGCCGGATGGGTCGAAGATGTACTTTTGCGATTCGCTGGTGCGCGAGATTTTCGTGTGCGATTACCGGCCGGGCGGCGAAGTCGCGAACGTGCGGCCGTTCGCGCGCCTGACCGATCCCGACGGCGATCCGGACGGCTCGATCGTCGATCGCGACGGCGGCCTGTGGAATGCGCAGTGGGGCGGCAGGCGGGTGGTGCGTTATGGGCCGGACGGTGTCGAGACGGATCGCGTGGCGGTGCCGACCGCGCAGCCGAGTTGCACGGCGCTCGACGGTGAGGGCCGCCTGTACGTGACGAGCGCGCGCGTCGGGTTGAGCGACGATGCGCTGGCCGACGACCCGCATGCGGGCGGCGTGTTCGTCGCGCAGACGCGGCACGCGGGGATGGCGACGGCGCGGTTTGCGGGGACGCCGCGCGGCTGATCGCGTACGGGATGCCGTTCATGGGATGTCGCTGACGCAGCGGATTTCTCGGCCAGGCCGGCAGTCCGCGACGCGCGCGCGAGTGCGCTGCGGTTGCCCGGCATGCCTGGAACCTCCCGTTCGCGCTCTGACGTGCTGGTAAGATGGCCCGCAATTCCATCCCGCCCGCACCATGAGTTCCGCACCGACCAAACCCGCGAATCCGAAGAACGCCACGAAGCCCGCCACCCGCGCGACCGGCGACAAGCCGAAGGCGCGCGTGCAGCAGCGCCTGACCTACGTGATCGGCGGTCTCGACCGGTTGCTGCGCCGCCACATGACCGACGCGCTCGCACCGCTTGGCATCACGCTCGCGCAATACACGGCGCTGTCGGTGCTCGAGGCGCGCGGCGCGTCGTCGAACGCGCAACTGGCCGAGCGCTCGTGGATCACGCCGCAATCGGCGAATGAAGTGATGAGCGTGATGGCCGCCCGCGGCTTCGTCACGCGTGAAGCGGACCCGTCGCACGGCCGCATCATCCTGCTCAAGCTGACCGACGAAGGCGCGGCGATGCTGCGCGAATGCGAAGCCGTGCTGCGCCCGCTCGAAAAGCGCATGCTCGGCGACATATCCGCCGACGACGCCACGCACGTGCAGCGCGCGCTCGAACTGTTCTCGCGCAACCTGCGCGGCTGACCCCATTCCGAACCCTCGTCGCGCGGGCCTGTGCGCCCCGCGTTCGCTCTGCCGGTCGCCTGACCGTTCCCCGATTCCGTCGCTTTCACCGCTTTCCGATCCGGGTTTACACCGGCGCTCATGCCGCTTGCAATATCAGGTAGCCTGATATTAAATGAAGCCGTCCGCAGCAGGAATGCTGCGCACCGAATCGCACAGGAACGAACGACAGGAAACGATATGAGCAAGTACGACAACCGCTGGCAGACCGTTGATGTGAAGGTGGAGGCCGGCATCGCGTGGGTCACGCTGAACCGCCCCGAGAAGCGCAACGCAATGAGCCCGACGCTGAACCGGGAGATGCTGGAAGTCCTCGATGCGGTCGAGTTCGACGACGAGGCGAAGGTGCTCGTCCTCACCGGCGCGGGCGCTGCATGGACCGCCGGCATGGACCTGAAGGAGTACTTCCGCGAGATCGACGGCGGCTCCGACGCGCTGCAGGAAAAAGTGCGCCGCGACGCATCGGAATGGCAATGGCGCCGCCTGCGGATGTACAACAAGCCGACCATCGCGATGGTGAACGGCTGGTGTTTCGGCGGCGGTTTCTCGCCGCTCGTCGCGTGCGATCTCGCGATCGCGGCCGACGAAGCGGTGTTCGGGCTGTCGGAGATCAACTGGGGGATCCCGCCGGGCAACCTCGTCAGCAAGGCGATGGCGGATACGGTCGGGCACCGTCGCGCGCTGCACTACATCATGACGGGCGATACGTTCACCGGCGTGGAAGCGGCCGGGATGGGCCTCGTGAACAGCAGCGTGCCGCTGGCCGAACTGCGTGACGCGACGATCGCGCTCGCGGCCCGCCTGATGGACAAGAACCCGGTCGTGCTGCGCGCGGCGAAGCATGGCTTCAAGCGCGCGCGTGAACTCACCTGGGAGCAGTGCGAGGATTACCTGTACGCGAAGCTCGACCAGGCGCAGCTGCGCGATCCGGAACGCGGCCGCGAACAGGGGTTGAAGCAGTTCCTCGACGACAAGACGATCAAGCCGGGCCTGCAGGCATACAAGCGCTGATACAAGCGCGGACGCAGCCGCCGGCATCACCGCCGGCGTAATCGCAAGAAACAGGCAAGGCAGGAGACAACATGACCGACAGACGGATGCTGATCGCCGGCGAGTGGTGCACCGCCCGCGATGGGCGCACCTTCGACCGATTCAATCCCGCGACGGGCGCGCTGGCGTCACGCGCGCCGGCGGCCGGCGCAGCCGACGCCGACGCGGCGATCGACGCCGCGCACCGCGCGTTTCCGGCATGGTCGGCGCTTGCGCCGACCGAGCGCCGCCGGCTGCTGCTGAAGGCGGCCGACCTGATGGACGCGCGCATCGACGCGTTCATCGCGACGGGCGTAGCCGAAACCGGCGCGACGCCCGGCTGGATCGGCTTCAACGTGACGCTCGCGGCGAACATGCTGCGCGAGGCCGCGTCGATGACGACGCAGATCGCCGGCGACGTGATCCCGTCCGACGTGCCCGGCAATCTCGCGCTGGCGATGCGCGTGCCGTGCGGCGTCGTGCTCGGCATCGCGCCGTGGAACGCGCCGGTGATCCTCGGCACGCGCGCGCTGGCGATGCCGCTCGCTTGCGGCAACACGGTCGTGCTGAAGGCCTCCGAAGCGTGCCCCGGCGTGCATGCGCTGATCGGCGCGGTGCTGGACGAAGCAGGGCTCGGCGCGGGCGTGGTCAACGTGGTCACGCACGCGGCGGCCGACGCACCCGAACTCGTCGAGCGCCTGATCGCGCATCCGCACGTGAAGCGCATCAACTTCACCGGGTCGACGCATGTCGGGCGCATCATCGCGCGCCACGCGGCCGCCCACCTGAAACCGGTGCTGCTCGAACTCGGCGGCAAGGCGCCCGTGCTCGTGCTGGACGATGCCGATCTCGACGCGGCCGTCGACGCGATCGCGTTCGGCGCGTTCTTCAACCAGGGGCAGATCTGCATGTCGACCGAGCGCGTGATCGCCGCGCGGCCGATTGCCGATGCGCTGGTCGAACGCCTCGCCGCGAAGGCGCGCACGCTGGTCGCGGGCGATCCGCTGGCCGGCCATCCGCTCGGCACGATGGTCGACGCGTCGGCCGCCGTGCGTGCGGCGTCGCTGGTCGAGGATGCGCGGGCGCTTGGCGCTCAACTGCCGCTCGGGTGCCGCGTGGAAGGCGCGACGATGCAGCCGGCGATCGTCGATGGCGTGACGCGCGACATGCGGCTGTATCGCGAGGAGTCGTTCGCGCCGGTCGTCGCGATCCTGCGCGCGGACAGCGACGACGAAGCGGTCGCGCTCGCGAACGACAGCGAGTTCGGGCTGTCGGCGAGCGTGTTCAGCCGCGATGTCGCGCGCGCGATGGCGGTCGCGCGCCGGATCGAATCGGGAATCTGCCACATCAACGGGCCGACCGTGCACGACGAGGCGCAGATGCCGTTCGGCGGTACCAAGGCGAGCGGCTACGGCCGCTTCGGCAGCCGTGCGTCGATCGCCGAATTCACCGAGCTGCGCTGGATCACCGTGCAGACCACGCCGCGGCATTACCCGATATGAGCGAGGCGACGATGAATGTAGCGAAGCCTCCGGGCGAGGCCGCACACGACACGGGCGGCGTGCGCTATCGCGCAGCGGCCGTCGCCGTTGGCGCGGCCGAGATTCGTCGCGCGGAAAACGGCGCGTGGTACCTGCGTTCGCGCGAACCGCTCGGCGACTACCCGACGCGCCTGACCGATTGCCTCGTGAACGGCGCGCAAGCACACCCCGACCGCGTGCTGGCCGCGAGGCGCGGCGCCGACGGCCGCTGGGTCGAGATCACCTACGCACAGATGCTTGAACGTGCGCGTGCAATCGGCCAGGGCCTCGTCGATCTCGGGCTGTCGGTCGAGCGTCCGCTCGCGGTGCTGTCCGGCAACGATCTCGAGCATCTGCAGTTGATGTTCGCGGCGATGCTGGCCGGCGTGCCGTACTCGCCGATCTCGCCCGCGTATTCGCTGGTGTCGACCGACTACGGCAAGCTGCGTCACACGCTCGGCGTGCTGAAGCCGGGTGCGGTGTTCGTCGCCGAACGTGCGCCGTTCGCACGTGCGCTCGACGTCACGTTGCCGGCCGATGCGGCGCTGATCGTCGCACGCGACGACGATGCCGATGCGAACGGGAGGGTCGGCGCGGTGCCGCTGTCGCAGCTTCTTGCGACCGTCCCGCGCACGATCGACGCACTCCACGAAGCGGTCGGCCCCGATCATCTCGCGAAGATCCTGTTCACGTCCGGCTCGACGAAGCAGCCGAAGGCCGTGCCGACCACGCACCGGATGCTGTGCAGCAACCAGCAGATGCTGCGCCAGACGATGCCCGAACTGACGCGCGAACCGCCGGTGCTGGTCGACTGGCTGCCGTGGAATCACACGTTCGGCGGCAGTCACAACCTCGGCATCGCGCTGTACAACGGCGGCTCGCTGTACATCGACGACGGCCGCCCGGTGCCGGGCCGCTTCGACGAAACCGTGCGCAACCTGCGCGAGATCGCGCCGACGATCTACTTCAACGTGCCGAAGGGCTGGGAAGAGCTGACCGTCGCGCTCGAACGCGATGCCGAGTTGCGCGCGACGTTCTTCTCGCGCGTGAAGCTGTATTTCTTCGGCGGCGCGGGCCTGTCGCAGGCCGCATGGGACCGGCTCGACCGCGTGACCGAAGCGCATTGCGGCGAGCGGATCCGGATCATGGCGGGCCTCGGGATGACGGAGGCGTCGCCGTCGTGCCTGTTCACGACGGGGCCGCTGATGCGCGCCGGCTATATCGGGCTGCCCGCGCCCGGCTGCGACGCGAAGCTCGTGCCGTGCGGCGGCAAGCACGAACTGCGCTTCAAGGGGCCGAACGTGATGCGCGGCTACTGGCATGCGGACGTCGATCCGCGTGACGTATTCGACGACGAAGGCTATTACCGCAGCGGCGATGCGGGGGTCTTTGCCGATCCGCAGCGGCCGGAGCTCGGGCTGCTGTTCGACGGGCGGCTGACCGAGGATTTCAAGCTGAGCAGCGGCACCTTCGTCAGCGTCGGGCCGCTGCGCGCGAACGCGGTGTCGAGCGGTGCGCCGTACGTGCAGGACGTGGTCGTCACCGGGATCAATCGCGACGACATCGGGCTGCTGGTGTTTCCGCGCGTCGACGCGTGCCGTTCGTTGGCGGGACTCGCCGCCGATGCGTCCGTGACCGACGTGCTGCGCGCGCCGGCCGTGCGTGCGGTGTTCGAGCAATGGCTCGTCGAGCTGAACCGGCATGCGAGCGGCGGTTCGACGTTCGTCGCGCGCATCCGGCTGATCGACACGCCGCCGTCGCTCGACCTCGGTGAAGTGACCGACAAGGGTTCGCTGAACCAGGCGGCCGTGCAGCAGCACCGCGCGGCGACGATCGACGCGCTGTACGACCCGGCGCGACGCGATCCCGACGTGATTTACGCGTAACCGGAAGCACATCGCATCAAGCAGACACAACGACCTGCCGGCCACGATACCGGCAGGCATGCTTGCGGCCAGTGAATCAGGTTGCCTGATAAAGGCGCCCGTTCAGACGACAACGTGCGCGCTGCTTCGCCACTGGCCGGCGACGGCGCGCGGCGGCCGTCAGCGGCCGACCGACTACAAGACATGGGACTGGAGACAGGATGAACACTTACGTTGCCGAAAAACCCACGGTCGCGACCACGCTCGCGCTGTGTTTCGCGATTGCTCTCCTCGAGGGGCTCGACCTGCAGTCGGTCGGTGTCGCCGCGCCGCGCATGGCGCGCGAATTCGGGCTGAGCGTGTCGCAGATGGGTATCGCGTTCAGCGCGGGCACCTTCGGGCTGCTGCCGGGCGCGATGCTCGGCGGGCGGCTCGCCGACCGGATCGGCCGCAAGCGCGTGCTGATCGCATCGGTCGTGCTGTTCGGGCTGCTGTCGATCGCGACCGCGCAGGTCTCGACGTTCGCGATGCTCGTCGTCGTGCGCGTGCTGACCGGCATCGGCCTCGGCGGCGCGATGCCGAACCTGATCGCGCTGTCGTCCGAAGCGGTCGAGCCGCGCTCGCGCAGCAGCGCGGTGGCGACGATGTACTGCGGTATCCCGTTCGGCGGCGTGATCGCGTCGCTGATCGGCGTGCTGCTGGCCGGCGACACCGAATGGCGACACATCTTCTACGTCGGCGGCGTGGGGCCGCTGCTGCTCGTGCCGCTGCTCGTGTGGTTCCTGCCGGAATCGCGTGCATATCTCGACGTCGCCGGCACGCAGGCCGCGCGCACGAGCGTGGCACGCACGCTGTTCGGCGACGGCCGCACGACGTCCACGGTCGCGCTGTGGGTCAGCTACTTCTGCACGCTGATCGTCCTCTACTTCCTGCTGAACTGGCTGCCGTCGCTGATGGCCTCGCGCGGGCTCGATCGCGCACACGTCGGCCTCGTGCAGATCGCGTTCAACGTCGGCGCGGGGCTCGGCGCGCTCGGCATCGGCGCGGCGCTCGACCGGATGCGCGCATCGCGCGTGGTCGGCGGCATGTATATCGGGATCGTGCTGTCGCTCGCCGCGCTCGCGGCCGCGCCCGGTTTCGCGTCGCTCGCGGCGGCTGCGTTCGCGGCGGGGATGTTCGTGGTCGGCGGGCAGTCGGTGCTGTACGCGCTCGCGGCGATCTACTACCCGACCGCGATGCGTGGCACGGGCGTCGGCGCGGCGGTGGCGGTCGGCCGGCTCGGTTCCGTCGTCGGGCCGCTCGCGGCCGCGACGCTGCTGGCCGCGGGCCGCAGCGCGCCGGTCGTGATCGGCGCGAGCATCCCCGTCACGCTCGTCGCGGCCTTCGCTGCATTCGTGCTGATTCGCCGCCCGCAAGCCGGCGACTGATGGTTCGATTTTTTCAATGCGCGCCGTCAGAGCGCGCTTACTCAAGGTCTGGAGACGCAACGATGAAGACGAAGACAAGGAACGGCCTGCTGGCCGCCGGCGCGTGCTGCGCGCTCGCCGCGCCCGGTGCGCATGCGCAGTCGAGCGTGACGCTATACGGGATCATCGATACGGGCGTCGAATACGTGTCGCACGCGAACGCGGCAGGCGACCACGTCGTGCGCATGCCGGGCGTGACGGGCGAACTGCCGTCGCGCTGGGGGCTGCGCGGCACCGAGGATCTCGGCGGCGGCTATCAGGCGGTGTTCACGCTCGAAAGCGGCTTCAACGTGCGCGGCGGCGATCTCGGGCAGGGCGGCCGGCTGTTCGGGCGGCAGGCGTTCGTCGGGCTGAAGAGCGGCTTCGGCACGCTCGCGTTCGGGCGCCAGTACACGATGACCTATCTCGCGCTGCAGGGCGCGGACATCATCGGCCCCGACATCTACGGGCTCGGCTCGTTCGACGCGTACGTGCCGAATGGCCGCGCCGACAACGCGGTGACCTACGTCGGCGCGTATCGCGGCGTGACGTTCGGCGCCGCGTATTCGTTCGGACGCGACGGCGCGGGCACCGGCAACTCGCCGGGCCAGGGCACGTGCGCGGGGCAGGTGCCGGGCGACGCGGTGCAGTGCCGCAACTGGTCGGTGATGCTCAAGTACGACAGCGCGTACTTCGGTGCGGCGGCGTCATACGAGGAACAGCGCGGCGGCACCGGCGCGGCCGCGAACTTCTTCGACGGCGTGGCGCCCGTTCCCTTCACCAGCAGCGGCGGCAAGGACGCGCGCGCTCACGTGAGCGCGTATGCGCAGGCGGCCGGCGCAAAGATCGGCGCGGGCTGGATCGGGCGGCGCGTGTCGACCGGTTCGCCGGCCGCGCCCGGCGCGCATTCGGACCTGTTCTTCGTCGGCGCGTCGTATGCGGTGAAGCCCGATTTCGTCGTCGACGGCGAAGGCTACCGGATCGTCAACAGCGCGCACGACACGCGCGCGACGATGGCCACGCTGCGCGCGACCTATCTGCTGACCAAGCGCACGGCCGTCTATGCGCAATCGTCGTATCTGTGGAACAGCGCGCATGCGCGCTACTCCGTCAGCGGCGGCGGGCCCGGCACGACACCCGGCGAAGGGATGGGGCAGCTCGGCGCGATGGTCGGCGTGCGGCACATGTTCTGATTCACCGGCGTGACGAACCGAAGGGAGATATCTTGAACAGGAAATCTGCATTCCTCTGTATTGCGCCGCTGTCCGCCGCCGCCCTGCTCGCCGGTTGCGGCGGCGACGACTCGGTGAATTCAGCACCGACGCACCTGAGCGCCGCGACGCCGGCCGCGATGTCGCAAACCTGCGACGCGCTCGCCGCGAAGCTGGCGTATGCGAACACGTCGTTCACGTCGGTGACGACCGCGGCTGCCGGCGCGCTCACGGTGGCGGGCAAGCCGATCGCCGAGCACTGCGTGATCGCAGGGAAGATGAACGAGCGCGTGAGCACGGTCGACGGCAAGACCTATGCGATCGGCTTCGAGATGCGCCTGCCGAAGGCGTGGAACGGCCGCTTCTTCTACCAGGCGAACGGCGGCCTCGACGGCAACGTCGTGACCGCGACCGGCGAGATCGGCGGCGGCGGGCCGCTGACCGACGCGCTGAACCAGGGCTTCGCGGTGATCAGCTCGGATTCCGGGCACAGCGCCGCGCAGAATCCGCTGTTCGGCCTCGATCCGCAGGCGCGCATCGACTACGGCTACGGCGCGGTCGATGCGCTCACGCCGATGGCGAAGCAGGTGATCCGGCTTGCGTACGGCAAGGCGCCCGACCGCAGCTATTTCGGCGGCTGCTCGAACGGCGGCCGTCATGCGATGGTCACGGCGGTGCGCAACCCGGCCGACTACGACGGCATCATCGCGGGCGATCCGGGTTTTCATCTGCCGAAGGCGGCGATCGGCGAGATGTACGGCGCGCAGCAGTTCGCGAAGATCGCATCGGCGACCGGGTCGAACGGGCTGCCGGATATCCGCAGCGGCTTCACCGACGCGGAGCGGCAGTTCGTCGGCGCGAAGATCCTCGAGAAATGCGACGCGCTCGACGGCGCCGCCGACGGAATGGTGCAGGACGTTGCCGCGTGCCAAGCGCACTTCAGCGTCGACGCGGACATCCCGACCTGCGCGAACGGCACGCGCACGGGCGCGTGCCTGACGCCCGCGCAGAAGACCGCGCTCGGGAACGTGTTCACGGGCGCCCGCAACAGCGCGGGCACGGCGCTCTATGCGGGCTTTCCGTACGATCCGGGCATTGCCGGCGGCGGCTGGGCCGCGTGGAAGCAGTCGAATTCGATCACGCTCGACCCGGCCGCGATGGCGTTCACGTTCATGTCGCCGCCGAAAACCGCCGCGGTGCTCGCGAACCTGCCCGGTTTCGCGCTCGGCTTCGACATGGACAACGACGCGCCGGCGATCTTCGCGACCAGCGGCGTGTACACGCAATCCGCGTGGTCGTTCATGACGCCGCCCGACGAGACCAACCTGTCCGCGCTGAAGGCGCGCGGTGCGAAGCTGCTCGTCTATCACGGCACCGGCGACCCGGTGTTCTCGTTCGACGATACGCGCGACTGGTACGCGCGGGTTGCGCAGGCGAACGGCGGCGATGCGTCGGATTTCGCGCGCTTCTATCCGGTGCCGGGGATGAACCACTGCTCGGGGGGCCCGGCGGCCGACCAGTTCGACCTGCTGACGCCGCTCGTGGCCTGGGTCGAGCAGGGGCAGGCGCCCGGTGCGGTGGTGGCCACCGCGCGCGACGCGACGAACGCGGTGCCGAATGCGGACGTGCCGGCATCGTGGGGCGCGGGACGCACGCGGCCGCTGTGCGCGTATCCGCAGGTGGCGCGCTACAACGGGTCGGGCGACGTGAATTCGGCAGCGAGCTTCAGTTGCCGCTGACGTAGCCGTCGATGGGAGGCGATCGGTGCATGCATTCGCGCACCGGTCGCCTCATGTGTGCAACCGCTCACTCACTTACACTCACTCGCCCGGTTCGACCGGCACCTCGAGCCCGACCTTCACGCGGCTCATGCTCACCAGCGTCTTGAACCGCTTCACGTTGTTGTTCGCGAAGAACAGCTCGCGCGTGAGCGCGTTGTACTGATCCATGTTGCGCACCGCGAGGATCAGCACGAAATCCCATTCCCCCGTCACGTAGTAGCACTGCTGGATCTGCGGGCAGCGCTCGAAGGTGCGCTTCATCGCGTCGAGCTGGTCGATCTGCTCGCTTTCGACCTCGACGTTGACGACGATCGTCAGCGGATGATCGACCTTGTCCGGCGCGACGACGGCCGTGTAGCGCTCGATCACGCCGTCGTCCGCGAGACGTTTGAGGCGCCGGTTCACGGCCGCGGTCGACAGGTTGACGCGCGCGCCGAGCTCGCTTTGCGGCGTTTGCGCGTCGCGCTGGATTTCCATCAGGAGCTTGCGATCGAACGCATCGAGTGGGGTGGTCATGATGGCGCGTGAAGCCTCGGAAGAATGAGAATTTTTTGCGTTGCAGGCGCCGATTTGGCGATTTTATTGACCCGCATGCGCAATATTATTTTTCGAACCGGCGGCGCGCGCAACCCGTGCGCGACCGACCCGAACCGACTCACGGAGTGCTGCCCGCCATGCTGATCGCCAACCCCCGTGCCTCGCGCACCGCCTATCCCCACGCGCTGCGCCGAGTGATGAACATCGCATCGGCCGACGAAAGCGGCGCGTGGCTGTCGCACTGGCCGCTCGTCGGCAACGCGCGCACGCCGTTGCGCGCGCTGCCGGATCTCGCCGCGCGGCTCGGCGTCGCGAGCGTCAGCGTGAAGGACGAGTCGTGCCGCTCGCCGCTCGGCAGCTTCAAGGCGCTGGGCGCACCGATCGCGCTGGTGCGGCTCGTGAAGCGCTTGCGACGCACGCAGGATCTCGATCCTCAAGGGCTCGTCACCGGCCGCTACGCGGCCGAACTGGCCGACCTGACGGTGATCAGCGCGACCGACGGCAATCACGGCCGCGCGCTGGCCGCCGCCGCGCGTGCGATCGGCTGCGGGTGCGTGATCGTGCTGCACGCGAACGTCGAGGCCGAACGCGAACGCGCGATCTCGGCGTACGGCGCGCGGATCGTGCGCATCGAGGGGAACTACGACGAGTCGGTCATTTGCGCGGCGCAGCTCGCGCAGGCGAACGGCTGGTATGTCGTGTCGGATACGTCGTACGACGGCTACGAAGCGATTCCGCGCGACGTGATGCAGGGCTATGGCGTGATCGCCGCCGAGGCCGCCGCGCAGGCGGCCGAGGACGACGGGCGGCCGTTCACGCATGTGCTGCTGCAAGGCGGCGTGGGCGGCCTCGCCGCGGGCGTCGCGAGTTACCTGTGGGAGCGCGACGGCGTGCAGCGGCCGCGTTTCATCGTCGTCGAGCCGCGCCAGGCCGACTGCCTGTACCAGAGTGCACTCGCAGGTCGCGCGTCCAGGGCGACCGGCAGTGTCGATTCCGTGATGGCCGGGCTGGCGTGCGGCGAGGCGTCGCCGCTTGCGTGGGACTTCCTCGAGATGTGCATCGACTATTTCATGCTGATCGACGACGAAGACGCGGTGCAGGCGATGCGCAACCTTGCGGCCGGCAGCGAACGCGACGTGCCGCTCGTGGCCGGCGAATCGGGCGCGGCCGGCGTCGCGGGGCTCGACGTGCTGATGCGCGACCCTGCGCTCGCGCGACAGGTGGGGCTCGATGCGCATTCGCGCGTGCTAGCGATCAATACGGAAGGCGCGACGGCGCCGTCCGTGTACCGGAACTGCGTCGGCGAGACGGCCGACGTCGTGCTCGCGAGGCAGCGCGCCTGGCTGGAGCGCGCGGCGGTCGCGGCCTGAACGACATCCCGACCGACGACGACCGACCACGACCAACGACGACCGACGAGGCCCACGCCATGAACGCAACCGAAGAAAGCACGCTGCAGGGGCAACTGAAGACCTGGCGCCGCCATCTGCACCAGTTTCCGGAGACGGGATTCGAAGAGGTGAACACGTCGGACTACGTCGCGCGCATCCTGACGACGCTCGGGCTCGACGTGCATCGCGGGATCGGCGGCACGGGGCTCGTCGCGAACCTGACGGCCGGCACCGGCAAGCGCGCGATCGGCATCCGCGCGGACATGGACGCGCTGAACATCGTCGAGCATGCGCCGGGCCGCGAACATGCGTCGCGCATGCCGGGCAAGATGCATGCGTGCGGGCACGACGGCCACATGTCGATGGTGCTCGGCGCCGCGCAGCTGCTGGCCGAGCGCAAGGATTTCGACGGCACCGTGCGCTTCATCTTCCAGCCGGCCGAGGAGCATGGCCGCGGCGCGAAGGCGATGATGGCCGACGGGCTGTTCGAGCGCTTTCCGGTGGACGCGATCTTCGGCGCGCACAACATGCCGGGGATGCGCGCGGGCACGTTCGCGACGCGCGCGGGCGGCATCATGGCGAGCGAAGACAATTTCGTGATCCGGATCGACGGGCGCGGCACGCATGCGGCGCGCCCGCACATGGGCATCGATCCGATCGTGATCGGCGCGCAGGTCGTGCTCGCGCTGCAGACGATCGTGTCGCGCAATCTCGATCCGGGCGAGCAGGCCGTGATCTCGTGCACGGAGTTCATCACCGACGGGCTGCGCAACGTGCTGCCGTCGACGGTGACGATCAAGGGCGACACGCGCAGTTATTCGCGTGACGTGCAGGCGCTGCTGGCCACGCGGATGCGCGAGATCAGCGAAGGGATCTGCCGCACGCACGGCGCAACCTGCACGTTCGAGTACACGCACGAGTTCGCGCCGACGGTGAATTCGCCGGAATGGGTCGACACGGCCGTGCGGGCCGCGGCGCAGGTCGCGGGCGCAGAGAACGTGAACGCGAACGTCCAGCCGATGATGATCTCGGAAGACTTCGGCGCGTTCCTGCAGGCGGTGCCCGGCAACTTCGTCTTCATCGGCAACGGGGAGGCGGCCGGTCGGGGCGGCGTGCCGCTGCACAACGCGGGCTACGACTTCAACGACGAGATCCTGCCGGTGGGGGCGCGGTATTTCGCGGAAGTGGCGCGGCGGGCGTTGAAGGCGGCGGAGCGCATCGCTGCATGATGCGGATGCGACGGGAAACGGCCCGCTGTGCGGCGTTCCGTTTCACTGTCAGGCGACACGAGCGGCGCGGCAGGCCACACATCGTGGCCGCGCTCGCGCGATGTGTGGCCTGCCGCGAATGTCACTGCATCACACCAACTCGCCGAGACACGCGTCGAACTGCGCGACGAGCCGGTCGACATCATCGGCCGTCGTCTGCGGACACACGAGCATCATGTTGTGGAACGGCGTGATCAGCACGCCGCGATTCAGCAGGTACAGGTGCACGATGTGTTCGAGTTCGCTGTCGAGCTGCGCACCGGCGAGCGTGCCGTTGCGCGGCGGCGTGGAAGCGAACTGGAATTCGGTGCGCGCGCCGATGCGCGTCACGCACCACGGCAGCCCGTGTTTTGCGATCGCCTGTTCGAGCCCCGCCGCCAGCCGCGCGGCGAGTTCGAACATGTGCGCATACGCCGCGTCGGTCGCAACTTCGGCGAGCGTTGCACGCATCGCATGCATCGCGAGCATGTTCGCGGTGAGGGTCGTGCCGATCCCCGAATGGCCGGGCGGCGCATTCAGCTTCGCCTGCTTCGCGCGTTCCGCAAATTCCGCGCTGAACCCGTACACCGCGCACGGCACGCCGCCCGCGATCGGCTTGCCGACTACCAGCATGTCCGGCTCGAGATCGTGCGCGACCGCATAGCCGCCCGGGCCGCTGCTGATCGTGTGCGTTTCGTCGATCACGAGCAGCGTGCCGTAGCGGCGCGTCAGTTCGCGTGCCGCCTCCCAGAAGCCCGGATCGGGCAGCACCATCCCGATGTTCGTCATCGCGGGCTCGGCGAGCACGCAGGCGACATCGCCGCCTTTCAGCGCCGCTTCGAGCGCGGCGAGGTCGTTGAATTCGACGACGCGGGTGTTCGCGAGCAGGTCGTACGACTGCCCGAGCAGGCTGTCGCGCTGCACGGGGCGGCCATCGACGAGATCGACGAACACGTCGTCGACGGTGCCGTGATAGCAGCCGTTGAACACCACGATCGTCTTGCGGCCGGTGGCCGCGCGCGCCCAGCGCAGCACGAAGCGGTTCGCGTCGCTCGCGCTCAATGCGAATTGCCAGACCGGCAGCCTGAAGCGGCGCGCGAGTTCGCGCGACACCCACGTGGCGTCCTCGCTCGGCAGCATCGTCGTGTAGCCGCGCGTGGCCTGCTCGACGAGTGCGCGCGCGACGGGTTCGGGCGCATGACCGAACATCGCGCCGGTGTCGCCGAGGCAGAAGTCCACATAGCGATGGCCGTCGACGTCGGTGAACGTCGCGCCGCGCGCCTCTTTCACATACAGCGAAAACGGTGTCGACCAGTCCTGCATCCAGTGCAACGGCACGCCGAACAGCAAGTGCTCGGAGGCTTCCGCGGACAGGGCGCGGGAGACCGGCATGGCTTCGGTGAACGCGTGGCGCTCGCGATCGAACAGCGCGCGGGCGCGAATGAGGTCGACTCCGTGGCGGGAAGGCAAAGGCAGCTCCTGGGCTGTGAAGGTACGGAAACGATAGCGCGGGCGGTGGGGGGATGAACAGGGGCGAAATTACCGAGGCGGATGGGCGCCCGCCGGATAGTCGGGCAATGGGCGAGCGTGTTTTATTTGATTTGGAGATAGCACTGGTAAATGGAAACCGAAAAGAATCGTGAAGGTTTCCATGGATTTTTAATGGGCTTTTCTCGACCTATCGTTATTGTGTGCCGTAGCGCGATGGAAGCGCCCAAGCAGGCCGGACTGGGCTGACAGGCGAATCCCGGAAGCGATGCGATGGCATTCGGCCGACGCGATCGCGCACGCATACGGCAGGGCATAGCGAATTCCACGGGGATATTGCCGGTGAATTTCGGGATAAGGGAATTCAGGATTTCTGGGCGATGGCGGAATCGGGTGCTCGAATATCAACCATTCGAAATGCGGAACCACACCATGAAGATCGGAACACAGCTGGCCGTACTCGTTGCGTGCGGTGCATTGGCAGGCATCGCTCACGCAGGCCCGGCGTCGCCGCAAGCGGTCGTCAAGAAGATCACGCTGACCGCGCATATCGGCGACAGCCTGTTCGTGTCGAATCCGGACAACGCCGCGTACGGCGTGGTCGAACTGAACGCGACGGACGCCCAGCAGCAGGCATTTGCCGCGGCGCTGCCGATTCGCGTCCGTACGACGAATCCCGACATCAACGTCACGCTGCTGCAGCCGCTGCGGCTGTCGAACGGCCACGACGATCTGGTCAGCGCGAAGGTTCTGCTGACGGGTAATGCGGGCGATGCGGAAATCGCGTCCGATGGCGCTCGCACGCTCACGCTGGCCAAGCCCGCGCACGACGGATTTGACGGCTACGACGAAGTCCGCACGCTGAAGATCAGTGCAAAAGCGCCGGTCCGCGGCGGGGCAGCGCCGGCCAACGGGCCTTATCGCGGCGATCTGGTGCTGATGTTCGAACCGGTTGCTTCGGCGGGACGCGAGCCGGTGATGGGGGCAGTCGCGGTGGCCGCCGAGTAGGCATTCGCCCCGGCTGACGACGTCGGCCGGGGAACTTCTAGTTGAAGTTTTTGCGCATAAACATACGACAACTTATCTCGAACGCCGTCCACTCGAATGTGAGTGTGCGCACACATACAGGTCATGGATTCGGTAAAAACGGGGATGCGACAAATGCATGCCTTGCGTCGCTCACGTCTCGACTGAGTTAAGCAGTCGGACGACGTATGAGTCGTGATTCGTGCGTCCGATGCGTTCGATTCGCCCCCAGCGTTTCTCGCGGGGATCGGCGCGGTGCTGCCCCGAAGGCGCAGGCCGGGGCGTCGTGCCGTCCGGCAACGGGTATTGCGCCGGGCCGGCCGATCGTGCTGCGGAGCAACGTCACGTTCCGCATTGAGATGTGACGGTCGCCGGGCAAGGCCGTCAACAAGACGATCACCGACAAGCGACAACGCGACGCGCAGAGGGGGAAGGTCGTTCGCGCGCGATCGATCGATGCGCGCGAACGCAGGTTCGAACGCGTTACCCGAGCGTCTTGACCATATGGTGTTCGTCATAGAAGCGGCCATCGACGAACAACGAGCGCGGTTCCGTACCGAACCGCACGAACCCCTGCGACGCATACAGCCGCTCCGCATTGGCATTGATCTCGTTCACGCACAGCATCAGTTGCTTGCAGTCCCATTCCTGCGCCGCGTGCGCGGTCGCGCATTCGAGCAGCGTTTGCGCGATGCCTTGCCCGCGATACGCGGGATCGACGAACACGCCCCAGATCGTCGCCTTGTGCGCGATCTTCACGCGCGCATCGCGGCGTACGCCCGTGATGCCGACGAGCGTATCGCCGTCGAACGCGCCGAACACCGCACGTTCGTGAGTCGGCGTGATGCGCGTCGCGAATTCGTCGACGGGCACCTGCGATTCTTCGGCGAGCGTCGGCAGGAAGGAGGTGGGGGCGGTGTCGACCGCACGCAGGCGAACGGTCTGGAAACGGGCGGCGTCGGCCGCATCGAGCAGGCGGGTCGTGATCGTCATCGGGGGCGTTCCGGTTGAAGGTCGTGCATGCCGGCGCGGGCCGCTGGGGCCGCGGGATGCACCGTCCTCATCGTAACGGGAATCCGGTTGTCGGGTGGCGACGTTCGGCACCGCCGCGTGATCGAATGCAGATAGTCTGATCGCGTCGCGCGGCCGCTTTGCATCGCTGTCGACGCAGCATGTGAGCGCCGCGGCATCGGTGTCGCAGAGGCTCAGGTACACGTGTCCGACCGCGCTGTCGAGCTTCGACGGCATCGTGTTCAGCGGCGCGCGCGTGCTGTCGGACATGGCGGCAACGGCGTCGCACTCGTGTCGGGCGCGGCGTCGAGCGTGTATGGCGGCGAGGCGTCGGGTCGCGACCGTAAGTGCAGGCGAGAGGTCGTGCGACGGCGTGCGGTGGAGACGGGCGCGTGGTGTCGCCGAGATATCGGCGGCGCGTGATGCGCGCCGCGTCGGCATGAAGAATGAGGGCGAGGTGAAACAGGCGCGCCGTCGCGCAGAACCGGCGCCCGACGTCGAACGCGCGACGATGCGCCGATCAGCTCAGGCGCACCGCATCCGAATCAATAGCGCGCGAGCTGATTGCCGTTGATCTGCACGCGATCGCCCGGACGCAGGTTGCCCGGCGATTGCACGTCGAACGAGCGCATCGAGCCGTCGCTGACCTGCACGTCGATCCGGTAGCTGCTCGGGCCTTGTGCTGCGCCCATCTGCTGGCCGATCTGGTTGCCGGCCACCGCACCGCCGAGCGCACCGATCACGGTGGCCGCATCGCGGCCGTGACCGCGGCCGAACTGGTTGCCCACCAGGCCGCCGACCAGCGCGCCGACGACGGTGCCGGCGACGCCCGACGGGCCGACCGAGCCGTTGACCGGCTGGATGTTCGAGACCGTGCCGTATTGCGTGCCGTAGCCGTTGCCGTACTGGTTGCCGTATTGCTGCTGATTGCCGTACTGGTCATACGGCTGCGACCCGTATTGCTGCTGGTTGCCGTACTGATCGTACGGCTGCGGCGCCTGGTTCGGATACGGCTGTTGCTGCTGCACGTAGCCCGGTTGCGAATACGCGGGCTGTGCGTAGCCGGGCGTCGCGTATTGCTGCTGCTGCGGATACCCCGGTTGCGCGCCGTAGTAACCCGGCGCGACGCAGGCGGTCAGCGGAAGCGCCGCGACGGCGACGAGCGAGGCGAACAGAACGGTCTTCGTGGAAGGCATGCGCATCATGGTGATTCCTGCATCGGCAACGGGTTCGCCGACGAATGCCGGAACGGGTGGCGAACTCGGCGTGAGTATAAGGAATGGCCGGAGGCACGTCCGGTGCGGCCGGGTAACAACGTGTAAAGTCTGTTGCCGCGTAAATCGCCGCGCGGGCGGGGCGTTGGAGCGACGCGCGGCAAGGGCGCGAGACGCCCGCCTTCCGGTGATGCCGACGCTGCGCAGCCCTCGGTTGTTCCGTCGCTTTCCCCGCGATCCCGCCCCATCGCCATGCGTGGCCCGGCGGCCGCGCGCGCCGCGCATCGCGAAATCGAATGCGCGGCATCGCGACATTTAATTGGCCTCGGGCGACGGCGTCCGATATCGTGGCCGCATTCCCTGCCAACGGCACGCGCCGTGCCGGCTGCGGTGCCTTCCCCCGTCCGCGCCGGTGACGTGCCGCGACCGCCCCACATTCCGAGCCATGACCGATCGTATCTTCATCAACGCCGTCGACGCCGGCGGCCAGCCCATCCACCTCGTCGTCCGTGACGGCCGCTTTATCGCGATCGGTGCCGATTGCGCCGCCGCGCCCGGCGCGGAAACGATCGACCTCGACGGCCGTGTCGTGCTGCCCGGCTTCGTCGACGGCCACATCCACCTCGACAAGAGCTTCGTCGGCGATCGCTGGGTGCCGCACGAACCGGTCGGCACGCTGCGCGAGCGGCTCGCGGTCGAGAAGCGCCAGCTCGCAGCCGCGCCGCCGATCGTCGAGCGCGCGAATGCGCTGATCGCGCAGGCCGCCGCATTCGGCACGGTCGCGATGCGCAGCCACGTCGACGTCGATGCAACCACCGGCCTGTCGAACCTGCAGGCCGTGATGGCCGCGCGCGAGCAATGGCGCGGGATCGTCGACATCGAGCTGGTCGCGTTCCCGCAGGCGGGCGTCGTCACCTGCCCGGGCACCGCCGAGATCCTCGATGTAGCCGTGCGCGAAGGCGCGGACGTGGTCGGCGGGATCGACCCGACGACGCTCGACGGCGATGCGGACGGCCAGCTCGACATCGTGTTCGGCATCGCCGAGAAGCGCGGCGCGAAGATCGACATCCACCTGCACGAGCCCGGTGAAACGGGCATCGCGCAGCTGCTGCGGATCGCGGCGCGCACGCGCGCGGCGGGGCTCGGCGGCCGCGTGAACGTGAGCCATGCGTACGCGCTCGGGCAGGTGAGCGATGGCGACGTGCAGCGCACGGCAGCGGCACTGGCCGAGGCCGGCGTGTCGATCCTGACGAATGCGCCGGGCGACTGCGCGTTTCCACCGGTGCAGGCGTTGCGCGATGCGGGCGTGCACGTGTTCGCCGGCAACGACAACATCCGCGACGCATGGTGGCCGTACGGCAACGGTGACATGCTGCAGCGCGCGATGATGGTCGGCTATCGGTCGGGCTTCTACACCGACGAAGCGCTCGGTATCGCGCTCGACATGGCGACGCACGCCGGCGCGCGCGTGATCGGCAAGGACAACTATGGAATCGCAGTCGGCCGCGATGCGACGTTCGTCGCGGTGCGTGCGCCGAATGCGGCGGCGGCCGTCGCGGGCGTGCCGGCCGAGCGCTGGGTATTCCGCCGCGGCGAAAGCGACACCGGCGCGCCGTTCGCCCCCGCGCTGCGCTTCACGCGCTGACCGACTGACAGGCGGCACCGCACGCGCCGTGCCCCCTTCGCACCGAACGCACTGACTGCACTGACCGACCCCACCGGAACCGACATGACGAACCTGCTGATCCGCAACGTCCGCCCGAGCGCCGACGCCGCGCTCGACATCCTGATCGAAGGCGATCGCATCGCGCGCATCGGCCCGTCGCTCGACGCGCCCGCCGGCTGCGCGATCGAGGACGGCGCGGGCGCGCTCGCGTTGCCCGGCCTCGTCGAAGGCCACACGCACCTCGACAAGACGCACTGGGGGATGCCGTGGTATCGCAACCAGGTCGGGCCGCGCCTCGTCGACCGCATCGAGAACGAGCGCCACTATCGCGCGACGAGCGGTCATGACGCGGGCGCCGCGTCGCTCGCACTGGCGCGCGCGTTCCTCGCGGCCGGCACGACGCGCATCCGCACGCACGTCGACATCGACACCGAAGCCGGGCTGCGGCATCTGCACGGCGTGCTCGCGACGCGCGAGACGCTGCGCGGGGAAGTCGACATCCAGATCGTCGCGTTTCCGCAATCGGGCGTGCTCAAGCGGCCGGGCACCGATGTGCTGCTGTCCGACGCACTCGCAGCAGGCGCCGATCTGCTCGGCGGGCTCGACCCGTGCGCGATCGAAGGCGATCCGGTCGAAGCGGTGGACGTGCTGTTCGCAATCGCCGAGCGCCACGGCCGCGGGCTCGACCTTCACCTGCACGAGCGCGGATCGATGGGCGCGTACTCGCTCGACCTGATCCTGCAGCGCACCGCTACGCACGGCATGCAGGGCAAGGTGACGATCAGCCACGGGTTCTGCCTCGGCGATATCGGCGAACGCGAGCGCGATGCGCTGCTCGCGCGGATGGCCGAACTCGGCGTCGGGCTCGTCACGACCGCGCCGGCGGCGGTGCCGGTGCCGCCGGTGGCCGCGTGCCGCGCGGCGGGCGTGACGGTCATCGGCGGCAACGACGGCGTGCGCGATACGTGGACGCCGTACGGGTCGCCCGACATGCTCGAACGCGCGATGCTGATCGGCATGCGCAACGATTTCCGCCGCGACGATGCGCTCGAAGTCGCGCTCGACTGCGTGACGCACGGCGCGGCCCGCGGTTGCGGCTTTGGCGATTACGGGCTGCAGCCGGGCAGCCGCGCGGATGTCGTGCTGGTCGATGCGCTGACGTTTGCCGAGGCCGTCGTCGCGCGGCCGGTGCGGCGGCTCGTCGTGTCGTCGGGGAAGATCGTTGCGCGCAACGGTGCGCTGGTCTGAATGAAGCGTGAGTGCAGCGTCGCCCCCGGTATGATCCGGTTTTCAGCGGGATTTCCCGGGAGACGACGATGCGACGCACGACAGCGGCACGGGCCGCACGATGGATGGCGGCGGCCCTGTTCGCCGTGACCGCCGCGCACGCGGTGGCGGCCGGGCCAACGGACGCACAGCAGGAAGCCAACCGGCGGGCGGTGCTCGCGTTCTACGAAAAAGGCCTGAACGAGAAGGATGCCGACGCCGCGCTCGCCTACGTCGGCGATCGCTACGTGCAGCACAACCCGAACGCAGCCGACGGCCGCGACGGCTTCCGCAAGTTCGTCGCATTCCTGCGCGACAAGTATCCGCGGTCGCACAGCGAGATCAAGCGCTCGTTCGTCGACGGCGACTACGTGATCCTGCACGTGCACGCGGTGCGCGAACCCGGCACGCGCGGCAGCGCGATCGTGGACATCTTCAAGCTCGAGAACGGCAAGATCGTCGAACACTGGGACGTCAATCAACCCGTGCCCGAGCAGGCCGCGAACGGGAACACGATGTTCTGACGTGTACCGGGCGTGTGGGTGTGTCGACGCGCCCGCGGTCTCGTCGCAACGGCTGTGCCGCGGCGTCCTTCGCATTGCCGCGGCATCCCGCCTGCTTGCTACTCCTCGAGCTCCAGCATCGTCGCCAGCGCCTTCGTCAGTTCGCTGACCATCGGGTCGGCCGTCGGCCGATGCAGGATCGCGATATCCATGTGCTCGATCGGCGCGAAGCCCTGCTTCGCGGTCAGCACGACGTGCTCGTCCGTCACCACGCGCGCGGGCAATACGCTGATGCCGAGCCCGTCCGCGACGGCGGCCTGAATGCCGCTCAGGCTCGACGTCGTGAAGCTGATCCGCCAGCGGCGGCCGCGTTCCTCGATCGCCTTGATCATGTCGTCGCGATAGAGCCCGCGCGGCGGAAACACGACGATCGGCACCGGGTCGAGCTCGATCGACGGATGCTTCGCGCTGTCGATCCAGCGCAGCTTCTCGGGCCAGCGCACGACGGCCTCGCGGCTGTCGCGCCGCTGCTTGATCAGCACGAGGTCGAGTTCGCCGCGGTCGTACGCGGCGCTGATGTCTCGGCTCAGCCCGCACATCACTTCGAGCTTCACCTGCGGATGCGCGCGCTTGAACGCCGCGAGCGCATGTGTTGTGCGGCCTGCCGCGAAATCGTCGGGCACGCCGAGCCGGATCGTCAGCGCGACCGTGGCGCCCGACAGCGCTTCCAGCATTTCGTCGTTCAGCGCGATCATGCGCCGCGCATAGCTGAGCACCGTCACGCCCGCGTCGGTCGGCCGCACGTCGCGCGTGCCGCGATCGAGCAGGCGGTGCCCGGCGATTTCCTCGAGCCGGCGCACCTTCTGGCTGACCGTCGACTGCGTCGAATGCAGGCGCGCGGACGCCGTCGTGAAGCTGCCGCAGTCGGCGACCATCACGAGCGCGCGCAGCAGGTCGAGGTCGAACAGGGGTCTATTCATTTCTGCACTTTTGCGGATTCGAGCATTTCATTTCCAAATGCGTGCGACGACTTTTAACATGGCCGGACGGAGCGGGCAATCGCGGTTTCGCCGGACGGGGCATGGCGTCGCGGGGTGCTGGAAGCGATCCTGCTCGCCGCCGCGGGTATGGTGTGGTCAAGCGGAGGCCAGTGGCAATCAGGCGCCGGAGGGGTCACCGGTGGCGTGATTTTTGTTCGGGTACGCCATTGGGAAGTTTCTGCAGGAATGCTTCGGCCAGTTCGACGCAATAGTCGAACGACGGCGAATAGCCGAGTGTCTGGATGTCATCGAAGCGTGCCCGTACGAACGCCCGACGCTCGTGTAGTAGACGCAGAAACTTATCGCGATGCCGGACAAGGAATGCACCGGCGGCCGTCAGGCTCTCCGGTTCACGCTCGATGACCAGGCACAGATCGAACAGATCCCGCGCGGTCGGTCGATCGCCACGGTGCCACATTTTCTTGGCGACGATCTCCGCGGAAGTCTCGACCTTGACGACGTGATCCATCAGCATCCATTCGTCGTAGCCGGGAGACATCAGATTTCGGGAGACCACGAAGTCGATCTCGCCGTCGGGCAGCAGTAACTTCACGAACCCGGCGTGTTCCTCGTAGTTCGTCGCGATGTCGGCTGCAGCGTCGCTGATGCGGGGATTCACGTACCCGAGATACTGCGGATCGGGTACGAAGATGTCGACGTCTTTGCTGACGCGATGGCCGTGGCGCAGCATCAGGACTGTGCCACCACCAAACGTCCAGAACGGATTCGACGTGCCGTGCTTCCGTATCTCTTCGATCAGTGCCAGCGCGTGACGGAAGAGACCTTGCCATGGGCCGTCGGGCGAGGTGGATGGTGCAGTCATGCCCATACCTCCCGGTACAGGTGAAGATCCTTCGACCATGCGGCGAGATTCTTCCAGATGGTCCGGAGGGGCGTGCCTGAGCGCTCGGCGGCTTCCTCGGCGGCTTTTACCACCACCGGCAGCGGCACTTCGTCGAGGATGACGGAAAACTGCGATTCGTAGCCCGTGGGAATCCGTCCGGTAGCCAACGCGTCGGCCAGCAGCCGTTCGGTCAATTCGCCCTTGTAGCTGACGTTGGAACTCACGACGGCCTTATAGAGACCGTTTTGCGGCTGCCGCGGTAGCGCAAGGAGTTCAATGCCGAGCACGCTGAGCAGCGGAATCAGCTTGTTGACGCCGAGATCCTTGACTTTGCCCGATTCGAGCTGGTTCACGGTGAGGCGAGACAAGCCGGCGAGTTTCGCAAGTTGGGCCTGTGTGAGGTCGAGTTCTGCCCGCCGTTTCGCAACGGCTTGACCGATTTCATAGAGTTGCATGGTGACCTCCCGGCGCGGATACAGTGATCTAGAATGTAAGGTATATCTTACATCTTTGGATGGGTTTTCGTCGTCCAAGAATTCCTTCGTGGTATAGGGCGCATCGCCCATAACACCGGAAAAGCTTGGTCGAGGCCGCGCCGAGATCACCGGTATAGACCTCGTCATCCCACAGATATCCGGAAAAACACGCGCTGTGGCGGCAGTGCATCGTACAGGGTAAACACCCCAGAAATGCGATGAAATCCGTGTATGTCAGTCATGTCTGAAGCCTCAGCGCATTCTTCCTTCCCGATTCGGTCCTCCACCCACCCCGCCCCCGTTTCCCCCGCTTGCGCTTGAAATTTGAGCGGTCTAGACTGCAACGCAGTTTCATCGAAGTCCCTGTCTTTCGCGCACCGCGCCGGGTGATCCGGCGTACCGCTCCCCACCGGACGCCGGCGTTCGCCCGCCGCGTCGAGACCTTCAAGGACCCGCCATGAACCGCACTGCAACGCTTCTCGTTACCGCGCTGGCGTTCGCGCCGCTCGCGTCGTTCGCGCAGGACACGTCGACGATCCGCTGGGGCATCGACCCCACGTACCCGCCGTTCGAGGCGAAGCAGCCCGACGGCTCGCTCGCCGGCTTCGACATCGACCTGCGCAATGCGATCTGCGCGCAACTGCATGCGAAGTGCGTGTGGGTCGAGCAGGGCTTCGACGGGATGATTCCGGCGCTGCGCGCGCGCAAGTTCGACGTGATCATGTCCGCGATGACGGCTACCGACGAGCGGCTCAAGCAGATCGACTTCTCGAACAAACTGTATGCGTCGCCGGGCGCGCTCGTCGCGCCGGCCGGCTCGACGCTGCTGCCGACCGCCGCGTCGCTCGCGGGCAAGCGCATCGGGATCGACCAGGGCACGACGCAGGAGGCGTACGCGAAGGCCGAATGGGCGACCAAGGGCGTGACGATCGTCTCGTACCAGAACCAGGACCAGGTGTATCAGGATCTGGTCAACGGCCGCCTCGACGCGACCTTCCAGGACAAGACGCAGGCCGGCTACTCGTTCCTGAAGACGCCGCGCGGCAAGGGCTACGCGTTCGCGGGCCCCGACGTGACCGACGTACGGATCACCGGCTACGGCGTCGCGATGGGCGTCCGCAAGGGCGACGACGCGATGAAGAAGCGGCTGAACGACGCGATCGTCGCGATCCGCGCGAACGGCACCTACCAGAAGATCGCCGCCAAGTATTTCGACTTCGACATCTACGGCGCGAAGCAGCAGCTGACTTCCGCACCGTGAATCCGTGATTCCGTGATTCATTCCATCGACAGGCACACCATGACGAGTATCCAGGATCGCGTCGCGCAAGCCGTGACGCCCGAACTGATCGCCGCGTTCCGCGAGGAAGGGGCGGTCTGCATCAAGGGCATCTTCTCGCCCGACGAAGTCGCCGCGCTGCGCGCCGGCATCGACGCGAATCTCGCGCAGCCGAGCGAGCGCGCGAAAGTCGCGAGCCGGCCCGACGATCCGGGTTGGTTCTTCGAGGATTTCTGCAACTGGCAGCACAACGACGCGTATCGCGACTTCATCGTGCGCTCGCCAGCGCCGTCGGTGGCCGCCGCGCTGATGGGCACCGACAACGTGCGGCTGCATCACGACCACCTGCTCGTGAAGGAGCCCGGCACACGGCAACGCACCCCGTGGCACCAGGACCAGCCGTACTACAACATCGAAGGCGACGACAACGTCAGCATGTGGATTCCGGTCGATCCCGTGCCGCTCGAATCGACGCTGGAATTCGTCGCGGGCTCGCATCTCGGGCCGTGGCTGATGCCGCGCACGTTCATGGACAAGGAAGCGAAGTGGTTCCCGGAAGGCAGCCTGGCGGACCTGCCGGACATCGAAGGCGATCGCGCGGCCTTCCCGATCCGCCGCTGGTCGCTCGAACCCGGCGACATGGTGTGCTTCCGGATGCTCACGCTGCACGCGTCGGGCGGAACGCAGAACCGGCGGCGCGCGTTCTCGATCCGCTTCGTCGGCGACGATATCCGTCACGCGCCGCGCCGCTGGAAGACGTCGCCCGATTTCCCGGGGCTCGCCGAGCAACTGCCCGACGGCGCGCCGCTCGATCACCCGCTGTTTCCGGGTCGTGTGGTCGCGCGGCGCGGGGCAG
>AACY020346596.1_pt1 | contig 78216 bp, 50 predicted proteins | sample 267378 | NCBI WGS metagenome assembly AACY02 (sample SAMN02954345, study PRJNA13694) | marine metagenome | biome: aquatic; feature: ocean; material: water; isolation source: isolated as part of a large dataset composed predominantly from surface... | reverse complement strand
TTCAGGCCTAAGGCCAGATCTAGCATAAATATGACCACAAAGTTCCACACCATTGGCCTAATTGGTAAGCCGCATCATCCAGGGACAAATCAAACCCTCAAACGTCTGCACCACTGGCTGACGATGCAAGGTTATGAAGTCCTCGTAGAAGAGCGGGTAGCAACTGAGTTAGGCCCACAAATTGTGGCGGTTGATTTATTAGAGATTGGCGAGCGCTGTGATTTAGCCATAGTCGTTGGCGGCGATGGCAATATGCTCGGCGCAGCTAGGGTCCTTGCACGCTTTGAGGTCGGTGTGATTGGCGTAAACCGCGGTAACCTCGGTTTTTTAACCGATTTACCACCCGATGCCTTTGAAGAAGCCTTAGCTAAAGTGCTCGACGGTGAATTTGATACCGAGCACCGTTTTTTACTCGAGGCTGAGGTTTATCGTCATGGTCAGCTAAAAGCCAGTAATACCGCGGTCAATGAAGCAGTGCTGCATCCGGGCAAAATCGCTCATATGATTGAATTTGAAGTCTATATAGACAACCAATTCATGTACAGCCAACGCGCCGATGGCATGATAGTTTCAACACCTACAGGCTCTACTGCCTATGCCCTGTCAGCGGGAGGAGCGATTCTTACCCCCAATTTACAAGCATTAATTTTAGTCCCGATGTTTCCACACACCTTGTCATGCCGCCCTATTGTGGTCGATGCTTGCAGCACCATTAAGATGGTGGTTTCCCCTGAAAATGGCGAAAACCTTGAGGTTAGCTGTGATGGCCATGTGCATTTAGCAGTATTACCCGGCGATGAGATCATCGTGCGCCGCAGCTCTGAGCAACTTAGGCTTATCCATCCTAAAGGCCATAATTACTTCCATGTGTTGCGAAGTAAGCTCGGCTGGGGCAGTAAGTTGTTTTGAGTTTGTACGATGAGATGATGCGAAGCTTAACTCAAGTAACCTACCATAAAAAAATAGAGATAATGACTGACTATAGTTGTTAACAAAATGGAGTTGTGCAGCTGCATTGCTGTAAACAGCTTTATTAAACGTTATTAAATTTCAGATTAACTCATATTTCATAAGGTGACATTGCTCACACTCAATTTCCCCATCCGATAAAGCGTGAGCTAGATCACGCTAAAAATCTCAGTCTAAAAATGATATAAAATAATAAAAATCATATATTTAAAATAAATCATTAAAAACCACCGTTCCTTTTATTGAGAACCTGAGTGACACAGATCACACCTTAATATTGTCTTAAAAATTCATTAAGTGCCCATTAATGAAATAAATGGATCAGTTAATTGCAATACTGATCGCTAATTTAGTGAAGATCTGATTTTTTATAACTAAAAAGCATAAAAGTTAAATTAATCACTTAGCATAGGAATATACAAACCACTCTTTAAGTGACATTGGTCACAGTTGAAGAAATCCTATGAGAGAAGCCTCCCGCAGCGCTGTAAATTAGCATTTCATATAGCAGTCAAAATGATCTAGATCATATAAGTTCAACCCCGAATAGCGTCTAGTACACACCACAGAATGTCGTAACAGTGATTATTAGTAGTGAATACTGCTGATTTATCCACCATAAGTTCTGATATCGAAGCACCAATAAGATTCCTATAAAAAATAAGACAGACCACTTTATGTAGAGGCAAGCATGACAATACTCCAACTCTTCGCCAGCTTGACGCCAGTGCTCAGTGTAATGATCTTTCTTGTATTACTGAGAATGCCCGCGTCAAAAGCTATGCCCATTTCCATGGTAGTTACGGCCATCGCCGCCGTATTTATTTGGCAAATGGATACCACTCTATTGGCCGCATCCGTTCTTGAAGGACTGCTGTCAGCGATCACGCCATTAACCATCATCTTCGGTGCGGTATTCCTACTTAATACTCTGAAATATTCAGGTGCAATGGATACTATCCGAGCAGGCTTCACTAACATCAGTGCCGATGCCCGTGTACAGGTAATTATTATTTGTTGGTTATTCGGCGCCTTTATCGAAGGTAGCGCTGGCTTTGGTACGCCAGCCGCCATTGGCGCGCCACTGCTGGTATTGCTGGGAGTACCTCCTGTCGCCGCCGCAGTAGTCGCCTTAATTGCCGACTCAGCCTGCGTATCATTTGGGGCAATTGGTTTACCCGTGCTCTTTGGGATGGAACAGGGTCTTATCCAAGGTGGTGTAAGCATGGCAGCTGAGCAGTTTGCTGCCCATGGTGGAACCTATGCAGGTTATGCTCGATATATCGTAATGCATATGATCACTATCGACTTAATCACAGGTTCATTAATTCCACTGGTTATGGTGACAATGCTGACTGGATTCTTTGGCCGCAACAAATCCTTTAAAGAAGGCTTAGCCATTTGGAAATTTGCGATTTTCGCAGGTCTTGCCTTTACTGTCCCCGCCTGGATTATTAACTACCTTGCAGGCCCTGAATTCCCATCGGTTATTGGTGCATTAATCGGTATGGCACTGGTGATCCCTGTTGCGCGTAAGGGCTACCTACTGCCTAAAACACCTTGGAATGATTTCGCAGAGAATGACAACCAAGAAGGTGTGAAGATCGAAGCGAAAGCCCAGTTTTCACAAATTGCCGCCTGGACACCTTATATCATCATGGCTGCGCTGTTAGTGTTATCTCGTACAGTCACACCACTGAAAGCTTGGTTATCGAGTTTCAACATTAGCTGGATAGGCCTGATGGGTACTGAGCTTAAAGCGAGTTTTGCAACCTTATACGCCCCTGGCGCCTTCTTCGTCGCAGTGTGTATTATCGGTTTCTTCCTGTTCAAAATGAAAAGTCCTGCGATTAAGCAATCCATCGGTGTTTCATGCAAATCAATGTTACCGACGATTATTTCATTAGGTGCTTCAGTACCTATGGTGAAAATCTTCTTAAACTCAGGTGCTAATGGTGCTGGATTAGCCTCTATGCCAGTGGCCTTAGCCGATATGTTGGGCCATTCAATGGGCGCGGTATGGGCATGGATGGCGCCTATCGTGGGGATTTTTGGTGCCTTCCTGTCAGGTTCAGCGACGTTCTCAAACATGATGTTCTCAAGCCTGCAATACAGTGTGGCTGATAATGTTGGCATGAACCATACGCTGGTATTGGCACTGCAAGGTATCGGTGCAAACGCCGGTAACATGATGTGCGTAATGAACGTGGTTGCCGCAGCAACTGTAGTAGGTATGGCGGGTAGAGAGTCGGAAATTATTCGTAAAACCATGCCTGTTGCCCTTGGTTACGCCTTACTTGCAGGCACTATCGCAACACTTTGGGGTGGCTTCTAATCCATCTTGTTCGAAGTCACGCCGAGTGACTTCGACTTTCTTCTATAAGATAAAGAGAGTGATGTTATGTCGATTAACTACAAAGAGGTCATCAGTGATCTCAGAACACAATTAGGTGATCGTCCGGTGACGGATGATCCCGTCCGTCGTTTTGCTTGGTCTACCGATGCCAGCTACTTCAGAATCGTGCCCGAAGTTGTTGTCCATGCCGAGACCTTAGAACAGGTAAAACTCACCTTAGCCGTTGCCCGCAAGCATAATGCGCCCGTCACATTTAGAGCAGCAGGCACCAGTTTATCTGGCCAAGCGATTGGTGAAGGGATACTACTTATCCTTGGCCATGATGGTTTTAGAAAGATTGAAGTCAGTAGCGATGCAAAACAAATTACCTTAGGTGCCGCCGTTATTGGTTCAGACGCGAATGCTGTGCTAGCGCCACTGAATCGCAAAATCGGCCCCGATCCAGCGACGATTGCGTCGGCAAAAATTGGCGGAATTGTTGCTAACAACGCTTCAGGCATGTGCTGTGGTACTGCTCAAAACAGTTACCAAACCATCGCATCGGCAAAACTGTTGTTTGCCGATGGCACTGAACTCGATACTGGCTGTGAAAAATCTAAGGCTGAGTTTGCTAAGACCCACGGGAAATTACTGCAAGATCTGAGCGAGCTCTCCCATCTGACACGCCATAACACCGTATTGGCCGAGCGCATTCGTAAAAAGTATTCCATCAAAAATACCACTGGCTACGGTATTAACTCCTTAATCGATTTTACCGACCCATTTGACATCATTAACCACTTAATGGTCGGGATGGAAGGTACGTTAGCTTTCATTAACGAAGTCACTTACCACACTGTAAATGAGGCTAAATTTAAAGCCTCAGCCATGGCTGTATTCCATAATATGGAAGATGCTGCACGCGCCATTCCGCTGATTAATGGTGAAAGTGTTTCTGCAGCCGAACTCCTTGACTGGCCATCCATTAAAGCGGTAACCGGCAAGCCAGGCATGCCAGATTGGTTGTCGGAACTGCCTGCATTATCGGCGATTCTATTGATTGAATCCCGTGCGGATGATGCTCAAACGCTCGAACGCTATACCCAAGATGTCAGTACCAAACTGGCTGGTTTTGACTTCATCCGTCCGATGGAATTCAGTACCAATCCCGCGGTTTACGACAAGTATTGGGCGATGCGTAAAGGGCTTTTCCCCATTGTCGGTGGCGAGCGTCCAAAAGGAACCTCAGTTATCATCGAAGACGTGGCCTTTGAGCTTGAACATCTAGCCGCAGCAGCTCACGATATCACTGAGCTTTTCCATAAACATGGTTACCCTGAAGGCTGTATTTATGGCCACGCGCTAGCAGGTAACTTCCACTTCATTATTACTCCGACCTTCTCCACTCAAGCCGATATCGACCGCTTCCATGCCTTTATGGACGATATTGCCGATATGGTGATTAACAAGTACAACGGCTCAATGAAAGCTGAGCATGGCACCGGCCGCGCTGTGGCACCGTTTGTTGAAAAAGAATGGGGACAAGATGCTTACACTTTGATGAAGAGCATCAAACAACTATTTGATCCTCAGGGTATTCTAAACCCAGGCGTTATTCTTAACGATGATGCGAACGTTCACGTTAAAAATATTAAGCCCTGTCCTGTAGTCGATGATTTTGTTGATAGATGTATTGAATGTGGCTTCTGCGAAAAAACCTGCCCAACATCAGCACTTAACTTCTCGCCACGTCAGCGTATCGCTACTCTGCGTGAAATCGAGCGTTTAGAGCAGTCCGGTGATAAAGCTGCGGCCGCTAAAATGCGCGCCGATGCAAAATACGATGTGATTGATACCTGCGCGGCTTGTCAGCTCTGTACTATCGCCTGCCCAGTCGATAACAGCATGGGTCAGTTAGTCCGTAAACTACGTACACCTTATATCAGCACCACAGAGCAAAAAGTATTGGATTTCCAAGCCAAGCATTTTGGCGCGGTAAACCAAGTGATCAGTACGGGCTTTGATGTACTTGGCGTTATCCATAAAATCACCGGCGATGGCATTACTAATGCACTGATGAAAACGGGTCGGCTGATTTCTAAAGAAGTGCCCTACTGGAATCCGGACTTCCCCAAAGGCGGCAAACTGCCTAAACCGTCACCCGCCAAAGCAGGCCAAGAAACCGTGGTTTACTTCCCCGCCTGTGGTGGCCGTACCTTTGGTCCAACACCGAAAGATCCGGATAATCGCACCTTACCAGAGGTGGTTGTGACCCTGCTAGAGCGCGCGGGCTATAACGTTATCACACCAGAAAAGACCCGCGATTTATGTTGCGGCCAAATGTGGGAATCAAAGGGCGACTTTAAAAACGCCGACGCCAAACGCCAAGAGCTTATCGATGTGCTCAGCAAGATGAGCAATGGCGGCAAGATCCCAGTGTTAGTCGATGCCTTATCTTGTACTTATCGCACCCTCACGGGTAACCCACAGGTACAAATAACGGATCTAGTTGAGTTTATGCATGACAAGCTGCTGGACAAGCTGACCATCAACAAAAAGGTCAATGTTGCTTTACACTTAGGTTGTAGTGCTCGCAAGATGAAGTTAGAGCCTAAGATGCAAGCCATTGCCAATGCTTGCTCGGCGCAAGTGCTCAAACCCGCGGGTATTGAATGTTGTGGATACGCCGGTGAAAAAGGTTTATATAAGCCAGAAATCAACGCCAGCGCCCTGCGCAATATTAAGAAGTTAATCCCAGTTGAGGTTAAAGAAGGCTATTACGCCAACCGTATGTGCGAGGTCGGCTTGACCCAACACAGTGGTATTTCCTACCGCCACTTAGCGTATCTGCTCGAAGAGTGCAGTCGCTAACACACTGACCAAACGGGGCTAAAGATAGCCCCGTTTTTCTTTAGAAGAAAACTATTCTCATTTATCGACAACTCCGCAAAGTTAACGAAATAAATCTTAAAATAAAAACCAAATTAACCATTTAAAATCATATTGTTAAAAGCTTCTCATTTTTGCAAAAATCTAGTAGATCATTTACTAAATTAGGGCTACTTATTTACTTTAGATAAGCCTATATTGGATCAACTACCTTAGCATTTGTGTGGACTTTGGGGCCACAATGCAAGGCAATGTCGTTCACTAACAAGAAAGAGAAAGCACAATGAAAATCGCCCTTTTCATCCCGTGTCTTGTTAACCAAATGATGCCGGATGTGGCCATTGCCACTCTGGAATTACTGGAAAAACTCGGACACCAAGTGATTCTACCCGCAGGCCAAACTTGCTGTGGCCAACCGATGACTAACTCGGGTTGCTTTGATGCAGCACGCAGTACCACCTTGAAATTACTCAATGCCTTCAAAGGTGTAGAATGCGATGCCATTGTTTGTCCTGCCGCTTCTTGTTTAGTGGCCGCCAAAGAAAATTTCCACGAGTTTGATAGCAGCCCAGAAGCTCAAGCCGTTATCGACAAACTCTATGAACTGACCGAGTTCCTCCACGATATCGCCCCCATTCCCGCCTTCAACAAACCTTTTGCACATAAGATCAGCCTGCAACTAAGCTGTCACGGCATTCGTATGCTGAGCCTTGCCACGCCAAGCGAGCAAATGGGCCCGCGATTCAACAAAGTTGAAGCCGTGCTTGCCAATATCGCTGGTATCGACATTGTCTATCCAGACCGTCGCGATGAATGCTGTGGCTTTGGTGGTACTTTTGCCGTCGATGAAGGAGCCGTATCCGCCAAGATGGGTAAAGACAAAGCCCAAGCCCACGCGGCAACAGGCGCGCAATATGTGGTTGGCTTCGATCCCTCTTGCCTCTTGCACCTCGATGGCATGATCCGCAGACAGCAATTGCCGATTGAAATTCGCCACATAGCGCAAGTGCTTAACGCCGCGCTCTAGGAGACCCACTATGGCATATCAACATAATCACGGGGCCACGGGTTCACAGGTTCACGCTCATAAAGCCGATATTTTCTGCCGCGATGAAACCCGAGTTGACTGGCACTCTAAAGCCCTTTGGGTGCTGCGCGAAAAACGCGATCGCGCCGCTGGCAGCTTACCCGAATGGGAGCAACTGCGTCAGTTAGGTTCTGAAATCAAACTGCACACCTTAACCAACCTTGCACAATACCTTGAAACCTTTGAGCAAAACTGTCTTGCCAACGGCATCAAAGTGCATTGGGCTAAAGATGGTACCGAGCACAACCGTATCGTGCACGAGATCTTAGCTAGCCATAAAGTGAAGAAGTTAGTTAAGTCAAAATCTATGCTCACCGAGGAATGTCATCTCAATCCTTACTTAGAGCAGCGTGGAATTGAAGTCATCGACACCGACTTAGGTGAGCGCATTATTCAGCTCGCGAAAATGCCGCCTTCGCACATTGTGGTGCCCGCTATACACATGAAAAAAGAAGAAGTCGGTGACCTCTTCCATGAGAAACTCGGCACTAAAGCGGGGGCAGCCGATCCCTTGTATTTAACCCGTGCCGCCCGCGCGCATTTGCGTGAAAAATTCCTCAGCGCCGATGCCGCCATGACAGGGGTAAACATGGCGATTGCCGATAAGGGCGCCGTGGTCGTTTGTACTAACGAAGGTAACGCCGATATGGGCGCTAACCTGCCCAAGTTGCAGTTGCATTCAATGGGGATCGACAAAATTGTCCCCGATATCGACAGCGCCGCCGTGTTACTACGCACCCTCGCACGCAACGCAACTGGCCAACCCGTCACTACTTATAGCGCCTTCTACCGTGGACCACAGGTCGATGGAGAGATGCATGTGATCATCGTCGATAACGGCCGTACCGAGATGATGAAGGATAAAATCCTTGCCGAATCATTGAAATGTATTCGTTGCGGCGGTTGTTTAAATACTTGTCCTGTGTATCGCCGCTCTGGTGGTTACAGCTACAACTACACCATTCCCGGCCCGATTGGGATTGCGGTGGGTGCCAAGCATGACGATACCAACTCCATCGCTTGGGCTTGTACTCTGTGTGGTAGCTGTACCTATGTCTGCCCGACCAAGGTGCCGCTCGATAAGATTATTCACCACCACAGACGCCTTAAGGCCGAAGCCGGACAACTCCCCTACGGCAAAAACGGCTATATGCCATTAGTGGGTAAATTTATGGCAAGCACCACTCTGCTCAATTGCTCAATGGGCGCGGCCCGAACTGCACTGCGCATTCTGCCGGGTAGTCTGCTCAAGCCCTTTAGTGGTGCCTGGGGTAAATACCGTGAACTGCCAGTCGCCCCCAACTCCAGCTTCGAAGCTTGGTTTAAGAAACACAGGAGCCTATAAGATGTCTAGTAAGCACGAAATTCTCAATGCGCTCAAACTGTCGGCTTTAACAAACCATCCTATGCCGAGCATCGATGTCGCCCCAAGGGTTGAAGATCTGGTTGGCCAGTTTGAAACCAATCTGAAAACCGTTGCGGGTACACTTCACCGTGAAGGCGGCCTCGCGGCACTGCAAGCCAAAGTGGATGAGCTTGTCGCCCAAGGCTTACAGGTTATCTCCCTCGTTGAGGGCATCACAGCAAACCGTGATGTGCCACCAACGGCTCACGAGCTCAGGGATATCGATTATGCGGTGATCCCTGGGGATATTGGTGTTGCCGAAAATGGTGCCATTTGGGTAAACAATAAGAACTTAGGCCACAGAGTAACGCCTTTTATCTGTGAAAACCTGATCTTAGCCCTGCCAGCCAATAAGATTGTGCCAAACATGCATCAAGCGGCAAAAGAAATCACGCTAGCCTCAGGTGAGTTTGGGGTGTTTATCGCCGGTCCCTCAAAAACCGCCGATATCGAACAAGCCCTCGTCGTCGGTGCTCACGGCGCCTGCAGCTCGAACGTGTACTTGCTGTAATGCCTCAAGATTTAATGTAACCAAGAAACGCAAAGGTTACGGGACAATCGAAACATGAAAGCCGACCTTTATTGGCGGCTTTCTTATTTAAAATTTAGCATAACAATATTTTAGGCATTTGATTTATAAGGGTTATTCGCCTAAAGGTACAGGCTTGCCATGGCATTCGCCGCCGACTCGGTGAATAGAGAAATCTAGGATTTCTAAGCTTATGAACGAGAGCCATGGTCGTTCTCACGTATCCCTGCATTGCACGACATTCAGGCGTCCTGCCTATAAGATGGCGAACGGGCTGTTAAACAAGGATGTAGGGCAAGTCAATCAGTGGATGCAGGGCCGCGCCGTTCTGCTCTTTGATGAGCACCGCAGCCTAAAGCAATAGCTAGTGATAAGTAAAGGATCTTTATCAAGTCGCTTTAACCAGATGCGATAGCGCAATACTGAGGATACCTTACGAGTATCCTCGACGCGGCTGGTCGTATTATCGACTATATCTATTAGGCATTTATAGTAAAGGTGAGTAAATGAACGAGGTATTACTACAAATAAAGGCGCTCACCAATAGTGCTCCTTTGTTGACGGCTGTCATTGTTGGAGTATTAACATTTACGTTAATTGGACTCGTAGGCTACATGCTAAAAGATGTCCCCGCGAAACTGTTAAGTTGGCTCAGTAGCCTGCTATTTGTGCGGCTCACTATAGACGATAGCCATCAGGCACGCACAGAGATATTCAATAAGCTGTCCTTTTTGATCAGTAATACTACCATACCGTTTTTTTCACGTTCTATCTCTGAGGCTGTGTACTTTGACTATGGTGTGAATTACGACGGGCGTGTCAGTGTTAAGTCTATCGGCTATGGTATGCATCTGTTTAAATACGGTGGTTGTTTTATGTTGGCAACCCGTACTAAGGTCGATAGTTCGATGGCATACGATTCTATTACTGTAAGAGCACCATGGTGGGCAAAAGATAAACTATATCGTTTTTTAGAAGATACTCGTGGAGACATTTCTACTGAGCCGAAAGTGAATATTTTCGAAGAAACCGAATGGTGTCGCTACGGTACATTGAAATCATCGGGTTTTAGTGACTTAGTGCTAGATGAAGGGTTTAAGCAGGACTTGATGAGGGAAGTTGATAACTTTGCAAGTCGGGGAAAATCGGTTGTCAGTAAGCTAACCATACTGCTACATGGAAAAACGGGCACGGGTAAGACGGGTATCGCGAGGGCCTTAGCGGTTGAGTATCATCGCGATCTATACATATTGAATCTATCGACTGTCAATGATGCCACTATTCATAAGGCGATTAGAAAGGTAGCGCCCGGAGCGATGTTGTTAATAGAGGACTGTGATTGTGTAAAGGCTACGGTATCACGTACAGCAGAAAGCAACGTAGACAACCCTCCACTCACTTTAGGTGGCGTACTAAACGCGTTAGACGGCGTCATTCCTCTTGATGACTGCCTTGTCATAATGACCACAAATCATCTCGATCATCTTGACCCTGCGTTGATACGTAAAGGTCGTGTAGATGTCAGTATTGAAGTGCCACTTATCAGTGCAAAGCAAGTTAATGAGGACTACTTTGAGCGTTTTGGCGCAGTACTGAATAGAACTGAGCCATTGTTAGGTTGTGAAGTCTATGAACTCCATCGCAGAGCGAAGTTAAGATATGGTAGTGTCCATAATTCTGTGTGATTTCAGTAAAAATCTGACTATCCATTTTAGATCAACAACATAAGCACTTTTGGTTTGTCTACAACTTGTACGAGCTAAAGCTGAGACATGAAATTGAGCTAACTCATTAAAATATTGGTGTATTTAAGACATATTAACCCACCCAATAAAACCAATGAGCAGTAATTGGTTTGGTTAAGCAAGGTTACAGTGAGTTGCAGGACATGACATCCCATTTTAGAGATTGGCCAGTCAATAATTGATTTTTTACTTTTTATAAGGGAACGACCAAGTGTTGTTGGGCGTTTTTATATTTGGGTTAACTAACCGCAATGCATCGTATAGTTCGCTTCGCTTATATGGATAGTTAGGGCTCAATAAAACTGATGAACCATTATTCATTTTCACTAAAATAAGGCTAGCGTTTGATCCTATATCTGTACTGTGCTCAATTTCAATAATGTCTTGCGGATTGACGCTGAACGTCCATTCTTTAAAAGTAGGGTGAAATGAGCTGAACTCGGAGTTTGTCAGCTTGATATAAAATTTCGCAGGATGAGTAAGCAACCATGCTGTTAGCGATAACAGGGCAAGCTCAGAAACCACAACAATATATTTTACGTAAAATAAAAATTCGTTATAAAAAGGATCACTTTTTGGAATGAATATCAAAATAAGCCAAAGGATAACGGGCAAAAAAAGCATATTAAAAGCGAGCATTTTGGCTTGTTGTTTTCTGTTTCTTTCATAATAGAAAAATGTGCGTTTAATATTCATATAATTAACGCCTAGATTCAGATCGAAAAGCACCGCAGTTAGTTGACGTTATCACCCGCACCTTCTGCTGGCGATAAAATTTGATTATCACAAGTCTGAGCATTCATCAAAAATCCGTATAATTGGGATTGTCTGAAACTCCATATCAACGACTCCATCACTGATGATAATCAAACAACTGGCGATTTTAAATCAACAACATAATGTACTTTCGGTTTGCCTACAACACGCTCAGATTAAAATGGTTTATTAAACGATCGGTTGGGTAAATTGCGTATATAAAAAATGGCAGAGAAAAATTGTTTCTCCGCCATTTTAATGAAAAGCTCAATCTATGTTTCTACAACAACCTGCTACATAAAGGCTTTCGTAAAGGCTTCCTTCGACTGGCGAATATAATTGCGTGCACTTTGAGCATGTTGTTCCCATACCGCCCTATCGCTTGGATCGGTAAAGGGATTTTGCTCGGCGGCAATCGAGCGCTCAAAGCGGTCATAGAAGGTTAACATCGCTGAAGTAATTTGATTAAAACGTTCTTTAAACTCCTGAAACTCATCCATTTTTTCAGTCGTTTTAATCATGTACTGTACCAGTTCAGCATTACTATTAGAGGCAAGTAAGGCTTCGGCTTTGGCACTGATATTGGCATTCACTTCAGCCATGATTTGCGCCCGAGTCTGCTCATCTTTACTCATCACCTTACTGTAATTTTCGGGCGTACGGGCAATGCTGGCGTGTTGCAGATAGCTACGCAGATGTTTGTCTAAATCCTTGCGGAAATTATCTAAGTTCTTCTGCATACTGACTAAATCATTATCGAGTGCGGTCACCTGTTGCAACTCTTTTTCGATTTCAGACATAAAGCGCTCGGCCTGTTGATAAATCTTAAGGCCGTTTTCCTCGGCAAACTTTTTATCACTGCGACTTAAGTCGCTGTTGTCATAGTTTGAGCGGTCAAAGGTGGCCGCAAGGAAGGATTTAAAAGGTTCAGCAAAGGCTGAGTAGGCGCCAGCACTCACCACATTTAAGGTGGCGGTTGCTAAGTCACCAAAGGGCTTGACCATAGAGCCTAAACGCGCCTGTTGAATCGGCGACGCAATCCGCTTAGCGTCAGTTAACACCGACCTAAAGGTGTTATAACCCAAAGGGTTAGACATTTTATTGCGCTCAGAGGTCGCCAGTACAAAGGTGATACTGGAATAAATCGCATTCGAATACTCAAGGTATTGTCTTTGGCTTTCGAGCTGGGCGGCGTAGTTTTTCCCCAGCGTTCTAAAGGATTCGGCCTGAACCTCGTAGTTTTTGTCTTCTTTAAGTTTATCTAAAATGCCGCCGATAATTTTTTGCTCGTTTTTTTGCAGGGCAATATCTAAGCGAATTTTATCGAGGGTTAAATCATCCAAACTGATAGGGCCATTAATCGCTTCAATATCGAGGCGAACATATTGACGACTCGGATCGTCAATCGACACCCGATGGGCTAAATATTCATTTGTGCCAGGAGTAACATCGATAAGCGCCACATGCTGCCACTGGGCATCCAGTTTTAATACGGGCGATGTGAGCACATTAATCCGATATTGGGTTTGGATATTTTGAGTTTTTACCCAAAACTCTAATAGACCCGCTTCCGATACAGGGTATTTACTGACAATACTGCTATTGCCTTCTGCACATAACAACGCACTCTCGCCACTATGGGGCTCAGCACCCTCAAATTGGCACCCCATGATCCAAGACCAAGGTTGTGATAAGCGGTTACCCTCAAAATCGCTAGCAAACACTAACTCATTATCCTTGGCGCTGGCGTTAACACTGGTTAACACGCCAAACAACAGCATAGAGATGACTGCAGCGGTGCGCATAAGAGCCTCTTAAAACTTAAATAACAAACGAAAAGCCAGACAAAATGGCCCAGAATTTATCCTATCCACCTGCATTACTGTCAGTCGGTAACGGTATTTTATCGACAACACTCATACTACAGACTGAGCTCATTTTAAGCAGGGTTTAAACCAGCGAAATGTATCAGAGCGCATGCCGACACGCCAGTATTAAGTCGGTTTCAAGACTAAGATAATAACTAAACAAAAATTAGGCTTTAATCTTAAGCCGCTGCATGGCAATGAACATCCAAATGACCAATAGCGTGCTACAGGTCGCGAGCGATATCCACACACCGATCACGCCAAAAGCCCAAGCAAAACAGTAGATAATCGCAGCAATCAGTATGAGTTTTGCGCCAGTTAGAATCGATGCTTGTTTCGAACAATTAATCGCTTGGAAGAAGCTCGCCCCCACTAAAATGAGGCCTTCCATCGGCAAGCCCCAGAAATACCATCGCATGCCTTCAATCGCGACGGGCGTAAGGCTTGGGTTATCACCGGCAAACAGGTACACCAACCATTCAGGGCGGGAATAAATCAACACTAGACCGAGTGCGGCGGTGAGTAGGGTCATGCCAAAGGCAATATTGCGTGCCTGTTTAACCCTATCGAAGCGCCCTGCTCCCGCATTAAAGCTATAAATCGGCTGAGTACCGAGGGCAATCCCCTCAAAAATCAGGTAGAAAAACGCTTCGGTATAACTGACCACCCCGTATGCTGCCACATGCAAAGGGCCACCAACCCATAAAAATGCGGTGTTATGCAGAGTCAATACAATCGACAGATACAGATTCATTAAAAAGCTTGGCAAACCAACACGGGCGATGTTGATGCAGTTATCAAGCTTAAGCTTCATCTGCTCTAGGTTGATTTTGAGCTGAGTGCGCGCCCCAAAAAAATGCTGCAGGCAGAGCAAGCCAGTCACAGCCTGCGACAACATGGTGGCAATCGCCGCCCCTGCTAAACCGAAGGGAAACACCACAATAAACAGCCAATCTAAAAAGGTGTTCAGCACGCCACCTAAGATCAGCACAAAGGTCACCATGGAGGGGCGACCATCGTTACGCAGCAAGGTGGTAAATGTCATTGAGATAATAGGGAAATGACATAAGGCAAAATACCAGAACAGGTATTCATTAGCATTTTCGAGTATTTCCCCCTCAGCGCCGAGGGCGATTAAAATATCTCGCGAAAAAATCCCGCCGATTAAGGCAAAAAATGCCCCCGCGAGTAAACATAAACTAAAGGCATTACCGAGCAATTTACGCGCCTTGGCGACATTGCCTTGCCCCAAGTTAATCGAGACTAACGCTGCGCTGCCCATGCCAATCATGGCACCGACGGCGTAGAGAATCGCGCCCACGGGATAAGCCAGCATCATGCCAGCAAGCCCGGTTTCACCGAGATAATGGCCGACGAAGATACCATCAATGGTGACATACACCCCAGTCACCAGCATGGAGGCGATTGTTGGAATGGTATAGCGCCAGAAAAGCTTCGAAATCGGCTCTTGCAGCAGGCGTTGATCCGTTGCGCTATGGGAAACAGCAGTCATAACCAAATCTCACAAAAATAAAGGCAGGGTGCGCACTCAGATTGTTCTAGCGGTATTCACTTAGATAAATAGAATGATGAACAAAAATGCGGCAATGGATTGTACCTAAATTTTACTTTAATACCAAACCCGATAAGCACGATTGCGTTGTCACAAAAACGAATCTACACAATATCTTACTGATGGCACACTTTTACCAACCCATCACGACAAATAAAACACTACTCAATAACAGATGTGGCGAAACTCATCATTTTTCACTACTTTTTTGGTATTTACCCCTTAATTAGGTAAAGTGTAGGTTTATATTGCCAGAAATGAGTTAATTATCGAGGCATTATTTGTCTCTGCAATTGAGCTAACCATTTAATTAATAATGAATTAGTTAAATTAAAGTCAATAACAATAATAAAGGGAAGGACATGAGTCACAATAGTCCAAATGCAGAGAATGATCTGCGCGAAGTCAAACAGTTAGGTATGTGGGCTTCCATCACTAGCCTAAGTTATATTTTTTGGTTAGTGGGCGGCATGGAGCTGGTCGAGCGAATCGCCTATTACGGTGTCAAAGCCAGTGCTGGCTTATACGCCAAAGCGCCTGAATCGGCTGGCGGTCTGGGGATTAGCCTCAGCGACTATGGTATTATTATTTCGCTCTGGGCGATTATGCAGACATTTGTACCCGTGTTTACTGGTGGGATTTCCGACCGAGTCGGCTACAAGGAAACCATTTTCGGCTCGACCGTGATTAAAATCATGGGCTACCTGACTATGGCGTTCTTCCCTACCTTTTGGGGCTTTTTATCGGGGGCACTGCTACTCGCCATCGGCACGGGTATCTTTAAACCCGGTATTCAAGGCACCTTAGTGCTCTCCACCAATCGCAATAATACCTCCATGGCTTGGGGGATTTTTTACCAAGTCGTGAATATCGGAGGCTTCTTAGGGCCATTGGTTGCCGTGCATATGCGTCAGCTTTCTTGGGATAATGTGTTTTATGCCTGCGCTGCGATTATCTCACTAAACTTCCTGTTTTTATTGACATATACCGAGCCAGGAAAAGCCGAGCGCCTCATCCGTAATCAACAAATTAAATCAGGTGAAGTCAAACAAGAGTCCCTATGGCGCGACGCTTGGCATGAGCTTAAAAAGCCAATTGTGATCTATTACATGTTGGTATTTTCAGGTTTTTGGTTCTTGTTTAATGCGCTGTTTGATGTACTACCGATTCATATTTCCGAGTGGGTCGATACCAGTGTGATTGTCACTTCGCTCTTTGGTAGTGAAGGCACCAGCAACGGTATTTTACAATTCTGGCTCGGATTAAATAATGAAGGCACGAAAGTGATGCCTGAGGGCATGCTTAACCTCAACGCCGGCTTGATTATGACGAGCTGCTTTTTAATTGCCGCCCTGACAGCCAAATACCGCATAACTACTGCCATGTTGATTGGCTGTTTACTCAGTATCTTAGCCTTTGTGTTTATCGGTGCCTTCCATGCGGCTTGGTTTATTGTGCTCGCCATCGCGATGTTCTCGATTGGCGAAATGATGATAAGCCCGAAAAAGAACGAATTTATGGGTAACATTGCCCCCGAAGGTAAAAAAGCCATGTACCTTGGCTTTGTGATGCTACCTCAAGGGATTGGTTGGGGCTTAGAAGGTTATTTTGGCCCAAAACTCTATGAAATTTTCGCCTCGAAAGAGTTGTTCTCACGCGACTTATTACTCGAGCGCGGCATGAGCGCAACGGATGTGAATGCCATTCCGCAGGGTGAAGCTTTTACCACCTTAGTCAGCTTTACCGGCGAAAACGCCCATGATCTGACTCAGCTGCTCTACCACAGCCACAACATTGGTATGGCTTGGTATATAATTGCGGCGATTGGTACTATTTCGGCGGTGGGTATTTATTTCTATGGTAAGTGGTTACTGACGCTGCAACGTGCGCAGCAGGCAGCGAACTAATACCTTAACCGCGTTATCGAAGCCGCTAATCGATTCCAATTAAAAAGTGAGTGTGCATGCACTCACTTTTTATTTAACGGTCTTGATACGCGACTAAATCATTAAATCTAGAATTAAAAACCCGCTAACAGTTCGACCTCAAATTGTTCAGCCGATAGCGCTAATCCTAAAACGTCGCATTGTGCCTGTAACTGTGCAAGCTCCTTATCAACCGCTGATAAGGTCAAGGTATTATCATCCAGCAAATACACCTGGCGTAAACTGGTGAAGTAAAATAGCAATATAATCAACGCATTTACATCATTGTCCGCCGCAGCTGCTTTGACTTTAGCCAGCTTGCGATAAATGCGATTTTGCAGTTGCTTTAACTGCCACACATAATAAATCTCTTTAAAAAAGGGCTGAGTTTTTAGCTGATAGACAATGGCACTACAAAGTAATACCGCCAAAATCACCCCGAGTAAATTCCAGTGGAAATTTCCTGTAGGCTCACCGGGTAAAGCCTCAACGCCAAAGAGCGCAATTAATCCAGCCCCAAAGCCAAGGGAGCAAACGATCAAGGCCAACACTAAGGCCACCATAAACAGGTTCATATTGCTACGATAAAGGGATTTATCAATTTGCTGTAACTTCATGGGTTCTCTTTTAATCAAAATACGCATTGGCAGCGCAGCATAACCCAGTTTGCTTGAGCTTGCCTGAATAATATAAGTCTTCCGCCATCACACCAACCACAAAGGATACAATTTGAAACAAATATGGTTAAGGATTTATATTATAAAATTACCAATCTTTTTATTTAGTTATCTTCCGGTTATTGAGGCACGGTTATCCGCATTGATGACAGGTACGTGCAGATAGGGATCTAAATCAGTGTACAATTTGCTGATATTCAAAGTACGTAACGATTTATTTAACAAACTCCCCTTACTTGCACCACATTCCACTTGGAATGAAGCAACCATCACAGGAATGAAATGGCATTAAAGAACACCTTGCGAAGGTTAGTTTTGCTCACCCTCATTTGCTTAGTCGCCCCTATAAAAGCAGAGGAGCTCTTTGCGGTGGGGACTCGTTTTAGCCAAATTTTTGAACAAAAACCGAACGGCGAATACATCGGTTTAGGGGTAGATATACTCAATCGTTTTGCCCAGCAACAAAAAGTGACCATTCATTATCAAATAGCGCCTTGGCGCCGAGCGCAATCTATGGTCGAGCGCGGCCAAGCAGATATTTTAATTGGTCCCTATTTTTCGGAAGAACGGCAAAAGCACTTAGCCTTCTCGGCCCAACCCTTTTATCGCGATGAAATCGTTTTTTACGCCAGAGTCAATCACCCCACGCCTTGGGATGGTAGTTATGCCAGTATCTATGGATTAAGAATTGGCAAAATGCAAGGCTGGAGTTACGGCTATTTGTTTAACGAACGCACCAAAACGCTCACAATTAATGAATTTGCAGATCTCAAAAGTGGTATTGAACGCTTATCCCGTGGCGATCTCGATTTGCTTGCCACCAACATACGCAATACTCAAGCAATGCTCGCGCAAATCAAAATTCCACAGGCAATCACCCCTATAATGCCAAGAATTGATATCCAAGATGGCTTTATGGCCTTTCCAAAAGACGTAAAATTTCAACCACTTCAACAACGTTTCGATCTATTTATGCAACATATGGTTGAGACAGGCGAATTGGCTACACTGGCAAAAAAACGTGGCGTTACCATTCCCACCTCAATGCTCACCGATTAATCCCCTTCAATTAACCAGCTAAACATTCCATTAAGGCCAGTTCAATGTGGTCCCAATCCAGCTCTTGGGTTGCAATCATTTCGAGCCGAGAATCAACACAATCATCAAGTTCAGTGACAGTCATATCCCCACTGCTCCAATTGATCCCCGCAATACCATCGCTGGTAATCATTACAGCCTTTAACCGCAGTAAAGTAGGATTTGTTTGGGTCTGGAGGGTAATAAGTTGCATTAATTTATCAAAATCAAACTCTTGCATAGGTTCAAATACCCAGCCGCAGCTAAAACAGCCCTCCCCCTGATTTTGCTTACGTACTATGCCACGCGCATCAAACTGGTAGACTTGCTCGCTTGCCTCCTCGGTAAACAGCCCCTGCAAACCCAAAGTGTCGGCAGTGTTACGCAACACACTCCGAGATTGGCTCAATGCGTTAATGCTAACGGCTAGGTTACTGACCGGTTTAGGTAAATCACGGTGTGGTTGCTTAAGGAGCTCAAGTAATTTAGCCGATAAGCCTTGAGGCGAACTATGCTCCACCACTGGCGTATCATCAAGTTGTAACGCATTGAGATAATGAGTTAATTCCTGAGCTAATTGCCTGCCCTGCAATGCCTCAAACTCAGGATATAAATCGGTTTTGGTCGCAACGATCACATCGGCTACTTGCAACTGCTGCACAAAATTATCATGTCCGCGGTAGCGTTCATCCATTAATTTACGGGCATCGATTAGGCATAAAGTGCTTTGAAGGCGGATAACATGTTGATAATGGGGCGCACTGAGGACTTTAATAATTTCATTAGGGTGCCCAAGTCCCGTGGGCTCAATCAGCAAGCGATCAGGCTTAGCACGAGCAATCAGTTGATTGATTGCCACTTGCGTGGGTACGCCCGCCGCGCAGCACATGCAGCCCCCGGCAACTTCACGAATCTGCACCCCACTGTTGTTTGCCTCTAAAAGGCCCGCATCGATACCGACTTCACCAAATTCATTGACTAATATCGCCCAAGTTTCGCCCTCAGGTTTAGTCTTCAAAAGTTGTTTTATAAGCGTTGTTTTACCGACACCTAAAAAACCTGTGATGATATTGGTGGGAATGGCTTTGACGATCATGGACAACACTCGCAGGGTAACGGGCAACGTTTAGGGGCATTCGAGTGTAGGGATATTCTAGTTAAAGCTCAACAAAAAGCGCGCCTTGGGCGCGCTGAGTACTGCACTATTTTACTTTATTGCCGCCCTGCGGCTTACCACCAGAACGCTGAGTTTGAAATGGGCTAAATTTCGCCTTATCTTTTGAATACTTACCCTCGCGGGTAGGAGATTTTCTTGCTCTAGCTTGGCTCTCACTCGACTTCCCGGCAGCACTGACTTTGCCAATAGTGCGATCTTTTGGTGCTTTATAACTCCATTTAGTTTTAGTGGTTGCCGCGGGAGCATCGCGGTAACGTGCAGGCAGTGGCGTGCCCTCCTCGTAACCAGGCTGCACAGTGACAGGGAGTTGCTGGCCAATTAAAGCTTCTATTTCTGCGAGCATTTCATCATCTGCTGGGCTGACAAATGAAATAGCTCGACCTGACAGGCCCGCACGGCCAGTGCGGCCAATACGATGGACATAATCTTCCGCGAGGAAAGGCAACTCTAGGTTTATCACTAAGGGAAGCGCCTGAATATCAAGCCCGCGGGCCGCCACATCGGTTGCCACCAACACGCGCAGTTTTCCGGCTTTAAAATCATCGAGCACACGATTACGCGCCCCTTGGGTTTTATCCCCATGAAAAACGCCCGCGCTGATCCCATCGAGTGTTAACTCCTGCAATAAATGCTCAGCGCATTCCTTAGTACTGGCGAACACCAACACTTGGCGCCAATTATTGCGCCCCACCAGCTCAGATAATAACTCTGCTTTGCGGCGCTTATCGACCCGATACACTAACTGTTCTACGGTCGATGCCGTGGTATTTTCGGCAACATTAACCCATTCAGGTTGATTGAGCATCTTATGGGAGAGTTGCTTCACCGCATCGCTATAGGTGGCTGAAAACAACATCGTTTGATGTACTGGGGCAATAAGGCGCTTCACCTTTTCAATGTCGCGTACAAAGCCTAAATCGAGCATACGATCCGCTTCGTCGATCACTAAGGTCGTTACACTGGACAGGTCTAAATTGAACTGGCCAATAATATCGAATAGTCGCCCTGGCGTTGCGACGAGGATATCGACGCCCTGCTCGACGCCTTTACGCTGCGGATTCATATTCGCACCGCCATAAACCGCTAAGGTTTTAAGGGGCAAAAACTGGCTATATTTTTGAATATTCGCACAAACTTGAATTGCCAACTCACGGGTTGGCGTCATCACTAAGGCGCGCAGCAAGGGTTTATCGGCAGGCTGGGCAGCAAGTTGCTCAAGCACGGGCAAGGCGAAGGAAGCGGTTTTACCCGTTCCAGTCTGAGCACAGGCCATAATATCCTTCCCCGTTAAGGCAAGAGGAATAACCTGTTGTTGCACTTGAGTGAGTTGCTGATAGCCACACTCAGTTATCGCATTCAAAATAGGTGAAGATAAGCCGAGTGTGTCAAATTTCATAGGAACTCTTAGGTGTTAGTCGGTGGAATTGCTCAATGCGCAGCAAAAAAGAGACGAATCGAAGAGATGACTTGTTGTACTCTTCAACATTATTAATTTTCTGCATCATGCCCTTAAATGGGGCCGCGGAGTCTAGCAAAATTCGCGGCGGATTTATAGGCAAAACGTCGCACGCCTGATAAACCTTTCTCGCCTAGGTGTTTATATCAGCAAATACTTGCTGGCAAACTCACTGGCACTGACGGGTTTAGAGAATAAATAACCTTGGCCATAGTCGCAGCCTGCATTGAGCAACACCTGCCGCTGTGCCTCGGTTTCAACCCCTTCGGCGATGACTTTCATGCCCAATTTATGAGCCATCACAATAATGGCTTCACACAAGGTGTGGTCATTTTCATCCGTATCAATATGACGTGTAAATGATTGATCTATTTTCAAATAGTCGATATCGAATTTCTTCAAATAGGCCAGTGATGAATACCCGGTACCAAAGTCGTCTAAGGAAACTTGCACGCCCGCATCCCGATAGGCTAACAATTTTTCGGTCACGCCCATGCTAGCATCAAGCAATAGCCCCTCGGTAATTTCCACACAAACGCCAGTACCAGTGACATCTAACTGCTGCAGTAATTCAAGCCAATTGTGTAACAGTGTGCCCTCGTCACGGAACTGTATAGGCGATTTGTTAACACTGATCTGAATTTCCACGCCCAACGTCTTGCGCCACTGGGCGCTTTGGCGTGCTGCTTGTTCAAATACCCAGTTACCGATTTCAACAATCAGCCCTGTATCTTCAGCAACGGGAATAAATTCTGCTGGCGATACAGAGCCGCGCTCCGGATGGAACCAGCGCAATAAGGCTTCTGCCTTAGCCACTTCCCCTGTCGCCATCGCTACTATCGGTTGATAATGCAGTTCAAATTCTTTATTCAGCACGGCTTGACGGAGATCGTGAATTAATCGCATGCGGTACTTAGCGTATTCCTGCATCGATGGCGTGAAATAGTTAAACCGATTGCGGCCTTGATCTTTTGCCGCATACATAGCCTGATCCGCATGTTTAAGTAAACCTTCAATACTAGTCGAATCATCGGGGTAAAGCGTGATACCAATACTAGCGCTAATATAAGCAGTTTCTTCACCGAGCAGATAGGGATCGGCAATACGCCTTAAAATATGTTCGGCAACTCGCTCAATCCCCTTATGATCAGCCATAGCACTTAATACTACGGTAAACTCATCACCGCCAAGTCGCGCCACCACATCGGCATCCCGCACACAGGATTTTAAGCGACTGGCGGTTTCGATCAGTAATTGATCCCCCATGGCGTGACCTAAGGTATCGTTAACCTCTTTAAAGTAATCGAGATCGAGGAACATCAGCGCAAAGTGATTGCGATTACGGTCAGCATTCTTGATTTCGGCACTTAAATATTCGAGCAACATGCGTCGATTAGGCAGGCCAGTCAAGGTATCGTAGTTGGCTTGTTTCCAGATTAAATGTTCACTTTGTTTTTTATCGGTAATATCAGAAAAAAGCGCAACACGACGATAAGGCAAACCCTCGGCATTATTAATCGTATTAATGGTTAGCCAAATGACATACTCTTCATTATTTTTACGCCGTTGGCGCATTTCACCCTGCCACTCGCCTTTTTCGCGAATGTCATTATTCATGCGCTGATAAAAATCGTGACCATTAAGGTCGCAATACATCATACGAATATGCTGTCCACGAATTTCAGACTCGCTATAGCCAGTGATATCGGTAAATGCGGCGTTTACGGTAATAATCACTCCGTTTTCATCGAGTACACTCATGGCTTCGGAGCTATTGTTATAGACTAACGCAGAGAGTTTTAAAGACTCTTCAATCAACTTAGCATCGGTGATATCGGTATAAGTACCGCACATTCTGAGCGCATTGTTATTGGCATCACGGCTCACCACTTTACCGGTATCTAAAATCCAGCGGATGTCGCGGTTAAGGGTTTTTAAGCGATATTCCATCTTATGTTGCGGCGTTTCGCCACGAATATGGGCCTCGATAGAATGCAATACTTTGGGCCTATCCTCAGCCACTATCGAGTCCATCCATTGGCGACTATTGGCATTGAGCATATCGATATCGCAGCCTAAAATATCGGCGCTTCGGGCATTTCGCTCGATATGGTCATTACGAATATCCCAGTCCCATACCCCAAGATCGCTACTGCTCAATACCAACTCAAGTTGCTCACGATTGGCGAGCACCTCCATGTCAGCTAATGTTTGCGCCGTGACATCCAAAAAGCCTGCAATCACTAATAATACCTGATGATTTGCGCGCTTACAGGCCACTGTCATATGGGTGTAAACAATCGAGTTATCCTTGGCAATAAAGCGTTTATCTAATTCGTAGTTATCAATTTTTCCTTCAAGCATTAGCTCAAACTTTAATAGATCAGCTTCAACATCATCGGGGTGAGTGAGCTGCTTCCAAGTCATATGCAGCAACTCATCCTCTGAGTATTTAAGCATCTGGCATAACCTTGGATTCACCTTGATCCACTTTTGATCGACGCCAGTAATGGCAATCCCAATATTGCCGACGTTAAATTGGCTGCGGAATAAAAAATCATCTTGCAGGCGAATTTGCTCGTCCCGCTCTAGCTCAAAACGGCGAGATAGCAAAAGACTTAGCAGCCAGGTAGCAAGGGGATAAATCAATAATATTGGTAAGGCGATTTTCGACAATACGGGCAATGCAAGCTGGTTAGGCAGCAGAAAAAACCATGACAACATCACTAAATGCACTAAAAAAGCAAAACCAAAGACTTCTTTACCCGAAATATTGGCAAGATAGGACTTACGATAATGCCGCCATATCACACCGATAAGACCGGAACTGATAATTACGCCAACGCCAACCCACATGGCGACACCGCCAATACTGAGTCGGTACAGCGAAGTGATAACAACGGCAATCGCCGTCGGCAAACCACCAAAAAACAGGCCCGAAACACACAAGAGTACAGAGCGGGTATCGAAGATAATACCGGGTTCGTACATCCATGGGGTGCTCATAATCGCGACACCAATGCCACCGATAAATAAGCCAATCCCCAGCCGCCATAGTAAAAAATACTGCCGCTGATGCTTTTTAGGAATCGCATCGTACAAAAACACTAAGGCGAGCAGTAACGCTGCATTTTGTACTAAGGGTAAGAAAATGCTTTTATCCATGGATGTGGAAGCAACTCCAAAAATGAGGAAATGGTCTATCTTACGAAAACTCTCCCCCAAAAGTGTAGCAGAATTGCTTACAAATCATGATCTAATTACATGGGGTAATTCACAAAATGTTGTAAAGTTGTTTCTTGTAATCAAGGGCGATGCTATGCCAATCAAAGCGCCGCGCTTTCGCCTTGCGTTTTAATTGCGTCCAATCACGCGTATTAAATTTATCGAGTGCTTCAGCCAGCTTTGCCAGCATAGCCTCGCCCTGGCTTTTGATATCTTCGCCATAAAACACAAAACCATCGACATTGTCCTCGACCGTATCCCTTAATCCGCCCACGCCATGCACTAAACAAGGCTGACCGCTACGCATGGCGAGCATTTGGCTAATACCACAGGGCTCAAAAGAACTCGGCATGAGGAACAAATCACCCACTTGATAAAGACACTGGGAGAGCTCCTCATGGTATCCCTGCAGAAATACAAAATGGGCATACTTAGCCGCAAGGGTTTGAAAAAACAGCCCTATCTCTGGGTCGCCGCTGCCAAGCAGCACAAATAGCGCCTTGGGCTGCGTCAGCTGCAACTGTTGCAGTAATGTCTCTAATACCGATAAGCCAGATGGTAAAATATGGCGCAGGATCAATACTTTTTGATCGGTAAGCCGACCAACAGACGTCAACAGAAAGTTCGGGAACTCCCCCACAGAGGCTTGGCGCCACAGGGCTTGCAGCCGCGTAAAGGCAATCATATCGACGCCACTCACCTGACTGCGCCCGCCCTGCCACTGCACTAAAGCCGACTCAATGCAATTCAGTAGCGCCCTAAACTCAGTTAATCCCATACGTTCTAGGGAGGTTTGCGCTAAAGCCTCTGGGTATTCGCAACCGTTTAAAATGCCTAGCACTCGCCCCTGATCGGATTTGTGTTGTAAATCGGCCTCAAGCCCTTCTCCACCAAAAAAGCCCAACTCTGGACGAGAGGGAAGCAACACTTCCTTGGCGTAGGTGGGTGAGACTAAATGCACCTTGTCCGCCAGCCTAATCCCCATCCGCATCGGATTAATGCAATGGGGATATCGGGGGTCGATAATCTGGGCGCGTTGGCCCTCATCCAAATGGGCAAATAAGTGAGGAAACCAAGCCGCAAAGCTTGACGAATCATGGCTCAGCGGCCTAATGCCCTGCAGCGCAAGGTTATGAATCGAAAACACACATGCTATGCTTTTTAACGCTTGATACTCAGGCGCCAGCGCTCGCAGCATGGCTAAACATCCAGTGTGCCAGTCATGCAGATGTAAAAGCTCAGGCATAGGCACAAGCCCTGCCACTAAGGCCTTGGCTACGCTTGCACACAACAGCGCAAACTTAGTCGCATCATCGGCAAAGGGGCGATCACTTGTGCCTTGGCTATAAATCTGCCCGGGGCTCGATTGCCACAGCCCATGCTCGAGCAAGTAAATATTGGCGCCCTGCACCTTGGGGTGCGCCAGCCAATACAACTTAATCGGCTCCTGTCGCCCGGCAAAACTCACCTCAAACTCATGGATAAGTTTGGCGTCAAAGCCTGTTAAAAATCCGTAGCTGGGCATAATGACATCAGCTTGGATCTCAACCCCCGCCAGCGCTTGGGGCAAGTCACGGATCACATCCGCCATGCCGCCCACTTTCGCCCCTTTCAGCGCCCCATTTTCCGCCGCGACCATTAATATGCGTTTCACCTAACTTCATACTCCAACAGGGTTAATATTCAAGCTAATTAATGGGTTAGCCTTACTCGTAGCCCACCGGCAGCCCTAACATATCGCGGGTGACTAAGGTAATGCCTTTCTCGGACACCCTAAAGCCTTTTGCCCTGTCATGGTCGTGGTTATAGCCGATCACAGTGCCTTCGGGAATGATGCAGCCCCTGTCGATGATGGCGTTTTTAATCTTGCAGTGGCGCAGCACCACCACATCGGGCAGCACGACTGAATCCTCAACCACTGAGTAAGAACAAACCCGCACCTCGTTAAACAATACGCTGCGACGCACGGTCGCGCCCGAGATAATACAGCCGCCGGAAATAATCGAATCCACCGCCATGCCGCGTCTATCGTCATCGTCGAACACAAACTTGGCGGGAGGTAATTGCTCCTGATAGGTCCAAATCGGCCATTTGGCATCGTAGAGGTTTAAGGCGGGCGTGGGCGATAACAATTCCATATTGGCCTGCCAGAAGGAATCCAAGGTGCCCACATCGCGCCAATAGGCTTGCTCATTTGGGAAGGCGCTCTTAAAGGGATAGGCAAACACTTTATGTTTTTCGATGATCGAGGGAATAATGTCTTTGCCAAAATCCCGATCGGAATTGGCGTTTTGCGCGTCTTTCTTCAACTGTTCGAACAAAAACTCAGTGTTAAACACATAGTTGCCCATCGAGGCGAGGCACTTCTCTGGATTGCCTGGGGAATGTTTAGGGTATTTAGGTTTTTCTTCAAATCCTAGGATGCGCATCTCGTCATCGACTTCCATCACCCCAAATGCGCCCGCCGCTTCGGCCACGGGCACCTCAAGGCAGGAGACTGTCATATCGGCGCCAGATTCGGCATGGGCGGCCAGTAAGCCAGCATAATCCATGCGATACACATGGTCACCCGAGAGCACCATCACGTACTTGGGCAGCTCATGGCGGATGATGTCGATATTTTGGAATACCGCATCAGCCGTGCCTTGATACCAATTCTCAGAGTAACGTTGTGAGGCGGGCAGAATTTCTACCGACTCACCTAATTCCTTTTTAAAGTGGCCCCAACCACGCATCACGTGGCGAATTAACGAGTGCGACTTATATTGGGTCACCACCCCAACGCGGCGGATCCCCGAGTTAATGCAATTCGACAGCGGAAAATCGATGATCCTAAACTTACCACCGAAATACAGCGCGGGTTTAGCACGCCAGTCGGTGAGTTCATGTAAACGCGAGCCTCGGCCACCAGCCAGAATCAATGCATAGGTTTCACGAGTTAAATTACTGATATAACGTACATTAGACATAGGCTCTACTCCCCAAATAGCACATCAGTGCCGATTGCTTCACAACCACTCTTCCCTGCCGCCCTAAGGCCGCAGGATTGCATACAACTGCGTATTCCTGCGCTCATTAACGACTCCCTTACAGTTTCCAAATTTCATCCCGATAGCCTGCAATCGTCACATCACTGGAGAAGCGACCACTGGCCGCCGTGTTGCGAATGCTCATTTGCGTCCACTTTTTCGGATCTTTATAAGCCTTAGCCACAGCCTCTTGGGCGAGGCGATAACTATCGAAATCCGCCGCAGTCATCCACTGGTCGTCCGCGCTTTCAATCGAGGCGATAATCGGGTCGAAAATTCCCGGTTCCAGTAGGTTAAAATGGCCGCTCTTGAGTAAAGCCATGACTTCGGATAGAGCCTGGGACTCGGCAATAATCCGCTGAGGTTGGTAATCACAGCGCATTTGGGCCACTTGATCGGCGTTGAGGCCAAAGAGGAAGAAGTTATCCTCGCCTACCTCTTCGAGCATCTCGATATTGGCGCCATCTAAGGTGCCTATGGTGAGTGCGCCGTTCATCATAAACTTCATATTGCCCGTGCCAGAGGCCTCCTTACCCGCGGTGGAGATTTGTTCGGAGACATCGGTGCCGGGGCAGATTTTTTCCATCGCACTGACGTTGTAATTGGGCAGAAACGCAAAGCGCAGATAAGGCGCCACCACAGGATCGCAATTGACCATATGGGCAACATTACTGGCGAGTTTGATGATGAGCTTCGCCATAAAGTAACCGGGCGCAGCCTTACCACCGATCAGCACACAGCGTGGTACCAGATGCTCTGTATGCCCCTGCTGGATTTGATGGTAGAGATGGATCACATGCAGAATATTGAGTAGCTGACGCTTGTACTCGTGGATCCGCTTGACCTGCACATCAAACAGCATTGAAGGGTCAAACTCGACGCCACATTCCTTAGCAATCATCTTGGCCAGCACCGCCTTGTTGGCTTGCTTCACCTCCCGCCACTTTTGGATAAAGCTAGGATCTTGGGTTAAGGCATTGAGCGCCGTCAGTTGGCTTAAGTCCGTCACCCAACCTTTGCCTAAATGGTTGGTTAACAGTTTGGCGAGCGCGGGATTGCAGTGGGCTAACCAACGTCTTGGTGTCACCCCGTTAGTACGATTGTTAAACTTCTCCGGCCACAGGCTATAAAAATCCTTAAACAGACCCGACTTTAACAATTGGGTATGTAATCCAGCGACACCGTTCACCGAAAAGCTGGCCACTATGGCTAAATAGGCCATGCGCACATGGGGATCGGGGCCATCTTGAATAATCGACATGCTGGCCAGTTTGGCACCATCCCCCGGCCAGTGGTGGGCAACTAAATCGAGGTATCTGGCGTTGATTTCATAGATGATTTCTAAAATACGCGGCAGCATCAATGCCATCATACGCACAGGCCAGCGCTCTAATGCCTCGGGTAGCAGCGTATGATTGGTATAAGCAATGGTTTGACTGGTGATCGACCAAGCGGCATCCCATTCGAGACCATATTCATCCACCAGCAGCCGCATTAACTCGGGAACCGCAATACTTGGGTGGGTGTCATTCAATTGCATCACATTTTTTTCAGCAAAATGAGTGAAATCATTGCCATGGTGATGTACCCAACGTTTTAAAATTGCCTGTAAGCTAGCGGAAGACAAAAAATATTGCTGACGCAGCCGCAGCTCCTTACCGTTCTCGCTGGCATCGTTGGGGTAAAGCACCATAGTGATCTGCTCGGCGAGGTTTTTACGCGCCACGGCCTCTGTGTAATCGCCTTGGTTAAATTCTGCTAAGTCAAAATCATCGGTGGCTTCAGCCTTCCAAAGTCTTAAGCTATTCACGCGGCCATTACGATAACCGGGGACAGGCATATCGTAGGCCACGGCGAGCACATCTTGGGTATCAACCCAAATCATGTGCCTGCGCCCTTGTTTATCGACATAGGATTCGGTGTGACCAAAAAACTTTACCGTCACATTATGGTGCGGTACACGTACCTCCCATGGATTTCCCTCACGTAACCAGCGATCAGGGCGCTCAACCTGATATCCATCAACTATCTTTTGGGCGAACATGCCGTATTCATAACGAATGCCATACCCAGTAACGGATAAGTCCATGCTGGCGCAACTATCGAGAAAACAAGCTGCAAGCCGACCAAGGCCACCATTGCCTAAGCCAGCGTCATGTTCGGCCTCTTCTATCTCCTCGAGGGAAACAGAATAATGGCTTAATGCCTCGCGGCTATCTTGCTCTAACTCTAAGTTTAACAAGGCATTGCCTAGTGTTCTGCCCATTAAAAATTCGAGTGACAAATAGGCCACTTGTTTGTTGTCGTAACAGCTATCTTTGATGCGCGTCTCACGCCAATCATCCAGCATTTGCTCTTTTACGCTGAGAGCCAGCGCTTGAAATAATTCACCACGCGCCCCTTCGCCGCGGCTTAATCCATAGCGAACATGGCGAGTAAAAGAAGCGGGTAAGGCATCACAGGGCTCGCAGGGTTCGTGTGCTGGTTTTTTTTTAGTTTCAACGGTTTTTGTTGAACGTTTTTTGGGAGTAACGCCGCTGGTATTTGGGCTCAGCTCACTGTTATGACTCATAGTTAATTCCTTATAAAATCAGCATGAAACAGCATAAGACTGCGATCCTGTAGCAAGTACCGCGTCGGTGAGGACTGAGCATCCAGCGGCTCAGTGGGAGTTAAAAATTGTGGGTCCGTTTGGGTATGCAGCAGGCATTGCCACGGTCCTAAACCGTCAAAAACCGGCAGGGTAAAGGCCAAAGGGTGCTCATCAGCATTAACCATCAACAGCAGTGCTTGAAGGTTGTCACCCTGAGTCTGCGGCTGAGTGGCAGTTAAATTGCCTGATAACACCACACTAAGACTGCGGCCCATAGACTCGCTCCACAGGCTTTTGCTCATAGGTTCACCTTGACGGCTAAACCAATCCAGCCTCACCCCCGCTGGGGTTGAGACAGGGCTTGCAGCTTGGGTTGCAGATGCCTCAGGCGACCAATTGAAGGCATTGGCCACTAGCTGCTCATGGATAAAACGTTTGGCGCACAGCAGCGGGAAGCGTTTACGCAAGGCAATCAGCTGTGAGGTGAAATTCAGCAATGAGCTATCCATGCCATCCGATGACCAATCGAACCAATTCAAGGGGTTATCTTGGCAATAGGCGTTATTATTCCCGCCTTGGGTGCGGCCCGCCTCATCACCACTGAGCAACATAGGCACTCCTTGGGATAAGAATAATGTGGTCAATAGATTGCGTTGCTGGCGGGCGCGCAGCGCAAGAATGGTGGCGTCGTCAGTTTCGCCTTCTCCCCCATAGTGATAGCTGAAGTTCTCATGGTGGCCGTCGCGGTTTTCTTCACCGTTGGCCCAATTGTGCCGCTCGCAATAACTCACTAAATCTTTGAGGGTAAAACCATCGTGACTGGTTAAAAAGTTGATACTGGCGGCAGGAGGCCGGCCGCTATGCTCAAAGAAATCCCCCGAGCCATGAAACCGCCGCGCAAACTCGGGCAACATGCCGTGATCGCCGCGCCAAAAACGCCGCATGGTGTCGCGGTATCTGTCATTCCACTCGCTAAAAGCCACAGGGAAATTACCCAGCTGATACCCACCAGGGCCAATATCCCAAGGCTCGGCAATCAGTTTCACCCGGCAAAGTACTGGGTCTTGCAGCAGCGCATCAAAAAAACCGCTACCTGGGTCAAATCCATAGGCTTCGCGGCCAAGGCAGGCGGCTAAATCGAAACGAAAACCATCGACGCCCATCACTTCGACCCAGTAACGCAGCGAATCTAACACCAACTGCAGCATGCGCGGATGGTTGAGGTTTAAGGTATTACCGCAGCCGGTATCGTTGATATAAAAGCGTTTATCATTTGGATGCAGGCGGTAATAACTCAGATTGTCGATACCGCGAAAGCTAAAGGTCGGCCCGAGGCGACTGCCCTCGGCGCTATGGTTATAGACCACATCGAGAATGACTTCGATACCCGCGCCATGCAGTGCATCCACCATGTTGCGAAACTCAGCGATATCCTCACTCGAGAGATAACTAGGCTCAGGCGCAAAAAAGCCAATGCTGTTATACCCCCAATAGTTAGATAGCTGTTTTTCAAGCAGAAATGGCTCGGAGAAGAATGCCTGAACTGGCAGTAACTCGACGCAATTTACGCCGAGATTAACTAAGTAATCTATCGCCGCCTTCGATGCTAGCCCAGCAAAGGTGCCACGCAGCGGCGCATCTATCTCAGGGTGCAGTGCGGTAAAACCCTTTATGTGCATCTCATAGATAATGCACTGCTCAAGCGGTAGTGGCTCACGCTTAATTGTAAGAGGCCGAATAGTATGCGCCTTAGCGACATTAAAAAGAGGGCGAGTATCGACCACTTTGCATTTTGGGACAAAGTCCGCGTTATCTAAGGTACTGAAAGATAAGTCTTCATTAGGACTATCTATCTCATAGCCAAAGTTGGCGATATGGTGGTGATAACGCCCCACGAGCTGGCGCGCGTAAGGGTCTAACAATAATTTGTGTGGATTAAATCTATGGCCTAATTGCGGCTCGTAGGGACCATAAACACGGTAGCCATAAAGCTGGCCGGCACTCAGCCCATGCACATACAAATGCCAGATTTGCTGGGTCTGCTCCGTCAAGGTGATACGCTGAATTTCCACCTCGCCTTGAGCATCAAACAGACATAACTCCACCCCAGTGGCATGGGCCGAAAACAGGGCGAAATTCACCCCGCCATCATCGACCGTCGCCCCTAAGGGAAAAGGCTGCCCCGCGCTTAGGTTATAGGCGGTTGAGCCATCAGCATTTACAGGCACAGGATTCGTCATAGGCTGGTATCTCTTGGTGCATCCGTCGCAGGCCCGAGGATTAAGCAACCTAGGGGCGGCACAGTGATCAACGCGCTCGATGCCATGCCCTGCCAAGGTAAATCTTCGGCAATTACCTTGCCCGCATTCCCCTGATTGCTGCCACCATAGAGATGGCTGTCGCTATTGAGGTACTCACAGAAATCCCCGCCTTGGGGCAAGCCGATACGAAATCCTTGGTGCAGAGTGGGCGTCATATTCACCACAAACACTATGGGCACATCACTACCCTCGCCATAGCGAACAAAGCTAAAAATACTGTCGCGACCATTGTCACAATCGAGCCAGCGAAAACCCTGAGACTCATAGTCGAGCACGGATAAGGCGGGGAATTGGCGATAAAGCTGATTCAGATCGCGAAGCCAGCGCTGCACGCCTTGGTGAGGCTCGAAGGCGAGCAAATGCCAATCGAGGCTATGGTTATGGTTCCATTCGTCACGCTGGGCGAACTCGCTGCCCATAAACAGTAGTTTTTTGCCCGGATGCCCCCACATAAAGCCGTAATAGGCCCTGAGGGTAGCGAATTTTTGCCAATCATCGCCGGGGATTTTATGCAGTAAAGAGCCCTTGCCGTGCACTACTTCATCGTGGCTTATCGACAGCATAAATTGCTCCGAATAGGCATACATCAAACTAAAGGTCAGCTGGTTATGGTGATACTGGCGATAGATGGGATCGCGGCCCAAGTAACTTAGGCTGTCGTTCATCCAGCCCATATTCCACTTAAAACCAAACCCCAGCCCGCCGCAATCCGTCGGCTTAGTCACACCTGCAAAGGCGGTTGACTCTTCAGCTATCATGCAAATGCCGGGGAAGGCTTGATACAAGCGTTGATTCAACATTTGCAGAAAATGAATCGCCTCTAAATTCTCCCGTCCGCCATAGGCATTGGGCAGCCATTGCCCAGGTTCGCGGCTGTAGTCGAGGTACAACATGGATGACACCGCATCGAGCCTTAGGCCATCGAGGTGAAATTCCCGCAGCCAATAACAGGCATTGCTGAGCAGAAAACTGCGCAGCTCACCGCGGTCGTAGTTATAGATCAGCGTATCCCAATCGGGGTGTGTGCCTTTGCGCGGATCCTCATGTTCATAGAGGCAAGTGCCATCAAAACGCACTAACCCATGGGGATCCTTAGGGAAATGCGCCGCGACCCAATCGAGTAACACGCCAATCTCGGCCTGATGGCAGGCATCGATAAAGGCCTTTAAGCCATTGGCATCACCAAAACGATGGGTCGGCGCATACAGGCCAACGGGTTGATACCCCCAAGAGCCGTCGAAGGGATACTCGCTGACTGGCATCAACTCGATATGGGTAAAGCCTTGCTCCTTAACATAGGGGATCAACTGCTCGATTAAGTCTTGATAATCCAAATATTGCTCACCAAACTCACCTTTTCGGCGCCAAGAGCCTAGCTGCACTTCGTAGATAGACATCGCGGCGCGATGCCAAGCCGTGGTCGCACGTTTGTGCATCCATTGTGAATCTGCCCACGGATATTGGTGTTTTTTCGGCACTATGGAGGCATTGTGCGGTGCACATTCCATTTGGGTCGCCATCGGGTCGGATTTCGCGTGGCGCTCGCCATTTTGATAAACCAAATCAAACTTATAGTGCGCGCCTTCGGCAACATCAGGCAGAAAAATCTCCCATAAGCCGTTGGCCAAATGTTGGCGCATCACATGGCGAGTCTCGTCCCAGTGGTTAAAATCCCCCACCACAGAAACCCGCTTAGCATTGGGCGCCCATACGCAAAAATGCACGCCTTCGACGCTATCGACTTGGCGCCAGTTCGCACCTAAAAAGCGATAGGCCTGCTCAGAACTTCCCTCGCCGAAGAGGTATAAGTCCTGACTATCGAGGAGTGAACCAAACTGATAAGGATCGATAATATTCAGCTCGCAAAGGGGATAAGTCACCCGTAGCGCATACAAAAAGGGCTTAACCCGTCTGCCAAGCGTGCCCGCAAATAGTCCCGCCTCATTGACGCGCTCAAGGCTCGCCACCTTACGGCCATCCTTAAGACTTATCACATCAACCTTTTGGGCGTTGCGTAAAAAACAGCGCACCACCAAGGCCTTGCCCTCGTTGATGCTGTGCATACCGAGCAGGGAAAACACATCCGTATATTGACCGTTTAACAGCGCGACATCGCTACCGTCATAGAAGTAAGTCTGGGCTTGAGTCATCATTTGGCTTCCATTTTTAGTCAAAGGGTATCTGTATGCGCAGCCGTTTCTGGCAAATGTCTTGCCGCAGCAATGCGTTGCAAACGCTTAGCCAGCATAGGCCTACCTGCAGCTTCGCTTAGGCTGATGGGCAATCGCCGCTGCCAATTGGGGTACTCGAGCCAAGTGCCGGGGATATTCACCGCATGGCGGTCCCCCAGCAAATCGCACCATTGCACGCTGTAAAGTGCGCTGTTGCCCGAGGCGCCAAATGGCATCCACGCCGTTAATAAATCTTCAATATCAATCTGTTGAATATCTGTCTCAGCTAATAAGCCCAGGGAGATTAAGCACTGCGCCAGCTGGTGTTTTTCCTGCTCACGTCCGGCTAATGCCTCACCTAATTGCTCGTCGGAATTGAACAGTTCGAGTTGTCGCCTCAGGTGCAAATCGCTGCCCGTCCACCAAGCGACTAAGGTCGGCACATCGTGGTTTGCCAGCATCATCAAACTCTGAAACTTATACTGGCTCGGCGGCTTAAAGCCTTGATGGTCTTTGCAGAAGTAGAACAACTCGTTGGAATAGACCCCCGCCTGATACAGGCGATGAATAATATCGGGCGGCACTAGGCCCAAATCCTCACCAATCACCACACAGCGGGCACGTTGACTCTCAAGGCAGAGAATCGCCAACAGGGTTTCGACCGGGTAATACACATAGGCGCCATGGCCGAGGCGCTTATCTAGTGGCCACCACCAGAGCCGCAGCAGCCCCATCACATGGTCGATTCGCAGCGCACCACAGTGGGTCATATTGGCGCGAGTCAGCTCAATAAAATGGCGATATTGGTGTTGCTTTAGCTTGACGGGGTCGAGGGGGGTTAAGCCCCAATTTTGACCTTGGGGCGCAAAAGGATCCGGTGGTGCACCTATACTGGCGTTTAAGCAAAACTGCTGCGAATTGGCTTGAACCTCAACGCCTTGCAACGCGGCGCCCACGGCCAAATCGCGGATAAGCCCTATGCCCATTCCCGCTTCTTTAGCTTTGAGTTGGCACAGTTGCAGTTGATCTTCGGCCACAAACTGCAGGTACAAATAAAAGCCTTCATCCTGCGCTATGGCCCTTGGGCTGCGTAGCGATTCGGCTTGGGCAAATTCCCTGAGCGGCGCGCCCTGCTGTGCTACAAAATCCTCAAATCGCTGCGCCCTTGGTGTGTGCTGCTGTAAATGGTGTTCGCAAAAGACTGTGTATAAACGTGCAAAGGCGCGGTACTTAAGCTCACTCACCTTGGGATAATCGAGCCAGTTCTCCGCATTGAGTAGGGCAATGGCTTCTTGCCATTCCTTCGCCGCAAACTCCGTCTTTAATGGCTCAAATTCAGGCACACTAGGTAAATGAATATACAGCGGATTCAGCCTTCGACGATCGCAGGGACTATAGGGACTCGGATGTTCCGGCGCGGCAATATCTAAAGCATGCAATGGATTAAGTTGAATAAAATCGGCGCTATATTCGGCCACTAAACCGATAAGTTGCTCTAAATCGCCAAAGTCGCCCATGCCCCATTGGCTTTCGCTGCGCAGACTATAAAGCTGAATACTCACGCCCCAGGGTTTATGGCGCTTTCCTTGCGCCACAGCGCTCATCACCCCTTGATAGGCGGTTCTCGGTGCCACCATAAAAGTGCCATGGAACTCAGTCGCCTTACTTGCTGCAGAAATGCTTGCTGATGAGTTGCTTGCTGCTGATGTGCTTGCCGATGCTAGGCCGTGCTGAACATCCGCCAGCCCAAGCAAACTGACGCTCAGAGTGTGGTAGCCCAGCCCGAGGCAAGATAAATCACTTAAGTTGTCTTTATTGCTAGATGCGTTTGGCGCGGCGCTGACATTTTCCCATGAACGGCGCGGCTCAGCGCTGCTATCTTGCTCAGCGGCATCGCCCGCATCACGGCAATGAAACTCATGACCTAAGAGGTCGAGGCGGTATTGCAGGAACTGACACTCATTGGCAAAGGAGCTGGTGCCAAACTGCGCCAACTCCTGCGCCTGAATCCGATAATCCCCAATCGGTTTTAGCGCCAAAAATGGCACCTCAAGAATAACCCTCTCCCCTTGCTCACAGGTAAAGGTGAGCAGCAGATCGCCACGGTAAGATTGAGGTAAATACAGGCAGACCCAAGGTTCATCGACATAACACCAATGAAACGCCGGCAACACTTGTGTCCAATGGTGTGCATCGAGTTGATACACCTGAGCGTCAAGCTCGTCGCCACTGGGTAAACTCGTTAACGGTTCATCCTTTGCCTCGCAGGACTGAGTATTTTTTTCCTGCAACATACAGGTCAAAATCCCTTGCCTGTCAGCCTCGGGAATGCGGATGTACTGGCCAAAGCAGTCGGTAAAGTCTGCTCCCACGCCCCGCAAATACAGCAACTTCTCCAGCCCCATATTTGTCGCCCCCGCGACTGCTCATCCATAGCCTTAGATAGGCAGTAACCATGCCAGCGCAAAATAACAGCATGAAGACAGATTTGTGTCAGCCAAGTGACAACAAAGAAAACTTATAAATCAGCATCTTGAATAAAATACGTGCCTTTATCGCCCAAACCTTTGCCCACCGTGCTATCTAGCAAACGCACTAGTTTGAAGCAGGGAGTGATTAAAAAAGGTGCAACGCGCTTAAATGGCGCAAGCAAAACAACATCTTATCTTTGAGTACATTAGTGAGCTTTATCCCTTAGGTTGAATGCCTCTCTGGCACGGGGGTGATTAGATTGGCAACTAGCTGCAACACTTTGTATCAATTACATTTTTCATCTTGAAATCCCCTTCATCGCTCTGTCACTATGCGCGCACAAAACAAAAACAACACTTAATCGCAACATTTACCCATGCCCGCTTACATTATCCAAGCAGGCAAAGGCGTGGCGAACAACGCAAAAATAAGGAAATTGATATGAAAAGAATCACGGGACTTTTACTCGCCAGCAGTTTGAGCATGGTCCTCAGTGCCTGCGGCGGTGGCGAAGATGATCTCACTCCCAATATCCCCAAACCCGACCCAACTCCACCGAGCTTAAGCGCCGATGTCTGTTATTTAATGAGCACCACAAAGGGGGATGTAACCTTAGCCATCGACCTCACCCATATGCCCATCACGGGCAAGAACTTTAAACAGTATGTCGATAAGTCCTTCTATAACGGCACCTTATTCCACAGAACCATTAATAACTTTATGATCCAAGGCGGCGGTTTCACCACGGGATTACAGAGCAAGCCAACGAGCTCGCCGATTAAAAACGAGGCCGCGGTCGGTATCAGTAACAAACGGGGCACTATCGCGATGGCGCGTACTACAGTGCCAGACTCAGCGACATCACAGTTCTTTATCAATGTGTTAGATAATCCGCAGCTCGATGCTTCGGCGAGCAACTATGGTTATGCCGTGTTTGGTAAAGTTGTCGAAGGGATGGATGTGGTGGATCAAATAAGCATTGTGCCGACCAAAACCAGTAACGGTTTTAACGACACACCAGTGACTGAGATTTTGATTAATAGTGTGACAGAAACCAACTGCCCCAAAGCTTGATAAATACTCGGGGTTAAATAAAAAGCACTTATTTATCAGTGCTTTTTATTATTCTCGGCCCAAGGAGATTATTCATCCCCTTGAATTTTACCCACTAACAACATAGGTGCTGCGTCGATTTTATCGGCGTCCATCATGGCCGCAATTCGCTCCACCGATGAGAGTAGCTGACTCTGCTCCCACTCTTCAAGATTTTGATATTGCTTAATAAAGTGTTCCTGAAGTGGTTTAGGAGACGCCTCTAAAAGTGCGCGCCCCGCATCACTTAAATACAAATGGACTTTACGCTTATCGGACTCGCTGCGTTTACGGATCACTAATCCCCGCCCTTCGAGCCTATCAATAATCGTCGTCACTGTGGCTGGGCTGAGGGTGATTTCTTCGGCCACCTGCTTGGCTAAGGGAGCGCCGAGTTGGGCAATTTTCTGCATCACCATCAACTGTGGTCCCGTCAAGCCGGAATGCTTATTGAGTTGCCGCGAATGAATGTCGATAGCGCGGATCACGCGGCGCAGTGAAATCAACAGTTGTTCATATTTTTCCATCGTACTTCACATACTCCTCATCAACTCAACGGCCGCACCTTACCAGAAACTCAACCACAACTCACCTTGGCGGGCAATTTTATCGCGTAATAATCTGAGTTTAACTAAACAAGTAAAAGCTGAAAAAACTCTTAAAAAACATAGCGTATGCAGCCCTTAATCTCTGTCATAAAAATTCATTATTTAGTTATCTAGTTCCAACTTTAGTGCGAATTTCACCTCAGGAATCTATCTAAACCGATCTAGATCACAACTTGGCTACCCCTTAATTGGTAGTTTGGTCACCAGAAAGAAACAAATTTAATATACAAGCAAATAGGTGGATATATGGCTGCTAAATTTTTTATTCCTTCCGTCAACGTATTAGGCAAAGGCGCAGTAGATGATGCTATTGGTGATATCAAAACCTTAGGCTTTAAACACGCGCTAATTGTGACGGATAAACCTTTAGTCAATATTGGTCTAGTCGGTGAAGTGGTCGAAAAACTCGGCCAAAATGGTATTACCTCAACCGTGTTTGATGGCGTACAACCTAACCCAACCGTCGGGAACGTTGAAGCCGGTCTGGCACTGTTAAAAGCCAATCAATGCGATTTTGTGATTTCACTCGGTGGCGGCTCACCACACGATTGCGCTAAAGGTATCGCTCTTGTGGCAACCAACGGTGGCAGCATCAAAGACTACGAAGGCTTAGACCAATCCGCTAAGCCACAACTGCCATTAGTAGCCATTAACACCACCGCCGGCACCGCCAGTGAAATGACCCGTTTTTGTATCATCACTGACGAAGCTCGCCATATCAAAATGGCAATTGTCGATAAACACACCACCCCATTACTGTCTGTGAATGACCCAGAGCTGATGCTGAAAAAACCAGCAAGCCTCACTGCTGCAACGGGCATGGACGCGCTGACCCACGCGGTTGAAGCCTATGTGTCTATCGCTGCGAACCCAATTACCGATGCCTGCGCCATTAAAGCCATTGAACTTATCCAAGGCAACTTAGTGAATGCGGTAAAACAAGGCCAAGATATTGAAGCCCGTGAGCAGATGGCCTATGCGCAATTCTTAGCGGGTATGGCCTTTAACAACGCCAGCTTAGGTTATGTGCATGCCATGGCGCACCAATTAGGCGGTTTCTATGATCTGCCCCACGGTGTGTGTAACGCCCTCTTATTACCCCATGTGCAAGAATACAACGCTAAAGTGGTACCGCATCGCTTAAAAGATATCGCCAAAGCGATGGGTGTCGATGTTGCCAATATGACGGATGAGCAAGGTGCTGCGGCTGCAATCACCGCGATTAAAGCCCTATCCGTTGCGGTAAATATTCCAGAAAACCTGACGTTACTCGGGGTTAAAGCGGAAGATATTCCAACGCTGGCTGAAAACGCCTTGAAGGATGCCTGTGGTTTCACTAACCCTAAACAGGCAACCCATGAAGAGATCTGCCAGATCTTCACGAATGCGTTATAAGTCATACAAGCTCTAACGCCTATCAGCGCGCCAATTGACAGGATGTTGTTCGGCTAGCGCAAGCTAACGACATAGAATCGGCCCAAACAAGTTCCCTTGTTTGGGCCTTTCTTTTTATGCATCAAAGACACCTTTAACATCACATCATCACAGCAAAAACCGCCGTAACGCCTTAATCTTCGGCAATTGAGATCGCGCAGATCGAAAATTCCATCAAATAGCGCAAAACGTGATCTTGGTGGGTTACATGCTGTTACAAATCCGCTAGACTGGTTCCAGTTCGCTTTTTCCCTGCAAAAGATGAAGCCAGCTGAGAGGCCCGTTTTAAGGAACGGGCCTCTGTCCATTCAAGCCCTCATCAACCATGCACTTCCCTCATATTTTGCTAATGTTAAATAGCATACTCATCAAAACATTTTTATACCTATCATTAATTGGTGTTTTATTGCGCAGTAGTTAAGCAAAAACGAATTTGAGTGCAAAACTGAGAGATAGCCCAAAGTTATTCGTTAAAAACTCATGCTAAATAACAGCTATGGCAAATAAATTAACTCGCTCATTTTTATATAAAAACACTTGTAAAAACGGTGATTTATCTAGGACGGTATCAGCGTAATTAATGATTGACCGAATTCAAAAACGATGCCTATGATGGCAGCAACATCCTCTACAGGTAGGTACGCTATGACAGCAATTACTCATGTATATAACTACACAGTTAGATGTCCGCATTACAAAGATCCCGAACATACCGCAAGTTGGTTAAACCACATTGAATTAAACCAATCGAGTGAAATTGCATTAAACCGTATCACCAAATGGCATGAACTCTCAGGCACTAAATCCTTTGAAACCAGTAAGTTTGTCGTCCGCAAAGCCGAAAATGAAGAAGCCTATTTTTCGATGCAAAGCGATAGACTTAAAAATGATGGTCATGCGCTCGTCACCTTTAAAATTTTCCTCGATACCTGTTGCGACAAGGCCGCACCAGAAGAAATTATGCAGCACCTAATCCAAGACTATCAGCAACGTTTAGCCAAGCTAGAACAGGCATAGAACACCATTCGCCGTGGGCATGTAGCGTCAAATGCCCAATTATCCCAAAGGCCAAACCAACGTTTGGCCTTTTTGTTAAGTACTTTAGTCAAAGCTGCAGCAAGCAATTGTGATCTCATGCCTAGGGCGTGTTGACGTTTCAGTTTTTTGGAGCAATTTGGCCAGTGTTTATACAAGGCAAAATCCGTGCTTGTAGTCATCCTACATAAACGGACAATAACGCAGCAGAAACGCTGCCCGAAGAGTTCGTCAGACAAGCACTTGCTCTTACTTTCTGTCATTAAGAGCCGCATGTCATTTGAGTAGAATAACTACGCATTATTCTTCGTTTCGCGAGCACTAGCTTGTCGGAATGAAATGTAATCTCGATACATCAATGCGCCCTAGGATTTAGTTAACTGATGACGATGGTGCTCACAAGCGGCATAAAGCGTTTCAGTTCAAAGAACTCCCCACCACAAACAGGTGAGCCAGCGCACATTTCACCAAAAAGTGACACGACACATATCACAATTTGCGATCAGCATAATCATACAGTCAACCCCCATAAAAAAATAAGACTAATAAAATCAATAAATAATCATTATTCCTGACTCACTTCCCAACATATGGCCTCATTGCTTGAGACATAAAGCTAAGGTTAATATTTTGTTTCACAACCTTACCCTCTGCACAATCTAACAACACAACGAATAGGAATAAGCGGCATGGCTATAGCAAACATTGTTATCGTGGGTGGTGGTGCTGGCGGGATGGAGATTGCGACAAAATTAGGCCACAAACTGGGGCGCAAAGGAAAAGCAAAGATAACGTTAATCGATTGTGCTGAAAGCCATATTTGGAAGCCACTACTGCATGAGGTTGCGACTGGCGCACTCGATGTTGGTATCGACGCTTTAAGCTATCGAAGCCATGCAGCCGCCCATGGCTATCACTTTCAACAGGGCGCTATGACGGATATCGATAGACAAAACAAACAAGTAGTGCTGTCTGCGATTTGTGATGATAAAGGTGATGTACTACTCCCATCTCGTCATATTGATTATGACTATTTAGTGGTCGCCATTGGCAGTATCGCTAATGACTTTAACATTCCAGGCGTACGTGAACATTGCCAATTTCTTGATAATACAGAGCAAGCAATGGCAATCCGCAAAATTTTGCTGAATAAGTTTCTCCGTTATGCCAGCCATAGCCTGCTGGCCGATAAAATTAAAATTGCTGTTGTAGGTGCAGGGGCCACTGGAGTAGAAATGTCTGCGGAAATGCACCATGCCGTGGATCAGTTGCGCGGATTTGGCTATAACATCGATTCACGTCTTTTGGAGGTCACCCTCATTGAAGCTGATAAACGGATTTTACCTAAAGTAGAAAAGCGCGAAATTTCAGACTCAGTGACCAAAGAATTAGCCGCGCTCGGCGTTAAGGTCATGACTGAAACACGAATTAATCAGGTGGATGAAACGGGGCTGACCACAACAGATGGGCAGATGATCCCCGCCGATTTAGTGATCTGGTCTACAGGGGTAAAGGCACCGGATTTTCTGAAGGAAATTGGTGGACTAGAAACCAACCATATCAACCAGTTGGTGGTAAAACAGAATATGCAAACCAGCCGCGACCCGCATATTTTTGCAATCGGTGACTGTGCTGCTTGCCCACAACCCAACGGTACTTTTGTTCCACCAAGAGGGCAATCAGCACGGCAAATGGCACTCATGACGGCCGACAATATTATGCTACTGCTTGCAGGACAAGACGCCCGTCATCTGTATGTTTATAAAGATCTGGGGTCGCTCGTTAACTTGTCGAAGTTTCATACCGTGGGCAACTTGCTGTCATTTATCGGTGGTGGAGTGATGGTCGAAGGTAAAATCGCTCGCTTTGTTTACACTTCTCTCTATCGGCGACATTTAATTGAACTGCACGGTGTGGTAAAAGGCAGCCTTTTAATGTTTGCTAAAGGTATTAGTCGCATTATTCATCCCCATCTCAAATTGCATTAGCAAGATTATTAAGGCGTTTTGCGTAACTATTTGGTATCTTGCGAGGCAACCGTTAGTTTTCAGGATGAATAACCATGAAAAAAGCTACACTCCTCATACTGCCACTGCTACTAGCCACCACAGCCTGCGCCGATTTAAAGGATGCGGGGCGCGCTATCGGCACCACCACTAAGGATGTCACTAAAGAGATTGGTCACGCCACCCGCGACACCACCAAAGCCATTGGTCATGCTTCAAGAGATGCGGTGAAATCGGTCAAAGAAGATCTTACTAAAGACTCAGAGTGACGCCCGTGCGTCACTCTGTTTTATCGGGGCTCAATCCTTAGGCCGCATTAGCACGAATACCATGGGGAACCGGTAATCCCTGCGAATTCACATTTACAAACACCATCTTATCAATACTCACCACTGGCGCCTGCGTCATCTTATTACGCACTTGGCAACTGACCGTAATGGAACTGTGCCCAAGACTGACAAGCTCCAAACCAAATTCCAACACATCCCCTTGGCGCGCCGGCGTCATAAAATTGATTTCAGAAATCAGCTTAGTCACATGGCTGGTGCTTTTCATCTGGCATGCAGCAAAGATAGCCGCCTCCTCGTCAATCCAACTCAATAACTGGCCGCCAAATAGGGTATTTGCAGGATTTAAATGTTCAGGTTTGACTAAACGACGACTGTAATATTTCATGACGGTGACCTCACTGTGAATGCTAAGTTTTACGGCCAATTCACAGCATTATTTAGGCCAAGATAAATAGCCATTGAATAACAATGAGATAGCATTAAGCCTTTGTAAAACGGTTAAAAAATTGCACCAACTCGAGTCAGAGTTGCACCAGAATAATAAGTTAGATAAAAAAATAGCGACTCAGAGAGTCGCCAAGCACAGGCAAGCAAAGTATTGACTGGGTGGGAAGTTAAGTCACAAAAGTTGACTTAAAAACCCGTGCAGCACATGTAGGCGAACTGCACGGGGGACAACAGCTGCAATGCAGCTAAACACAGGGTTTACGGGTACAACATCTTACGGGTAGAACCTATTCACGATACAACAAACTTCGCTTAAAACTGCTCTTCTTCGGTAGATCCCGTCAGCGCTGTCACTGATGAATGACCACCTTGGATAACCGTAGTCACTTGGTCGAAATAACCTGTGCCCACTTCCTGTTGATGCGCCACGAAGGTATAACCTTTCTTCGCTGCCGCAAACTCAACTTCTTGAACTTTCTCAACATAATGCTTCATACCTTCACCACGAGCGTAGTCGTAAGCTAGGTCAAACATGTTGTACCACATGTTGTGGATACCCGCTAAGGTGATGAATTGGTACTTGTAGCCCATGTCCGATAGTGCTTGTTGGAAACGGGCAATCGTTGCATCGTCCAAGTTTTTCTTCCAGTTGAACGAAGGTGAACAGTTGTAGGCCAGCAATTGATCAGGGTACTGAGCATGGATTGCCTCAGCAAAGCGGCGTGCTTCTTCTAAATCGGGCTTAGCGGTTTCACACCAGATTAAATCCGCATAAGGTGCGTAGGCGAGACCGCGAGAAATCGCTTGGTCCAGACCCGCTTTCACGCGGTAGAAACCTTCACTAGTGCGCTCGCCAGTCACAAAGTCACGATCGTATGGGTCGCAATCAGAGGTTAATAAATCCGCTGCGTTCGCATCGGTACGGGCAATAACCAGCGTTTCAACTCCGCTCACGTCAGCAGCAAGGCGCGCCGCAACTAACTTTTGTACCGCTTCTTGGGTTGGCACTAATACTTTACCGCCCATATGGCCGCATTTTTTCACTGACGCTAATTGGTCTTCAAAGTGCACACCTGCTGCGCCCGCATCGATCATCGACTTCATCAACTCGAACGCATTCAGTACACCACCAAAACCTGCTTCCGCATCGGCGATGATGGGTAGGAAGTAATCGACAAAGTTTTCATCTTCCGGATTAACCCCATTGCTCCACTGGATTTGGTCAGCACGGCGGAATGAATTGTTAATACGTGAAACGACAGCAGGTACAGAGTTTGCTGGGTATAACGATTGGTCTGGGTACATAGTGCCCGCTAAGTTAGCGTCGGCCGCCACTTGCCAACCAGACAGGTAAATCGCTTCGATACCGGCTTTAGCCTGTTGTACCGCTTGGCCGCCAGTCAGTGCACCTAACGAGTTCACATAACCTTTTTTTGCGGCACCGTTGACTAAATCCCACAGTTTAGCGGCACCGCGTTTGGCAATGGTGTTTTCGGGTACGATAGAACCACGAAGTGCCACGACTTCTTCTGCAGTGTATGGGCGACGAACATTTTTCCAACGTGGATTCTCTGCCCAATCTTTTTTGATCGCGTCAATCTGCGCCTGACGTGAAGTCTGTGTTGCCTTAGTCATAGTGTCACTCCTTTCTGTATGATGTTGTAGCAAGTGACGCTGCCCCACCGCGTCACCCTGCCCATTGATTTAATTGACGGTTTCACCGCCATAACGCATTCCATAGGACGCATTAAGTGTTAACGCATTTATAATTAAGCAGTTAGCATTTCGTAACCGGGTAAGGTTAAGAAGTCGACCAACTCATCCGAAGTGGTAATATCCTCAAGCAATACCGCCGCTTGGGTAAATTTGCCGTGGGTGAATCTGTCACTGCCCACTTCTTTTTTCACGTTTGCTAACTCTTCCACCAGCATGTCTTTAAACAATTGTTTCGTGACGGGTTTGCCGTTGGAGAGTGACTTACCATGTTGGATCCATTGCCAAATCGAGGCGCGGGAGATTTCAGCGGTTGCCGCATCTTCCATTAATCCATAAATCGGCACACAACCGTTGCCACTGATCCACGCCTCAAGGTATTGCAGAGCGATGCGAATATTCAGGCGCATCCCTTGCTCAGTGCGCTCACCATCACAGGGTTTTAATAACTCTGCGGCGAGGATCGGTGCATCCACATCACGGGTGATATGCAATTGATTTTGATGATCTTGGCCGATATATTCGTTAAAAATCCCCATCGCCGTATCCGCAAGACCAGGGTGAGCGACCCAAGTACCATCGTGTCCATTGCGAGCCTCAAGCTCTTTGTCCTTACGCACCCGTTGCAACACGGCTTCGTTCTGTACAGGATCCTTCGCCGGAATAAAGGCCGCCATACCTCCCATCGCCAGTGCGCCGCGTTTATGGCAGGTTTTGATCAGCAGTCTTGAATAGGCGCTTAAGAAAGGCGTATCCATGGTCACCGCTTGGCGATCCGGTAACACGCGGTCGCTATGGCGCTTTAATGTTTTGATATAACTAAAGATATAGTCCCAACGACCACAGTTTAGTGCGACGATGTTTGAGCGTAATTCATAGAGAATTTCGTCCATTTCAAACACCGCAGGCAGCGTCTCAATTAAACAGGTACATTTGATGGTGCCAGGCTGCAGGCAGAATCTTTCTTCAACAAAAGCAAACACTTTTGCCCACCAGCGCGCCTCGATATGACTCTCGAGTTTTGGAATATAGAAGTAAGGACCACTGCCCTTCGCCAGCAATTGACGATAGTTATGGTAAAAGTACATCGCAAAGTCGAATAACGCGCCGGGAATGGACTGCTGGTTAAATTCAACATGCTTCTCTTTTAAGTGCAGGCCACGCACGCGGCAGATCAATACCGCAGGATTTGGGCCTAACTTGTAGTGTTTACCAGTTTCAGGCGCTGTGTATTCAATTTCACCACGCACCGCATCACGCAGGTTAATCTGACCTTCCACTACTTTTTGCCAGCTCGGTGCTAAAGAGTCTTCAAAATCCGCCATAAACACTTTGGCATTGGCATTAAGTGCATTGATCACCATCTTACGTTCGACGGGACCGGTGATTTCGACACGGCGGTCAAGTAGGTCGTTCGGAATACCGCGGATCTTCCATGCGCCGTCACGAATAGCGCGAGTTTCAGGTAAAAAGTCTGGCAAAGTCCCTTTATCGATACGCGTCTGTCTGTCTTTACGTTTGGCGAGTAAGGTGGGCACTTCAGTTGCAAATTCCCGGCAAAGTGACTCAAGCAACGCCAGCGCACCTTCGGTAAAAATCACTTCTTGGCCAGGGATAGTATTTCCCACTATGGTCAGCGCGCCATTCGCAGTGGTCTTATTCTGTTTCTGTGCCGAATTCAATTGCTGCTCACTTAAAGTTTGTTCCGTCATCTTCTCACCCTCCCAAGAGGCAAAACTCTTGCTCGTTTACGACTCATTACCAGTAAAGACATGGGTAACATGTACAAACATTCACCGCAAAGCATTCAAATGTTCGTTTAGAACCAAAACTTACAGACAAACATTTGTATTTGCAACTATCCAAAAGTGTCATGACAGCTAAAAAATTTGACCAAAAACCGTGACAAAATTGGTCTGACCAAAGTGACTTTTAAAATATAAACATATGATTTAAAATTACTTTACATTAAAGCGATAATTACTATTTTGGTAGTGGTGAAATTTGTCTGACAACTTTACCACTTTAAGTGCATTGTAATTTTATACGTAATTTAATTACATAATGAAAATTAATATATACACCATTTTTACCTTATTCGACCTAAGTAGAAAACAGACAGCGTTTTGAACTCCACCTTAAGGAAAGCGAGTAAAACCAATAAAAATAACCAGTTAACAAAATTGAAACACTGCAAAAGTTTAAACACTCGTTTAAATGTTACGTTTACGTAAACAGTCACTAGGATAGGATGAGAGTGATAGGGATCACGGGTTATGTTTCTCGATCAAAAAGCCGAGTAGATGTGGTTAACCCAAAAAATAAATCACTTTTTTATAAAAAAAATGAAACAAATTAGAAATCTGACTAAGAGTTGCTTCAAGTTGCGCGCCTAGTGGCGGCAAAACTCACCACAGGATTAATCCACAAACCGTTAATCATACGTAAAGATGACAAACATTTAACTCCCAAGACCTATCAATCAAAGGTTGCAATGGTTATGAAAATCATTATCATTCGCGACCATTCTGTTTGGGGGAAATTTATATGTCAGTATCACCACCTATATTTCGTTTATCACTTATTGCACTCGCCTGCCTCAGTGCTTTACCACATACCGCTTTTGCCGATGACACACCTTCTGCTCGCGATCAAAACATCGAACGCATAACGGTATACGGCAGACAAAACTCCGTAGTGAAAAACTCTGGGCTTGCGACTAAGTCAGATATGTCCTTGATGGAAACCCCTGCGGCGGTAGTTATCGTTGACCAAGAGCTGATTAACAGCCAAGGAGTCGACAATCTTCAAGACTTAATTCGTAATATCAGCGGGGTGACTCAAGCAGGCAATAACTATGGCATTGGGGATAACTTAGTGATTCGCGGCCTCGGTGCAAACTACACCTATGACGGCATGTATGGCGGAGCTGGCCTTGGTAACACCTTTAACCCCACTCGCTCTTTAACCAATGTGGAATCCGTTGAGGTCTTAAAAGGCCCAGCAACAGGACTCTACGGTATGGGCAGCGCGGGCGGTGTGATCAACCTGATTGAAAAGAAACCGCAATTTGAGTCCAAACACAAATTCACCACTGAAGTTGGCCAGTGGGATACCTACTCGCTAGCCATCGATAGCACGGGTGGAATCACCGATGATCTTGCGTACCGCTTAGTCGCCAAAACCGCCCGCAGTGAAGGTTACCGAGATTTAGGCGCCGACCGTGATGAAGTGTTCGGCTCACTCAAGTGGGTATTAAGTGATAGCCAAGATCTGATGCTGTCAGGTGCGTATATCAAAGACGCCATTGCCGTTGACTCCATCGGCCATCCAATCCGTATCTACAATGCCGATTCTGTCGGCGGTAAAACCGCGGGCGAAGTCACTTGGCAAGATTTGATTAACGATCCTAAGGGGCTAGGCATCCAGCTAACCGACGAGCAGCGTCAGCAATTGGCGGCGTCACTCGCCAGCGGTGATGGTTTAACTCCCTACTCCTTCGGTGACGCGGGATTAATTTCTCCCATGGCAAAAGATAATGAAGGTGAAGAATTAAGATTCAAGCTAACCCACAATATCTACTTTACCGATAATCTGTTCCTCAACCAGCAGTTGCAATATCGCGACTACACCACAGGTTTTGCCCGCCAAACAGGGGCTTATAACTATGTGTATTGGAAGCGTAAAATCAAGATTGGTGGCGTACCGACTGATGTGATTAACGAAGATCCCCGCGCGCCACTGGTTGAAAATGGTGTGCTCTATCCCTTTGCCGCCAGACGTCAGGAATACCGCCAACTCGATGCCGAAGAAACCTCATGGCAGTATTTTGCTGATCTGCGCTATGACTTCCAAATCGGCAATATCGACAACGAATTGCTGGTGAATGCTAACTACGAAGACCGCGATATTCGCCTCGAGCAATTCTCGATTTACGATGCGGACCAAGTCATTAAAAACAAACAAGGCGAAGTGATTTATCGTGGTTCGCTACCGTACATTTACGATATCCGCAATCCAAATTGGGGAACGGGTAAATTTGAGGACTACGATCCGCTCAAAACCGCCAACTACAATAAAAAAGTCAGCGCTTGGGGCTTAGGCGTGCAACATGTAGGCTATTTAGGTTATGGCTTTACCACCCGTGTTGGCGTGGCCTTTAACGAAATCAAACAGAGCTATGAGCACTTAGGTGTGGATGAGCGCTACAGCGCGAGTCAAGCGAGCCCCACTCCAGAGGAAGATAGCAAAGATAACGGCGTGACCTACAACTTGGGCTTAACTTATATGCCCATTGATGATTTATCATTTTTCGTCAATCACTCAAAGGGCCGCACCGCCTATAGCATTTTAGGTTCTATCACGGGGGAAAATACCGACCGCGAAGACTCAGAATCCGTTAGTAACGATCTCGGCATGCGCTTTAAAGCCTTTGATGATCAAATGTTGGCATCACTAGTGTTCTTTAAAAGCTCACGCACTAATGTGCCTTACAACAACCCAGACTATAACGCTGGCGTGTCAGGTGCCGATGTGCCCGTGTACTTTTACGATGGTAGCGAAGATACCCAAGGGGTCGAGTTGGATCTCAATGCCCACTTAAACGATAACTGGCGCATCAACCTCAACGGCATGTATCAAGACGCTAGGGATAAACAAAACCCGAATGACAAAGCCAACTACGACACCCGCCAAAAAGGTGTGCCCTATGTTACCGCCAGTGCTTGGGTGACCTATGGTGCAGACTGGTTTGCCTTATCCAGCCCCATTGATCTGAGTTTAGGCGCCAAGTATGTGGATGATAGAAGCACGCACTCAACAGACTTTGGCATCCCTGATGGATATGTGCCGAGCTACACCTTAGTGGACTCTGCCATCAGCTACGCCACCGACTCTTGGAAGTTACAATTGAATATCAATAACCTATTCAATAAAGACTATTACAGCAAAGCGATGTTCCTCGGCGGCATGCCAGGCGAAGAGCGTAATGTGAAACTGCAATATAGCTACAGCTTCTAAGCGTTTTCCTTAAGCCCATAAACAAACAAGAGAGCCCATTGGCTCTCTTGTTGTTTCAGCTGGCAGACTTAACTGACATTCTCCCGGTCGCCACGCATCAGCGACTCCAACTCAGCTTTCCCCTTATTGGATAAATCAATCAGCTTGGCTAAATCATGTTGATGGGCAGCACTGGCGATCACCAGCTTTTTATCGTGCTCGGCAAAAATCTTCACCCTTTCATTAGCCTGCACCTGCGATAAACCTAATCCCTGCAAAATCTTCTCACTGGCGGATAAGGCCGAACCAAAGGTTTCACGGAACACATCGGTCACCCCAAGGCTCATTAATCGATAGGCGTGGTTACGGTCACGTGCCCGAGCGACAATATTGATATGGGGGAAATGGGTTTTCACCTGCTGGGCAATTTCAATCGAATCCTCAACATTATCAACGGCCAGCAGCAACAGGCGTGAGCGCGCAATCCCCGCCGACATCAACATATCTAAACGTCTGGCATCGCCAAAATAGACCTCACCACCGTATTTGCGGATCACATCCACATGGCTGGCATCCTTATCTAACGCCACAAATGGAATACCCGATGACGCTAAAATCCGCCCAGTGATCTGCCCTACCCGTCCAAATCCGGCGATCACCACCTCAGATTCAGTCACATTAATGGTATCGGGTAAACGAGTATCCACCACCTTAGGTTTAGTGGCTCTAAAAAGCGTGAAAATCATCGGTGTGACTGCCATGGATAAACCGATGGCGAGCACTAAGATTTGGGCGATTTTATCATCCACTATGCTGGATAATTGCGCCTGCGACAGCAGCACAAAGGCAAACTCACCGCCCTCAGCCAAGATCAGCCCTAGGGCAATACTCGGGCGCCATGTATGGTGCCGTAAACGGCCTAGCAGCATTAGCACGAGAGTCTTAATCAGCAGCATGCCCAGCAAAATCGCGAGGATAAGTAAGGGATCGGTTAAAAACAGCTTGAGATCCATACTCATGCCGACCGCCATAAAAAACAGCCCAAGCAGTAAGCCCTTAAAAGGCTCGATATCGGTTTCGAGCTGATGTCGGTAGCTGGAGTTCGCCAGCATAATTCCGGCTAAAAACGCCCCCATACCCGCCGATAGCCCCAGCCACTCCATCAATTCGGCGCTGCCCATCACCAGCAATAGTGCAAAGGCCGTTAACACCTCACGAACCCCGCTGCTGGCAACAAGTTTAAGTACCCGCGGTAACAGGTATTTTCCCACCAACACAAAGCCCACTAAGGCCACACAGGTCCAATACCAAGGCACCGCATGATGCTCAATCTGGGCCGAATTAGGCGCAAGATAAGCGGTTAATAGCAACATGGGGATCACGGCGAGATCTTGCATTAACAACACCCCAAAGGCATCGCGGCCAAGCGGAGTAGTCAGTAATCGATGTTCGCTCATCAACTGCACCGCAAAAGCCGTCGATGACAAGGATAACGCCGCGCCAACCACTAATGCTGCCTCAATGGATAAGCCAAATCCCCAAGCTAAACCGCCAATTGCCGCCCAAGAAAGGAGTAACTGACCACTGCCGAGACCAAAGATGGCGCTGCGCAGCTCCCATAACTTGCTCGGATTGAGTTCAAGCCCGAGCACAAACAACATGAGTACCACGCCAAGCTCGGCAAAATGCAGCACGGCGGCGGGATCAGACACCAGCGCCATGCCGCCAGGCCCTAAAATCACCCCAGCAGCGAGATAAGACAGAATCGGTCCTGCGCCAAAACGTTTGCCCAAGGGTACAAAAATCACCGCGGCCAATAAAAATAACAGTACAGAAGTGAGCAGACTCGACTCTTCCATTAGGGCTCCACAACGTTAACGAAAGGCAAAAATAGGGGTATAGCCTTAAGCAAAAAAGCTTCGGCTACCGCTGGCAATCATACTCTAGTTAGGCAGGAAAAAGTGTGAAAAATTGACCTAAAAATCATCGAGAAAACGCAAGAAATAACCGAAAAAGCGAAAGAGGAAAACCGTGTTACATTAACCTAAACAGTCAGTTACATAGGCAATACAACTCGTATCCTACTGCCTTGCCAACTGACTGGTAATATTGGTGGCGCGTTTATCGGAGGCTAAAGCGTCCTCATAACAGAATACACTGTTACGACCATTCGATTTTGCGGCATACAGTGCCATATCGGCACGGTGTAGTAGAGGGTCTAGGCTTAAGTCTTCTGTTGTCATGCCGCTAACCCCAAAGCTCGCGGTGATAGTAAATTTATGCCCTGACAGATGCGTATCAATGGCTTCAATTCGGCTTCGGCATTGTTCGGCAACTTCCATCCCCTTAGATTCATTGGCGTAAGGCAAGAATAGTGCAAATTCCTCACCGCCAATCCGGGCAAACACATCACCATTGCGAACATGGGGTTTTAATACTTCCACGACTTTTTTCAGCGCCCAGTCACCCGTTCCATGGCCGTAGGAATCATTAATCCGTTTAAAATGGTCTAAGTCGAATAAAATCACGCAAAAATCGCCCCCTCGGGCAGCGGCTTGCACAAACAGATTTTCACCCAGGTCTTGCCCTGCACCACGGTTAAGCACGCCCGTCAAAGCATCCATTCTGGCCATACGCATAAAACGCCGTTTTTGCAAATTGCCCACGACTAACAAAATCGCGAGGAAAAACAGCCCGCCCACTAATATCGTGATAAACATCAGCATATTAGTGTACTCGCGCTCTTTTACCGTTTGCTGAGCGATGTAAAGTTCGCGCTCTTTGTTTAGCAAGTTGATTTCACGCGTTTGCTCATCAGCATTAAACTTAGCCGCTTGATAAGCAAGGGTTTTCATCTTCGACTCATCAAAAATCAGTTGATTATAATGTTGCTCTTTTCTGGAGTATTCATAGGCTTGCTCAAATTGCTGTTTTTGAGCATAAATCTTAGCGAGTACACCTGATGCACCGTGCTTAAGCTCTGTATTGCTAGAATCATCTAAAAGATTCATCACATATTGAGCATGTAACTCAGCTTTCGTAAAATCTTGCAACAATAAATAAGCTTCACTGAGCAACTCATGTACGCTATTAATCTCCAGCTCAAAATTAAATGATTCATACCCCTTTAGAGAATCTAGTAAGTAAGAGATAGCAGACTGTGGCTCATTCAATCTAAGACTCGATTCTCCCATACCTTTTAATGCAATATTCGCAATTAGTGGGTAACCACTGGATTCACAATAACTACGAGTAGACTTAAATTCATCAAATGCTTGCGAATACGATGCTATCTCTAATTGGTGTACAGATAGATAAAGCTTGGCTCCACAAATATCCTTAACATCACTTTGGGAGGCAAGCGCAAGCGCTTTAGTGGCATATGTAGCAACCTCCTCTGAGATCCCCATAGCCGAATACAAGCTCGCTAAACGTTAATAAGAGGCACGCTTAAGATTTATGTCCTCGATTCGTTCGATTAAACTTAGACTCTTTCCCATTGCAATAAATGCATCATTGAAATGACGAAGAGCAATATAGGCTGTTGCCTCATAACTATATGCAGAAAATAGCATTTCCGAGTCTTTGAGTAAGGCTTCTGCTTGGCCCAATAACTCAATAGCAGTTTGATATTGCCCTGAGTAAATAGAAGCAGCGCCTTTAAAGAGCAAAACTCGTCCCTGCTGCAAGCGAGACATAGAACCAAACTCAGACTCAACGTCCTTGAGTAGGTTAATAGCAGCTGGTAAATCAGAATGTTGTAATGTTTCAATCTTAGTCAGTGTTTCATCATAATTTATAGGTGCAGCAATCAAGCGCATACAGAATATGCACAAGATTACCGACATGAAAACACTAAAAAACTTCAATTAATCACCAATACCGCATGAAATAATAAGGTAGGATTGATAGTTACTATCGCCACTTAACGTTTTGAGCTTTTCCATATCCCCAGTCATTACAGCGTTAATTTCTTCATCAGTTAATCCGTGGGCACGCATCACCGCCTCGGGATTCTGTTTATAGTCTTCCATTAACTGCGCATCTTGGCCTAGCTGGGTAAAAAAATCCGATAATGCAGACATGTTTTCTCCTTATTGTTAATAATGATTCAATATCACACTTCAATTTAGCCCAAATCTTCGGGACCGATCCCTAACTTAGCCAAAATAGCATAGTTGTACTCCAGCTTTTTTGCTGGCGGAATTAACAACGTACTAATCGGCGTTAAGTGTGCTTGGGGTAAATTCGCTAAAGGTAAACGCTCGATACGTGGGGCTTGGATTGGCAAATTAGCCGCTTCGTAGATGACCACCTCATGGTCGAGGGGATACCATTGATTTAACTGCTCCACGAGGATCTGCAACCTATCACTCGAGGTATGAAATTGGGTTAAGGTATGTTCGCCCGCAATCGCGATTTGCCAGAGTAATAAGTGGGTGGTGGGATCTGGCACATGGTTGAAAAACATAAACTGGCTAGCTTCAAAGCTTTGATGCCCGGAGTTGCCAGGGTCAATCCCTAAGTCGGCCCACAGGCAAGCTTCGGCCGAAATCCCCGGCTCCATCTTGGCCGAAAACCCTTCGGCCTTGGCGCGAGTTATCGCCATATGGGATACACAGGCAAACACGCCCGGATGGCCATAGAGTGCACACACGGTTTTTTTACCCGCTCTCACCGCATCTAGAATGGCATTGACCATTTGCTCGTAGGTGTCTCGGCGATTTTTAACTTCACCATTTTGCGCATAAAACTGCTGCAAATTGATGACATTGGGATTGAGCTTCGTCAGCCAACGCTGCGAAAAACCGTCGGGTAAGAGTGAAAATACAATATCGGCATGTTCAATATAGCTGCGGCTTAATACGCTAATTTGCCCCGCGAGCTGTAACCCCGTACCCACACAAACGAGTGATCCCAATGGTCTCTCCTAAAAAGGCGATCTCGGCGGATTAATACATAAATTCAAGCGCTGAAATAACGCTCTCTAAAACCAATATCATCGCTAAGATCATCAAAACAAAAAACTTTCACAACTCTACCCACATTTAGCTAACAATGCCACAGCACAATACTGCATTTGGTAAAATTTTCTGACCTAATTACCGCCCTACACGGTACATATAAAATAAAAAGCGATACAGGTAACAATCACCGTAAATCAGCGCCCATTATAAAAATCTTCACACACAGCGAACTAAAGCCAGCCGCTTAGGTCGAAAACTCACACAATTGCAACGATAAGCGCCGCAACGCCCAATTACCCTTGTCATAAGGGGGAGTGCTTGGGTATGATGGCCGCCAGATTTTCAGAAGTAGCGCATACAATGATCAATAAAAAGCAAAGTCTTACCCTGCTGAGCGCCATTGCGCTCTCAGTTTCGCTCAGTGCCTGTAGCGTGTTTGATTGGCTGATCTATAAGCCCGATATTCCGCAAGGCAACTACATGGAGCCGCAACAGGTTGAAAAGTTGCGTATCGACATGACCAAAGAGCAGGCCGAATACATTCTTGGTCGCCCAGTATTGCGCGACAGCTTTGCCGATGACACTTGGTATTATGTGTACCACTATAAGAGTGGCCGTGATGCGAGCATTACCCACAAAGAACTGATCCTGCACTTTACGGGTAACAAATTAAGCTTAGTGAAGGGCGACTATGAATTAAGCCCAGAGTTTAATACGCCGCTTGAGCAAAGTAAGTTGCCGATGGTAAACACCGCAGAATCTGCGCCACAGGTGCCAGCACAGCGCCCTGACGAAAAGCCATTAGTGAAAGAAAACCAAACCGAAGCGCAAGTTCAAAAGCCAATCAAGTAAGCACACTGGTTTAACACTTGCCTTAAAAACAAAAAGCGCCCATGGCGCTTTTTTTGTGTGCTGGTGTTGCAGACAGATTAAGACACCCGTCCACCGGTCACTTTATTGGCACGACCTTCATCCTTGGCCTTATCGGCACGGCGACGGCGCACATCCTTAGGATCGGCAATCAACGGGCGATAAATCTCCACTCGCTGCCCAGGTAAAATCACTTGGTCATGCTTAATCACATTGCTAAACACCCCAAGCTTAACCGTTTCTAAATCAATCTCAGGGAAAAAACTCACCATATTGCTCTGACGCACTATGTCAATCGCGCTCGTGCCGGGCAATACGCTAACCGAAATCACCTTCTGCTGAGTCGGCAGCGCATAAATAACATCGACGACGAACTTATCTGCTTCATTTGTCACTGTAAATTACCTTAGCGCGGCTGGTAAATGCCGTCACCATTGACACCATAAGATCATTAAACACTTTACCAAAAGCCATATCGACCAATGAGCTGGAAAACTCGAAATTTAAATCGAACTCCACCTTACAGGCATCTTCAGTCAACTCGGTAAAACGCCACTGGCCGAATAAGTGTTTAAAAGGCCCATTTTCAAGTCTTAACTCGATACTCTTTCCCGGCACCACCTGATTGCGCGTGGTAAAGGTCTTACGGATCCCCGCCTTACTCACATCGACCGAGGCCACCATGGTTTTACCATCAAACTCAAGCACTTTACCGCCAACACAACCGGGTAAAAACTCTTTGTACGACTCAACATCATTGACTAAATCATACATTTGCATCGCACTAAAACGAACTAACACACTTCGAGAAATCTGCGGCATAGGGCTTGGCACTCTCAATCTAAGGAAACACGCTGTCTCAAGTGAACTCCGCGCGCCCTAATCTCTAGGGAAGCTAACAAAATTGGTTTGGATTCTACCACGATACTTAAAAAACGCACCCCTCACACATCCCTCTGATGACACAGCAAAAACCGTATAAAAAACCAGCAACAAACTAATGAGGGCTTGAAATAGCTCAAATAAACCCTTATATCCATTTCAAATTGATTCACCGTGCGTATAATGGCGCCACTATGGTAAAGAAAAACTCAAAAAAAGCCGCGCCTGCGACAATCGCACGTAATAAGCGCGCAACCTTCGAATACCGTTTCGAAGAAAAAATGGAAGCCGGCCTGTCCCTCATGGGATGGGAAGTGAAGTCTATCCGCATGGGCAAAGTGAACCTATCGGACTGCTACGTCTTCTTAAAAAATGGCGAAGCCTTTATGCACGGCTGTACCATTATTCCGCTAAACACCGCTTCAACCCATGTGGTGTGCGATCCTATACGACTCAAAAAATTACTGTTAAGTCGTAAAGAGTTGGACAAATTAGCAGGTTTAGTGGAACGCCAAGGCTACTCGATTATCCCTATCTCCATGTACTGGCGTAAAGGGGCTTGGGTCAAAGTGGAAATCGGCCTAGGTAAAGGTAAAAAAGATCACGACAAGCGTGAAGATACTAAAGCGCGCGAATGGGAAGTCGAAAAAGCCCGCGTAATGAAAAAGGAAAAAACGCGCGGATAATGAACAAACGATTGAACTTGCAGCAAATGATACTAGGTTATCTTTACGCTACGAGTTACAATCAACTTTCTTGGGGGCGATTCTGGATTCGACAGGATTCACGAAACCCTGGGAGCATGCCGAGGGGCGGTTGGCCTCGTTAAAAGCCGCAAAGTTATAGTTGCAAACGACGATAACTACGCTCTAGCCGCTTAATGCCGCTAGCCATCTACCACACGCTTCGCACATGGGCAGTGGATTTGATGGTCATCTCACATCGTGCTAGCGAGGGAACCCTGTCCGGGGGTGAACCGCGAAACAGTACCGGACTCACCGTTTGGGATCCTGTCTTTCGGAGTTCAAACGGTTAAACAATAGAAAGACTAAGCATGTAGCGCCTTGGATGTAGGTTTTCTGGACGCGGGTTCAAGTCCCGCCGCCTCCACCAAATATAAGAACGAAGACGTCTCAGGACGTCTTTTTTCTTATCTAAAATATATAAAATCAACAACTTATAGTGCCACAAGGTCTTATAGCGTCTCACTAAAGCTCAGACCAATGGTATTTCAACTGGTATGCCAAGGATTTTTCGCCTATCTTTGGAATACCGAGGTAGAAATCCCCCACATTGAGCGATTGAGAGACTTATGGCCACCAGCACAACTCGTTTAACTGACACTCAAATCAAAAACATGAAGCCAGGCCCAAAAGACATCGTTCTCTCAGATGGTGATGGGCTTCAGCTAAGGGTTCGCACTAATGGTTCCAAACTCTGGAACTTCAACTACTACCATCCAGCAACTAAGAAACGCGTCAATATTGGGATCGGCCCCTATCCAGAGATATCTTTGGCTAAAGCTCGAAAAGCGGTCACAGAGTATAGAGAGCTTGTTGCTAGTGGGATAGACCCAAAAGACAAACGCGAACAAGAATCATTCAAAAATAAACAAGAAGTACTCTACACCCTTAAAAATGTCGCAATTGAGTGGTTAGAAGTAAAAAGAGGTGAAGTGACAGAGGATCACTGTCGAAAAATTTGGCAATCATTAGAGAGATATGTATTTCCTGATTTTGGTGAGACACCTCTAATCAAAATCACAGCTCCAAATGTCATCACTCTATTCCGCCCTATCGAAGCTAAGGGCAGCTTAGAAACAGTAAAACGACTCAACCAGCGACTGAATGAGATCATGAATTATGGCGTTAACTGTGGATATATCGCAGCAAACCCATTAGTGGGCATTCGTGCGGCATTTAAAAAGCCTAAAAAAGAACATATGGCCACGCTAAGCCCAGATGAGCTACCTGATTTAATGCGAGCGCTTTCACAAGCTTCGATTAAGCGGGTAACTCGATGTCTGATTGAATGGCAACTTCACACAATGACTCGTCCTTCTGAAGCAGCAACAGCACGCTGGGAGGAACTAGATCTAGAAAAGCTGATCTGGACTATTCCTGCTGAAAAAATGAAAAATAAACTAGAACATTTGATCCCGATTACGCCTCAAATGCTTGGAGTATTAGAGGCTGTAAGACCCATTAGCGGCCATAGAGAATACATATTTCCTGCCGATAGAGAACCTAAGACTCACTGTAATACTCAAACGGCTAATATGGCGTTAAAGCGTATGGGATTTCATGGAAAGCTAGTAAGCCATGGGCTTCGTTCATTAGCTAGTACCACTCTAAACGAACAGGGCTACAATTCTGACTGGATAGAATCTGCATTGTCTCACGTAGGCGCTAACGAGGTGCGTACAGCATATAACCGTGCTACATATCTGGAACTTAGACGCCCAATGATGTGCTGGTGGAGTGAGCATATTGTAGAAGCGGCAAAAGGGTCATTATCTGTCTCACAAAGTTAAGTTGAAATTGTGTTGGTTGTTACTAAGGCATCAAGATGACTTTGCAATTTTACAGGGATTGCTCCCCCCTCAATAATTACCCCTACTTCCATATTTTTCTCTAAAGCAAACCCTGTTAAATTTGCACTCGTGATGAAACACGTTTTACTGTCTGCAACAGCCACTTTCGCATGTACTCGTCCTCCATAAAACTGAGGCTCTTTATTTTTCCATGTGTAAAGAACTGCCTTAGGAACCAATTTATGCATAATTATAAAACTGTCTACATCTAGACTTCCTCCTTTTTCTTGGGGGAGCTCCAATAGCATCGAAATACGCACTCCTCTGCCACTCGCAGCATTTAGGGCGGCAACCACACTAGATACATCATAGGCAACAAAACTAGTTAAGAATAGATTTTCTTTTGCTGAATTAATAACTTGCAGTAGAGCCTGCTCCGTTCGACGAGTAGAAACAAATGGTGTGGTTGGCCCTGTCCACACCAATTCCATTGATTGCTTCGAGAGAGCCTTCGCATGTACATGGCTTGTTGCTATGAGCATTAAAGCAAGTTGATCTGAGCTAACGGTACTGTTTTGCCATGCTGTCACTAATCGCTCAACCAATGTACCTGCTGCTGGTGTTCCCAAAAGTGCTCTTAACTTTGGCGCTGCATTTGCTGCATCCACACTTCTAATTTGGTTAGCAATGGCCTTAACTTTTTCTTTAGATACTTGTGAAACCAAGCCGGTGATCGCATCTAAAAGTTCGTCCATGTGTCACGCACCCATAAAAAACGCTGCATCTGCACGCTCAAGCGTGGGTACGAGAAGCGAACGGTCTAAATATCGATTTCCCCTCTCACATGATGTTTCTGAGACCAGGCTGCATGCGTGGCAAGCCGCACCATGAAGTGAACGGTCTTTCTCAGCATCGTGTTCTGAGCACAACGGATCAGAAGAGCATACCTTTGCTCGATTCAAAGCTTGCTCAAGCAAACGTCCCAAGTTTTCAGGCTTACCTAAATCAACAAGTCCACCAAGGGTTCCATCTGAATCTGCGGCAGCGGTATATATCAAAATACCTGCCTGCGGATTATCCCCAGAAACGTCTGCATATATTCGCTCTCGGATACTAGCTGCGTTATAACCACACTCCAATGCTAATTCACGAATGAGTAAATGGGACAATGTATGCAACATCGCATAACGAATCCCAGGATAACCATCATTAGGATCAAGTCGCCGCGCATTACGCCATCCTGTATGGCCACCTCGAAGCATTTCGTCAACCTTTTCAACTCCTGCAAGCCCTTCCCATTCAACTAACTCCGCCTCGCTAAATTGAATAAAGATACCTTCTCCGTGGACTTGATTTGCTGGAACCCAATCAGACTTACTCCTGGACAAACTTGCCATCTGCGGTCTTTCATCAGGATCACCAGACTCCTCAGGGGCCTCTACACGAGTGAAACCTAAAAGCGCATTGACCTCTCGTAAACGCTCCAGGAGTAGAACTCGATGGACATAGCGCTCAAAACCCGGCGGAGTGCTTACCTGTTTACTCATGAAATGGGGATAGTCCGTAGGCGGGTTTGCCTCAGTCAATACATCCCACTCAGGTCCTTTGATGTCAGCTTCACCGACAGTCTCCTGCCCGGCACCTGAACGCTGAGCCTCAATAGCTCGCCATATATCCGTGGTCTCGTATTTATCGATTCCTGGCAACGCCCCGGTCTTTTTCAGGGTTTTGACTGTGACCGACACCTCAGCCTCGGATTCAAGTTCATCGAAAAAGTCCCAACCATCTTGTATCAATTGGCTCAAAGGATCTTTTGCTTGTGGAATAGCCAGCGCAGAAAGCGTAATAGGAAACCAGCTGTTAGTCGCACCGAGCAGAACTGCCCTAGGCTCTTCGTCACATTCATGATTGAACTGGTCTAGATGAGGATGCCTTCCCCTACAACCAGGGAGGTTATCTTTCCCAGCTTTACCAAACGCATGAGCCATGCTCCTGGAAGCCCCGCATGTATCACACTTTACCCACAGATTTTCCGTTTGTAAGGACGCGCCACTTTCGAAAAATCGCATGGTTCCCTTACATGAACTACTGCCACTATGGACAAAATAATGCCAAGGAAAGTCATCCAGATGGCCATCCCGACAGGCCAGCAAAAAACGCGCAGGTACAGCATCTGCGTCCTTCGCTGGCTGATCACCACTGGAACCACGACACCCTTTGTGAACAAAACGTGTACGTTCTGGTCTATAACGGTTCTCTTTTATCTCAAACAGACCAGCATCAAATGCAGACAATAGGCCGCATTTCACACAACGCATCCAACGCGGAAAAGGCCTTACTGGCACACCAATATTTGCCTCAGCAGACCAAGCATCAACTGACTCACTCTTCTGGAATGGCGGCATTCGGAGACTTTCGACCTGAGTTCCCAATACTTTTCTTACAGCGGCCAGCAGCCGCGCTTCTTGGATCGGTTGACAACGGTCTCTGTCCCAAAAATCCAAACCTAGCGTCACAACGGACAAACTAGGTAAATCGATTAATGCGCCAGGCCCATAGGTCCATAACAATTGACTTGGACGCACTTCTCCAACCGGTGTTTTATTATTGATAGTCATCGTTAATCTTCATCCCTAGTAACAGGACGAGGTTTCCATTCGAAATCGTCCGCTATAAGACTTGTATTCATGATTAAACGCACGCCCGGTTCAACCTCACGCATTGACATGGGGACAGTCCAATTATCCCAAGCTTGAACTCCTGGAGATTTTATTAAAGGAACTGTTCTGTCCTTATCTGGTCCGCGTTTTTCGTAGGCCAAAATTCGCCCGCCTTTGCCCGCTTCTTTAGCCCATTCGTCCGCACGTTCCTTCAGCTCAGCCTCAGCGAGCTCCTTACGGGATTGCTCTTCTGCGACGTTCCCTGCTCTAGAAGCAAGAACACTAATTGCATCAACAATTTCTTTTTGATTTGATTGAGCCAACAACCCCGCCCCCTCATTCGGACTGAAGGCTTCATTCTCTAATCGAACTAAACTGAGCATGGCGCCGGTTAATCCTCTATCCATTGCCCGAGGCGAGAAAGGAGTAACCGATTGCGCCTCCACATGCTTATAGAAAGTCGCATGGTAATGCTCAAAAGTTTCATAATGTGACAAATCGCGTGGTCTGGCCCAAGTCAGCACTGTACAAACTAAACCAGGGAACGAACGCCCCACACGACTGGTAGCTTGAATGTATTCAGCTGTTCCCTTGGGTTGCCCATTAACAGCCATCAGTCCAAGTCGATTCACATCAACCCCCACTGACAACATATTGGTCGCCAACACCACGTCAATGGCGCGCGTGTCCCCCTCCTGCCAACGGGTTACATATTTTCCGGTAGTAGTGTCAAATTCGGACTTAAATTTAACTTCCAGATTATCAAGGTACTTTGGAATATCCTGACTCGACACTCGTGATGTCAGCTCGCGAATATTGCTGACACTACGCTGTGCCAAAGCAGGCCTCTCAACCATACTCATTTGTACTCTATAGGAACGGGTCTGGACATCGTCCTCGGCCAAGCGCTTCATGCCTCCTAGCTCTCTCAGCGAGTTGAAATAACCCACCATGGTCATGTACGGATCAGCTGGTTCTCCGAAACGGCCAAATAGTTCCTGGGCTGCAGTGAGGAATGCCGTGTAAACCCGAATCAACATGGCAGGGCGAGAACTGCCAGGAGAGCAGACCCCCAAATACCGTCTTCCAGGCTTATCTTCAATTGGGCGCTGTACGGAGAAAAAGTTATCTTCCACGTCCAGCCCATGCGGCGGAAACACTGACACCCGTCGCATAAAGACATTATTTACCTGCTCCTTTGCTTTGCGTACTGTTGCCGTTGATGCAATGATCTTCGGCTTGACTATCAGATCATTTAGGCCCCAGCTGCACAGTTCATCAACGGCAGTCTCATATAACCCAACCATGGTTCCCAATGGCCCACTAATAAGATGGAATTCATCTTGAATAATCAAATCTGGTGGACGAATTGGGCGAATATTTCTCACCTTCGTAGACGGAAGTCCTCTCCCTGAGGCATGATTTCCTGTGCAATCAGCGCCATGCCAGAGCAAGCCATGACGTTCACATTCCTGTCTAACTCTGCCGAAAAGCGTTCTCACCTGACCTCGCCAAGCCATCATGGCAAACTTATCAACTGTGGCGATCATCATGGTTGGTGGGCGATGATACATTTCCTCATCAACCACCAGAACAGGTATTCCCGGATGAGGTTGTCGACTGGACTTCCCTTTCGAAAAGTCACAACGTCCCTTTTTATCACCGCAGTAAATAAAGGTTCTGCCGTTCGCCTTATCGACTTCCACATCTCGGCCGGGGGCCACTTCAGAACCACACCATGGACAACTGGTGAGCTGTGCTGGTGATGCAGAACCGGCGTGGTATTTCCCTGGATTACGATAATCTTCAATGGCCCGATGGCTTTCTTCAGTTGTGCCAGGAGTGACCTTGTTACCAACCCATAAGCCTATCGTAAAAGGTTCAAGCCCGAGAGATTGATCTCCTTGATTGCACGCTTCACGCCTCAGCATTTCCATTGCACAAATCAGTGCCGTGGCGCGTTGAAACTGTTGTAGCGTCAGCAGACGCAGCGTGTAACGCATAATAACTGCAAGACCTCGAGAACTATCATAGCCCCCGAGGTTCCCCTGCATACGCCTAATCGCCATAGTGAACGCAGCAACACCTAAATATGCCTCTGTTTTCCCCCCCCCGGTAGGGAACCATAGCAAGTCTGCATAGGCCTCAATGGGGTTAACCCGATCTGGGTGACTAGGATCGGCCAACGACGGAATAGACAATAGAAGGAACGCTAACTGAAATGGTCGCCAACTTCTGTTTTTAGCGACATCGAATGTATCAACACTAACATCTTCACCACGACGCTTAGCTAACGCATAAAGGCTACGCACACGTTGTGTCGCCATTGCGCTGTTGGCAAATCGAAAGGCTGCCAAAGCTTTCTCGTTGTGCCTTAACGTCTCAATTCCCTGTTGCAGGCGGACTTGGATCTCTTGGCATTTATCCATCGCTTGAAATGCTGGATTATCGTATCCATTTACATCTTCGCCAACTCGACCACGCTGCTCTAGAATCCAAGCGCCGTAATCTGTAGTTAACGTGCTTAATGCGTCCGTTAGCTCGCCAATTTCTAGCGCTGCCAACCGTTTCATATCAAGTAGACCTTTGCTGACCATTTCGCGCATTGCTGGTCTATCTGATGGATCAAGTCCTGGCGTTTCGGTAACTTGCACTTCGTATTGCGGCATCACCGAAGTCCGCACTTCAGTTGCAAGCGTCAGGTCGTCTGAAATTTCAGCGTGAACAGCCACGCCATGGCCCACTGCAAATTCGACTCGGTTACGGTAAATCATCTCCAGTGCTTCGCGTTCGGGATCCATTCCGTCCGCTTCCAGCACAGGCCTTCGACGGAAGATGGCGCGTTTTACCGAGTCATTCTCTGCACGAACGATAATCTCAGGCTGGAATACCCATGCTGTATCTTGATTAGAATCAGGCTCTTCCTGAGTATTTACCAAGAACAGGGTAATCAAACGGTCACCATTCGCATTTTTGGCTCTGATAGTTCCTTGAATGCGTACTTCAGGAAAGTCCTTATCTGGCGTAAGGTGTGCAATAGTCCCTTCCTGCAGTTCCAACACTAATCTGCCACCACACGGAACTCTTTCCCATGCTCTGCACTTTATTTCGTCTTCAACAATGGAAGTCACATTGCCAGCATCATCACGTATCTTTCGCGTAATCTTTTTTACATAGTCGTGCTGGTCATTTGGAATACGTTCATATCGACCCCAGCAAGCTTCAATTTCAATCCTTTTTACATCACCATCAACGCAAAAGGTCATTCCCATACTGCTAGGTATTAACGATTGATTGCTAGCGGCGTCTATCTCATCAGCTTGATCAGATTCGGGATCGACGCGACCAGTCGACGTTTCAAACTCCGCTCCCGGCTCATGCCTTCCCGGGGCCTTTTCCTCTACTCCATCTTCGACATCGTCATTGTCTAACGCCTCAACCATCCCGTCTTCAACGCGACGGGCTGTTTCGCGTGGAGCAAGTTTACCCACCAAATAGCGATCCCGAACCCCCATATCCACGACATGTTCACGTGGTCCGCCTGCGGGTCCCAAAAGATCGTCCACCACAGCGAGCTGCAACAATTCACGGATGTAAGCTTGATCTTCAATCAGTGGTACTTCTGCAATGGTCTTATACAAAGCCCTCGGAAGGGTCTCGACGAAATCCATCCATTGAATTCGCCCTACACTCCCCTTTGCCGGAAGACTCAATCCTGTCATACCTACAGGAACTTCATGCTCAACCAACAACAGACGCTCGAAATAGACTGTCGTCATGCTCAGATCTGACCTGAGTCTTAACACGCGCCCAACCTTGATGATGTGACCCGACAGATCAATGATCAACATCCAATCGCCATCATTAATTTCCTGGTATTGTGAACGCTCACCTTTGAGTTGAAGAGTGTAACGAGCCAACAATTCGTCATTAGCAAGTGCACGCTCTACAGCAATCCAAGCATTCAATGCTGTCATTTTAGCTTGACTATTCAATATTTTGCTCCCCTTCGCTCGCTGAGTCTTTTCGGGCGGCGTTCCACCAGGTGTTAAATACAAGCCTGAATCCAAGCCACCAGGCATAAATAGCAAATGCTGAATGACAGGCATCAGCGTCCAACAAACCATGAGCAAGCTCGTTGCGCAGATTGGGGCCGAACGAATCGCAGAAAAGTGTTCTAAGTTCAAACGCTAGATCTTTGCCAAACACCTCATCGACTTCTGGCAGATCCATCAAAGTGCTAAGGCCGTTCTCGTTCTCAATGCCATCTTTATCCAGGTTGGCAGTTTTCGCCCCAGCCTGTTTAAGGTGAACTCGCACCATGTGCTCGATTTGGGGAATCAGTAAATGCAAGGCTGTTACAAAATCTCTGTCATACCCTGCAAACAATGCCCTGCCGAATAATTCGGTTCGATCTTTAGGTACGATGGGCGACTGTCGTGCCAAACCAATAAAATCTTCTGCACACAATCGATGCTCAAGCAATAAGACTTCTAGCGCAGGCCAGATGTCACCCTGAACAATAATGCTGACCAATATTCCATAGTCACGAATCATTTCTGCTCGTATTGCCACGTCATCGTCAGAAGAGGGTTCATCATCTAAACCCATTGCAGGTCGCTTTGCGATGACACGGCCATCGTGACTCATCACAGTGGCGGAAAAAAGTGATTGCAGGGGATGCTGGCGCATCCTCTCTAACGCGCTTTCACGCATCTCATCGAACTTTGCTCCACGATGAAGATTTGCGAAAGCCTTCAGTGCATCTATTGCCGATTTATCGCTCACAGATTTTCGAGCGTTCTCTACAAGCTTGGTGATATCCACACTTGGTGTTTGGATTACACCCATTTCACCTAGAGATTTTTCACCCGCGTCACTTAAATGAGATCGGAGCTCAGCTATACGTTCGTCAACCTGATAAACCGCGCGCTCTGAGCGAGGAATTGTGCGATAGGTTTGAATCGCATTTTCGTAAAAGCTGGCAGCTACCATGTGACTAGGGCTGCTCGTTGAGGTTCGTGCAATCGCCTCTTTAACCCAACCCTCAGCAACTGACTTGGTCATCTCAGCAGCTTTTGATTCATCAGGTATCAGACGGAACCATTCAGCCGCCGCTGAAAAATACTCTCGCGACCTGTGCAAGTCGCCTTCACCATCAAACGCTTTTGCCAAATCTTCAAGCTTTTGCGCGACAACGGTTTTATGATCACGACCTAACCCATTTGATTTCAGAAGATCAGCTAACCACAAGCCTAAGAAGCCGTCTTTAGCTTCAGCGCCATTGAAAGCAGCAATAATAGAAGCTTCCATCTGCGCACCCCGATCACCAGCACCTGCCTTTAGCATGCGTGCCAAACTAATTGCTCGCTCCCAACACTCCCGCCCATCACGAACCCATGTTTCCGTTTCCAGAGCAATAGCGCGATAGGCGTCGATGGCTATAAGCGCGAAAGAAATGTCTCTTGGCTTTTTCTTTAGCCAAACCAAGTCAGCAAGCCGTGCCCTCAGTCGAATATCATCAATTTCGGCAACGATGGTTGCAAAGAACTCGATATCTGCTTCAAATAAATCATCCGGAATCACGGATCGACGATCATGAAATACAGCAACAGGTTTAAACGGCTCATTTAAGCTTGATGGTGACAACATCATTGAGCAGGCATCGGCCAGCAACCAAAGCACTTTTCCGTGCTCATTGCGCCCCTCATCAATAGCCGTTCGAGCAGCGGCCGATAAGGACTGCCACATGGATGAATAGCCTTCTCGAGAAGCCGATGTTAACGCTTCTTTCCAGCCGCTAGCAGAGAAATGTTCGGGAGTAATGATCAGGTCGACTGGGTAGCGTTGATTTGTCATTCATTCAACCCTTCGTCAAATAAGCCGCCTTGCATCACTGATTCTTTAACTGCTTTTTGTGGCAAATATTTGGATGATACTCTTGGCTCTGTATTTTTATTTTCCGCTGTATACCTTTCCTTGTTGAGCGTAGTCAAGCGAGATAGCAATTCTTCTCTTGCCTCTTCGCTGACCGTAAATCTCGTATTTTTTCCTTCTGGCAAATAGGCAACTTTATGAAAACCATAGGATAAATCAACATCGTTCCAGCCATATTCATCTAATACGATACGATCCAAATCAATACGTAACTTTCTATATGTTTCAATTAAATCTGAATTTTTAGACGGATCATTTACCATTTTATAAAAATTGGTAAATCCAACCCCAAGACTATTTAGTAAACGCTTCCTTTCTAAAAAATATTTTTCCCCTGCCGCACAAAGCACATCGCTTGTAATGAATGGAAACGGCTCTGTACACATTGTCGGGCTATACCGAAGGTCCGCCTTCATCTTGCCTCCATATTGCCACGCAAATATCCAGTGGAGAGTTGATTGAAGAACAGCAAAGTCTGCATAAGTCGCATTCGGAAATACAACTACTTCTGCAGCATAAACAACGTTTCCAGGTACGATTTCAATCGCATTGGTACTACTAATTCGCGCAGTAGCTAGGACCAAGCTTTCATTAGTTGAAATTATGTTAGTCCCCTTCAGGAATTTGCCTTCCCCTAGCAGACAAAATAATTTCTTCCCATTGGCTTCATATAGCCACCAGTTTTCGTAAAGCTTATTTTTCTTATCTTTTATGGAGTCCCTATGCGGAAGAACTAGATTTCGAACGACATCCAAGGCGAGGGGAAATTTTTTAGCCTTTTCAAGTGGCCAGTCCCAAAAGTTAATAATGTATCTAGCATTCTCTTTATCGGAGTTTAGGTCTTTCCCAGTTATATACCGAAACACCACACTACTGTAGTTATCATCAGACTCCAAGATATCTACGCCCATTGACTGGTCGAGAAAAAAGCCATCTCCATTAGGGATAACGCCAACAAGGCCTTTATCTTTATTTTTTGATAGTTTTTTAGGTTCCCAAATTTCACTTCTTTTGCCAGTTAAATACGAGGTAATTCCATCTACAACACGAGCATCAAGTAGACAAGAGGCACTCCACTTACCTTTGTATACGATTACTTTGCAATAGAAGACGTTAGCTGATCCAGGCCAAGGTGATTTTGAGGTTGCATTTATGATACACCCTGTCTCTACTGATTCTACAAGCCCGGCTTCTCTCGTTGCGCCCTCTGCAATTGAACTAGTCGCTATTAACCCATACAACGAATTTTCACTGATTAACCCCAGTGATTTATTAAAAAAATGGGAAACCAGGTCCGCATTTTTATTGGCTTTTGGATTAATAAAACATAAATATGAGTTGTATTTTTCACCGGATGATACGGAAACATTTTTACCGAATGAAAATGGTGGATTTCCTATTACTGCATCAAATCCCGGACTATTTCCAACAAACACTTCGGGAAACTCTAAGCACCAATGCAGTGCTTTTCGGCTTCGCTTGTTATTCGGTAAGTCTGTATCCAAACTTGATTTCGCTCTTCTCTTTAGTGCTTCAAAGGAACCTTTTTCGGACCTCAGTACCTGGTCAGCCTCAAGCGACAACATCGTAACATCGGCCCTTTTACCTCCTGTCTTGAGCGATTCTCCCACTAATGCATCCGCAATTAGCTCTAACACCTCTAGCTTATCTCGAGCCTGCTGATCAAGATATGACATCTCATCGACGTCGCGAATATCAAGTATTGGACGCTTACGAAGCTCCATCCGAAGCTCAATAGCCTCCTTTACTGCGTCATCAATTTTTTGTGCAAACAGTTTTTTCTCGCTACCTCTCTCAACCTTAAGTTCTAAATAGTGCAATTGTTCCAATGCGGTGATTCCAAGTAGGCTGTCACCACTTCGCAAGTTATGGTCGAGGAAGCCAAATGGACGCCCCTTGGCCAGCGTCACCAACCAAATGGAAAGCTTCGCGAGCTCAACTGCCAGCGGGTTCAAATCGACGCCGTACAGGCAGCGCTCGGCGATGAGGCGGCGCGCGATCACCGTGCGAGCTTCGCTATCGCGTGGCAGAGGTTCCTTGGCAGCTCCTGCTTCCAGAACCTCGCCATCCACGCTCACGCTTTTGCCCGATGCCTCGGCCAGTGACCAAGCCTCGACGAGACGATCAGACAGCCAACGGCAGGCCTGCACCAGGAATGCGCCCGAGCCCATGGCCGGGTCGCAAATCTTGAGGTCGAGCAGTTCGGCGGGGGACTTGAGTTGCCACTGCTCGCGCGGTGTTCCTTCAGCTGGGCCGACATAGGCCACTGGCGTGAGGGTTTCCATGACGATCGCTTCAGTCAGAGATTTCGGGGTGTAGTGGGTGCCGGTTTCGCGCCGGTCGGAGCCAGTGGTGACGATGAAAGCTCCAGCGGGATAGACCAGCGGATAGCCCCAAGGGTCGGTGCGCAGCAGATGGGCATAGGGTTTGACGCGGTCACGCAGTTTGGTGTCGCCGAGGCATGCGGTAAGCAATCGATCCGCCAATGTGTCGTCTACAGGCTTGGCCAGATCGTTTCGTACCCGGCTGGCAGAACTGCCGGAACGCTCTTGTAGCAACTCGGCGAGTCGCTCGGCACCATCTAAACGGGCCGAATCCAGCTCGGCCAGCTTGATCCATGGCGTCTTGGCGCTCTTGGTGGCATCCAGCTCCAGCGTGACTTCATCGGTGCGCTTGACAGTACGCTCAAGCAGGCCTTCATACACGTAGCCGATCTGTTCTACATCCAGCGCGCGGTAAGACAGCGTGCGGCCCTGAAATTGCTGAATGGCCTCTAACAACAGCAGCACAGTGCGATTGTCGATTGGCAGTGGTTTGGCAGCGTCGTGCCGCCAGCTAGAGCCTTTGGCCCGACCTTCGAGGAAGGGGAAACGGTCGGGATCGAATAGTGAGCCGCCCAAGGCTGGCAGGCGCAGGTTTTCGTGCTCAATGCCGCCGAACACCGCACGGAAGATTGCCAGCAGCCGCGACCAGGCATCCCAGCGGCGCTCGAGGATCTCTTCGGATTCTTTGCGCAACTGCATGCGCAAGGTGGAGAGCGCGTAGTTGGCCTCGTAGCGTTCGTCGCCCATCAGCAGCAGGCCGCGCTCCTCGGCGGAGAGCAGGAACACCAAGCGCATCATCACGGTCAACGCAGCCTCATACAGCTCTGGCTCTTTGACGTCGTGGAGCAGCTCGCGGTTGCGATCCTGGTCGGCTTTATCGAGAGATTGAATCAATACCTCTACGGCGCGGCGGACTTGCTCACCAAGGGCATCGGTGACTTCGTCCTGAAATTTAAGAGAGCGCTCGAATAGTGCGGGCAACTGTTCGGATTCATCGACGAAGAAACGACGAATACCGAGTAGATGCACGAAGGCCTGTAGGGTAATAGGCTCCTGGCTCCAGATACGGGCATACCAACTGGCAAAGGTGGTGACGGCACCGACCGGGGCATCCACTAACATCCAGCGTTCGCCATTGCTCACCAATCCCAGGCGACAGCCCAGTGAACGGCACAATTGCACCATGCGATCGGCAGGTGTGGCAGCCCAGCCGTCCTGCTTGTGCGTAGCATCAAGATCGACTTCTGGAGCATAAGCCTGAATCAACAACATTGGCTTATTGGCTTGCTGCTCATCTACTACGGCAAAATCGGGTATTAGTGTTGCGCCGTGTTCAGGTAAGCTCGTTTTTAGATTGGATGCACACCAGTCAGCGCGTTTGAGTACGTCACCCTTACCATCTTCATCCAGTTCAAGGCCGCGCGACAGCACTTCGTCGATCCAGGCCGCATGTAACTCTGGGAGCTGTGGGTCATCCAGATCCTGAGCCTCACGCCATTCATCATAGGCTTGGCGCAAGCGTTTACGCTTTATACCATCAAGCTCTTCCAGCCCTTGAGGAAATGCCTCTTTTAGAACAGGAACAGCTAGGAAAGGGCCAGATATTTCAATTAGCGATAGCCATTCGTGATGGTTGTCGTAACTCATGCGGCACCTCCCTGAACAGATGATTCAGGTACCAGAAAAATCACAGCAACCGGGAAAGTACGATCATTGAGTTTGGCGTAGCGAGTTTCGATGGCCTCAGCCTCCTGCTGACGCTCTGCTGGAATACGGGCAAGGCGAGCCTCCAATGCCGCAGTATCGCGCCTGAGCTGTGTGCGTTCGTCCTCAGTGAATAATGACAGCTGTGAGGGTTCAAGATCTTTTTTAAGTTCTGTTTGAATACCACGTTCAAGCTCGTCTAAAACAGTATTGATATCTGCAAGTTCCTGCTGTTTACGAGACTGTAGGGTGTTAGATAGAAACTTCAATCGGTCTTTGGAACGCGCTTCAACTGCTTGCTGAATTGAACCTTGTACACGCTCAAATCGAACACGAAGAACATCGAATAAGGGCTCGGTGACTTCAAACGGCTTGGCGTAATCCAGCCATTGCTGAATTTTGCTAACGCCATCTTCTCGGCGGAAAGATTTGTCGTTTAAGTAGCCCCCCGAGAATGTAAGTTCTTCATGAAGTCTATGATGGTTGCCCCCAGTAATGACTAACCTTGAAACAACCACAACAGCGGGATGTTCAAGCTCTTCTGCAGGCAGTGTACGAACCGTAACTCGATGCAGCTTTTTGACATCCTCTTGGGCCCAGATCTCAGCACGAAGCAGACGCAGACACATCTGAACAAGCCTATGATTGAGGTGAACCAACACGACATCATCACGACCGGCTGCAACAGCATGATCAAAGGTAATAGGCCTTATTTGCTGGGTATGCGGATGACGCAAGCCTTCGACACAGCGAGACCATGAACCAGAGAGTGATGGCATTTTGAATACAGTTCCCGCTGGCGCATCCTTTATTGAAAAGGGGTCAAGCGGTGGACGGCCAGCTAAGGCTAGTCCAGTCCTCACAGCCATATGAATGTGCTCTGGCGTAAGATGAAAATCATGCTTTGTTGCCATCAGCTGAGAGTGAAGCTTTGCTACACGACTTTTGAGCTCGCGTTCAGCACGAACAAAACGCGTTGCCTTGGCGATTGTTGCTTCTGCAATACGAGTATCGAGTTCAGTAATTGAGCCTTCGATAACCCCGGGCATTTGCGGCGCAATGATCGGATTAACACTACCCATATCGGCTCGCATAGAATCAAGCTTACGCAATGCCCGGATAATGTCATCTCCGTGCCCCCCTATCGTCACTTTACCATCTTTCCCGCTATCGACTGGATGCCAAATAAAAACCTCTTTTTGGCGTTGCCCATGACGGTCAATACGGCCATTCCGCTGTTCCATGACATTAGGGTTATATGGTATTTCTATATGAATTAGGCAGTTACAGTGATTCTGTAAGTCAATACCTTCAGACGCAGCGTCAGTCGCTAGCAATATACGTACAGCAGCATCTTTTGGAGATGTCTGGAAAGCGGCTTTGACTTTTTCACGCTCATCTTGACTCATTCCCCCGTGGAGAACAGCAAGGCGTTCTCCACCAAAGCCGTGAGTCGCAAGGATCTCATGAAGCCACTGATGTGTAGTACGATATTCGGTGAACAGAATTATCCTTTTCTCATTCCACTGACCGTCCACCTTAAGGTTGACCTTCAGCCAATCAAGGATAGCTTTGGCTTTGGCATCGACTTGATTTTTGGCCGTTTGCGCCCACGAACGCAGCTCACTCAACATTTGCTGCTGCTCCAGAGTCAGCGGCTTTGCCGAGCGGGAAGCTTCCTCAATGGCCTCAGACTGAGCATTCTCAACATCCTGATCGTTTGCGTAGTCCTCCTCCACCTTCTGGATCGCTCGACGTAATATTCGGTCAGCAATATCTTTTTTGTTTTGGTGTTGTTTGCCACCAGTCAAACTTGCGATGTGTTTCTCTAATGTGGACGCAAACGCGGCTGGCGATGAAAATATTCGTTTTTTAAGCAGTTGATTAATAAAAGCTGTACCTAAAGCTCCTGCGCCCGCCTCAGCTTCATTTTCCCGGGTTAAGCAGTAAGTTTTCAACTTCTCGTGGATAGCTCGCTCCTGCTCCGAGTACTCAACGGGCAATGGATTCAAAATACGCTTTGCATAACGCAAATTATCATTTGCATCAACAAGATCACTTTTTAGCCGACGAACCATAACCTGGCTCAACTGCTTTTCATCAGGCAATATATTCCTGGCAAAGCGCTGATCGTCCAGCAACTCCAAGAGTGATGTAAAGGACTCGGTGTAACCGTTGTGGGGAGTAGCGGTTAAAAACAGTTTGTGCTGAAAATGTGGGCTAATCGCTCGAATTAATCGTGTTCGCTGGCTCTCTAGCGCATAGTTCGTAGCGCCAGAAGGAGCAATGTTGTGTGCTTCGTCTATGACTAACATGTCAAACTTGCGAGGGTAGCCCGTGTTCACAGGAAGGACATCACGCATAGCCCGTAATCCCTCACCACTTTTGGCCCAATCCATAGAGGTAATCAGGCGTGGATGTGATGTCCAAGGATTTGCATGAATTCCACGCTCCCGACGCAATTGCTTGATGTAAGATGTATCTACAACACGGAAATCAAGCCCAAATTTTTCGAGCATTTCGACACGCCACTTTTCCTGTAACGATGCCGGACAAATTATTAGTACGGTTCGGACTCGATGTCGTATTAACATCTCTTGAATAACGAGGCCAGCCTCTATTGTCTTCCCCAAGCCTACATCATCCGCAATGAGCAGATTTACACGAGCCATATTGATTGCTCTGACTAATGGCTCTAGTTGAAAATCTTCAATGCTGACACCGCTTCTAAAGGGAGCTTGAAGAAAGCCTCTATCAGCATTAGTTGCGGCCCCCCAACGCACTGCATCAAGAAATGCGTCAAGCGTATTCGAGTCATCTTGGCCAGTAATCGAAGGTAAACCAGCTCGCTCAATGATCTGTGCACCTGGTTCGATTTCCCAAATGACTTCTAGTTCTTCACCTAATGCATCTTCATCGATAGAGGTAAGGCTTACCAGGTGCTGTACTTTGGCTAACTCTAATTGTGATGACTCAACTTCAGATACAATCCATTGGCGGCGCCTAACTTCGACCAACTGCCCTGGCTCTGGGCTTGCTTGATAACTATGCTGCTGAACTTCTTTCGCCACCATAATCCCTTACCGCGAATCAAAACTAATAAAAATAAAATCCATCTAAACTGAGATGGTTATCTAGGAAGCCAAACTAAAATTGAGATGGTTGAGGATACTTTTACCAATTGCTTGGCCAAGTTTTACCGGGACGGCATTGCCAATCAGCCTACCTAACACCGTAAACTGAGCATCTTGCCCTTCCGGCAGAAATTTATAATCTTTCGGGAAACTTTGCAGTATTGCCGCTTCACGTAACGAAATTGCGCGGTCCTGCTCAGGGTGGCCAAACCTGCCATTTCCAAACCCAAAACACTGAGTTGTCATCGTGGGGGCAGGCTTGTCCCATTCCATCCTGCCGTATACACTTGCATATGTTTTCCCTGATTTTGACTTATGACAGTCTGCAACTAGATCTGATGGCCAATCTCGCCACGTTCCCCCAGGAATAGAAGCTTGAATCCGCAACAGGTTTTTTTCAGATAACCTTGCTGATGTGTGTAACTTGTCAGATGGAGTGGATTGACCAGCAGATAATAATGGTAAATCTCCAATTGCCTCACGTACTGTTATCGGCGACTCAATTTCGGAAGGGATAAGCTGTATTTCACCGTGCAAAGATGCAAGTAACACCATGCGCTGACGAGATTGTGGTACTCCATATTTGGAACTATCAACTACATCAAACCAGACGTAATAGCCTAATCTTTTTAAAGTATTTACAAAATCCTCAAAAACTTCATGTCTTGATACGGAAGGAACATTTTCCATCGTTATAACATCTGGACGAGTTCCTTCTGCAAGCCGTGCAAACTCGTATAACAACCCCCATTTTCCCTCTCGACCATCCAGCTCATACCTATGGGAATATGTAGAAAATGGTTGACATGGAGCACAGCCAGCAAGCACTCGAACCTTAGATGAACCAAATAGTTCTTCAAGCTCTTCTACTGTCACCTTACTGACATTTTTGTGGATAAATTTAGCATTATTATTTGATTCATAGGGAAATTGACAAGCTGAATCTAGATCAATCCCAGCCTTAACATCTAATCCTTCTAACACTAATCCATGCGTTAACCCCCCAGCACCACAGAAGAGGTCAACACAAGATAAATCTCTGATTTTTAACATAAAGCAATAGAACCGTATTAATTAGTACAGAAGTAGGCCGTGTTCCTACAATAATGTCATCATCTAACGCGAATTTAGCATCGGAGTATCGTAGCAGATAGTGATTATGATTGCGTTGAATCTTTTTAACACAAGCCACAAAAAATCATCAATATCAAATAGTCAATGGAAATGAAGTTAATGTGCTTGACATGGCCAAAACAATTTAGCTTTAACCATTTTTTATCCAATCCATCAGTACGTATTCTACCTTGCATTTATCCGCTCATTCACCCAATTTTCGATCTCTTGATAGACCCAAGCAACAGCCCTATCTCCAAGTGACACTTGTTTCGGAAACTTCCCGTCAGCAATCATGCGATAAATTGTTGCTTTGGTTAGACAAGTGATTTCGATGACTTCTTTCAGTTTGATGAGCTTCATGATGAGTTCCTTGGTTATTGTCTCATCACATATGCGCTTCCAGTAATTTTTAACTTTTTCCCGATTTCCAAATCTTTTCAGATATATATCACCACTGTGCATATACCGAATTAGCAACCTTGGAGGCGCTATGCACAAAGTGATTACCCTACCCAGCAACAGCTGGTCTCAAACCTCATCGCAAATCTTAGAAACCGCAGCAGGCATAGTCGCTGAGCGCTTTGTGCGAGGCGATGCCTTTTGTAACCCGCAAGCAACTATGGATTTTCTGCGCTTTAAGCTCCACCAGCATCAACGTGAAGTGTTTGCGGTGATGATGCTCGACAGTCAGCACCGACTGATTGAATTCAACGAGATGTTCTTTGGCACAATTGACAGTACAAGTGTTTATCCGCGAGAAGTGGTTAAAGCCGTTTTGCTATGTAATGCAGCAGCGGTAATTTTCGCCCACAACCATCCTTCCGGATGCGCCGAACCCTCAAGCGCAGATAGACGGATCACCGAGCGCCTTATTGCGGCGTTGGCCACCATTGATGTACCGGTCTTGGATCACATAGTTGTCGCCGATACCTGCGTGTCCTTCGCCGAGCGTGGCTGGCTATCTAATTAACGACTCTTATTAATAGCGGCATAAGGGGCTCCCAGAGTGGGAGCCCCTTATGCGTGGGAGTTCATCATGATTGAATTTACCGATAGTTTTTCACAGGCTTGTGTTGCCAAAGCCTGCGTCGCGTTTCCTGACCTGCGTAACCGCTTAGCGGTTGAACTCATTTTGCCAATGTTTGTGCGGCCGCTCAATGCCATGG
>AACY020548402.1_pt1 | contig 78239 bp, 70 predicted proteins | sample 267378 | NCBI WGS metagenome assembly AACY02 (sample SAMN02954345, study PRJNA13694) | marine metagenome | biome: aquatic; feature: ocean; material: water; isolation source: isolated as part of a large dataset composed predominantly from surface... | reverse complement strand
GTATTCGCGGCGTCACGCGCCTCGCGGCGAGCGGCCGTTCTCGTGGCAACGCATGCGCATTCCATAGGTAAACAGACCCTAAATGCAAACGAACCTCGCCGATTTCATCCGCAATACGCCCGACGGCGACGAAGCCGACGCGATATTGCGCAAGTGCGTGCATTGCGGGTTCTGTACCGCGACCTGCCCGACCTACCAGTTGCTCGGCGACGAACTCGACGGCCCGCGCGGCCGGATCTACCTGATCAAGCAGATGGTCGAAGGCGCGCCTGTCACGCGCAGCACGCAGCAGCACCTCGATCGCTGCCTCACGTGCCGCAGTTGCGAGACGACCTGCCCGTCCGGCGTCCAGTACGGCCGGCTCGTCGAGATCGGCCGCAAGCACGTCGAGGCGCAGGTGCAGCGCCCGGTGCAGCAGCGTCTCGTGCGCCGCCTGCTCGCGAGCCTCGTGCCGAACGCCGCGCTGTTCTCGCCGGTCATGCGGCTCGGCCAGCACGTGCGGCCGCTGCTGCCGAAGCGGCTGCGCGACAAGGTGCCGCCGCGCACGCGGCTGCTCGAATGGCCGCACCGCTCGCATACGCGCAAGATGCTGATGCTCGGCGGCTGCGTACAGCCGTCGATGCTGCCGAACATCAACATCGCGACCGCGCGCGTGCTGGACGCACTCGGCATCGAGACGGTCGTCGCGCCCGATGCGGGCTGCTGCGGCGCGATCCGCCTGCACCTGAACTATCACGACGAAGCGCTCGACGACGCGCGCCGCAACATCGACGCGTGGTGGCCCCACGTCGAGCAGGGCGTCGAGACAATCGTGATGAATGCGTCGGGTTGCGGCGCGACGGTGCTCGAATACGCGCACCTGCTGCGCGACGACCCGGCCTACGCGGAGAAGGCGCAGCGCATCGTGTCGCTCACGCGCGACATCTCCGACGTGCTGCTCGCATTCGAGGCCGAGCTCGCGACGCTCGCGCGGCGCCGCGCGATCCATACCGTCGCGTACCACCCGCCGTGCACGCTGCAGCACGGCCAGCAGTCGCGCGGCAAGGTCGAACGCCTGCTCGAGACGCTCGGCATCGACGTGCGGCTGCCGGCCGACAGCCATCTGTGCTGCGGGTCGGCCGGCACCTATTCGCTGACGCAGCCGTCGCTGTCATACCGGCTGCGCAAGCAGAAGCTGCTGAAGCTGCAGGCGCTGGAACCGCAGATGATCGTCTCCGGCAACATCGGCTGCATCGCGCACCTGCAGAGCGGCACGCAGATTCCGGTCGCCCACTGGATCCAGCTCGTCGAGCATCTGCTGTACGGTTAGCGCATGCTCATGCGAATGACGGATCGGCGCTGGGCGTCGCGCGCGGCGTCCGTATAATGGGCGGATCGATGCGTCGCGTGCCGCGGCGCATCCGCACCACGCCCGCTTCCGTGCCTGCTTTCGTGCCCGTCATGTCCGATCTCGCCGCCCGCCTCGAATCCGTTCATCGCCGCATCGCCGACGCCGCCCGCGCGGCCGGCCGCGATCCCGCCACCGTGTCGCTGCTCGCCGTGTCCAAAACGTTTCCCGCCGACGACGTGCGCGCCGCGCATGCGGCCGGGCAGCGCGCCTTCGGCGAAAACTACGTGCAGGAATCGATCGACAAGATCGACGCGCTCGCCGACCTGCGTGCGGACCTCGAATGGCATTTCATCGGGCCGCTGCAATCGAACAAGACGCGCCCGGTTGCCGAGCGCTTCGACTGGGTTCATTCGGTCGACCGGCTGAAGATCGCGCAGCGCCTGTCGGAACAGCGCCCCGCGCACCTGCCGCCGCTCAACGTATGCGTGCAGGTGAACATCAGCGGCGAGGCGTCGAAGAGCGGCGTCGCGCCGGCCGACGTGGCCGAGGTTGCACGCGCGGTCGCCGCGCTGCCGTCGCTGCGGCTGCGCGGCCTGATGGCGATTCCCGAACCGGCCGGCGACACCGACGCGCAACGCGCGCCGCATCGTGCGCTGCGCGCACTGTTCGACACGTTGTGCGCCGACGGCCTGCCGCTCGACACGTTGTCGATGGGCATGTCCGCCGATCTCGACGCGGCCGTGCTCGAAGGCGCGACGATCGTGCGCGTCGGCACCGCGATCTTCGGCGCGCGCGATTACTCGCACTGAACGCCACGCCCCTTTTCCGCCTTTCCGTTCACTCACTCGCTCATTCCCGACATCATGAAAATCGCATTCATCGGCGGCGGCAACATGGCCGCGGCCCTGATCGGCGGCCTGATCAAGCGCGGCGTCGCCGCTGACGGCCTGTATGCCATCGACGTCAACGAAGAAGTACGCGCGCGCGCCGCGCAGCAGTTCGGCGTGCGCACCGGCGCAGCCATCGACGCGACGCTCGCCGACTACGACGCGGTCGTGCTCGCGGTGAAACCGCAGGTGCTGAAGGACGTCGCGCAGGCGCTCGCGCCGCACCTGAAGTCGCAGCTCGTGATCAGCATCGCGGCCGGCATCCGCGGCAGCGATCTCGCACGCTGGCTCGGCGACTACGCGCGCGTCGTGCGCACGATGCCGAACACGCCCGCGCTCGTCGGCATGGGCGTGACGGGCCTCGCTGCACTGCCGGGCGTCGACGCGGCGGGCCGCGAACTCGCGTCGAACGTGCTCGGCGCGGTCGGCGAGATCGTGTGGTTCGACGACGAATCGAAGCTCGACGCTGTCACCGCGATCTCGGGCAGCGGCCCCGCGTACGTGTTCTATTTCATCGAAGCGCTGCAGGAAGCCGCGCGCCAGCTCGGCATGAACGACGAACAGGGCCGCGCACTCGCAGTCGCGACGTTCACGGGCGCGGCGCAACTCGCCGCGCAATCGGGCGAGCCCGCGAGCGTGCTGCGCGAGCGCGTGACGTCGAAGGGCGGCACGACGGCCGCCGCGCTCGCGTCGTTCGACGCGCAAGGCGTGAAGGATGCGATCGTGCGCGGTGCGCTCGCGGCCGAAGCGCGTGCGAAGGAGATGGGCGACGAGCTCGGCCGCGCGTAAGCGCACCGGCGGTGCCTGGCCGGCCCGGCGCCCGCTACACGGGGGGAGCGCCCTGCCCCGTCATGCTGATGTGCACGCACAACAAAAAAGCGGCCCGGGCCGCTTTTTTGTTGGTGCCGCGTTCCGCACCGCATACCGCCTGCGGTGAGATCGGGAAACTCAGCTCCCTGCCAGCAGGTAATGCACGGCGATCCCGGCGAACAGCACGCCGCCGAGCCAGTTGTTGTGCCGGAACGCCGCGAAGCACGGCATCCGCTCGCGGTCCTTGATCAACGTGTAGTGATACAGCGCACAGCCGGCGGCCGCCGCCCAGCCGGCCCAGTACGCGAGGCCGAAGCCGAGCGTCACGCCGATCCACACGTAGATGCCGAGCGTCGCCGCGTAGCACAGCATCACGGCCGCGACGTCGAAGCGGCCGAACGTCAGTGCGGACGTGCGGATGCCGATCTTGATGTCGTCATCGCGATCGACCATCGCGTATTCGGTGTCGTACGCGACCGACCAGAAAATGTTCGCGACCAGCATCACCCACGCGATCGCCGGCACCGTGTCCTGCACGGCCGCGAACGCCATCGGGATGCCGAAGCCGAACGCGATGCCCAGATAGGCCTGCGGAATCGCGAAGAAGCGCTTCATGAACGGATACGAGCCCGCAACGAACAGCGCGACGACGGACAGCTGCTTCGTCAGCGTGTTGAGCGGCAGGATCAGCAGGAACGAGATGAATGCGAGTCCGACCGCGATCGCGATGGCTTCCCACGCGCGGATCTTGCCCGACGTCAGCGGCCGGTCGGCCGTGCGTTTCACATGGCGGTCGAAGTCGCGGTCGGCGTAGTCGTTCATCGCGCAGCCGGCCGAGCGCATCAGCAGCGTGCCGAGCGAGAAGATCACGAGCAATGGCCAGCGCGGATGGCCGTCGGACGCGATCCACAGCGCGTTGAGCGTCGGCCACAGCAGCAGCAGGCTGCCGATCGGCTTGTCCATCCGGACGAGCCGCAGATACAGGGGAAAGCGGGCAAGCATGGCGAAGCACCGGGAAGATAACCCCGGCATTTTAGAGCCGAGCGGTGCTTCGCGTCATGTCGGCGCGGCTCGCGGGCGGTAGCGGCCGGACGCCAGCGCACTGCCCGCGCCCGCCGCACGTGGCCGAGCCGCGGCACGCATCAATCAAGGGACAGAGCCGGTGCACGCGTGGATCCACGCAGACGGGGGTGGATCAATCAGGGCCGGAGCCAGCATGCCGCGCGCGGCACACTTACGCGAGCAACGACCGCAGCATCCACGCAGTTTTTTCATGAATCTGCAGGCGCTGCGTCAGCAGGTCGGCGGTCGGCTCGTCGCTCGCCGCATCGGCAAGCGGAAAGATCGCACGCGCGGTACGCACGACGGCCTCGTGCCCTTCGACGAGCTGGCGGATCATGTCTTCCGCGGCCGGCACGCCCTTCGCTTCCGGCACCGACGACAGTTTCGCGAAATCGCCGAAGGTGCCCGGCGCGACGACGCCGAGCGTACGAATGCGTTCGGCAACCGAATCGACCGCGAGCCACAGTTCGTTGTACTGCTCCTCGAACATCAGGTGCAGCGTGTTGAACATCGGGCCCGTGACGTTCCAGTGGAAATTGTGGGTCTTCAGGTACAGCGTGAACGTATCGGCAAGCAGGTGCGACAGGCCCTCCGCGATCTTCTTGCGGTCCTTGTCGCTGATGCCGATGTTGATCTGGGCAGCTTGAATTTTCCTGGCCATGTTCCGGACTCCTTATTCAAGAAAGCAGAGCAATGAAAGCGAATCGGGCAATCTGCCTGTAGATACCGCACTACCCGCATACGCGGCCCGCCACGGCGCGTGGCGCGTGAAACGCCGCGCTCAGGCGATCGCGTGCAGCGCCTGCGACACCAGTTCGGCCGCACCGCCGATGACGATGGCGGATCCGACGACGTATCGCGCGACCTCGCCCGGCGTCGCCAGTGCAGCGCGCATGTTGTGCATCATTTGCGTCATGATCGTCACTCCTTCAACAAAACTCAAGGTCGGGAGAAACGGCCGGTCGGGCGACCGGCCGTTTCACGTTACTGCCTCACCGCACTACTGCGCGGCGACGCTTACGCAAGGTCGAAGCGGTCCAGGTTCATCACCTTGTTCCAGGCCGCAACGAAGTCGTGCGCGAACTTCTCCTTCGCATCGGCGCTGCCGTACACCTCGGCCAGCGCGCGCAGTTGCGAGTGCGAGCCGAAGATCAGGTCGACGCGCGTGCCCGTCCACTTGACTGCACCCGTCGCGCGGTCGCGCCCTTCGAACACGTCGTTCGCGGCCGACACCGGCTTCCATTCCGTGCCCATGTCGAGCAGGTTCACGAAGAAGTCGTTCGTCAGCGCTTCCGGACGCTCGGTGAACACGCCATGCTTCGCATCGCCGGCGTTCGCACCCAGCACGCGCAGGCCACCGACGAGCACCGTCATCTCGGGCGCGGTCAGCGTCAGCAGTTGCGCCTTGTCGACCAGCAGCGCCTCGGCCGGCGTCTTGTATGCGTGCTTCAGGTAGTTGCGGAAACCGTCCGCGACCGGCTCGAGCACGGCCATCGCTTCGATATCGGTCTCTTCCTGCGACGCATCCGCACGGCCCGGTGCGAACGGCACCGTCACTGCGATACCCGCATTCTTCGCGGCCTGCTCGACACCGGCCGCACCGGCCAGCACGATCAGGTCGGCCAGCGACACCTTCTTGCCGCCCGTCTGCCCATCGTTGAACGCCTTCTGCACGCCCTCGAGCGTCTCGAGCACCTTCGCGAGTTCAGCCGGACGGTTCACTTCCCAGTCCTTCTGCGGCGCCAGGCGGATACGCGCACCGTTTGCACCGCCGCGCTTGTCCGACCCGCGGAACGTCGCAGCCGACGCCCATGCGGTCGACACGAGCTGCGACACCGACAGACCGGATGCAAGCACCTTCGCCTTCAGCGCGGCGACGTCGGCGGCGTCGATCAGCGGGTGATCGACCGCCGGGATCGGGTCCTGCCACAGCAGGTGTTCCGCCGGCACGTCCGGGCCGAGATAGCGGGAACGCGGGCCCATGTCGCGGTGCGTGAGCTTGAACCACGCGCGTGCGAACGCGTCGGCGAACTCGGCCGGGTTCTCGTAGAAGCGGCGCGAGATCTTTTCGTAGGCCGGGTCGAAACGCAGCGACAGGTCGGTCGTCAGCATCGTCGGGCGATGCTTCTTCGACGCGTCGAATGCATCCGGAATCACTTCGCCTGCGTCCTTCGCGACCCACTGGTGCGCGCCGGCCGGGCTCTTCGTGAGCTCCCACTCGTAGCTGAACAGGTGCTTGAAGAAGTCGTTGCTCCACTGCGTCGGCGTCGAGGTCCACGTGACTTCGAGGCCGCTCGTGATGGCATCCTTGCCCTTGCCCGTGCCGAACGTGCTCTTCCAGCCGAGCCCCTGCTCTTCGAGGCCCGCGGCTTCCGGCTCGGGGCCGACGTTCGAGGCCGGACCGGCGCCGTGCGTCTTGCCGAACGTGTGGCCACCCGCGATCAGCGCGACCGTTTCCTCGTCGTTCATCGCCATGCGCGCGAACGTCTCGCGGATGTCGTGCGCGGCGGCAACCGGGTCGGGGTTGCCGTCCGGGCCTTCCGGGTTCACGTAGATGAGGCCCATCTGCACCGCGGCGAGCGGGCTTTCGAGCTCGCGCTTGCCCGAGTAGCGGCTGTTCGGGCCGCCGCTCAGTTCCAGCCAGATCTTTTCCGAACCCCAGTACACGTCGTCCGGTTCCCACGTATCGACGCGGCCGCCGGCGTAACCGAAGGTCTTGAAGCCCATCGATTCGAGCGCGACGTTGCCGGTCAGGATCAGCAGGTCGGCCCACGAGATGTTGCGGCCGTACTTCTGCTTGATCGGCCACAGCAGGCGGCGCGCCTTGTCGAGACTGACGTTGTCAGGCCAGCTGTTGAGCGGCGCGAAGCGCTGCTGCCCGCCGCCCGCGCCGCCGCGGCCGTCGGCCGTGCGGTACGTGCCGGCGCTGTGCCAGGCCATGCGGACGAACAGGCCGCCGTAGTGGCCGAAGTCGGCCGGCCACCAGTCCTGCGACGCCGTCATCAGCGCGTGCAGGTCCTTCTTCACCGCCTCGAGATCCAGCTTCTTGAATGCTTCGGCGTAGTCGAAATCCGGGTCCATCGGATCGGACAGCGCCGAATGCCGATGCAGGACGTTCAGGTTCAGCTGATTCGGCCACCAGTCCTTGTTCGTCGTGCCGCCACCAGCGGTGTGGTTGAACGGGCACTTCGTTTCGTTCGACATGCTTTTTCTCCTTGTCTTGCTCGTAGGCCCCCACGTGCCAGGCGCGGTTCGTGGAGCATTGCGGGGGGATGAAACGGAACAGGCGGTTCCTCCTGTCGTACTACGGGACGTCGTGCGCGGCCTGCGACCCGCTTTCCCGCAGCGACGCGCCGCAGGCGGGGCGCTCGGGAAAGCGGCTGCCGGCAGTCGTCGTGCCGGCGAGGCGGGCGGCTTTTCGGGTATCGGACATGCAATGCTCCCTCATGGCTCGGCGGCAGTTAGTCGGGGGAACACAGGACCGGCGTGCGGCGGCACTCATCCGCCATACACACGGTCCGCCAGGTACGCGAACGCAATCGGACGCAGGCTGCGAACCGCCGCCCTGGCGCGATGTACGACCGCGTCGCGCGACGGGATGTTCCGCTGCGCGTGCTGCAATACCGACCGCATCATGACATCCTCCTTTGACGCTTGCATTCAACGTGCTGATCAGTCGTTGACATCACGCTGATCCATGTTGAGGATTCTATCTAAATCTATCGATTGATTAAATTTGATAAATGTTATCTATTCGATAGAGAAAAATAAACGGGGTCGCAAGACCCCGTTCATCGTGCTGCCACACGCGCATGCCGCAGGGTGCTCAGTTCATCGTCGCCGGCATGTCGAGCTTCGCGACACCCGGCAGCTCGCACGCGGAAATCGCGTCGCTGATCGCGTCGATCGCGGGCATCCGCGTGAAGCTCTTGCGCCACACGAGCACCACGCGGCGGTCGGGCACCGGCTCGTTGAACGGCACGTACGACAGCAGTTCGGCATCGGGGCCGTTCGCGCGCGGGCCGACCTCGGCGACCGACATCCGCGGCAGCACGGTGATGCCGACGCCGCTTGCGACCATGTGGCGGATCGTCTCGAGCGACGAGCCCTCGAAAGTCTTCTGGATGCCGTCGGCCGTCTGCGAGAAGCGCATCAGCTCCGGGCACACGCCGAGCACGTGATCGCGGAAGCAGTGGCCGTTGCCGAGCAGCAGCATGGTTTCCTGCTTGAGATCCTCCGCGTCGATTTCGTGGCGCTTTTCCCACGGATGACCAGCCGGCAGCGCGACAACGAACGGTTCGTCGTACAGCGGGCGAACCATCAGACCCGTTTCCGGAAACGGCAGCGCCATGATCGCGGCGTCGATTTCGCCCTGCTTCAGCAGTTCGAGCAGCTTCAGCGTGTAATTTTCCTGCAGCATCAGCGGCATCTGCGGGACACGCTGGATCATCTGCTTGACGAGCGTCGGCAGCAGATAGGGCCCGATCGTGTAGATCACGCCGAGGCGGAACGGGCCGACCAGCGGATCCTTGCCCTGCTTCGCGATCTCCTTGATCGCGAAGGTCTGCTCGAGCACGCGCTGCGCCTGCGTGACGATCTGGTCACCGATCGGCGTCACGCTCACTTCGCTCGCGCCGCGTTCGAAAATCTGCACGTTGAGCTCGTCTTCGAGCTTCTTGATCGCCACCGACAGCGTCGGCTGGCTCACGAAGCATGCTTCGGCCGCGCGGCCGAAATGCCGTTCGCGCGCGACCGCGACGATGTATTTCAATTCAGTCAGCGTCATTGTGGGTCAATCAGAGATATACAGGCGATAGGTTTAATTTATACACCCTGTGACACCGGTTCGCCAAGTTTCTCTGCATCGGAATGCTTCAAACGGCGGTTTTAAATCCGGCCCCGACCCGCGGATCAGGCCTTCAAGTACTGCTCCCGCGCGCCGAGCCAGCGTGCGAGATGCTGCGTGACGATCTCGGGATACGCGGCAATCAGCCGCGTCGCGGCCTCGCGGGCCGGTTCGATCAGCCAGCCGTCGGTCTCGAGGTTCGCGAAGCGCAGCATCGCCGCGCCCGACTGGCGTGCGCCGAGGAATTCACCGGGGCCGCGGATCTCGAGGTCGCGCCGTGCGATCTCGAAGCCGTCGGTCGTCTCGCGCATCGTCTTCAGCCGCTCGCGGCCCGTCGGCGACAGCGGCCCCGTGTACAGCAGCACGCACACCGACGCCGCGGTGCCGCGCCCGACCCGGCCGCGCAGCTGGTGCAACTGCGCGAGACCGAAGCGCTCCGCGTGCTCGATCACCATCAGCGACGCGTTCGGCACGTCGACGCCGACCTCGATCACGGTCGTCGCGACGAGCAGCTGCACGTCGTTGCGCGTGAACGCTTCCATCACGGCCGCCTTGTCGGCCGGCGACAGCCGGCCGTGCACGAGCCCGACCTTCAGCTCCGGGAGCGCGGCGGCCAATGTCTCGTATGTCTCGACGGCCGTCTGCAGCTGCAGCGTCTCGCTCTCCTCGATCAGCGGGCACACCCAGTACACCTGGCGTCCGGTCAGCGCGGCCTCGCGCACGCGGGCGATCACCTCCTCGCGCCGCGCATCGCCGACGAGGCGCGTCAGCACGGGCGTGCGGCCCGGCGGCAGCTCGTCGATCGTCGAAACTTCGAGATCGGCGTAATACGTCATCGCGAGCGTGCGCGGAATCGGCGTGGCCGACATCATCAGCTGGTGCGGCTGGAAATCGCGCGCGCCGTTGGCCGCATTCGCGGCCTTCGCACGCAGCGCAAGCCGCTGCTCGACGCCGAAACGGTGCTGTTCGTCGACGATCACGAGGCCGAGCCGCGCGAATTCGACCGTGTCCTGGATGATCGCGTGCGTGCCGATCACGAGCTGCGCGGTGCCGAGCGCGGCCGCCTCGATCGCCGCGCGCTTCTCCTTCGCCTTCAGGCTGCCCGCGAGCCACGCGACCGTGACGCCGAGCGGCTCCAGCCATGCGCGCAGCTTGCGCGCGTGCTGTTCCGCGAGAATTTCGGTGGGCGCCATCAGCGCGGCCTGGTAGCCGGCGTCGATCGCCTGCGTCGCGGCCAGCGCCGCGACGACCGTCTTGCCGCTGCCGACGTCGCCCTGCAGCAGGCGCTGCATCGGGTGCGCAAGGGTAAGATCGTTCGCGATTTCGTCGACGACGCGCGCCTGCGCGCCCGTCAGCGTGAACGGCAGCGCGGCGTAGAGCCGGGTCGTCAATGCATCGGCATCGCTCGCGGTGCGGCGCGGCATCGCGGGCGCCGCACGCGTGCGGCGCTCCTCGTGCGCGCGCTTGAGCGACAACTGCTGCGCGAGCAGCTCCTCGAACTTGATGCGCGTCCACGCCGGATGCGAGCCGTCCATCAGCGCGGCTTCGTCCGAATCGACGCGCGGGTGGTGCAGGATGCGCACCGCCTGCTCGAGCGTCGGCACGTCGAGCGGCTTCAGATAGTCGCGCTGGATCTCGGGCGGCAGCAGCTCGGGCAGCGGCGTGCGCTCGACCGCGTTCTCGATCGCCTTGCGCAGATAGGCCTGCGACACGCCGGCCGTGCTCGGATAGACGGGCGTGAGCACCTGCGGCAGCGGCGCATCCGCTTCGACGACACGCACCGCCGGATGCACCATCTCCATCCCGAAGAAGCCGCCGCGCACGTCACCGCGCACGCGCAGCCGCTGGCCGACGGCCATCTGCTTGACCTGCGAGCCGTAGAAATTCAGGAAGCGCAGCACGAGGTGCTCGCCGTCTTCGTCCTGGATCTTCACGACCAGCTGGCGGCGCGGCCGGTACGCGACCTCGTTGTCGAACACGACGCCTTCGGTCTGCGCGATGCCGCCCGGCAGCAGCTCGCCGATCGGCGTGAGCGTGGTTTCGTCCTCGTAGCGCATCGGCAGATGCAGCACGAGATCGATCGAGCGCGTAAGGCCGAGCTTCGCGAGCTTGTCGACGGTCTTCACGGGTTTGTCGGCGGCGGGCTTCTTCTTGCGCTTCGCGCCGCCCGCGCCTGCCGTGTCGATTTCAGCGGCGCCATCGGCATCGGGCGCGGCGGCGGCCGGCTGCGCGAGCCTGCCGTCGGCGCCGCGCCTCGGGCCGGCGCGGCGCGGCGCGGCGCGCGGCGCGGAAGCACGCTCCCCCGCGCCTTGCGCGGGCGGCGCGACATCCTCCGCGTCGAACGGATCGGCGGAATCGGCAACGGCAGCGGGGGAACGGCGTGGTGACACAGGCATCGGATCGTCTGGGTGCTTCTCAAGGCAAGTACAATAGCGGCTTTCACGTCGTCCGAACGAACGACGCCGGCTAGGCCGCGCATCCCGCCATCATAGCGGCTCGCGCGCCCCATTTACGCGTTTCCGCCCTGCCGGCGACGCCCGCCGGCCGTTTCGAACCAGCCCGCATGTTCACGCTTTCCGATTTCGATTTCAATCTGCCGCCCGAGCTGATTGCACAAACCGCGCTGCCCGATCGCACCGCGAGCCGCCTGCTCGAGGTCGACGGCACCGTCGCGCCCGCACGCCTCATCGACCGTCATTTCACCGAGCTGCCGTCGTGCATCGCGGCCGGCGACCTGCTCGTCTTCAACGATACCAAGGTGCTGAAGGCGCGCTTCTTCGGCCAGAAGGCGAGCGGCGGCAAGATCGAGGTGCTGATCGAGCGCGTGACCGGCACGCACACGGCGCTCGCGCAAATCCGCGCGAGCAAGTCGCCGGGCGCCGGCACGACGCTGCGGCTCGCCGATGCGTTCGACGTGACGGTCGGCGAACGCGTCGACCCGTTCTTCACGCTGAACTTCCCCGCGCCGTGCCTCGACCTGATCGAGCAGTACGGCCGCCTGCCGCTGCCGCCCTATATCGAGCACGATCCGGACGCGACCGACGAGACGCGCTACCAGACCGTCTACGCGAGCAACCCGGGCGCGGTCGCCGCGCCGACGGCCGGGCTGCACTTCGACCAGCCGATGCTCGACCGCCTCGACGCGACGGGCGTCGAACGCGCGACACTCACGCTGCACGTCGGCGCCGGCACGTTCCAGCCGGTGCGCGTCGACAACATCGCCGAGCACAAGATGCACAGCGAGTGGTACGACCTGCCGCAGTCGCTCGTCGACAAGATCGCCGCGACCCGTGCTCGCGGCGGCAAGGTGATCGCGGTCGGCACGACGTCGATGCGCGCGCTCGAAGCCGCGGCGCGCTCGGCCGACGAAGCGGGCCGCCCGCTCGCGGCGACGCAGGCCGAAACCGACATCTTCATCACGCCCGGCTATCGTTTCCGCGTGGTCGACCGGCTCGTCACGAACTTCCATCTGCCGAAGTCGACGCTGCTGATGCTGGTGTCCGCGTTCGCAGGCGTCGAGACGATCCGCGCCGCGTACCGGCACGCGATCGACGAGCGCTACCGCTTCTTCAGCTACGGCGACGCGATGCTGCTCACGCGGCGCGACGTGCCGGAGGCGCCGGGCGCGTAAAGCAAGGCGGGCGCGACGGCCCGCGCGGCCGCCGTTGCAGCGCAGCGCCGTTTTCCCTTTGTGTGCGCGACGCTTTTGCGCGCACCCGCTTTTCCCCGCCGCCGGTTTCTCGGCAGCGTTTCCAACATGCGCCGGACTTGCGATCCAGAGTTAGCGCTTTAGCGGTTACTCTGGTCCCATGCAGAGCAGCCCGGTAGCAAGGAGAATGACTCGATGACCGAAGGTTCATCCCACGATACGCACGCCCCCGTGCAGGACCGCCCGGCGAACGGGCTCGAATTCGAACTGCTGACGACCGACGGCCATGCGCGCCGCGGCCGCGTGAAGCTCAACCACGGCGTGGTCGAGACGCCGATCTTCATGCCGGTCGGCACGTACGGCACCGTGAAGGCGATCCAGCCGCGCGAGCTGCACGAGATCAAGGCCCAGATCATCCTCGGCAATACGTTCCACCTGTGGCTGCGCCCGGGCCTCGACACGATCGACGCGCACGGCGGCCTGCATGGCTTCATGGGCTGGAACAAGCCGATCCTGACCGACTCGGGCGGCTTCCAGGTGTTCTCGCTCGGCGACCTGCGCAAGATCACCGAGGACGGCGTGACGTTCGCGTCGCCGATCAACGGCGACAAGCTGTTCCTGTCGCCGGAAGTGTCGATGCAGATCCAGAAGGTGCTGAACTCCGACGTCGTGATGCAGTTCGACGAGTGCACGCCGTACGCGACCAACGGCGTGCCGACCACGCACAAGGAAGCGGCCGACTCGATGCGCATGTCGCTGCGCTGGGCGAAGCGCTCGCTCGACGAGTTCGACCGGCTCGGCAACCCGAACGCGCTGTTCGGGATCGTCCAGGGCGGGATGTTCGAGGACCTGCGCGACGAATCGCTCGCGGGCCTCGCCGAACTCGGCTTCCACGGCCTCGCGATCGGCGGGCTGTCGGTCGGCGAGCCGAAGGAAGACATGATGCGGGTGCTGCAGCACGTCGGCCCGAAGCTGCCGGCCAACAAGCCGCACTACCTGATGGGCGTCGGCACGCCGGAGGATCTGGTCGAGGGCGTCGCGAACGGCATCGACATGTTCGACTGCGTGATGCCGACCCGCAACGCGCGCAACGGCTGGCTGTTCACGCGCTTCGGCGACGTGAAGATCCGCAACGCGACGCACAAGAATTCGCTGAAGCCGCTCGACGCGAGCTGCACGTGCTACACGTGCCAGAACTTCTCGCGCGGCTACCTGCATCACCTGCACCGCGTCGGCGAGATCCTCGGCGCACAGCTCAACACGATCCACAACCTGCACTACTACCTGCAGCTGATGAGCGAGATTCGCGAAGCGATCGAGACCCACACGTTCGACGCGTTCCGCCAGCGCTTCGCGGAGGATCGCGCCAGAGGGGTCGACTGACCGGCGGTCGGACCGCCCTTGATAGGACAAACACTATACGGATCGACAATCTGGTGGGACTCGTCCTAAACAATTGAGTCCCAACTGCCGCCCGGATCCAACAAACATTACAATTGCCTTTCCATACAAGTCGCAACGGTACCGGTTCGCGCTTTAACAGCTTGATCCGAAAGCGCATTTGCCGAGCCGTTTGCGCATGGGGCCGGTGGTAGAATAACCGGCTTATTTTTCGATCTTCCCCTACGGAGAGACCAACGTGCCGTTCATTTCCAACGCGTTCGCCCAAGGTGCCGGTGGCGCCGAATCGAGCCTGATGAGCTTCCTGCCGCTCATCCTGATGTTTGCCGTGCTCTACTTCATCATGATCCGTCCGCAGATGAAGCGTCAGAAGGAGCACCGCAACATGCTCGCGGCCATGGCCAAAGGCGACGAAGTCGTCACGAGCGGCGGCCTCGTCGGCAAGGTGACCAAGGTCACCGAAGGCTACATCGGCGTCGAAATCGCCGAAGGCACCGAAATCACCGTGCAGAAGGCCGCGGTCACGACCATTCTGCCGAAGGGCACGATCAAGTCGCTGTAAGCCCTTCACCGAGCGTCCGGCTCCCCGCGCCGTGCCCGCCTGAGAGAGCGGGCCGCCGCGGCGCCGGACGCGACGCTTTCACGCCAACCACCCGTTCGGCTCCCTCATGAATCGTTATCCACTCTGGAAATATGTCGTGATGGTCGTGGCGCTCGCCATCGGCCTTCTGTACACATTGCCCAACTTCTTCGGCGAAGCGCCGGCGGTGCAGGTGTCGAGCGGCAAGGCCACGGTCAAGCTCGACTCGACCACGCTGACCCAGGTCGAATCGGCGCTCGCGTCCGCGCAGATCACGCCGGACGACGTCACCTTCGAGAACACGGCGACCGGCGCGAACATCCGCGTGCGCCTGAAGGACACCGATACGCAGCTGCGCGTCAAGGACCTGCTGCAGAAGTCGCTGAACGCCGACCCGAACGATCCGCAATTCGTCGTCGCCCTGAACCTGCAGAGCGCGTCGCCGCGCTGGCTGACCTCCCTGCACGCACTGCCGATGTATCTCGGCCTCGACCTGCGTGGCGGCGTCCACTTCCTGCTCCAGGTCGACATGACGGGCGCGCTGACGAAGAAGCTCGATTCCGACGCGTCCGACGCGCGCACGCTGCTGCGCGACAAGAACATCCGCGACGGCGGCGTGAGCCGCGTCGACCAGTCCGTGGTCGTCAACTTCAGCGATGCGCAGACGGCGGAAGACGCCCGCAAGCTCCTCGCGCTGTCGATCACCGAGCTGCAATGGGCGACCCAGCCCGGCGGCGGCGGCACGCAGGTCGTCGGCACGTTCACGCCGGCCGTGCAAAAGTCCGTCGAGGACGCCGCGCTCAAGCAGAACCTGACGACGCTCCACAACCGCGTGAACGAACTCGGCGTGTCCGAGCCGATCCTGCAGCAGCAAGGTAGCGACCGTATCGTCGTCGAGCTGCCGGGCGTGCAGGACACCGCGAAGGCGAAGGACATCATCGGCCGCACCGCGACGCTCGAAGCGCGCCTTGCCGACCCGATCAACACGCACCCGAACCCGAACGACCCGGTGCCGCCGGGTGAAGAGCTGTTCACGCAGGGCAACCAGGCGCCGGTGCTGCTGAAGAAGGACGTGATCTTCACGGGCGACCGCATCATCGATGCGTCGGCCGGCTTCGACGATCACCAGCGTCCGTCGGTCAACATCCGCCTCGATTCGGCGGGCGGCCGCTCAGTGCGCGCAGTCTCGCGCGAGAACATCGGCAAGCCGATGGCGATGGTGCTGTTCGAGAAGGGCAAGGGCGAAGTGCTGACGGTCGCGACGATCCAGTCGGAACTCGGCGACCGCTTCCAGATCACGGGCCAGCCGACGCCGCAGGCCGCGGCCGACCTCGCGCTGCTGCTGCGCGCCGGTTCGCTCGCAGCGCCCATGGACATCATCGAGGAACGCACGATCGGCCCGAGCCTCGGCGCGGACAACATCAAGATGGGCGTCCACTCGGTGATCTGGGGCTTCTGCGCGATCGCCGTGTTCATGATCGCGTACTACATGCTGTTCGGCGTGATCTCGGTGATCGGCCTGTCGGTGAACCTGCTGCTGCTGGTCGCCGTGCTGTCGCTGATGCAGGCGACGCTGACGCTGCCGGGTATCGCCGCAATCGCGCTCGCGCTCGGTATGGCGATCGACTCGAACGTGCTGATCAACGAGCGCGTGCGTGAGGAACTGCGCGCGGGCCAGCCGCCGCAACTCGCGATCCAGTCCGGCTACGCGCATGCGTGGGCGACGATTCTCGACTCGAACGTCACGACGCTGATCGCCGGCCTCGCGCTGCTTGCGTTCGGCTCGGGCCCGGTTCGCGCGTTCGCGATCGTGCACTGCCTCGGTATCCTGACGTCGATGTTCTCCGCGGTGTTCTTCTCGCGCGGGATCGTCAACCTCTGGTACGGCGGCCGCAAGAAGCTGAAGTCGCTCGCGATCGGCCAGGTGTGGAAGCCGGAAGGCGCTGCCGCCGCGTCGTTCACCGACGCCGACGAATCGACCGACACCGCACGCGCCGCGAAGCTCGCTGCCCCCGCGAAGGGCAACGCGCCGCGCGCCGGCAAGCCGCAGCTGCGCAACCGCGCGCAGCAAGGCGTGTCGCCGAAGAAACCGGGCTCGACCCAATAAGGCCCCGGAGAAGACCATGGAATTTTTCCGCATCCGTAAAGACATTCCGTTCATGCGGCACGCGCTGGTGTTCAACGTGATCTCGCTGGTCACGTTCCTCGCCGCCGTGTTCTTCCTGTTCCACCGCGGGCTGCACCTGTCCGTCGAATTCACCGGCGGGACGGTGATCGAGGTGCAGTACCAGCAGGCCGCGGAGCTCGAGCCCGTGCGCGCGACGCTCGGCAAGCTCGGCTATGCCGACGCGCAGGTGCAGAACTTCGGCACGTCGCGCAACGTGCTGATCCGCCTGCAGCTGAAGGAAGGCCTCACGTCCGCGCAGCAGAGCGACCAGGTGATGGGCGCGCTGAAGGCGCAGAACCCGGACGTCACGCTGCAACGCGTCGAGTTCGTCGGCCCGCAGGTCGGCCGGGAGCTCGCGACCGACGGCCTGCTCGCGCTCGCGTGCGTCGTGATCGGCATCGTGATCTACCTGTCGTTCCGCTTCGAGTGGAAGTACGCGGTGGCCGGCATCATCGCCAACCTGCACGACGTCGTGATCATTCTCGGCTTCTTCGCGTTCTTCCAGTGGGAGTTCTCGCTGGCGGTGCTCGCGGCGATCCTCGCGGTGCTCGGCTACTCGGTCAACGAGTCGGTCGTCATCTTCGACCGGATCCGCGAAACGTTCCGCCGCGAGCGCAAGATGAGCGTGCAGGAAGTGATCAACCACGCGATCACGACCACGATGTCGCGTACGATCATCACGCACACGTCGACCGAAATGATGGTGCTGTCGATGTTCTTCTTCGGCGGCCCGACGCTGCACTACTTCGCACTCGCGCTGACGGTCGGCATCATGTTCGGCATCTACTCGTCGGTGTTCGTCGCGGGTTCGCTCGCGATGTGGCTCGGCATCAAGCGCGAAGACCTGATCAAGGAAAAGAAGTCCGCGCACGATCCGGACGATCCGAACGCAGGCGCGCAGGTTTAAGCGCCACGCTGCTTCGGCACAGACCAAAAGCCGGCCCGGTTGGGCCGGCTTTTTTCATGCCCGCACCACTGCCGTGCATCGCGCCGCCCGCTCGCCCTGCCCCGTCACGCGCGTCGGCTACAATCGTGACCGTCCGCCGCGCCGCCCGCCGGCCGTGCGTCGGCGGAACAGCACCTTCGCCCTCCGTTCAAATGCGCGGCCCCGATGATGCCTCCCACACGTGTCGTTCTTCGCCTTGCCGTTTGCGCTGCCGTCACGGCCACGCTCCTGCCGTGCATGTCGTCCGCCGATGCGCAACAGCCGGCGTCCGCCCCGCCCGCTTCTGCCGCTTCTGCCGCTTCTGCCACTTCTGCCGCTTCTGCCGCTTCCGCCGCTTCTGCCGCCTCTACCGCTTCCGCACCCGCCGCGTCGCCCGCCAAGGTCCAGCCGCCCTCGCCCTGCCCGCCCGACTGGGAGCCGCAGATCTGCGAGCTCAAGGCGGCCGTCGAATTGCTCAAGAAACAGCACCTGACCGACATCGACATCGGCGCGCTGCTCGACGCAACGACCCACGCGGGAATCAAGACGCTGCCGTACGCGCGTTTCTTCGACGCGAAGGAGGAGCAGGAGCGGCGCGACGACGAACGTCGCGCGCGCGACGGCACGCCCGGCATCGGCATCGTGTTCGAGACGCGGCCCGACGGGCTGCACATCGTCGACGTGATTCCCGACGCGCCCGCGGAAAAAGCCGGCGTGCGCCCCGACGATCTCGTCGTCGCGATGAACGATACGAGCGTCGTCGGCATCGATGCCGCCGACCTGACCAAACTCGCCAAGGGCGACGCAGGCGTGCCGCTGAAGCTCACGGTCCAGCGCGGCCCGTCGCACGCGGTGCTGAGCTTCGCGCCCGTGCGAACGATCCTCAAGCCGCATCCGGCGACCGCGAAACGGCTCGACGGCGACATCCTGTACACGCGGCTGTCGAGCTTCCCGGAGCCGGCGGTCGGCGACTACGTCGACGCGATACAGGCCGCCCGCCACGCGGGGCCGCCGGTGAAAGGCGTGATTCTCGACCTGCGCATCAACGGCGGCGGCGCACTCAATGCGGCGATCGGCATCACCGCGCTGTTCGCGGGACGCGACCGCACCGCGATGGTGACAGTCGAGCGCGGCGACGCCAACCGCCGCCGCTACACGACCAACTGGCCCGACTACGAATTGCCGGTCATGCACGGCCAGGATCCGCTCGCGCCGCTGCAGGCCGACGACTGGTGGCGCACCGTGCCGCTCGTCGTACTCGTCGACGGACAGAGCGCATCGGCCGCCGAAGCGACCGCGGCGGCGCTGAAGGATCTCGGCCGCGCGAAGCTGCTCGGCATGCCGACCTACGGGAAGGGGCTCGCGCAAACGGGCGTCGACCTGATCGACGGCACGCGCCTGAATTTCACGTACGCGCGCAACCTGCGGCCGAACGGCTGCCCGATGGACGGCTACGGCGTCGTGCCGGACTGGCTCGTGCCGCCGCGTCGCGACTCGGACATCGACGGCGTGCTGCTGTGGTACCGGGAAGCCGATCTCGCCCGTGCGCCGTATGCGGACCGGCTGGCGCCCGATCCGTTCGCGAAGGTGCGCAAGGAACGGCAGAAGTTGCGCGAGCAGCGTGCGCTCGCGAAGATCGATACGGCGAAGAGCGCGGCGCTGCCGCAGCGCGAGTTCGGCACGGCAACCGACTGGCAGCTCGGCCAGGCGCTTGCGGCGCTCGCCGGGCGCCCGGTGCGGACCGTCGAAGCCAGACCGCAGTTGATGCCGGCACAACCCGTATGCGAGCGCACCGGCAACTGACGCGCGCCGCCCCGTCCTGTCACCGGAAGCCGAACCGCCTGCGCAGCACGACCAGCGCCACGAGGCTCAGCACGGCCGCGAACATCAGGTAGAAGCTCGGCGCGGTCTTCATCCCGGTCGCCTTGATCAGCCACGCGATGATGAACGGCCCGAAGCCGCCGAAAATCGTCACCGCCACGTTATACGCGAGCGACATCCCGGTCGTGCGCGTCTGCACCGGAAACACTTCGGACAGCAAACCCGGCAGCGCCGCGAAGTAGCCCGTCATCAGGAACGCGAGCAGCACCTGCAGCGCGATCAGCGTGCCGAAGCCCGGATGGGCGTTCAGGTAAGCGAATGCCGGGTAGATCAGCACGAGGATGCCGACGGCCGGCGCGATCATCACGCGTACGCGGCCGTAGGTGTCCGACCAGTGGCCGACGAGCGGCGCGAACGCCATCTGGATCACGCCGACGACGAGGATCGCCGCGAACGCGGCCGACGGCGCGAGGCCGAGCTGCTTTACGCCGTAGGTCGGCATGAACAGCACGAGATAGGTCGCGACGGTGCCTAGCACGACCACGCCCATCGCGGCGACGAGGCGCGCCTTGTGCGATGCGAACGTGTCGCGCAGCGGGTTCGCGGTGCCTTCCGCCGCGAGGAACTCGGGGGTCTCGTCGACCTTCGTGCGGATGTAGTACGCGACCGGCCCGAGCAGCAGGCCGAAGAAGAACGGCACGCGCCAGCCCCACGACGCCATCTGCGCGGCCGTGAGCTGCGCGTTCAGCACGGTGCCGAAGCCGGCGGCGAGCAGGGTCGTGAGCCCCTGGCTCGCGACCTGCCAGCTCGCGAAGAAGCCGCGCCGGCCCGGCACGTGCTCGGCGAGGAACGCAGTCGCGCTGCCGAACTCGCCGCCGGCCGAGAAGCCCTGCATCAGCCGCGCGGCGACGAGGATCACCGGCGCCGCGACGCCGATCGTCTCGTACGTCGGCAGCACCGCGATGATCAGCGTGCCGCCCATCATAAGCAGGATCGACAGCGTGAGCGCGGCCTTGCGGCCCGCGCGGTCGGCATACGCGCCGAGCACGATCGCGCCGAGCGGGCGCATGAAGAACGACACGCCGAACGTGCCGAGCGTGAGCAGCAGCGACACGGTGTCGTTGCCGGCCGGGAAGAACAGCTTCGAGATCGTCACCGCGAAGAAGCCGTAGACGACGAGATCGAACCACTCGAGCGCATTGCCGATCGACGCGGCGACCACCGCGCGCCACACGCGCGGCGACGAAGCAATGGAGCTGGACTGCGTGACGGCATGCATCGGTGATCTCCTTGTCGTTGTACGTTCTGTTCGGGGCGGCCGCCCGCGCGCCGTCGGCCTGCCCGGCGCCGCATGGCCGCATGCTGCGCTCGGGCGATTATAGGCGCGCAAAAAAAACCGCCGCGCCCCCGGTGACGGGAGCGCGGCGGTTTGCCCGCGGCGGTCGGCGCGACGGCCGGCCTCGCCGGGAAGTCTTACTGCTGCTTGACCGCTTCGGCCGTGATCAGCAGCTTCGTCTTCATCTTGAAGCCGTACTGCTTGCCGTAGTCGAGGCCGAAATCGTCGCGGCTGAATTCGCCGACGGCGTCGACACCGCACACTTCACGCTTGAGCATCGGGTGCGGCATGCACTTGAGCGAATCGATCTTCAGCGTCAGCGGCTTCGTGACGCCGTGCAGCGTCAGGTTGCCGACCACCGATACCGGCTTGTCGCCGTCGAACTTGATCGTGCCCTTGTAGTTCGCCTGCGGGAACTTCGCTGCATCGAAGAATTCGGCCGTCTGCAGGTGCTCGTCGAGCTTCGCGCTGCCGGTGTGGATCGACGCGATGTCGGTCGTCACGTCGACGGTGCCCGTCTTCGCCGCGCGGTCGAGCGTCACGGTGCCGCTCGACTTGTCGAACTTGCCGCGCCAGACCGACAGGCCGCCGAAGTGGTCAGCCTCGAAGCTCGGGTACGTGTGGCTCGGGTCGAACTGATACGTTGCGCTGTCGGCAAATGCCGAGAACGACAGCGAAGCGGCCAGCGCGCCGGCGGCGATGATCAGATGCTTTTTCAAACTTTTTCTCCTGGGAACGGCGCCGCGCCCTCGCGCGGCATTCAGTTGAGGCGGCAACCCGCCGCTTACTTCGTGGCGACGAGATGGAACTTGATCTGCACTTCGTCCGCGACGATCGACGTGTCCTTCCACTCGCCGGTACCGACGTTGAAGGCCGAACGCTTGATCGGCAGCACGCCGTCGAAGGTCTGCGTCGCGCCGTTTTGCGCGACCGTGACGGGCACCGTGACGGTCTCGGCCTTGCCCTTGATCGTCAGCTTGCCCGTCACGTTGTACTTGTTGCCGCCGGCCGGCGCGATCGCCGACGACACGAAGGTCGCCTGCGGATAGGTTTTCGCGTCGAACCAGTCCTTGCCGGCGACCTGGTCGTTGTACATCTTGTCGCCGAGGTCGAAGCTCGCGACGTCGATCGTCATCTGCGCGCTGCCCTGCGCAGCTTTCGCCGGGTCGAACTTCACCTGCGCGGAAAACTTCTTGAACGCGCCTTCGGTCGGCACGTTCATCTGCTTCGACACGGCGGACACCTTGCTCTTCGCGAGATCGACGTCGGCATGCGCCGCGCCCGACGCGACAAGCGCCGCCGCGGCGAACGCGGTCAGCATGGAGCGGGAGAAAGACACTTTCATGGGATCCTTCATTTGGCAAAGGGAAGCATGCGCGACAGCAGGCCGTCGCGGTCCAACAGCTGGTGCTTGAGCGCCGCGAGCACGTGCATCGCGACGAGTGCAAGCAGAATGTAATTCAAAGACACATGCAGCGTCTTGAAGGTTTCCTTGAGCGCCGGATCGGGGTCGATCAGCCGCGGCAGCGGCACGATGCCGAGATAGACGACCGGGATGTTCGACGCCGAGCTGTACAGATAGCCCGTCGCGGGAATCGCGATCATCAGCACGTACAGCAGCATGTGCACGCCGTGCGACGCCGCGCGCTGCCACGCGGGCGTACCGCCCGGCAGTGCCGGCGGCACGTGGGTCGCACGCCAGAGCACGCGCACGACGGCCAGCGCGAACACCGTCACGCCGATCCACTTGTGCCACGAGAAGTACTTCAGCTTGGTCGGCGTGAAGCCGGGAATGTCCGTCATTACCCAGCCGAGCGCGAAGCCGCAGACGATCAGCAGCGCGATCAGCCAGTGCAGTGCGATCGCGGTATGCGCGTAGCGTGCCGGCACCGCCGGCAGCGATTTCGATGCCATCTTGGATTCCTCAGTTCAGCGAACGGCCGCGCCGGCATTCGTCCGACGCGTGTCAAGGGCGCCATGCTACCGCAACCTTTTGACGCGCGCGGACTCTGAAGACAGGCCCGCCAGCCGGCTGACAGCTTCCTGTCATGTTACCGATCAGTCACTGAACGCGAGATCGTTGACACGCCGAAAAAGGCCTTTTGGTAAGATTGGCGCGGGTTCCGGCCCCGTCGACGTGTCTCCCCAGCCGTCGCACCACTGCCTTTTCCATGCAACGAAACGACCTGATTGCCTGCCACGAGTGCGACGCACTGTTGCACAAACCGCGCCTGAGCGGACGTGAAATCGCACGCTGCCCGCGCTGCGATGCACTGCTCTATCGCAACAGCACCGCGCAGATCGAGCGGATCTGCGCGCTCGCGCTCGCGGCGCTGATCACGTTCTCGATCGCGCAGGCGTTTCCGATCCTCGAAATGGACGTGAACGGCAACCGCGTGCAGACCACGCTGATCGGCGCGATCGATTCGCTGTGGCACCAGGACATGGCGATCGTCGGCGTGATGGTGTTCTGCTCGACCGTGCTGTTCCCGCTCGTCGAGATGTCCGCGCTGCTGTACCTGCTGCTGCCGATACGGCGCGGCGTCGTACCGCCCGGCTTCAACCTGGTGCTGCGCGCGATCGAGCTCGTGCGGCCGTGGGGCATGATCGAGGTGTTCATGCTCGGCATCCTCGTCACGATCGTGAAGATGGTGAGTCTCGCAAGGGTCGTTCCCGAGGCCGCGCTGTTCGCATTCGCCGCGCTTACGCTGATGATCGCCGTCGTGCTGATGTTCGATCCGCGCACGCTGTGGGACATCGCCGACGATCTGCGCGCCGGCCGCTCGCCCGGGCAGCCCGACGATGCCGCCCCGCTGCCGGAAGCCGCCCGCCGATGACGATCCCGACCGCCGCCCGCGAGGGCTACGCCAGCTGCCACGCATGCGGCCTCGTGCAGACGCTCGACCATCCGCACGCACACTGCGCGCGCTGCGGCAGCGTGCTCCATTTCCGCACGCCGAACAGCCTGATGCGCACGTGGGCGCTGCTGCTCGCCGCCGCGATCCTCTACATTCCCGCGAACCTGCTGCCGATCATGCGCACCGCGTCGATCGTCGGCTCGCAGGAAGACACGATCATGAGCGGCGTGATCTATTTCTGGGTCTCCGGCGACTGGCCGCTCGCCGTCGTCGTGTTCGTCGCGAGCATCCTCGTGCCGATGCTCAAGCTCGGCGTGCTGCTGATCCTCGTGATCAGTGCGCAGCGCCGCGCCGCCTGGCGGCCGCTGCAGCGCACGCGCCTGTTCCGGATCGTCGAGCGCATCGGCCGCTGGTCGATGCTCGACATCTTCGTCGTGACGCTGACCGTCGCGCTCGTCCATTTTCGTTCGCTCGCCATCATCACGGCCGGCCCCGGCGCGCTCGCGTTCGGTTCCGTCGTGATCCTGACGATGCTCGCATCGATGCAGTTCGATCCCCGCCTGATCTGGGATCCAGTCGAAACCTCAGGGAATCACCATGAATAGTCCACAAGGCCCGCAGCACGACGCGCCCCGGCCGCCCGATCCGACGATCTCGACGAAAAGCGGGTGGCTGCCGTCGCTCGTCTGGCTCGTGCCGCTGATCGCCGCGCTGATCGGCATCGGCCTCGTGATCAAGTCCGTGCGCGAGCGCGGCCCGGAAATCACGATCAGCTTCCACAGCGCCGAAGGGCTCGAGCCCGGCAAGACCCAGGTCAAGTACAAGGACGTCGAGATCGGCATGGTCAAGACGATCAAGCTGTCGAAGGATCTGTCGCGCGTGCTCGTCCAGGTGCAGCTCAAGAAGGAAGCGGAGGACTTCGCGGTCAAGGGCTCGCGCTTCTGGATCGTGCGGCCGCGCGTCGGCGCGACCGGCGTGTCGGGGCTCGGCACGCTGCTGTCGGGCGCGTACATCGGCGTCGACGCCGGGCGCTCGGAGGATACGCTGACCGACTTCACGGGCCTCGAGACGCCGCCCGCCGTCACGGGCGACCAGAAAGGCACGCAGTACGTGCTGCGCGGCGATTCGCTCGGCTCGGTCGACATCGGCTCGCCGGTCTACTACCGCCGCGTGCAGGTCGGCCAGGTGGTCGGCTTCTCGCTCGACAAGGACGGCACGGGCGTCACGTTCAACGTGTTCGTCAATGCGCCGTACGACCAGTACGTCGGCGTGAACTCGCGCTGGTGGCAGGCAAGCGGCGTGGACCTGCGGCTCGACTCGAGCGGCCTGAAGCTGAACACGCAGTCGCTCGCGACGGTGATCCTCGGCGGCATCGCGTTCCAGACGCCGCCGAACCAGGGCACCGGCGCGACGGCGCCGAACAACACGACGTTCCGCCTCGCGTCCGACGAGGGCGACGCGATGCGCGACCCGGACGGCCAGCCGCTGCAGGTCGTGATGAACTTCAACCAGTCGCTGCGCGGGCTCGCGGTCGGCGCGACGGTCGACTTCCGCGGCATCGTGCTCGGCGAAGTGACGAATATCGGCATCGACTTCGATCCGAAGACGAAGAACTTCCTGATGCCGGTGACGATGAACGTGTATCCGGAACGCCTCGGCCGCCGCTTCCGCGAGACGATCGAGAGCAAGGGCGACCAGGCGCGCCGCGAGATCGTCGAGCGGCTCGTCCAGCACGGGCTGCGCGGCCAGCTGCGCACCGGCAACCTGTTGACGAGCCAGTTGTACGTCGCGCTCGACTTCTTCCCGAAGGCACCGGCCGTGAAGATCGACACGGCGCGCCAGCCGCTCGAGCTGCCGACCGTGCCGAACACGCTCGACGAGCTGCAGCTGCAGGTCGCCGACATCGCGAAGAAGCTCGACAAGGTGCCGTTCGACCAGATCGGCGCGAACCTGAACAGCGCGCTCGCGAACGCGGACAAGCTGTTCAAGCAGCTCGACACGCAGGTCGCGCCGGAAGCGCGCGACACGCTGTCGGCCGCGAAGCAGACCTTCTCGACCGCCGAGGCGACGCTGCAGCAGGATTCGCCGCTGCAGTCCGACGTGCGCGGCGCGCTGAAGGAACTCACGCGCACGCTGCAATCGCTGAACGCGCTCGCCGACTATCTGGAGCGCCACCCCGAATCGCTGCTCAAGGGCAAGCCAGGAGATAAACAATGACGACGACACGCGTGAACGGTTTCGCGAGCGGCGCGGCGGCGGCTATCGCCGCCCTCGCGCTCACCGCGTGCAGCTCGCCGCCCGCGCGGTTCTACACGCTCAGCCCGGCCGACGCCGCGACGCCGCTGCGTACCGCGCCGGCCAACCCGGCATTCCTGATCGAGGTGCCGGCGGTCAGCGTGCCCGAGCAGGTCGCGAAGAGCCAGCTGGTCGTGCAGAAGAACGCCGCGCAGGTCGACGTGCTCGAGCAGGAACGCTGGGCGTCGCCGCCCGCCGACGAGATCCGCCGTGCGCTGTCGGACGATCTCGCCGCGCAGCTCGGCACGATCGACGTCGCGAATTCCGCGTACCCGCCCGGCGTGCCCGTGTATCGCATCAGCGTGAACGTGCAGCGTTTCGAATCGTGGCCGGCCAGGCGCGCGGCGGTCGACGCCGTGTGGAGCGTGCGCTCGCTCGCCACGCAGGCCGTGATGACGTGCCGCACGAGTGTCGCGGAACCCGTTGCCGACGGCTACGACGCGCTCGTCGCCGGCCACCGGCGCGCGCTCGACGTGATTGCCACGCAAGCCGCGGCCGGCGTGCGCGCGATGGCCGCGCGACGCGGCACTGCGGCTGCCACGGCGCCCGCTGCCGGCAGCAGGACGGCCACCGCGCCGGTCGTGCCGTGCCCGGCCAACCCGACCTCCGGCGGCGACGCCGGCGCAACGGGCAAGTCCGGCGCGTAAGCAGGCAGGGCGAAGGCGAGCACTCGGCGGCAGGCTCGCCGGCGCGGTTTCGGGCGGCGTGACCGGGACCGTCGCCAACGCGCTGGCCGCCGCCGGCGTTGCGGCGCCGCCCGCCCCCATCACGCTCATCGGCCAAAAGGCCGCTTTGCATTGTTTGTCAAAGTCGGCCGGAACCGGCGCCATGCCATACGGTCGGCTTGCGTTTTCCGGCCCGATTGACGATCCTACGCACTTTCCGGCTCGCGCCGTTCGTCGTGCGCGCCGGCCAGCGCCGCCGGGCCGCGTTCGGCCCGACTGCCGTGCCTCCCGGCGCCCGCACGCGATCGGCGTGCACCGCAGCGGGGCAGCCGCATCGCGGGTCGCCGCGCATCGTCCGGCAACCGGCCCCGTCTCACCCGTTCTCCCCGGCGCCGCGCCGTTTCCCCGGCCGGCATCCCGAACCCGCCCGCCGAGGGCTTTCGCTATTCCGTTTATGTTTCGTTCCCTGACGACCCTGATCAAGAAGTGGCGCGCGTCGCGCAATGCCGGTCACCAGCTCGATGCGCTGCTCGCGCATGCCGACGCCGATGCGTCGTACGCCGAGCGCAGCGAATGGCTGATCGAGCTCGCGCACTGGCTGCGCCGCACCGGCACGATGCAGGCCGCGCACGACGCGCCGGCCGATCGCGACGCCGATGCGCGCGCGTATCCGGCCCATGCGCGGTTGCGCTACCTGTTCCACGTGCTCGATCGCAATCCCGCGTGGAAAACCCACGCCGCGCGCATCCTGCGCGGCATCCTGCGCGAGTGCGACGGCATTTCGTTGCTGTGCGACGCCGGCATGCCCGTGCACTCGGGGTTCTTCGGCGCGCTGTTCGAGCGGATCGACTCGTCGCTGATCCCGCCCGCGCCGAACCGCCGCGAGCTGTCGGCGCTCTTCACGCTGATGTTCCCGACGCCGGAAGACGCGCAATGGATCGACGCGTTGCCCGACGATCTCCTCACGCGCCTCGCCGAACTGCTCTCGTTCGACGTCACCGACGAAGAGCGCCACGAGCCGGGCTCGTTCTCGCGCGACCTGCTGGCCGCGCTGCACAATCTGACCTGCCAGATCAGCTCGACCGGCCTGTCGCAGACGGTGCGCAGCCGGCTGTCCGACGACGATGCACGCAAGCCGCTCGAAACGCAGCCGTTCTACCGCCTCACGCGTGCGATGCTCGCGGTCGAGACCGCGCATGCGGCCGTCGAGGACGGCGGCGACCCGAGCAAATTGCTGCACGAAGTGAACTACCTGCGCGTGCTGCTCGACGAATGCCGGATCGCCGTCGACGACGTGTTCTCGCACCTGTACCGCAACGGCGTATCGGTCGACATCGTGTTCCAGGTCGAACGGATGCGCATGCGCATCGTGCGCGCCGAGATGCTGCTGAACGCGTGGATGGCGCGCGACGACCTGCACGGCATGGCGCACCTGACGGCCGAGCTCGTCGACGCGAACCACAACAGCCAGAGCGTGTCGCACCTCGTGCGCAGCAACTTCTCGCTGTTCGCGCGCAAGCTCGTCGAGACCAACGCGGACACCGGCGAGCACTACATCTCGCGCGGTCGCGCCGAGTACCTGAAGATGCTGCGGATGGCCGCGGGCGGCGGCCTCGTCACCGTCGTGACCGTGTGCGTGAAGTTCGCGATCACGGGCGCGCACCTGCAGTCGATGCTCGAAGGGCTGCTTGCGGGCGTCAACTACGCGGCCAGCTTCATGCTGATGCACTTCCTGCATTTCACGCTCGCGACCAAGCAGCCCGCGATGACCGCGCCGACCCTCGCGCGCGAGCTCGACGACACCGGCAACGAGGAAGGCGTGAAGGCGTTCGTCGCGTCGGTGATCGCGCTGATCCGCACGCAGGCCGCCGCGATTTCCGGCAACGTGCTCGTCGTGCTGCCCGTGTGCCTGCTGGTGCAGCTGTTCGCCGGCAACCTGCTGCACGCGAACCTGATCTCGCCGGAGAAGGCGCATGCGACGCTGCACTCGTTCTCGCTGCTCGGCCCGACGCCGCTCTACGCGGCGCTGACCGGCGTGCTGCTGTGGGCGTCGAGCCTGCTCGCCGGCTGGGCCGACAACTGGTTCGTGCTGCACCGGGTCGGCGACGCGCTCACGTACAACCGCCGGCTGCGCCTCACGCTCGGCAAGGCCGGTGCCGCGAAGCTCGCGCACTTCTGCCGGTCGAACGTGGCCGGCGTGGTCGCGAACGTCGGGCTCGGCCTGATGCTCGGCCTCGTTCCGGCGATCGTCACCGTGATCTTGTTCCCGTTCGAGGTGCGGCACGTGACGCTGTCGGCCGGCTCGATCGGCATCGCGCTCGGCGTGCTGGGCAAGGGTGCGCTCGGCACACCCGAGCTGTGGTGGGCCTGCGCCGGCGTGCTCAGCATGGCGATCCTCAACGTGCTCGTGAGCTTCGCGCTCGCGTTCACGATGGCCGTGCGCTCGCGCAGCCTGCGCCGCACCAAGGTGCGCGCGCTCGTCGCCGCGATCGTCCGGACGGTGCTGTCGAATCCGCTCGCGCTGTTCTGGCCGGGCAGCGGCCAGGCCGCGCGCGCCGGCCAGCCGGGCTCACACTGAGCCCGCAGCGGCATGGCGGTGCCCGCCCGGGCACCGCCGCGCGGCCTGCTGGCACGCCTGTGCGGCGTCCCGCCCCGCGCCGCAGCACCGAAACGCGACGCAACGCCGGCCCCGGCCGCCCGCGCCGCGTACAATAGTGGACTTTTGCACGTCCTCACCCGCCTTATGTCCTCGCCCACCCTGTACGAATTCTTCGCTCCCTGCCCGCGCGGCCTCGAAGCGGCGCTTGCCGCCGAGCTGGCCGAAATCGCCGGCCGCCATCTGAACGGCGCGCCGTTCACCGCGGGCGCGCAGGTGCCGGGCGGCGTCCACTTCAGCGGCGGCTGGGCCGCCGGCATGGCCGCGAACCTCCATTCGCGGATCGCGAGCCGGGTCCTGCTGAAGATCGCGCACCGCGCGTACCGCAACGAGCAGGACGTCTACGCGCTCGCGCTCGAGCAGCCGTGGGAGCGCTGGTTCGCGGCGACGCAGACGCTGCGCGTCGACATCACCGCGATCAAGTCCCCGCTGAAGAGCCTCGAATTCGCGACGTTGCGCGTGAAGGACGCGATCTGCGACCGGATGCGCGACAAGACCGGCGCGCGCCCGAGCATCGACACCGGTGCGCCGGACGTGCGCGTGTTCGCCTTCCTGACGGCGGGCGAGTGCACGCTGTACCTCGACACGTCGGGCGAGCCGCTGTTCAAGCGCGGCTGGCGTCTCGACAAGGGCGCGGCGCCGCTGCGCGAAAACCTCGCGGCCGGCATCCTCCGCCTGACGGGCTGGACGCCCGGCACCGCGCTGTACGACCCGATGTGCGGCAGCGGCACGTTCCTCGCGGAAGCCGCGCAGATCGCGCTCGGCGTCGCGCCGGGCGTCGAGCGCCGGTTCGGCTTCGAGAAACTCAAGCAGTACGACATCACCGCGTGGCAAGGGCTGAAGGTCCCCGCGCTGGACGCGAAGCGCGCGGCGCGCGGCAAACGCGGCGAAGCGCTCGGCGTGTACGGCAGCGACATCTCCGGCGACATGCTCGAGAAGGCGCGCGCGAACCTCGAGCGTGCAGGCGTGCCGTCGGTATGGCTCAAGCAGGTCGACGCGCGCGGGATGACGCCGCCGTGCGACGGCCCGGGCATCATCCTCGCGAACCCGCCGTACGGCGAGCGGATCGAAGTGCGCGGCCGCAGCGCGCGCGGCGAGGTGCGCGAGACGGGCCGCAACCGCGGCAACGACGACGCATTCCGCCGTACCCACACCGACGCACCCGACAGCGAGTTCTTCAACGCGCTCGGCGATGCGCTGAAGCAGCGCTTCACGGGCTGGCAGGCGTTCCTGCTGACGTCCGACCGTTCGCTGCCGGGCCAGCTGCGGCTGCGCGAATCGGCGAAGACGCCGCTGTTCAACGGCGCGCTCGAATGCCGGCTGTTCCGCTTCGACCTGATCGCCGGCAGCGTGAAGGCGCGCCCGGCCACGCCGGAAGGCGACGCGTAAGCCTCACCGTCGCGCGGGGCCGCCGGCGCGGCGCCCGCGCATGCTGCCGGCGCGCGTCGGTGCTTCGGCAGCGCGCACGAAAGCACGCCCCCCGTCTCGAGCAGCCTCTCCCGGCGTGTTCGCACGGGCGGCCAGCCGCCGCGAATCTCCGAATCACCCCCGAATCATCCCCGGTTCATCCCCGAGCCGGACACGACCGTCTTGCGTGACGGCCAGCCTCACGACACCGTCGTATGGCTCGAGCCGATCGATCACGCGCGATTCCCCCTCCTTGAACGCGTGCGCCATCTGACGCCCAGCCGGCGCGGCGAATCGGTCTCGGCCGCTTCGCCGAGATGTCGGCCCGCGCCGGATCACCGTCATCCCGACGCGCTCGCCGCGAACCCGGCCGCCATCCATGTCAGGGCTGACAACTCTACTGACAATACGGTGTCAGCAGCCCGCGCTCACACTGCAATCCCGGCGCAATGCAGGCTGGTTTTACTCCCGAACCCGAATAACAACGCAACAAGGAGCTCGTCATGACGTCAGCAACCGCCACTGCCACCCCGGAACGCGCGATCGCGTGGTTCGACATTCCGTCCCTCGATTTCGACCGTGCGATCCGCTTCTACGAAACCGTGCTGCAAACCACGTTGGAGCGCGCAGTCATCGGCGGCGTGCCGATGGCCACGTTCGACCGCGACGCGTCCAGCACGGGCGGCAGCATCGTGTTCGATCCGCAGCAGATCAAACCGAGCGCGAACGGCGTGCTCGTCTACCTGAACGCCGGCGAATCGGTCGTCGCGGCGCTCGAACGTGCGAAGCGCGCGGGCGGCGTCGTGCAGGGCTCGGTCGTCGAGCTGCCGAACAACTACGGCTACGTCGGCTACCTGATCGACACCGAAGGCAACCGCGTCGGCCTGCACGCGCCGAAATGCCACTGAGCACAACGGCCGTCGGGCGCGCGCGGCGCTATCATCGCGAGGTCCCCACTGCCGTTGGAATCGAGGTGCCGTCATGACGCGCCGTGCCGACCGCCTGTTCCAGATCGCCGAGCTGCTGCGCGGGCGTCGTCTCACGACCGCGCAGCAGCTGGCCGACTGGCTGTCGGTGTCGCCGCGCACGGTCTATCGCGACGTGCGCGACCTGCAACTGTCAGGGGTGCCGATCGAAGGCGAGGCCGGCATCGGCTACCGGCTGAACCGCAACGCGAGCCTGCCGCCGCTCACGTTCACGGCCGAGGAGCTCGCGGCGCTCGCCACCGGCGCACGCATGCTCGAAACCTGGGGCGGTGCGCGCTTCGCGAGCGGTGCGCGTTCGGCGCTCGCGAAGATCGCATCGGCAATGCCGGCCGACAAGCGCACGGCGCTCGACCGCCTGCCCGTGTTCGCGCCGTCGTTCCACATCGACGAGACGTTTTGCGCGAAGGTCGACGCGATCCACCAGGCCATCGATACGCGCCACGTCGTCAGCTTCGACTACCGCGACCGGCTCGGCGCGCATTCGCAACGCCGCGTGTGGCCGCTCGGGCTCGTCTACTGGGGCGGGCGCTGGACGATCGGCGCGTGGTGCGAGCTGCGCGAGGATTTCCGCACCTTCGACATCGCGCGGATGGGCGACATCCTCGTACACGAGCAGTTTCCGGACATGGAAGGACGGCGAATCGCCGACTACATGCGAATCGCGGAAGCGCCGATGCGCTGACGCGGCACGACGGCGCGCGCGTTGCGCGCCGTCGCCGCTCTTGTTCCGGGCCGCCGCCCGGCGCCCGGCCCACCTCCGCTCCCTACCCGCCGAACACGACCGTCCGCTTCGGCCGCTCGTCGACGTGCAGCGAGAACACGTCGGGCCGCGCGTAATGCCCGACCACGTCGAAGTCGTAGCGCGCCCGCACGAGTTCATCGGTATCGATGCGCGCGGTCACGAGCCCGGCTTCGCCGATCAGCGGCTCCGTCAGCAGGTCGCCGAGCGGCCCGACGATCACGCTGCCGCCACGGATCAGCGGCCGCTCCGGATCCCAGCCCGGCACGTCGATGCCGAGCGCACGCGGCGACGGCTGCACCTGGCACGCGCTGACGACGAAGCAGCGCCCCTCGTGCGCGATATGCCGCATCGAGCTCTGCCAGACGTCGCGCTCGTCGACGGTCGGCGCGCACCAGATCTGCACGCCCTTCGCGTACATCGCGCAGCGCAGCAGCGGCATGTGGTTCTCCCAGCAGATCGCGGCGCCCGCGCGGCCCGCGGCCGTGTCGACGACGGGCAGCGTCGAGCCGTCGCCCTGCCCCCAGATCAGCCGCTCGGTGCCGGTCGGCATCAGCTTGCGATGCTTCGCGACGAGCCCGTCGCGCGGATCGAAGAACAGCGCCGTGCAGTACAGCGTGCTGCCGCCGCGCTCGATCACGCCGACCACGAGGCTTGCGCCCGTGCGCTGCGACAGCGCGGCCAGCTCGTCGGTTTCGGGCCCCGGCACGTCGATCGCCTGCGCGGCATAGCGCGCGTACGCGTCGCGGCCTTCGGGCAGCCGGTAGCCGAGCCGCGTGCCGAAGATCTCGCCTTTCGGATAGCCGCCGAGCACGGCCTCGGGCAGCACGACGAGCGACGCGCCGCTGTCGCGGATCGCGGTTTCGTAGCCGAGGATCGAGTCGAGCGTGGCGCGCGTGCCGGCGGGCGATGCGCCGATCTGCAGTGCGGCGATGACTGACGTGGACATGAAGGCGTCTCCGGTGAATGAGGTAACGCCATCTTTATCGATATGATGTCATCGATCAAATCGATAGAACGATAAGTGTCATGAATGTGGATGATATCGCCGGCCTCGACCTGAACCTGCTGAAGGTGTTCGAGGCGCTGTACGAGGAAGGCGGCGCGAGTCGCGCGGCGCTGCGGCTCGGCCTCACGCAGTCGGCGGTGAGCGCGGCGCTCGCGCGGCTGCGCGTGATCTATGCCGATCCGCTGTTCGTGCGCACCGGCCGCGGGCTCGCGCCGACGCCGCGCGCGGACGAACTGAAGCCGATCCTGTCCGACGCGCTCGACCGTTGCCGCGAAAGCCTCGCGATCGCGGCCGACGGCGGCGACCGCATCGGCCGCACGATCTCGATCGGGCTGTCGGACGACTTCGAGATCGCGCTCGGCCGCGCGCTGATCGACGCCGTCGCGCGGGAAGCCGCCGGCATCCGGCTGATCTTCCGCCAGACGCACAGCGGCATCGCCGGCGACGCGCTGCTGCGCCATGGCGTCGACCTTGCCATCGCATCCGGCGGTTTCTCGGCGAACGGGCTCAGCCGACGCGCGGTCGCGACGGGCGGCTATGCGTGCCTGATCGACCCGGCCGCCCGCGAGCGGCCGCCGCGCACGCTGACGCTCGCCGATTTCCTGCGGCGCGACCACCTGCTCGTATCGTCGGGCGGCGTGATCGGAATCGTCGACGAGGCGCTGGCCACGCTCGGTCACAAGCGGCGCGTCGCGGCGTCGACCACGCATTTCGCCGCATTGCCGTACCTGCTCGCCGGCTCCGATGCGATCGCGACGATTCCCGCGCATGCGGCGCGCGCGATCGCGCAGTCCACCCCGCTGCGCGCGCTCGCATGCCCGGTCGACTTGCCGCACTACCCGGTCGAAATCGGCTGGCGCACGAGCACGCAGCGCGACCCGGCGATCGTGCGCGTACGCGATACGATCTCCGCATGCGTCGCCCATCTCGTCGCGCCGTGAAATCGGCAAGCCAGACGAATTGAAAGGGTCTGATTCGTTTAGCGCAGCGACCGGCAGCGTTCGGGCGCAACCGGTAAAATGCCGAACCATGAAACCTGAAATCTGGACCCCGCATGTGACGGTCGCCGCGCTCGTCGAGCACGCCGGCCGCTTTCTCATGATCGAGGAAGAAACCTCGTCGGGCCTGCGCATCAACCAGCCGGCAGGCCATCTCGAAGCCGGCGAAACGCTGGCCGACGCCGTGATCCGAGAAACGCTCGAGGAAACCGCGCACCCGTTCACGCCCGACGCGCTCGTCGGCGTCTACCTCGCGCACTACGACCGTCCCGGCACCGCCGGTGCAACCTACCTGCGCTTCACGTTCTGCGGCGCGGCGGGCGAGCCGATCGCGGGCCACACGCTCGACGACGGCATCGTCCGCACGCTGTGGATGACCGCCGACGAACTGCGCGCCTGCAGCGCGCGCCATCGCTCGCCCGCGGTGATGCGCTGCGTCGACGATTACCTCGCCGGGCGGCGCATTCCGCTCGATTTCGTGCACACGCATTCGGTCGCACCGCGCCCCGAAGCATTCGAACGTCAGGCGGTCAACAAATGAGCAAGCGCCGTGTAGTGGTGGGCATGTCGGGCGGCGTCGATTCGTCGGTGACCGCGTGGCTGCTCAAGGAACAGGGTTACGACGTGGTCGGCCTGTTCATGAAGAACTGGGAAGACGACGACGACGGCGAATACTGCTCGACGCGCCAGGACTGGATCGACGTCGTGTCGGTGGCCGACCTGATCGGCATCGACGTGGAAGCCGTCAACTTCGCGGCCGAATACAAGGACCGTGTATTCGCCGAATTCCTGCGCGAATACTCGGCCGGCCGCACGCCGAACCCCGACGTGCTGTGCAACGCCGAGATCAAGTTCAAGGCGTTCCTCGATCACGCGATGTCGCTCGACGCGGAAATGATCGCGACCGGCCACTACGCGCGCGTACGCGAGCGTGACGGACGTTTCGAACTGCTGAAGGCCTTCGATCATACGAAAGACCAGTCGTACTTCCTGCACCGGCTGAACCAGGCGCAACTGTCGAAGACGATGTTCCCGCTCGGCGAGATCCCGAAGACGAAGGTGCGCGAGATCGCCGCGCAGATCGGGCTGCCGAACGCGAAGAAGAAGGATTCGACCGGCATCTGCTTCATCGGCGAACGGCCGTTCCGCGATTTCCTGAACCGCTATCTGCCGACCAAACCCGGCCCGATGAAGACGCCGGATGGCAAGGTCGTCGGCGAGCACATCGGCCTCGCGTTCTACACGTTCGGCCAGCGCAAGGGCATCGGCCTCGGCGGCAGCAAGACCGGCAACGGCGATCCGTGGTTCGTCGCCGCAAAGGACATCGCGTCGAACACGCTGTACGTCGTGCAGGGCCACGATCATCCGTGGCTGCTCGCGCGCGAGCTCGTCGCCGGCAACGTGAGCTGGGTTGCCGGCGAACCGCCGGCCGAAGGTTTCGCGTGCGGTGCGAAGACGCGCTACCGGCAGGCCGACGCGGCATGCGCATTCGGCGCCGCCACGCCCGGCCCGGCTGGCGAAGCACGCTTCTCGCTCGCGTTCGACGACGCGCAGTGGGCCGTCACGCCCGGCCAGTCGGCCGTGCTGTACGACGGCGAGATCTGCCTCGGCGGCGGGATCATCGAATCCGCGCTGTCCGGCAGCACGCAGCCGAACGAAGCACCGGCCCTCGCGCTCGCCCGCTGACGCACTGCCGCCGGTGCAACGCAAACGGGCGCCGGCCGGAAGCGGCCCCGCCGCTCATCGCATGTTCTGCACCGACGCGTCGTAGCGCTCGCGCGCCGCGTCCAGCTCGGGAAAATGGCGCTCGGCCCAGCGGTCGAGCGCCACGAGCGTCTCCACGAGCGACCCCGCCACCGCCGTCAACCGGTACTCGACGTGTGCGCGCCGCGCCGCCACCGCGGTGCGTTCGATCAGCCCGTTGCGCTCCAGTTCGCGCAGCGTCTGCGTCAGCACCTTCTGGGAAATCCCGCCGATACGCTTGAGCAGCTCGCCGTTGCGCAGCGGCCGCTCGGCCAGCGCCGGCAGGATCAGCAGCGACCACTTGCCGGCGACCAGCGCCAGCGCATCGCGCGCCGAGCAGTCCGCCGCATAGACGTCGCCGGGAAATGCCATGGTTACCTCCGGGTGCGTGATTGCGCGGCCCCACTGCCGCCGGCCATCATCGTCGCACACTCCCGGAGCGCGCCATGCATGTGCTGATCGTCGTCGCCCATCCCGAACCGCAGTCGTTCAACGCCACACTCGCCCGCACGGCGGCCGACGCCTGGCGCGCGGGCGGCCATGTCGCGACGGTCGCGAACCTGTATGCCGATGCATTCGACCCGTGCGAGGCACCGCGCCACTATGCGGACCGGATCGACACCGCCCGCTTCGACGCACAACGCGAGCAGCGCCATCACTGGGAGCGCGGCACACTCGCGTCCGATGTCGCGCATCATATCGGCCTGCTGAAGCAGGCCGATGCGCTGATCCTGCAGTTCCCGCTGTGGTGGTTCGGCGCGCCCGCGATCCTGAAGGGCTGGATGGATCGCATATTCGTCTACGGCGGCCTCTACAGCAGCCGGCAGCGTCACGATCGCGGCGTGCTGCACGGGCGGCGCGCGTTGCTGAGCGTCACGACCGGCTCGTCGGCCGCCGCCTGCGCGCCCGACGGCCGCGAGGGCGATACCCGCCTGCTGCTGTGGCCGATCATGTACGCGCTGCGCTATGTCGGCTTCGACGTGCTCGAACCGCACCTGATCCACGACGTCCGCGGCGGCCTGGCCGACGACGACGCGCGGCAGCAGGACGCGCGCCTCGCACGAAGCGTCGCCGACTACCGCACGCGGCTGCGCGACTGGCCCGCGTGGCCGCTGGTGCCGTTCAACCGGGACGAGGATTTCGACGACGACGCCAGGCTGAAACCCGGCGCACCGGCGTACAGCCCGTTCATCCGCCCGGCCGGGGCCGGCCGGTAGCCGCCGGCTCGGCAACACGAGCATCACGACACCCGTAGTAGACTCTCGACCATCGTGGGCGCCGGCAGCGGCGGGTACTGTACGGGCAGCATGCCCGCCGGGCCTGCGCGATGCCTCGGGCGCCGACCTGCCGGCCGCCGCGCAATCCTGGCGACGTGACGGCCATCCAGACAATGACGATGGAGTCCCCATGTTTTCCCGACGCTATATCGCGATGTGGTGCGCGGTCCTGCTGTTCGTGGCCGTCGCGGCGCTCGCTGCCCGGCACACGATCGCGTGGCTGTGGCTCGTAATCCCGGCCGCCCTCGTCGCCCTCGGCCTGTACGACCTGAAGCAGGACCGCCACGCGATCCTGCGCAACTATCCGCTCTGGGGCCACTTCCGCTTCCTGTTCGAATTCATCCGACCTGAAATCCGCCAGTATTTCGTCGAGGACGACACCGACGAGAAGCCGTTCTCGCGCGCGCAGCGCAGCCTCGTCTACCAGCGCGCGAAGAACGTCGCCGACAACCGGCCGTACGGCACCGAGCTGAACGTGAAGGCCGTCGCGCACGAATGGATCAGCCACTCGCTCGCACCGACGAAGCTGCCGAACCACGATTTCCGTATCCGCGTCGGCGCGAACCGCGCGCAGCCGTACGACATTTCGATCTTCAACATCTCGGCGATGAGCTTCGGCTCGCTGTCCGCGAACGCGATCCGCTCGCTGAACCTCGGCGCGAAGAAAGGCGGTTTCGCGCACGACACGGGCGAAGGCTCGCTGTCGAAGTACCACCGCGAAAACGGCGGCGACATCATCTGGGAAATCGCGTCCGGCTACTTCGGCTGCCGAAACGACGACGGCACGTTCAATCCCGACAAGTTCGCGAAGCAGGCCGCCGATCCGCAGGTCAAGATGATCGAGGTGAAGCTGTCGCAAGGTGCGAAGCCCGGCCACGGCGGCGTGCTGCCGGCTGCGAAGATCACGCCGGAAATCGCCGAGACGCGCGGCGTGCCGATGGGCAAGGACTGCATCTCGCCCGCGACGCACTCGGAGTTCTCGACGCCGCGCGGGCTGCTCGAATTCGTCGAACGGCTGCGCACGCTGTCGGGCGGCAAGCCGACCGGCTTCAAGCTGTGCATCGGCCATCCGTGGGAATTCTTCGGGATCGCGAAGGCGATGCTCGAAACCGGCATCGTGCCGGACTTCATCGTCGTCGACGGCGCGGAAGGCGGCACCGGTGCGGCGCCGCTCGAATTCACCGACCACGTCGGCGTGCCGCTGCAGGAAGGGCTGCTGCTCGTGCACAACACGCTCGTCGGGATCGGCGTGCGCGATCGCGTGAAGCTCGGCGCGAGCGGCAAGATCATCACCGCGTTCGACATCGCGCGTACGCTCGCGATCGGCGCGGACTGGGTGAACTCGGCGCGCGGCTTCATGTTCGCGGTCGGTTGTATCCAGGCGCAGCACTGCCATACCGACCGCTGCCCGACCGGCGTCGCGACGCAGGACCCGGTGCGCCAGCGCGCGCTCGTCGTGCCCGACAAGGCCGAGCGCGTGTACAACTTCCACCGCAATACGCTGCACGCGCTGCAGGAGCTCGTGCAGGCGGCCGGCCTCGCGCATCCGTCGGAGCTGCGCGCGCATCACATCGTGCAGCGGGTCGCGCCGCATGAAGTACGACTGATGTCGCAGTTGCTGAAGTACCTGAAGCCCGGCGCGCTGCTCGACGGCCAGACCTGCGGCTTCTCGCTGTACGACAAGTGGTGGCCGATTGCACGCAGCGATTCGTTCACGCTCGGCGAAGCCGTGTACGCGTCGATCGAATGACGCGGGCCACTGCCCCCGCCGCGGGGCGGCCCGGCAAAAAGAAAAGCGCCCCGCGGGGCGCTTTTCTTTTGTCTGCCGAATGCGTAATCGCGTGAATGCGTCGCGTGCGGCTCAGTTCTGCGGCAGCGTGTCGGCGAACGACGGCCGCTGCAGCAGCTTCGCGAAGTGCTTGTCGAGGTTCGGGTGGCGATCGCGCCAGTTGAGCTCGGGCATCCGGAAGTCGAGATAGCCGAGCGCGCAGCCGAGTGCGATGTCGGCGAGCGTGTAATGATTACCGACGCACCACGTCTTGCCGCCGAGGCCCTGCGACATCGCGACGAGACCGTCGTCGATCTTGCGTTGCTGGCGCGCGATCCAGCTCGCGCTGCGCTGCGCTTCGTCGCGCATCGTATGTTCGACGCGAATCGCGACCGCCGCGTCGATCACGCCGTCGCCCAGCGCTTCCCAGCACCGCACCTCGAGGCGCTCGCGGCCCGACGGCGGAATCAGCTTGCCGACCGGCGACAGCGTATCGACGTATTCGCAGATCACGCGGGAATCGAACACCGCGGCACCATCCTCCATCACGAGGCACGGGACCTTGCCGAGCGGATTCGATGCATGAATATCCGTCTCCGGCGCCCACACGTTCTCGAGCTCCAGCTTGTAGTCGATCTTCTTTTCAGCCAGCACGATCCGCGCCTTGCGGACGTACGGGCTGCTGAGCGAACCGATTAATTTCATCATCTGCCTTTTTAAGGGAACCGCCGAGAGTATACGTTGTCGCCGATCATAACCGGCCAGCGTCGCGCGACAGAAAATCGCCCGGACGGCCTGTGGATGGTTTGCAACAACCGCCGCACGGGCCTTCCGGGGCGGCTTCCCGCCCCCTCTCTCACGCATGGCGTCCCGCGGCGCTACAATCGCACGAATGAACGCGCCCCTCGATACCGCCATCGCCGTCGACGTCTACCGCCAGCGCCGTGAACGCGTGCTTGCCGCACTGCGTGCCGCCGGCGGCGGCGTCGCCATCGTCCCCACCGCGCCGGAAGTGCCGCGCAACCGCGATACGGACTATCCGTACCGGTTCGACAGCTACTTCCACTACCTGACGGGCTTCAGCGAGCCGGATGCCGTGCTCGTGCTCAACGCGGCCGCGCCGCACGGCGCGCCGGAGTCGATCCTGTTCTGCCGCGGCAAGAATCCCGACCGCGAAATCTGGGAAGGCTTCCATTACGGGCCCGAAGCCGCGCGCGACGCATTCGGCTTCGATGCGGCGTTCGCGGTCGACGTGATCGATACCGAGATGCCGCGCCTGCTCGCCGACGCGGGCACCGTGCACTACCGGTTCGGCGCCTCGGCCGATTTCGAGCGTCAGCTCGCAGGCTGGCTCGACGCGGTGCGCGCGCTGGCGCGCACGGGTGTCGCAGCACCGGACGCGATGCTCGACCTCACGCCGCTGCTCGACGACATGCGGCTCGTGAAGGACGAGCATGAGCTCGCGATCATGATGCGTGCCGCACACATCTCCGCACTTGCGCACCGCCGCGCGATGCAGGCGTGCCGCCCCGGCATCCGCGAATACGAACTCGAGGCCGAGCTGCTGTATGTATTCCGCAAGCACGGCGCGCAGTCGCCCGCGTACGGCTCGATCGTCGCGGCCGGCGCCAACGCATGCGTGCTGCACTACCCGGCCGGCAACGCAACCGCACAGGATGGCGACCTGATCCTGATCGACGCCGCGTGCGAACTCGACGGCTACGCATCGGACATCACGCGCACGTTCCCGGCCAACGGGCGCTTCTCGCCCGCCCAACGCACGCTGTACGACATCGTGCTCGCCGCGCAGCAGGCCGCGATCGACGCGACGCGCGCCGGCGTGCCGTTCGAGGCGCCGCACGACGCTGCCGTGCGCGTGCTCGCGCAGGGGCTGCTCGACACCGGCATCATCCCGAAAACGCGCTTCTCGAACGTCGATGACGTGATCGCCGAGCGTGCCTACGCGCGCTTCTACATGCATCGCACCGGCCACTGGATCGGCATGGACGTGCACGATTGCGGCGACTACCGCGAGCGGCTCGCCGAACGCGACGGCAACGGCGCGCTGCCGTGGCGCACGCTGAAAGCCGGCATGACGCTGACGATCGAGCCCGGCCTGTACGTGCGCGCCGCCGACGACGTGCCGCCCGAGTACTGGAACATCGGCATCCGCATCGAGGACGACGCGATCGTGCGCGAGCACGGCTGCGAGCTGATCACGCGCGGCGTGCCCGTCGCGGCGGACGAGATCGAAGCGCTGATGCGCGCGGGCGCATGACCGGCTGCCGCCGACCGTTACTTCCGTTTCACGAATCAAGATGACGACCGCCTCTTCCCCGGCCAAGCCGGACTACGATCTCGCCATCGTCGGCGCGGGCCCCGTCGGGCTCGCGCTCGCCGGCTGGCTCGCGCGCCGCAGCGCCACGCAGCACGCATCGATCGCACTGATCGATGCACGCGAACCGGCCGCGAGCACGAACGATCCGCGCGCGATCGCCGTGTCGCACGGCAGCCGCGTGCTGCTCGACACGCTCGCGTGGCCCGCCGACGCGACGCCGATCGAACATATCCACGTCTCGCAGCGCGGCCATTTCGGCCGCACGCTGATCGACCGCGATGAGCACGGCGTCGCCGCGCTCGGCTATGTCGTGCGTTACGGCTCGCTCGTGCAGGCGCTCGCGGGCGCCGTGCGCGGCACGCGCGTCGACTGGCTCACGTCGACCACCGCGCGCGCGCCGCAGCAGGATGCCGACGGCGTCACGCTGGCGCTCGACGGCCCGCAGGGCGAGCGCACGCTGCGCGCACGCGTCGTCATCAATGCCGAAGGCGGCCTGTTCCACGAACAGCAGGCCGACGCCGGCAAACATCGCCGCGACTACGGACAGACCGCGATCGTCGGCACGGTCACGGTATCGGCGCCGCGCCCGAACGTCGCATGGGAACGCTTCACGCACGAAGGCCCGCTCGCGCTGCTGCCGCTCGGCGGGCCGCGCCAGGCCGAGTACGCGCTCGTCTGGTGCTGCACGCCCGACGAAGCGGCGCGCCGCGCCGCGCTGCCCGACGATGCGTTCCTGCGCGAGCTCGGCACCGCATTCGGCGCACGCATGGGCGACTTCGTCGCGATCGCGGGCCGCGCATCGTTCCCGCTCGGCCTGAGCGCCGCGCAGACGCTCGTCAACGGCCGCGTCGCGATCGTCGGCAATGCCGCGCAAACCCTGCACCCCGTCGCGGGCCAGGGGCTCAACCTCGGGCTGCGCGATGCGCATACGCTCGTCGATACGCTGTCCGCGCAAGGCTTCGAAGCAACCGCACTCGCCACCTTCAACGCGCGCCGCGCACTCGACCGACGCTTCACGATCGGCGCGACCGACACGCTGGCACGCCTGTTCACGATCGACTCGGGCCCGCTCCCGCTGCTGCGCGGCGCCGCGCTCACCGCGCTGGAGTTCGTGCCGCCGCTCAAGAAGGTGATCGCGCGCCAGATGATGTTCGGCCAGCGCAACTGACCCGCGGCGCGCACAGTCGCGCCACTCAAACCGGGTCAAATCGGCGGGGCATGGGAATACGGTAAAATGCGCGTTTCCGCCTACCCTTTCCCTGCCCGCGCCCGCCGCGGGCGGTGCCATTGCGATGCCCGTTATCGGCCCTCACGTATTGCGTAACAACCTGTTCGTCGCGCCGATGGCCGGCGTGACGGATCGTCCGTTCCGCCAGCTCTGCAAGCGGCTGGGAGCCGGTTACGCCGTGTCCGAGATGGTCGCGTCCAACGCGCAGCTGTGGAAAAGCGCGAAGACGATGCGGCGCGCGAACCACGAAGGCGAGGTGGAACCGATTGCGGTCCAGATCGCCGGCGCCGATCCGGCGATGATGGCCGAAGCGGCCCGCTACAACGTCGACAACGGCGCGCAGATCATCGACATCAACATGGGCTGCCCGGCGAAGAAGGTCTGCAACGTCGCGGCCGGCTCCGCATTGCTGCAGAACGAGCCGCTCGTGCAGCGCATCGTCGAGGCCGTCGTCGCGGCCGTCGGCACGGGGCCCGATGCGGTGCCCGTCACGCTGAAGATCCGCACCGGCTGGGATCGCGAGCACAAGAACGCGATCACGGTTGCGCGCCTGGCCGAAGCCGCCGGCATCTCGATGCTCACCGTGCACGGCCGCACGCGCGCCGACCTGTACCGCGGCGACGCCGAATACGACACCATCGCCGCCGTGAAGGCGGCTGTGCGGATTCCGGTGGTCGCGAACGGCGACATCACGTCGCCCGCGAAGGCGAAGGCCGTGCTCGACGCCACCGGCGCCGACGCCCTGATGATCGGTCGTGCCGCGCAAGGTCGGCCGTGGCTGTTCCGTGAAATCGATCATTTCCTGCAAACCGGCGAGCTGCTGCCCCCGCCGCGGATCGACGAGATCCAGCACGTGATGAACGAACACCTGGAAGACCACTACGCTTTCTATGGTGAATTCACGGGAGTCCGTACTGCGCGCAAGCACATCGGCTGGTACACTCGCGGCCTTTCCGGTGCCAACGGGTTCCGGCACAGGATGAACACGCTCGATTCCACCCGCGAGCAGCTCGCCGCCGTCAATGCATTCTTCGAGGCGCAAAAGGCGCTGTCGGACCACCTCGTCTACGTCGATGACGAAGAGGAAAACGGCCAGGGCGAGTCGGACGACCATAACCAGTTAGCAGCATGAGCAAGCACAACATCGAACAATGTGTCCGCGAGAGCCTGGACGTGTATTTCCGGGATCTAGACGGCTCCAATCCGCATGACGTCTATGAAATGGTGATGTCCTGCGTCGAAAAGCCGATGCTCGAGGTCGTGCTCGTACAGGCGGGCGGCAACCAGTCGCTCGCCGCGGAGTACCTCGGCATCAATCGCAATACGCTGCGCAAGAAGCTGCAGCAGCACGGCCTGCTGTAGGCAGCCGTCCCGTCCCCGTTTCCCTGGCTATTGGTGGTTCCATCATGATCAAGCAAGCGCTCATTTCCGTTTCCGACAAGACCGGCATCGTCGACTTCGCGAAGTCGCTGTCTGACCTCGGCGTCAAGCTGCTGTCGACGGGCGGCACCGCGAAACTCCTCGCCGACGCCGGCCTGCCCGTGACCGAAGTGGCCGATTACACGGGCTTCCCGGAAATGCTCGATGGGCGCGTGAAGACGCTGCACCCGAAGGTGCACGGCGGCATCCTCGCCCGCCGCGACCTGCCCGAGCACATGCAGGCGCTCGAGCAGCACGGCATCCCGACGATCGACCTGCTCGTCGTGAACCTGTATCCGTTCGTCGCGACGATCGCGAAGGACGACTGCACGCTCGCCGACGCGATCGAGAACATCGACATCGGCGGCCCGACGATGCTGCGCTCGGCCGCGAAGAACCACCGCGACGTGACGGTCGTCGTCGACCCGGCCGATTACGCGGTCGTGCTCGATGAAATGAAGGCGAACGGCAACGCGGTCGGCTACGCGACCAACTTCCGCCTCGCGACGAAGGTGTTCGCGCACACCGCGCAATACGACGGCGCGATCACGAACTACCTGACGAGCCTGACCGACGAGCTGAAGCACGCATCGCGCAGCGCGTACCCGGCCACGCTGAACCTGGCGTTCGACAAGGTGCAGGACCTGCGCTACGGCGAGAACCCGCACCAGAGCGCCGCGTTCTACCGCGACCTCGCGACGCCGGCCGGCGCGCTGGCGAACTACCGCCAGCTGCAGGGCAAGGAACTGTCGTACAACAACATCGCCGATTCCGATGCAGCGTGGGAATGCGTGAAGACGTTCGACGCACCGGCCTGCGTGATCATCAAGCATGCGAACCCGTGCGGCGTTGCAGTCGGCAACGATTCGGCCAACGCGTACGCGAAGGCATTCCAGACCGACCCGACGTCGGCGTTCGGCGGCATCATCGCGTTCAACCGCGAAGTCGACGAAGCGGCTGCCCAGGCTGTCGCGAAGCAGTTCGTCGAAGTACTGATCGCACCGTCGTTCTCCGACGCCGCGAAGCAGGTGTTCGCCGCGAAGCAGAACGTGCGCCTGCTCGAGATCGCACTCGGCGACGGCCATAACGCATTCGACCTGAAGCGCGTGGGCGGTGGCCTGCTCGTGCAGTCGCTCGATTCGCGCAACGTGCAACCGAGCGAGCTGCGCGTCGTCACGAAGCGCCAGCCCACCGCGAAGGAAATGGACGACCTGCTGTTCGCGTGGCGCGTCGCGAAGTACGTGAAGTCGAACGCGATCGTGTTCTGCGGCAACGGCATGACGCTCGGCGTCGGCGCCGGCCAGATGAGCCGCGTCGATTCCGCGCGCATCGCGAGCATCAAGGCGCAGAACGCCGGCCTGACGCTGGCCGGCTCGGCCGTGGCATCGGATGCGTTCTTCCCGTTCCGCGACGGCCTCGACGTCGTCGTGGCGGCCGGCGCGACCTGCGTGATCCAACCGGGCGGCTCGATGCGCGACGACGAAGTGATCGCGGCGGCCGACGAACACGGCATCGCGATGGTCCTGACGGGCGTGCGCCACTTCCGTCACTGATCACGGCATGCGGCCCGCGCGGCCGCTGCACGACAACCCGGCGGCATCCCCCCGCCGGGTTTTTTATTGCGCGGCGCCTTCGCGCACGACCGGGCGACCGGCTTGCCGCGCCAATCGTTGTAGTATCGCTGCATCACGCCATTCTCCTCACTCATGCGAATTCTCGGCATCGACCCCGGCCTGCGCGTCACCGGCTTCGGCGTCATCGACGTCAGCGGCCACCGGCTCGCCTATGTCACGAGCGGCGTGATCCGCACGCCGACGGCCGACCTGGCCACCCGGCTCGGCACGATCTTCCAGGGCGTCTCGACCATCGTGCGCGAGCACGCCCCCGATCAGGCCGCGATCGAAAAGGTGTTCGTCAACGTGAACCCGCAGTCGACGCTGCTGCTCGGCCAGGCACGCGGCGCCGCGATCTGCGGGCTCGTCGCGGGCGGCCTGCCGGTCGCGGAATACACGGCGCTGCAACTCAAGCAGGCGGTGGTCGGCTACGGCCGCGCGACCAAGACGCAGATGCAGGAAATGGTCACGCGGCTGCTCAACCTCTCCGGACAACCGGGCTCCGATGCGGCCGACGCGCTCGGCATGGCGATCTGCCACGCGCACGGCGGCGATACGCTCAGCACGCTCGGCGGCCTCGCGCCGGCACTCGCGAAGAAAGGGCTGCGTGTGCGGCGCGGGCGGCTGGTCGGCTGACACCGGCGCCCCCTTCACACGGCACGCCGGATCGGCCGCCGTGCCCGCGCGCGATGCGCACGCGCCGTGCATCGCCCCGGCCTGATGGCCGAGTCCGTCGGCATCGCGCCGCACGTGCGCTACACTCGCGCTTTCTTCCTCGCATCAAGCCATCCATGATCGGTCGCATCGCCGGCATCCTGCTCGAAAAGAACCCGCCCCACCTGCTCGTCGACTGCAACGGCGTCGGCTACGAAATCGACGTGCCGATGAGCACCTTCTACAACCTGCCGCAAACGGGCGAGCGCATCGTGCTGCTCACGCAGCAGATCGTCCGCGAGGACGCGCACCTGCTGTACGGCTTCCTGACGCCGCAGGAGCGCACGACCTTCCGCGAGCTGCTGAAGATCACCGGCATCGGCGCGCGCATGGCGCTCGCCGTGCTGTCCGGCATGAGCGTGCAGGAACTCGCGCAGGCCGTGACGATGCAGGACGCCGCCCGCCTCACACGCCTGCCCGGCATCGGCAAGAAGACGGCCGAGCGCCTGCTGCTCGAACTGAAGGGCAAGCTCGGCGCCGATCTCGGCGCGCTCGCCGGCGCCGCGTCGCCGTCCGACCACGCGACCGACATCCTCAACGCGCTGCTCGCGCTCGGCTATTCCGAAAAGGAAGGCCTCGCCGCGATCAAGAACGTGCCGGCCGGCACCGGCGTATCCGAAGGCATCAAGCTCGCACTGAAGGCGCTGTCGAAGGGGTAACGCCCGCATGACGCGCCGCCAACCGGTGCGTTGAAGCCAGTGTCGCGCAGCCGCACGACGCTCGCCAGTCGGCCGTTCGGCCAGGTGGGCGCGACAGCGGCGCGCGGTACAATGGCCGCATGATTGAAACCGACAAACTCGCCACCGAGCAGCGGATCATCGCCGCCACGCCCGCCTCGTCGCACGAGGAGGTGTTCGAACGTGCGCTGCGGCCGCGCCAGCTCGACGACTACGTCGGCCAGGAAAAGGTGCGCGGCCAGCTCGAGATCTTCATCGAAGCCGCCAAGCGCCGCTCCGAGCCGCTCGACCACGTGCTGCTGTTCGGGCCGCCGGGCCTCGGCAAGACGACGCTCGCGCACATCATCGCGCGAGAGATGGGCGTGAACCTGCGCCAGACGTCGGGCCCCGTGCTCGAGCGTGCGGGCGATCTCGCCGCGCTGCTGACGAACCTCGAAGCAAACGACGTGCTGTTCATCGACGAGATCCACCGGCTGTCGCCGGTCGTCGAGGAAATCCTGTATCCGGCTCTCGAGGATTACCAGATCGACATCATGATCGGCGAAGGCCCGGCCGCGCGCAGCGTGAAGCTCGACCTGCAGCCGTTCACGCTCGTCGGCGCCACCACCCGCGCCGGGATGCTGACCAACCCGCTGCGCGATCGTTTCGGGATCGTCGCGCGCCTCGAGTTCTACGATGCCGATCAACTGTCGCGCATCGTGCGGCGCTCGGCGTCGCTGCTGAACGCGCAGATCGATCCGAACGGCGCGCTCGAAATCGCGAAGCGTTCGCGCGGTACGCCGCGGATCGCGAACCGGCTGCTGCGCCGCGTGCGCGACTTCGCGGAAGTGAAGGCCGACGGCCAGATCACCGCAGCCGTCGCCGATGCCGCGCTCGCGATGCTCGACGTCGATCCGGTCGGCTTCGACCTGATGGACCGCAAGCTGCTCGAGGCGATCCTGTACAAGTTCGACGGCGGCCCGGTCGGTATCGACAACCTCGCGGCGGCGATCGGCGAAGAGCGCGACACGATCGAGGACGTACTCGAGCCGTACCTGATCCAGCAGGGCTTCCTGCAGCGCACGCCGCGCGGGCGTGTCGCGACGCTGCTCACGTATCGCCACTTCGGGCTTTCCGCGCCCGACACCGGCCGCACCGAACGCGGCGAGTGGGATACCCCCGACGGGAAGTAACCCGTCGCCCGAACCGCAACCGCCATGACGACGCCGCCCAGCTCCCGCCCCGCCGCACCCGCACCGGGCCCGCGCTGGGCCGAGCCGATCCGCAAGCGGCTCGTAGCCGGCGTCACGCACCTGACCGTGGGCGGCGGCGGCCCGTCGCTCGACCTCTCTTCGCCGCCGGGCGACCCTGGCCTGTTCGGCCCCGACGCGATCTGCTGGCGTGTGCATGCCGACTTCACGTCGATGATGACGGGCGGCATCGCCGCGCTGCTGCTGCAGGCGCTCGACCCGCTCGCGCTCGCGGGCGTCTGGGATCACTCGTCGTTCCGCACCGACATCCTGGGCCGCCTGCGACGCACCGCCACGTTCATCACCGGTACGACGTTCGGCAGCCGCGCGGACGCACTCGCGCTGATCGAACGCGTGAAATCGATCCACGCGCACATCTCGGGTACCGCGCCGGACGGCCGCCCGTACCGCGCCGACGATCCGGCGTTGCTGACGTGGGTGCATGTCGCGGAAGTGTCGAGTTTCCTCGCCGCGCATCTGCGCTATGTGAATCCGGCGCTGCCGGGCGAGTTGCAGGACCGCTACTACGCCGAGACGGCATTGATTGCCGAACTGCTCGGCGCACACGAGGTGCCCCGTTCGCGCGCCGAGGTGGCCGCCTATCTCGCGCGCATGCAGCCCGAGCTCGAGGCCGGGCCGCGCACGTTCGACGTGATGTCCATCCTGTTGAACGTGCCGGTCGCGAAGCCCGCGCTGCGGCCGGCCGCGTCGCTGGTGATGCATGCGGGAATCGACCTGCTGCCGCCGTGGGCGCAGCGCATGCTCGGCGTGTCGGCGTTCGCGCCGCTGCGCCGCGCCGTGGTCCGGCCGGGCATCCGGGTCGTCGCGCCCGTGCTGCGCTGGGCGCTCGTGAACGGCGCGTCAAAGCGTGCGCGCCGCCGCGCCACCGCGACACCGCCCGACGGCACCCCGTCTACCTGACGATTCGCTTCCTCTTATCATTTCAATTTACTGTCAAATACCTGTGACAAGCTGACGGGCTTGCACCCGCGCACGGTCGCACGCACCGTCCGTCCCGCCTGTCCGTGACCCGCGTGGTGTCCCGCCCACCCGACCGACACCCGATGCCCGCGATGCCACGCCTGCCGATCCGTTTCGCCCTTGCCGCCAGCCTGTCCACCGTCTTCGCCCTCACTGCCTGCGGAGGCGACGATGTCGCCGCCGTCGCGCGTTCGGATGCGCAAACGCCGTCCGGCGGCACCCCGGCCGCGCCGGCTCCCACGCCGCCGGCCACCGTCACGCCGCAACCGGGCAAGTGGAAGGCCGCTCGCACGGGCGACCTGATCGACGTGACGCTCGGCGATCTCCACCCGACGCAAGGCGCAATCGGCTACGACCAGATCTATTACAAGCTCGGCCGCTACGAACTGCAGCCCGACAAGAAATTCGACGACTTCTGCGCGGACGAAGGCCTCGGCGGCGTCGCTTCGGGCGGGTACACGGCCAAGTCGGTGCTGCGCGAGCCCGCGAGCTACACGTGCACGACGACCGATGCGAACGCCCGCGACCGCTCGGTGCTGAACCCGGTCGTGATCGGCCCGAACGGCGATGCGCTGTACCTGACCGACGGCCATCACGGGCTGTCGACCTACTACGAGACACCCGACGGCGGCCCGGCGCTGCGCGTGCACGTCGTCGTCAAGGACAACCTCAGCGACTACTCGGGCGACGCGTTCTGGCAGCAGATGCAGAGGCGCGGCTATCTGCGCCTCAAGAATGGCGAAGGCAAGCCGATCACGACCGCGCAACTGCCGACCGGTCTCGGCCTGAAACTCGGGATGACGAACGACCGCTACCGCTCGCTCGTCTATTTCACGCGCGACATCGGTTACAGCAAGCCCGCACAAGCCACCGACTACCTCGAGTTCTACTGGGCCGACTGGCTGCGCGCGCAACCGGGCACGTTCGCGCTCACCGGCTATGACCTGACGCGCGCCGGCATAACCGATCCGGATCCGGCGAAGGCCGACACGGGCTACCTGAACGCGGTCTGGAATGCGTCGACGCGCATGGTCGCGGCCACCGACCCGGTGATCGACGGCAAGACGGGCGCCGACCTCGGGCGCGCGGACGCGATCAACGGCGGGAAGAAATACAACAAGGGGGAATTCGACAAGCTGCGCCAGCCGATCACGGCGGACAAGCCCGGCAAGATCGCGTACGCGCTCGACTACAAGACGCGCCACGCGCTGCCGCAGTAAGCAGCCGGCACCGCGCAGGAAGGAAACCCCGACCGGCGATGCCGGACGGGGCCTGCAGGCTCAGAGCACCTTGCGGTACCCATCGTCGTCGCTTGCGGCGTCCAGGTGCGAGACGTCGGCCCACTGCACGACCTGCGCGCGGCCATCGACGTAATCGACGACGTTGATGCTCGTGTTGAGCAGCTGATAATTGCGCGGCGCCGACAGCTCGATGCCGTTCGCAAAACGATAGACGCAGTCGAGCACACCGCCATGCGCGACGCACGCGATCCGGCCACCCGGATGCTCGGCGACGATCGGTTCGAGCGCATGCAGCACGCGGTGGTAGAACTCGCGCTGCGACTCGCCGCCCTCCGGCGCGAAGCCGGGGTCGCGCGTCTGCCAGGCCGCGTACGCATCGGGAAACAGCGTCTCGATCTCTGCGCTGTCGTGCCCCTGAAACTGGCCGTACGAGCGTTCGCGCAGCCCTTCCCGCAGCCGCGGCGTCAGCCCGAGCGCGTCGGCGAACGGCTGCGCGGTCTGCTGCGCACGCATCAGGTCGCTCGAATAGATCGCGTCGAGCCGTGCACCGTCACGCGCGTCGCGCGCGAGCCTCGCGGCAAGCCGCTGCGCCTGCTCGAGGCCCGTTTCTGCCAGCGGGATGTCGATATGACCCTGGATGCGCTTGATGCGATTCCAGGCCGTCTCGCCATGGCGGATGAAAAGAATCTGCGTGGTGGCCATCGCGGCGCGTCTCCGGGGAAGAATCAGGGCCGCACTTGCAGCCAGAATGTCACGGGGCCGTCGTTGACGAGGGACACCTGCATGTCGGCGCCGAACTCGCCCGTCTCGACGACCGGATGGCGCGCACGCGCGGCCGCGACGAAATAGTCGAACAGCCGCGCGCCTTCGTCGGGCGGCGCGGCCGGCGTGAAGCTCGGCCGCAGCCCGCTGTTGGTATCCGCCGCGAGCGTGAACTGCGACACGAGCAGCAGGCCGCCTGCGCGGCCCTCGCCGTCGATATTCGACACCGGCAGGTTCATCTTGCCGGCGGCGTCGCTGAACACGCGGTAGCCGAGCATCTTCGCGAGCAGCTTGTCGGCCGCTGCGTCGGTGTCGCCGCGCTCCGCGCAGACCAGCGCGAGCAGGCCCGCGCCGATCTCGCCGGTCGTGCGATCGCCGACGCGCACGTCGGCGCGCTTCACGCGCTGGATCAGCGCGATCATGCGGTCAGCGTGACGCGTGCGAAGCGGCGCTTGCCGACCTGCACGACGAATTCGCCGGCTTCGACCTTCAGGCCCTTGTCCGAGACGGTCGCGCCATCGATCTTCACGCCGCCCTGCTCGATGTTGCGCAGTGCCTCGCTCGTCGACGGCACGAGGCCGGCCTGCTTCAGCAACTGGCCGATCGCGAGCGGCGCGCCCGCGAGCGTGACCGACGGGATGTCGTCCGGCACGCCGCCCTTCGCGCGATGGTTGAAGTCCTCGAGCGCACGCTCGGCGTCGGCCTGCGAGTGGAAGCGCGCGACGATTTCCTGCGCGAGCAGCACCTTGAAGTCGCGCGGGTTGCGGCCGCCTTCGATCTCGCGCTTGAAGCCGGCGATCTCGTCCATCGGGCGGAACGACAGCAGCTCGAAGTAACGCCACATCAGCGTGTCCGAGATGCTCATCAGCTTGCCGAACATGTCGTTCGGATGCTCGCTGATGCCGACGTAGTTGCCCTTCGACTTCGACATCTTCTCGACGCCGTCGAGGCCTTCGAGCAGCGGCATCGTGAGAATGCACTGCTGTTCCTGGCCATACTGCTTCTGCAGTTCGCGCCCGACCAGCAGGTTGAACTTCTGGTCGGTGCCGCCGAGCTCGAGGTCGGCGTTCAGCGCGACCGAGTCGTAGCCCTGCATCAGCGGGTACAGGAATTCGTGGATCGAGATCGGCACGCCGCCCTGGAAGCGCTTCGTGAAATCCTCGCGCTCGAGGATCCGCGCAACCGTGTAGCGCGACGCGAGCTTGATCATCCCGTCCGCGCCGAGCGGCATCGACCATTCGCTGTTGTAGCGGATTTCGGTCTTGTCGCGGTCGAGCACGAGCGCGGCCTGCTCGAAGTAGGTCTTCGCGTTCGATTCGATCTGCTCGCGCGTGAGCGGCGGGCGCGTCGCATTGCGGCCCGACGGATCGCCGATCAGCGACGTGAAATCGCCGATCAGGAAGATGACCGTGTGGCCGAGATCCTGCAGCTGACGCATCTTGTTCAGCACGACCGTATGGCCGATGTGGATGTCAGGCGCGGTCGGGTCGAGGCCGAGCTTGATGCGAAGCGGCGTGCCCGTCGCCGCGCTGCGTGCGAGCTTCTGCGCGAACTCTTCCTCGACCAGCAGCTCGTCGACGCCGCGCTTCGTGACGGCGAGCGCATGCCGGACTTCGTCGGTGATCGGGAAAACAGGCTTGGAACTGGGTTCGGTGCTCATCGGTGCCAGGAAGAATGTCGCAAAAACAGGGATTTTCCCATAACTTGCGCGCCCATCGCTTAACGGCGCGTCACGTTGCGCGGATAATCGGGCGCAAGGCGCGCGGCACCGGCCCGCGCCGCACGATCCAGGAGGACCCAACGTGCCGCAACGACAGCCGCAACACGCCCATCCGGCCGACGGCATCTACTTCGGGCTGATGTCGGGCACCAGCATGGACGGCGTCGATGGCGTCGCCGTGCGTTTCGAGGCCGGCCGTGCGCCGGTCGTGCTCGCGGAAGCGTTCGTCGGCTTCGCGCAATCGCTGCGCGACGCGCTGTTCGCGCTGCAGCAGCCCGGCGACGACGAGATCGACCGCGAATCGCTCGCGGCGAACGCGCTGGTCGCGCGCTACGCGGTGTGCTGCCACGAATTGCAGCGCACGGCCGGGCTGTCGCGCGACGAGATTCGCGCGATCGGCGTGCACGGCCAGACCGTGCGCCATCGCCCCGAGCGCGGCTATACGCGGCAGATCAACAACCCGGCATTGCTCGCAGAGCTGACCCAGCTCGACGTGATCGCCGATTTCCGCAGCCGCGACGTCGCCGCGGGCGGCCATGGCGCGCCGCTGGCGCCGGCCTTCCATGCGACGGTGTTCGGCACACCGGGCGAGACGCGCGTCGTCTGCAATCTCGGCGGGATCAGCAACATCACGATCCTGCCCGGCGAAGGCGGCGACGTACGCGGCTTCGACTGCGGCCCCGCGAATGCGCTGCTCGACGAATGGGCGACCCGCCATCTCGGCAAGCCGTACGACGACGGCGGCAAGTTCGCCGCACGCGGCACCGTCCACGCGCCGTTGCTCGACGCGCTGCTCGACGAACCGTATTTCACCGCCCCGCCGCCGAAAAGCACCGGGCGCGACCTGTTCAATCCCGCCTGGCTCGACGCGAAGCTCGCCGCGTTCGCGCTGGTCGCGCCAGAGGACGTGCAGGCGACCCTCACCGCGCTCACGGCCGTGTCGGTCGCACGCGAGGTCGCGCAGCACGCAGCCGGCTGCAAGGCCGTGTTCGTCTGCGGCGGCGGCGCACGCAATCCGGTGCTGCTCGACGCGCTCCGGAACGCGCTGCGCGAGGCCGGCGTGCCGGCCACGGTCGATACGACGGCCGCACTCGGCGTGCCGCCTCAGCAGGTCGAGGCGCTCGCGTTCGCATGGCTCGCGTACCGCTTCACCGCGCGCCAGCCCGGCAATCTCGCGACGGTCACGGGCGCAGCCGGCAATCGCGTGCTGGGCGCGCTCTATCCGCGCTGACGCGGCACCTGCTCCACGGCAGGCGCCCGTCGCCATTGCGAACGGGCACAAAAAAACGGGGCATGAAGCCCCGTTTTTCATTCCGGCGAACCGGATCGGATCTGCGGTGTGCTCAGACCGAGAACGACGAGCCGCACCCGCAGGTGGTGCTCGCGTTCGGGTTCTTGATCACGAACTGGGCGCCGTTGAGGTCGTCCTTGTAGTCGATCTCGGCGCCGACCAGGTACTGGTAGCTCATCGAGTCGATCAGGAGTTGGACGCCGTTTTTGTTCATCACGGTGTCGTCCTCGTTGACTTCCTCGTCGAACGTGAAGCCATACTGGAAGCCGGAGCAGCCGCCGCCCTGCACGAACACGCGCAGCTTCAGGTCGGGATTGCCCTCTTCGTCGATCAGTTGCTTGACCTTGTCGGCTGCGGCGTCGGTGAAGACGAACGGAACCGGCATTTCGGCCGTCGTTGCTGCGGATTCGGTAACAGCGTTCATTGCGAACTCTCCAAAAAGCTTTAGCCGCTATTGTAGGGCCGATCAGAAGATCGTGCTGAAGTCCATGAAATCAATAGGTTCTTGTCGATTTCATCAAACACGCCTGCGCGGGCCGCGGCAGCACGCGCCTGGAGACGGACATAAAAAAACCGCCAGCGCGAACGCTGGCGGTTTTTCCGGCGGACGCCGCCCGGGAGCGGCGAGGCCATGAAGCGGAATTAACGCTTCGAGAACTGCTTTGCGCGGCGTGCCTTGCGCAGACCAACCTTCTTACGCTCGACTTCACGTGCATCGCGCGTGACGAAGCCTGCGTTCGACAGCGACGGCTTCAGCGTCGCATCGTAGTCGATCAGTGCACGGGTGATGCCGTGGCGCACTGCACCTGCCTGACCCGTTTCGCCGCCGCCGTTGACGTTGACCTTGATGTCGAACGTCTGGCCGTGGTTCGTGAGTTCCAGCGGTTGACGCACGATCATCAGCGACGTTTCGCGCGAGAAGTAGTCAGCGATGGGCTTGCCGTTGACGATGATGTCGCCCTTGCCAGCCTTGATGAAGACACGTGCGACTGCGCTCTTGCGGCGGCCCGTACCGTAGTTCCAGTTACCGATCATGTGGGCTCCCCTTAGATCTCGAGCGCCTTCGGCTGTTGCGCCGAATGCGGATGCGTAGCTTCAGCGTAGACCTTCAGCTTCTTGATCATCGCGTAGCCGAGCGGGCCCTTCGGCAGCATGCCCTTGACCGCCTTCTCGAGCGCGCGGCCCGGGAAGCGTTCTTGCATCTTGCCGAACGTCGTTTCATAGATACCGCCCGGGTAACCCGAGTGACGGTAGTACTTCTTGTCCAGCGTCTTGTTGCCCGTGACCTTCAACTTGCTTGCGTTGATGATGATGATGAAATCACCAGTGTCGACGTGCGGGGTGAACTCAGGCTTGTGCTTGCCGCGCAGACGGCGTGCCACTTCGCTGGCAACACGGCCGAGAACCTTATCCGTCGCGTCAATCACGTACCATTCACGCGTCACCTCATGGGCTTTTGCGGAAAACGTCTTCATGATCGATCCAAAAAAATTGCTTAGCCCGATGTGTTCTTCCTGCTTGTCTGTGTGCGCTTCGAGGCGCGGTGCAGGCTCTCCCTGTTCTTTTTCCGTGGGCATGAATGCGGAAAAGCCCTGAATTATAAAGGAAATACGACAAGGCGGTCAAAGGGAATCCACTTCCCGTGTCCATGGCGGCCGAAATGGGCCAAAATCCGTTCGTGCCCCGGCAAGCCAGGCGAACCGAGCGCCCGGGGAGGCACCCATCGACGCGCGGCACATGACCATCCCGCGCCAGACCGGCCGAATCTGGAAAACAACAAACAAGCATGATGAATCAACGACTTACGCCCTTCCTTGCAGCCGCACTGCTGGCCGCCGCGGCGCCCGCCGTCGCCGCCCGCACCGACTGCGAAGCCAAGCTCGACGCACTCGATACACGCATTACCGAAGCCCGCGCCGCCCATGCCGAGGATCGCGTCGCCCGCCTGCGCGCGGTGCGCGAACGCGTCCGCCACTTCTGCGCGCGTGGGCACGGCCATGCGTCGGCCGTCCACGCACCGGCACCCGACGCACGCTCGCCCGGCACGACGCCCGGCCCGACCGCGCAGCCGGCCGCCAAGCAACCGGCGTAACGATGCCGGGGCGCGCAAGCCGCACGCCGATGTTTGCATGGGACGAAAAAAAGCCCGAACGGCTGGTTCGGGCTTAATCCACCATAGGAGGAGGGTGGAGGAGACATTCGGAGGTTGCCGCAGCGCGACAACCAATGAGGCTCATTATACGAACGCGTCGCCGGCTGCACAAGAAAATTTGCATTACGAAATCAAACACCATAATGCGGAATATCTCGCATCGCGTTTGAAAAATCCACCTTCCCTTTTAAAATCAATTACTTGATCGCACACAGCAGGGTCGAAATTCGCCTTCGATTAGAGCAAAGCCCCTAAATTCGACGGGGAATTGGCCGTCCGGCGCACCGCTTGCGCCGTTCCGGCATTGCGCGTCGTGCAGCGCATCAGCCGGCCGTTGCGCAGCGGGCTACAATGCCGGATCGAATCCGAATCAGGCAACGCTGGAGTGCAAGCATGGAATGCAAAGTAAGCTGGATGGGCCAGGACGGCATGGCGTTTTCCGCCGAGACCGGCAGCGGCCACCTCGTCACGATGGATGGCGCGCCCGAAGGCGGCGGCCACAACCTCGCGCCGCGCCCGATGGAAATGGTGCTGCTCGGCACCGGCGGCTGCACGGCCTATGACGTCGTGCTGATCCTGAAGAAGAGCCGCCAGGAAGTCAGCGGCTGCTCGGTCACGCTGAAGGCCGAACGCGCGAGCGAAGATCCGAAGGTGTTCACGAAGGTGCACTTCCACTTCACCGTCACGGGTCGCAACCTGAACCCGTCCACGGTCGAACGCGCGATCAACCTGTCGCACGACAAGTATTGCTCCGCGTCGATCATGATCGCGAAGACGGCCGAACTCACGCATTCGTTCGACATCGTCGCCGGCTGAACCCACGGCGAGCGCGCATGAAAAAAGGGCCGGCGCTCCGTGGGGAGACGCCGGCCCTTTCCCATTCGAGCGGCAAAGCAGGCCGATAAGCCGGATTCTGTGCACGCTGCGCGCCGAAGCACGCAACGCGTGGCAGCCATTCCTCTAGGCGCGCCATTGCTGACGCGCTCAAGCTTCCTACCCGCAGACGAGACGGGGGCCCCGTCCTGCATCCGAAAATGCGCGCCTGCCTACTTGGAATTGCTCCGGGTGGAGGTTACCGTGCCGGCGAACGTCGCCGTCGCCGCGGTGCGCTCTTACCGCACCGTTTCACCCTTACCTGATCCCGGCTTGCGCCGGGCCATCGGCGGTTTGCTTTCTGTTGCCCTGTTCCGCGTGTCGCCACGGATGGCCGTTAGCCATCACCCTGCCCTGTGGAGTCCGGACTTTCCTCGCCCCCGCGCGCCCGAAGGCGGCGAGGCCGCGACTGCCTAGCCTGCTTTGCGACGCGCATTCTAGCACTGCGCGCCGCGGGCCGCATGGAGTCGGGCTCACGCGGCGGTGCTAAAGGTCACGCCAGTTTCCAGCCGATCGTCTCGCCGCCTCGCAGCGGCACGACGGGCGTATCGCCCGCGAAGATCTCGCGTGGCAGTTCCCATGCCTCGCGACGCAGCGTGACCGTCTCGGCGCTGCGCGGCAGCCCGTAGAAATCGGCGCCGAAGAAGCTCGCGAAGCCTTCCAGCTTGTCGAGCGCGCCGGCATGATCGAACGCTTCCGCATACAGCTCGAGCGCGTGCAGCGCCGTGTAGCAGCCCGCGCAGCCGCACGCGGTTTCCTTCGCGTCGCGCGCATGCGGTGCGCTGTCGGTGCCCAGGAAGAAGCGCGGGTTGCCCGACGTCGCGGCCTCGACCAGTGCAACGCGATGCGTCTCGCGCTTCAGCACCGGCAGGCAGTAGTAGTGCGGGCGAATCCCGCCGACGAACAGCGCGTTGCGGTTGTAAAGCAGGTGATGCGCGGTGATCGTCGCGCCGAGCAGGCCGGGCGCCGCGTCCGCGTCGCGCACGTAGTCGGCCGCGTCCTTCGTCGTGATGTGTTCGAACACGACCTTCAGGCCCGGGAAATCGCGGCGCAGCGGCGTCATCACGCGGTCGATGAAGACCTTCTCGCGGTCGAACAGGTCGATCGACGCATCGGTCACCTCGCCGTGCACGAGCAGCGGCATGCCGGTTTCCTGCATCGCCTCGAGCGTCTTCGCACATTTCGCGAGATCGGTGACGCCGTGGTCGGAATTCGTCGTCGCGCCTGCCGGATACAGCTTCACGCCGTGCACGAAGCCGCTTTCGCGCGCGCGGCGAATCTCGTCGGGCGGCGTGTTGTCGGTCAGGTACAGCGTCATCAGCGGTTCGAACGTCATCCCGGCCGGCAGCGCCGCGAGGATGCGCTCGCGATAGGCCTGCGCCTGCGCGGTGGTCGTCACCGGCGGCTTCAGGTTCGGCATGACGATGGCGCGGCCGAACTGGCGCGCGGTGTGCGGCAGCACGGCGGCGAGCATGTCGCCATCTCGGAGGTGCAGGTGCCAGTCGTCGGGACGGGCGAGCGAGAGCGTCGCCGGGGAGGAAGCGTTCGAGGCAGTCATAGGAGGCGTCGTGAGGAACGGGCTGGCCATCGGCGGGGCCGGAACGCGCGTGCGCGGGCCGACTGACGGCAAACCGCAACACGGGGCCTTCGGCCGGCGGAATCCGCTTTTTACCGCTCAGGGCTCGGTGATATGCTAGAAGCCGCATTGTACCGGGGTTCGCCCGGTTCGTTACCCCCCGCCTCAGCCTGCTGCCCCACGTAAAATGTGCCAACTCTTAGGAATGAACTGCGCCGCGCCGACGGACGTCACATTCTCCTTCACAGGTTTCGCGGCCCGGGGCGGCCTCACCGATCACCATGCCGACGGCTGGGGCATCGCGTTCTTCGAAGATAAAGCCTGCCGCCTGTTCATCGATCACCAGGCCTCGGCCACGTCGCCGATCGCCGAAATGGTGAAGCGCTACCCGATCAAGTCCAAGAACACGATCGCGCACATCCGCAAGGCGACGCAAGGCCACATCCTGCTCGAGAACAGCCATCCGTTCATGCGCGAGCTGTGGGGCCGGCACTGGATCTTCGCGCACAACGGCGACCTGCAGGATTACGCACCGGACATGGACGGCAGCGTCTACCACCCGGTCGGCACGACCGACAGCGAACAGGCGTTCTGCGTGCTGATGCAGGGGCTGCGCGAAGCGTTCCCCGGCGCGCAGCCGCCGTTGCCCGAACTGTTCGAGCGCGTCGGCGAGCTGACGCGCGGCATCACCGATCACGGCGTATTCAACTTCCTGATGTCGAACGGCCAGGCGCTGTTCGCGCATTGCTCGACGCGGCTGCACTACCTCGTGCGGCGCTGGCCGTTCTCGACCGCGCACCTCGTCGACGAGGACCTGTCGATCGACTTCGCGAAATACACGACGCCCGAGGATCGCGTCGCGGTGATCGCGACGCAGCCGCTCACCGACAACGAAGTCTGGACTGCGTTCGAGCCGGGCGAGCTGATCATGTTCCAGTGCGGCGACGTCGCCGCGCGGATGCGGATCCCGGTGCCGGAGCGCGTGCTCGAGAAGCTGCGCAATCCGTCGCTCGACGCGTCGGCATCGGCGCCGCGCGACACGCGCGAGGTGCTCGCCACCGCCGCCGAAGTCGATTCCGACGACGCGATCGACTTCTGAGCGTCCGGCGCGCCAGCGCCCTCCTCCTTTCACCTTTTCGCCGCGTCACCGCACGTCGATGGCCCGCCGCGTCGAATCGCGGCGGCGGCTTCGTGCGCAAGCGACTCGGTAACGCTCACCGTCGCAACAAATCGCCCTCCCCTGCGCCGACTGCGTTTCATCCCGACCACAGTCCGGCATATCGAAGCGACGCCGCACAACACTTTTCGGATTTGATTTATTTTCAATTTAAAACAAATCGAAAACCAAAATACGGCGGCGGTATTCAGATAATCCGGCAACCGCATTTTAACGCACCAATCCGGCACAAACCGTGCGGCACCTCACCGAGCCAGCAGCCGCTGATTTGCATCACCCAAGCCCGCCAAGACCCTATACAGCAAGGCTTTCAGTTCGATTCATCGCACAACCAAAAAATACCCGATGAAAACAGCATGATTGCCGCATTTGTTAGATTCCCGACAATCGATCACTCGCCCGATCAATAGACTCCGCCCATCCTCGGTGTAACGAATTGCGATTCGCGGAGAAACGGCCACGGCCGCCGCACACCCATTCACGCCATTCTCCACCGCGGATTGCGATTTCACCGCGCCGCGGTGAAAACCACATCAAAACAAGAGAGAGGGGCTTGTCGTGAATCATTCATTTCGATCGATATGGAGCGAGACCACCTGCTGCTGGGTCGCGGTTGCGGAAACGGCCCGGGCGCGCGGCAAGCGCCCGGGCAGCGCGTCCGGCACGAGCCGCCGCGCCGCTCACGCGGCAACGCACCGGACCTCGCTTCGCATCGTGGCATTCGGCGCGTTGCTCGCCGCGCTGTCGGCCGGCTCCGCGCATGCGTCGACCTGCGGCAGCGGCACGGCCGTCGCGAACGGCGGCACCTGCGCACCCGGCAGTTTCAGCCCGACCGTCAACGACAACCTGGCAGGCTCCACCACCGTCTCGGGCGGCGACACCGTCGGCGTGTCGGGCGCATGGACCGGCGCCGGCGGTGACCCGGGCTACACGCTCACGCCGATCGGCAGCACGACCATCGTGTCGGGCAACCCGACCCAGCCGCTGCTGTCGCTGGGCGGCAAGACGCACAGCGTCAGCACGCCCGACTCGATCACCGGTACCCACACGACCGTCGCGACCTACGACTCGTCCGCGTTCTCCGCGTCGACGGCCGGCGCGACCGAGGTGCCCGTCTACCATGACGTGAACGGCGATCAGTATGTGAACGCGCGCATCGGCACCGTCACCGCCACCGGCGGTACGCTCAACGTGTCGATCGGCAATGCGGCGAACGCGCCCGATGCAGCCGGCAACGCGATCTCGATGGCCGCGAAGGGAACCGACCTGACCTTCGCGGACGGCACGGGCGCCACGACCAGCACCGTCAACTGGAACTCGCGCAACCAGATCCGCTTCACCACCGGCGATTACGTGGCGGACGGCGGCGCCATCGGCAGCCACCAGCTCGACGTGCCGGCCTACGCGGGCACCTTCACCGCATTCGACGGCAGTACGTGGAAGGTCACCGACGCCGCCTCGCTCGCCGCGTACAACGACTTTCTCGTGCGCTCGGTGCAAAGCGGCGCACTCGGCTCGCAGGCCGCCTACGACAGTGCGCTCGGCCAGGCCGTCACGTTCTCGCAGCAAACCTTCCAGTATCAGAACAACGTGTCCCCGGGCGACAAGAACACGTTGCCGATCGGCTTCCTGTCGGCGATGCACGGCACGGGCGCGAACGCGACGCTGCACATCGGCACGGACGGCCAGATCGACTTTCGCGGCGTCAACACGATCGTCCCGAGCTCGGCCGTGCTCGCGGAAAACGGCGCGCACTTCATCAACGACGGGCGCCTGTCGGGCGACTTCACCCTGGTGCGCCTGCTGAGCGGCGCAAGCGGCGTCAACAACGGCGTGATCTCGTCCGGGTACGCGTCCGGCGACGACTTCGACACGAGCGGCAGCACGCCGCCGAACAACTTCAACTACAACGCGTATACCGAAGGCAACGGCGTATTTGCGAACGGCACGGGCACGTCGTTCGTGAACAACGGTGTGATGAACGTCGGCGCATGGACGCTCGACGGCAACCAGCCGGACCTGCAGAACTACGCGGTCGCCGTGACAGGCGGCGCGACGGCATCGAACGCCGGCACGATCAACGTCGGCGTCAATGCGACGACGCTCGACAGCCAGGTGATCGGCGGCCTCGTCGACGGCGGCAGCTTCACGAACCAGGCCGGCGGCACGATCTACCTCGGCCGCTCGGCGCAGTACGCGCCCGGCGGATCGGCAAACGACGTCGCGCTCGCCGCGCACGCGTACGGCATCCTGCTCGGCAATTCCGGCACCGCGAGCAATCTCGGCACGATCGTGATCGGCTCGCAGACGCAGAACGGCGCCGCGATGGCTAGCATCGGCTCGGCGGCCGGCACGCTGAGCAACGCGGGCGCGATCGTCGTCGATGGCGCGGCGTCCGGCACGCCGCTCGCCAACGTCGGCATGCTCGCGGCCAACACGGCCGCGACCGTGACCAACACCGGCACCATCACGCTGAACGGCGTCAACGGCATCGGCATCATGGTCGTCGGCACCGGCACGACTGCGACGGCGGCGACCTCGACCGGCGCGATCAACGTGGCCGGCGGCCTCGATCCCGCATCGGGCACACGCAACTACGGCGTATGGGCCGAGGGGCCGCTCGCGAAAGCGACGCTCGACGGCGCACTCAACCTGACGGGTACCGGCGCGATCGGCGCGCACGCGCGGTCGGGCGCGACGATCGACGTCGGCGCCAATGCCGTGCCCGCCTTCATGTCGGGCACCAACCAGATCGGCTTCTACGCGTATGGCGCGGGCTCGAAGATCAACGTCGCCGCGCAGCACCTCAGCGTCGACACCGACGATTCGACGCTGTTCCGCGTTGCGGGCGGCGCAGCCTACACGGGCGCGTCGACGGCCGGCACGCTGACGACCGACGTCAACGGCCAGCGCGCGCACGGCGTGCTCGCGACCGACGCCGGCACCTTGCTGTCGACCGGCAACGCGATCTACAACGTCAACGGCGCGAACGGCATCGCGATCGCGGTCGAAGGCGGCGCGCAGGGCACGATCGACGCCGGTGCGACGATCAACCTGAACGCGGCCGGTGCGATCGCCGGAGTCGTCGACGGCCAGGCGCACGACCTCGCCGGTGCCAATGCCGGTGCACCGGTCGCGACGACGCTCACCAACGACGCTGCCGTCACGTCATCGACGGCCGGCGTGACGGGCTTCGTCGCGCAGAACCTCGGCACGCTCGCGAACCGCGACACGGTGCTGCTGACGGGCGCCGGCTCGACGGGCGTCGTGATCGGCGCACTCGGCACGGTGAACAACGCGTCGACGATCCGCGTATCCGACGGCACCGGCGCGCTCGTGCAGGGTGCGTCGGCGACGCTCGCCAACGCAGGGCTGATCGAAGCCGACGACGGCATCGCGGGCGTGCACCTGACGGGGGCCGGCGCATCGGTCGCGCTGTCGGGCACCGGCACCGTGAGCGCGAACGGCAGCGCCGACGGCGTGCTGATCGACTCGACCGTCACCGGCGGCGGGCTCGCGGCCGGCGCGACGTCGATCGCGGTCGGCGGCTCGGGCAAGGGGATCGACAACCAGGGGACGAACGCGATGATCACGCTGGCCGGCACGCAGATCGGCACGACCGGCAGCGGTGCCGACGGCCTGTCGTCGACGGGCGCCGGTGCACGCATCGCGGCCGATGCGGCGACCGTCGTCCGGACCACCGGCGACAACGCACGCGGCTTCGTCGTGTCGGGCGCGGATTCGACGCTGGCAGTCAACGGTACGACCGTCACCACGACCGGCGCGGGTTCGGCTGCAATCGTGACCACCGGCGGTGCGACCGTGCTGCTGTCGGGCGCGAAGATCACGACGGCCGGCGCGACCGCCGACGGCATCGTCGCGCAGAACGGCGGCCGCATCGGCGATACGGGCTCGACGATCGCCAGCACCGCCGGCAACGGCGCCACCGCCGACAGCGGCGGCGTGCTCGCGTTGACCGGCACGACGCTCAAGGGCGCGACGGCCGGTGTGCTGACCTCCGATACGCTCGCAAACGGCGCGACGAGCTCGGTGCTCGTCGACGGCGGCAGCGTCACGTCCACCACCGGGCCGGCCTTCGCCGCGCGCGGCGGCACGGCCGACATCGCCGTGCGCAACGGCACGGTCGTGACGGCCGGCAACGGCACGCTGCTCGACCTGTCGAACGGCAGCCACGCCACCTTCACCGCATCGGCCGTGAACCTGGCCGGCGACATCGTCTCCGACGCATCGAGCACCGGCACCGTGTTCCTCGCGAACGGCACGACGCTGACCGGCAAGATCGATCCGGTCGCGCTGTCTATCGACAACACCAGCACGTGGCGCATGACGGGCAGCTCCGTGCTGAGCAGCCTGAACAACGCGGGCCTCGTCACATTTGCCGCACCGACCGGCTCGCCGACGCTCGCGGGCAGCTACAAGACGCTGACGACCGGCAGCTACGTCGGCAACGGCGGCACGATCGCGCTCAACACGTTCCTCGGCGCCGACGCGTCGCCGACCGACCGCGTGATCGTGAACGGCGGCGCCGCGAGCGGCACGACGGGCCTGAAGATCTCGAACACGGCCGGCACCGGTGCACAGACGAAGGGCGACGGGATTCCGGTGGTCGTCACGGCCAACGGCGGCACGACCACCGCATCGGCGTTCCAGCTCGCCGGACCCGTACAGGCAGGCGCGTACGAATACCGGCTCTATCGCGGCGGGCAAGGCGACGCGAACGGCTGGTACCTGCGCTCGCAACTCGATCCGTCGGATCCCGGCAACCCGATCCATCCGTCCGGCGGCGGTGACGGCGGCAACAACGGGAACGGCAACGGCGGCACGCTCGCGTATCGCCCTGGCGTGTCGGGTTATGCCCTCACGCCGCTGCTCAACGCCGATTACGGCTTCTCCACACTCGGCAAGCTGCACGAGCGCGTCGGCGACATCTACAACCTCGAGAAGCAGCAGCCCGGCAATCGCGACGGCGTGTGGGGGCGCATCGGCGGCCAGAGCCTCGACGCGAACGCGGGCCGCTTCGCGGCCGACGAGCGCACGTTCTTCGCGCAGTTCGGCAAGGACTGGACGCTCGACCAGGCGCCGAACGGCGGCGGCAGCACGCATGCAGGCGTGACGGCCAGCATCGGCGTGTCGAACGCGAGCTTCAGCGACATGGCGCGCGCGGATACGGCCAACCTGTCGACGTCGACGGGCTCGGTCGAGATGCATGCGCAAAGCGTCGGCGGCTACTGGACCAGGTACCTGCCCGACGGCACGTACTTCGACAGCGTCGGACAGGTCACGCACTACGGCAACCGCTATCGCGACAGCTACGGCAACGAGGCGTCGCAGAACGGCTTCGGCGTCGCGCTGTCGCAGGAAGTCGGCAAGCCGTTCGCGATCGGCGCGCTGCCGGTCGCGGTCGAGCCGCAGGCGCAGCTGATGTACCAGTACCTGAAGCTGAACGGGTTCAACGACAACGTCTCGGCGGTATCGGGCACGACGACGAACGCGCTGCGCGGCCGCGTCGGCGTGCGCATCTTCCGGCCGAACCTCCAGTCGGACGCGGGCGGCGGCGCAGCCACGCCGTACTTCACGGCCGACGTGCTGCACGACTTCCTGTCGCCAGGGCAGACCGTCGTCGGCGGCACGCCGTTCGCGACGCATCTCGGCCGCACGTGGTACGAGCTCGGCGTCGGCGTGACCGCGGGCTTCGGCAAGTCGGGCGAGCTGTATGCGAACGCGAAGATCGCGCGCAACATCGGCGGCGACTACCGGCGCGGCATCGTCGGGCAGGTCGGCTACCGGTACAGCTGGTAACGGCGCTCGCCAGCGTGACGGCAGACGAAAAAAAACCGCCCGGCACTCGACCGGGCGGTTTTCGTATCGGCGCACCCGCAGCGCCGACGAGCGCGAACGCTCAGTGCAGGATCTTCGCGAGAAAGTCCTTCGCGCGTTCCGATTTCGGATTCGAGAAGAAATCGTCCTTGCGGTCGTCCTCGACGATCGCGCCCTTGTCCATGAAGATCACGCGATGCGCGACCTTCTTCGCGAAGCCCATCTCGTGCGTGACGACCATCATCGTCATCCCTTCCTGCGCGAGTTCGACCATCACGTCGAGCACTTCGTTGATCATCTCCGGGTCGAGCGCGGACGTCGGCTCGTCGAACAGCATCGCGATCGGATCCATCGACAGCGCGCGCGCGATCGCGACACGCTGCTGCTGGCCGCCCGACAACTGGCCCGGGAACTTGTGCGCATGCGCCTTCAGGCCGACGCGGTCGAGCAGCTTCAGGCCCTTCTCGTTCGCCTCGTCCTTGCCGCGGCCGAGCACCTTGATCTGCGCGAGCGTCAGGTTCTCGGTGATCGACAGGTGCGGGAACAGCTCGAAATGCTGGAACACCATCCCGACCTTCGAGCGCAGCTTCGACAGGTTCGTCTTCTTGTCGCCGACCGACTGGCCGTTCACGAGGATCTCGCCCTGCTGGAACGGCTCGAGGCCGTTCACCGTCTTGATCAGCGTGGATTTACCCGATCCCGACGGGCCGCACACGACGACCACTTCGCCTTTCTTGACCTCGGTCGTGCAGTCGGTGAGAACCTGAAACTGGCCGTACCACTTCGAAACGTTCTTGATGGAAATCATCTTGTGACCTTTTTCTGGAGACCCTTGACGAGTGCAGACGCCAACGAGCAAATCACGAAATAGCATGCGCCGGCGAACAGGACCATCTCGACGGTCGTGCCGTCGCGATCGCCGACGTTCGCAGCCGTGCGGAAGAAGTCCGCGAGACTGATCACGTACACGAGCGACGTATCCTGGAACAGGACGATCGCCTGCGTGAGCAGCAGCGGCACCATCGCGCGGAACGCCTGCGGCAGGATCACGAGGCGCATCGCCTGCGCGTAGTTCATGCCGAGCGCGAACGCGGCGTTCACCTGCCCGCGCGGCACCGCCTGGATGCCGGCGCGGATGATCTCGGAATAATACGCGGCTTCGAACAGCGAGAACGCGACCATCGCCGACGCAAGACGAATGTCGATCGTCGGCGACAACCCGAGCACGCCCTGCAGCAGCTGCGGCACGATCAGGAAGAACCACAGCAGCACCATCACGAGCGGGATCGAGCGGAACACCGTCACGTACGCTTTCGCGAACCATGCGAGCGGCTTCACGCCCGACAGCCGCAGCAGCGCCAGCAGCGTGCCCCAGACGATCCCGACCACGATCGCGATCAGCGTGATCTTGAACGTGACGATCGCGCCCGTCCACAGCGTCGGCAGCGCGCCGGGAATACTACTCCAGTCGAACTGATGCATCACTTGCCTCCGATATAGCCGGGCAGCCGCGTACGGCCTTCGATCCAGCGCATGAACGCCATCACGACGAGGTTGATGATCACGTACGCGAGCGTCACCGCGATGAACGATTCATACGTCTGCGCGGTGTAGTCGACGAGCTGGCGCGCCTGCGCGGACAGGTCGAGCAGGCCGATCGTCGACGCGACGGCGGAGTTCTTGAAGATGTTCAGGAATTCCGACGTGAGGGGCGGTACGATGATGCGGTACGCAACGGGCAGCAGCACGTAGCGGTACGTCTGCCATTGCGTGAAGCCCATCGCGAGGCCGGCGGCGCGCTGGCCCTTCGGCAGCGCGTTGATCCCCGAGCGCACCTGTTCGCACACGCGCGCGCCCGTGAACAGGCCGAGACAGATGATCGACGCGGTGAAGAACTGCGTGGCGGGCGGCAACTGCTTGATCCAGGTGCCGATCGATGCGGGCAGCAGCTCCGGTATCACGAGATACCAGACGAAGAACTGCACGATCAGCGGAATGTTCCGGAAGATCGACACGTACACGGTGCCGATCGCGGACAGCCATTTGTTCGGCACGGTGCGCAGCACGCCGAACAGCGAACCGACGATCAGCGCGATGACCCAGGCGACGAGCGACACTTCGATGGTCACCCAGAAGCCGGACATCAGCCATCCGAAATAAGTCGTCGGCTCGCCGGTCGACACGGGGCTCAGGAAGATGCCCCAGTTCCAGTGGTAAGACATGGGCAAGACTCCAGCAAAAAGAGACGGAAGAAGCGGGGCCTCTTCCGTCTCATTAGCGTCATTTCTGCATCAACGGCCCTGCGGTCAGTCGAGTGCCTTGTCGTTCGGGTTCGCGTACAGCTTCTTCATCGAATCGGACAGCGGGAAGTTCAGGTTCAGCCCCTTCGGCGGGATCGGGTTCTCGAACCACTTCGCGTAGATCTTCGCGGCTTCGCCCGACTTCTCGACTTGCGAGATCGCGTCGTCGACGACCTTCTTGAAGTCCGCATCGCCCTTGCGCATCATGCAGCCGTACGCTTCTTCCGATTGCGGCGTGCCGACGATCACCCACTCGCCCGGCTGCTTCGCCTTCGCGCGTTCGCCCGCGAGCAGCGCGTCATCCATCATGAACGCGACCGCGCGGCCCGATTCCAGCGTATTGAACGAATCGCCGTGATCCTTCGCGCTGATGATGCTCATGCCGAGCTGCTTGTCGTTGTTCATCTTGCGCAGCAGGCGCTCCGACGTCGTACCGGCGGTGGTCACGACCGTCTTGCCCTTCAGGTCCGCGAAATCCTTGACGCCCGAATCCTTCTTCGTCATCAGGCGCGTGCCGATCACGAAGATCGTGTCGGAGAACGCAGCCTGCTGCTGGCGCTCGAGGTTGTTGGTCGTCGAGCCGCACTCGATGTCGACCGTGCCGTTCTGCACGAGCGGGATGCGGTTCTGCGACGTGACCGGGATGTTCTTCACCTGCAGGTTCGGCAGGTTCAGCTTCTTCTTCACCGCGTCGACCACCTTCAGCTGGAATTCGCGCGAATAGCCGACCACCTGCTGGTTCTGGTCGTAGTAGGAGAACGGAATCGACGATTCGCGGTGGCCCAGTGCGATCACGCCCGTGTCCTTGATCTTCTTCAGCGTGCCCGTCTCCTGAGCATGCGCGCCGCTTGCGAACGCGCAAAGCGCCGCGAACATCAGGACTGCCTTTTGGTATTTCATTTTGGTCATCTCCTTGGCTAAAACCCGCGCCAGTGTATCAAAGTAATATTTTTGAAAGTACTGGTTGTTTACCGCACTACGAATCGCGCTGCGCGAAGCCTTCCTCCCGGCTTCGGGCGCCCCTTCCGGCGCCTGAATGCGCGCGCGGGCGATGCCGGATTCGGCACCGCCCGCGAGGGTTCATGCACGCAACCGGATGGATTGCGTCATGGATTGATCGTAGTCAACCGATCCGGAATCGGCAACCGCCGATCGAGGATCGCACGATCAGGGGTACAGGCCGCGCATTTCGCGCGCCATCAGGATGCGCTTGCACGCAACGATGAACGCTGCGGTACGCACCGACACCTTGTGCTCTTCCGCGACCGCCCACACGCCGGAGAACGCTTCGCGCATCACGCGTTCGAGACGGTGGTTGATCTCGTCTTCCGTCCAGAAGAAGCTCGAGAAATCCTGCACCCATTCGAAATACGACACGGTCACGCCACCCGCGTTCGCGATCACGTCCGGGATCACCAGCACGCCGTTCGCGGTCAGGATGTCGTCCGCCGCCGTCGTCGTCGGGCCGTTCGCGCCTTCTACGATGATCTTCGTGCGGATCTTCCCTGCGTTCTTCTCGGTGATCTGGTTTTCCAGTGCCGCCGGGATCAGGATGTCGGTTTCGACGGTCCAGAACTCGTCATTCGGCATCGGCTCCGCGCCTTCGAAGCCCGCGACGCCGCCCGTGCGTGCGACGTGGTCGAGCAGCTTGTTCGAATCGAGGCCGCCCGGCTGGTAGATCGTGCCCGTGTGATCCTGCACCGCGATCACCTTCGCACCCGCTTCCTGGAACAGCTTCGCAGCGATGCCGCCGACGTTGCCGAAGCCCTGCACCGCGATGCGTGCGCCTTCGATCTCGAGGCCCTTCTTCTTCGCCGCTTCGCTGCCGACAACGAACACGCCGCGGCCCGTTGCTTCCTTGCGGCCGAGCGAACCGCCGAGTGCGATCGGCTTGCCGGTCACGACGCCGGTCGACGTCTGGCCCTGGTTCATCGAGTACGTGTCCATCATCCACGCCATCACCTGTTCGTTGGTGTTGACGTCCGGCGCCGGAATGTCGGTGTTCGGGCCGATGATGATGCCGATTTCGCTGGTGTAGCGGCGCGTCACGCGCTCGAGCTCACCACGCGACAGCTTGCGCGGGTCGACGCGGATACCGCCCTTCGCGCCGCCGTACGGCACGTTCACGGCCGCGTTCTTGACCGACATCCATGCGGACAGTGCCATCACTTCCGACAGCGTCACGTCCTGGTGGTAACGCACACCGCCCTTGCCCGGGCCGCGCGACACGTTGTGCTGCACGCGATAGCCTTCGAAGTGCGCGACGGTGCCGTTGTCGAGCTCGATGGGGCAGTCGACGATCAGGATGCGCTTCGGGCGCTTCAGCGTTTCGAGCCAGCGCGACAGCGAGCCGAGATACGGCGCGACGCGGTCGACTTGCTGAAGGTAGTTGCCCCACGGGCCGAGATCGTCGGCGTGCAGGTAGGACGGGATGGACTGCAATTGCGAAGACATGGATGCTCCAACGGTCAACAGGTGCGCACATTGTCGAAAAACCCGTTTTTTTTATCCAATGCCGTTTGCTTATTCGATTATGCGTTTCTTGCATGATCGCGATTTTTCGCAAATCCGCGGTCGATTTGCGCAAGAACGCACGCGATCGATCGTGCATCGCGTGCGTGAAAAATCGTGTTTCCTGGATGCGGGAGGGCCGCCGGACGGGCGCCCGGCAAGCGCCGCAAGCTCGGCGACAGCCGGCCGACCCGCGCGGTCGCGGTTAACCGCCCGCGGTTAACCCGCGGTTTCGCGCAGCTCGTCGCGCACGACGTCCCACAGCGCTCGCACGAGCTTCTGGCGCGGATCGTCGCCCTGCAGCGCGAGCTTGTCGCAGTACAGCCGGATCTCCATCGTCAGCGTGAACGGGTACGCGCCGCCACGCACCGACCGGTCGAGCCGGATCAGGCGGCCGCCGGCGACCGCATCCTCGACCGCACTGTGCGGCAGGAACGCGATGCCGTGGCCCGCGAGCGCCATCGCCTTCAGCCCTTCGGCCATGTCGGTCTCGTAGACGCGATCGAGGAACAGCGGCGTCGACGCATTCGCGACGATGACTTCCGTCATCCGGCCGAGATACGCGTTCGGCGTATACGACAGGTACGGCACGCGCGCGTCGGCCGTGCCGGGCAGCGTATAGCGCGGCCGCCCCGCGCGGCCCGGCGCGGAGAACGGGCTGATCGGCTCGCTGCCGAGGATCAGCATGTCGTAGCGCGCCGGGTCGAGCGCGACCGGATGGCTCGGGTGGTGGTAGCCCATCACGAGATCGCAGCCGCCCTCGACGAGCGACAGCACCGCGTCGTGCACGTTCAGCGCGCGCAGCCGCGTGTGGACCTGGCCCATCTTCGCTTCGATCCGCTGCAGCCAGCGCGGGAAATACGTGAGCGACAGCGTGTGCGGCACCGCGAACTCGATCGTCGGCACCGGCGCGCCGACGTGGCCGCGCAGCAGCGTGCGCGCCTCGTGCGCCTGCGACAGCATCGTCAGCGCCTGTTCGTAGAAGATCTGCCCGGCCTGCGTGAGCCGCGTCGGATAGACCGAACGATCGATCAGTTCGGTCGCGAGCCACGCCTCGAGCGCCTGGATGCGTCGCGAAAACGCCGGCTGGGACACGTGCCGCAGCTCGGCGGACCGGCTAAAGCTGCGCGTTTCAGCGAGCGAAACGAAGTCTTCGAGCCATTTCAGTTCCATGCAGGCGGGCGCGGCGGGCGGCGGTCGGGAAGAAGCCTGCATTCTACCGGCGGGCGAGCGCGGCCGGCGGCGCGGCGAGCGGCCCGGCGCCCCGCCGCGAACGGGCGCCGGCGCGGTATCCGCACGCGGCAGCGGCCGCCGGCCGCGCGCGACCGGGATCGTCCCGCGCCGATGGTAAAATGCCGGATTCTCCCTCCCCTCGCTCGACCCGGCCCCAAGGCCCGCCCGATCATGTCCGACACTCGTCCCGATACGCTTTTCGCCCTCACCGCGCTTTCGCCCATCGACGGCCGCTACGCCAGCAAGACCGAAGCGCTGCGCGACTGGCTCTCCGAAGCCGCCTTCATGCGCCACCGCGTCACCGTCGAGGTGCACTGGCTGATCGCGCTGTCGCGCGCCGGCTTCGCGGAAGTCCCGCGCTTCTCCGATGCGTCCGAACAGTTCCTGCTGCAGCTCGCCGAGCGCTTCACCGCGCACGACGCCGCCCGCATCAAGGACATCGAGCGCGTGACGAACCACGACGTGAAGGCCGTCGAATACTGGCTCAAGGAATCGGTGAAGGGCCAGGAAGAACTCGAAAAGGCCAGCGAATTCATCCACTTCGCGTGCACGTCGGAAGACATCAACAACACGTCGCACGGCATGATGCTCGCCGGCGCGCGCGAACACGTGATCCTGCCGGCGCTGCGCACGGTCTACCAGCGCCTCGTCGCACTCGCGCACGCGCACGCCGAGCAGCCGATGCTGTCGCGCACGCACGGCCAGCCGGCCAGCCCGACGACGCTCGGCAAGGAACTCGCGAACGTCGCGGCCCGCCTCGCCCGTGCGATCACGCGCATCGAGAAGGTCGAGATCCTCGGCAAGATGAACGGCGCGGTCGGCAACTTCAACGCGCACCTGTCCGCGTATCCGGAATTCGACTGGGAAGCGTTCTCGCGCGACGTGATCGAAAACCGCCTGAAGCTCACGTTCAACCCGTACACGATCCAGATCGAGCCGCACGACTACATGGCCGAACTGTTCGACGCGGTCGCCCGCGCGAACACGATCCTGCTCGACCTCGACCGCGACGTGTGGGGCTACATCTCGGTCGGCTACTTCAAGCAGAAGACGAAGGCCGGCGAGATCGGCTCGTCGACGATGCCGCACAAGGTCAACCCGATCGACTTCGAGAACTCGGAAGGCAACCTCGGTCTCGCGAACGCGACGCTGCGCCACCTCGCCGACAAGCTGCCGGTGTCGCGCTGGCAGCGCGACCTGACCGACTCGACGGTGCTGCGCAACATGGGCGTCGCGCTCGGCTACTCGCTGCTCGCGTACGACTCGCTGATCCGCGGCCTCGACAAGCTCGAAGTGAACCCGCAGCGCCTGAACGAAGATCTCGACAACTGCTGGGAAGTGCTCGCGGAGCCGGTGCAGACGGTGATGCGCCGCTACGGCATCGAGAACCCGTACGAGCAGCTGAAGGAACTGACGCGCGGCAAGGGCATCACGCGCGAAGCGCTGCAGGAATTCGTCGGCACGCTGGCGATCCCGCAGGATGCGAAGGACCGCCTGCTCGCGATGACGCCGGCGTCGTACATCGGCAAAGCCGTCGAACTCGCGAAGCGGATCGCGTAAGCACCGCCGTCGCCTGACGTAAAAAAGCCCGATGCGAAGCGATTCGCATCGGGCTTTTTGTTGCCTGCCGCAGTCCGGTCAGAACGAGATCATCCGCCCCGGATTCAGCGCACTCATCACGCTCATCGCGGCCTTCGCGGCGGGAATCGCGATCGGCGACAGCTGGCGGCCGAGCGGAATCGCGCGATGGTCGATGCCGGTCAGCATCGAGAAATCGTCGTTGCGTCCGACGAAATCGTCACAGATCGCCTTGCCGATCCGCACCGTCTGCGCGACGCCGTGGCCGCTCCAGCCCTGCACCATGTACATCGGCACGCGGCCGTCGGTCTTGCGGCTGTCGGTCGCGCCGTTCAGCGTGAAGTCGCTGACGCCGCTCCAGCAGTAGTCGAGCGCGAACCGGCCGTCATGCTGCGGGAACACCGTGTTCAGCCGCGTGAGCAGGTACGCGTTCACGTCCGGCTGCGCCCAGCAACTGCCGGTGCCCTGCCCGCCGAACAGCAGGCGGTTGCCGCGGACCGGCCGGTAATAGTCGATCTGGAACTGCGTGTCGTACACGGGCATGCCGGCCGGCAGCAGCGTCGCGACGTCGACGTCCAGCGGCGCCGTCACGCTCACGTAGGTAAAGAACGGCACCGTGGTCGCCGCGCCTTCGTCGAGCAGCCGGAACGTCGTGTTGTGCAGCGCGAGCACGACGCCGCGGCGCGCGGTGATCGTGCCGCCCGGCGTCGTCGCGACGACGCCCTCCCGTGTCTCGTCGAGCTCGAGCACCTCGGTGCCCTCGAACAGCGCGCCGCCGTTCAGCCGGAAGCCGTGCACGAGGCCGCGCACCAGCGCGAGCGGATGAATCTGCCCGCCGAGCGCGTCGATCGCCGCGCCGTGGTACAGCGCCGAGCGCACGTAGTCGTCATGCAGCTGATGGCGGCCGACGAGCGTCACGCCCGCGTCGCCGAGATGGCGGCGTGCATCCGCGCCGTCCAGCAACGCGCTCATGTGGCCCGGGTGGACCGCCGCGGTAATGTGGCCGCGCTTGCGATCGAGTTCGAGCGCGTAACGTGCGCCGATCGCATCGATCAGGTCCATCGATTCGGCCGACGCAAAGCGCCACAGCCGCTTCGCGTCGTCGTGCGACAGGTAGTCGATCATGTCGGCGGCTTCCCAGCGCGCGAGGCCGGGTGTCAGTTGCCCGCCGTTGCGGCCCGATGCGGCCGAGCCGACGTGATGCTTGTCGACGAGGATCGTGTCGACGCCCGCTTCCGCGAGATGCAGCGCGGCCGACGCGCCTAGCAGGCCCGCGCCGATCACGAGCACGTCACAGACGGCATCGTGCGCGAGCGGCGCGCTGTTCGCGTGACGCGACAGCGACGCCTCGTACCAGTTCGCCGGGCGCTCGCCGTCGTAGCGGGCCGGGTCGCACCAGTTCCAGTTGTCCTTTTCGATGTTCAGTTGCGTTTGTTCGAAACGCGATTCGCCCTGGATCAGGGGTGTGTTATCGGAAGTCATGATTGCACTTGCATGGTCTTAGGCCGCCTGTCGAAGAGCCTTCTGGCTTCGCGGGTGGGGCAGCCGGTTCCACATGGGTGTCAACGAGAAAAGAGGCGCGATGGCCCGTGTTGACGGCGGGCACGCTCGTGCCGCCTGGATCCCGGACTGTGCGAAAGCACGTATTGAAAGGTGCCGGGACACCCAATTTCTACACCGCAGAAATAATTCTACAGTGTAGAATAAGCTTTCGTCAAGTTTACAGCCGGTGTCGCACCGACACGCCAGCCCGCATCGATGAAAGACAAACCCGCCCAGGGCCCGCGCGGCCTCGACAAGGATGCGATCGTCGCGGCCGCACTCGCGCTGCTCGAAGACGTCGGCGAAGCCGCGTTCAGCGTGCGCAAGCTCGCGCAGTCGATCGGCTGCGACCCGATGAGCGTGCTGTACCACTTCAAGTCGAAGGAAGGCCTGAGCCGGGCGATCGCGAATGCGCTGTCGCGCTCGCTCGTGCCGGTCGATGCCGCGCTGCCGTGGCGCGAACGGCTGCGCGACCTCGCCCGCCAGTACCGCGCGCTCGCGCTGCGCTACCCGGCCGCGTTCGCGCTGCTGCAGCGGCACATGAGTACCGGGCCGGCCGATCTCGCGCACATCGAGGCCGTGCATCGCGCGCTGGCCGACGCCGGCATCCCGCGCGCGGCACTGCCGTCGGTATGCGTCGGCTGGTATGCGAGCGTGATCGGGCTGGCCGCGGCCGAAGCCGGCGGCCTCACGCGCGCCGCGAACGACGTCGAGCTCGCGGAGATGGAAGCGTTGTCAGACACCGCGCATCCGCTCGTCAAGGCGGCCGCCCCGCTCTATGCGCAGCTCGATCCGACCGCCGTGCACGACACGATGCTCGACGTGCTGCTCGACGGCATCGCGAAGCAGGCACGCGCGGCGTGACCGGCTCGGGACCGACGAGCCGCCAACGAAAAAGGCGCCCGAAGGCGCCTTTTTCATGACGATTGCCGCGAACCGCGCTCAGTGCTGCTGCGCGATGCCGATCTTCAGCATGACCTGATCGACGATCTGTTCGGGCGTCAGCTCGATGCTGACCTCGATCGCTTCGTCCGGGCCCGGCTCCTCGAGCGTGTCGAGCTGGCTCTTCAGCAGCGACGGATCGAAGAAATGGCCGGTGCGGCTCTTCAGGCGCTCCTGCAACACCTCGAACGAGCCCTTCAGATACACGAACCGCACGTCGGTGTCGGTGCCGCGCAGCACGTCGCGGTACGACCGCTTCAGCGACGAGCACGTGAACACGGCCGTTTCGCCCGCGCGCTGCTTTTCCTCGATGGCCGCGCGGATCGTGCGCAGCCACGGCCAGCGGTCTTCATCGGTCAGCGGAATGCCGTTGTGCATCTTTTCCTTGTTCGCCGCGCTGTGAAACGCGTCGCCATCGGTATAGCTGCACGACAGGCGTTCCGCCAGCATTTCGCCGATCAGCGACTTGCCCGCGCCCGACACGCCCATTGCGATCAGAATCATTGACTACCCCTTGTTACAGAACCAAGCTCAGCAGCAGCGTAAAGCTCAGACCGAGCACCGAGATGATGGTTTCGAGCAGCGACCAGGTCTTGAAGGTCTGGCCCACCGTCATCCCGAAATATTCCTTGATCAGCCAGAAGCCGCCGTCGTTCACGTGCGAGAAGATCAGCGAGCCCGAGCCGGTCGCGAGCACGAGCAGCTCCGGCCGGACCGACGCGCCCGACGCCGCCGCGATCGGCGCGACGATGCCGCAGGCCGTCGTCATCGCGACCGTCGCCGAACCCGTCGCGAGACGCATCAGCGCCGCGACGAACCAGCCGAGCAGCAGCGGCGACAGGTTGGCGTGCTTCGCGGTCTCGACGATCTGCTGCGAGATCCCGCTGTCGCGCAGGACGCCGCCGAAGCCGCCGCCCGCGCCGACGATCAGCGTGATCCCGGCGATCGGCGCCAGGCACTCGCTGCAGAACTTCTGGATCTGGTCGCGGTTGAAGCCCTGCTTCGCGCCGAAGGTCCAGAAGCTGACCAGCACGGCGATCAGCAGCGCAACGTCGGAGTTGCCGGCGAAGCGCAGCAGGTTGTTCGGCAGCGACTTCGGCGTGAACACCAGGTCGGCCCAGCTGCCGACCAGCATCAGCACGACGGGCAGCAGGATCGTGAACAGCGTGATGCCGAAGCTCGGCAGTTCGCGCTTGCGGCCGTCGGTGTTCGTATCGACGAACTGCGCGGCGAGCGGATTATTTTCCGGCAGCTTCACGAACTTGGAGATCGTCAGTGCGAACAGCGGGCCCGCGATGATCGCGGTCGGCACGCCGACGACGAGGCCGAGCGCGATCGTCTTGCCGATATCGGCGCCGTATTGCTGGACGGCCAGCAGCGCGGCCGGGTGCGGCGGGATCAGCCCGTGCACGACGGACAGGCCGGCCACCATCGGCAGGCCGACGACGAGCAGCGACTTGCCGGTGCGCTTCGCGACGTTGAACGCGATCGGGATCAGCAGCACGAAGCCGACTTCGAAGAACACCGGCAGGCCGACGATGATCGCGACGAACATCATCGCCCAGTGGATGTTCTTTTCACCGAACCAGTCGATCAGCGTGGTCGCGATCCGTTCGGCGCCGCCCGATTCGGCCATCATCTTGCCGAGCATCGTGCCGAGGCCGACGACGATCGCGATGTGGCCGAGCGTACCGCCGGTGCCCGTCTCGAACGACTTGACGATCTTGTCCATCGGCATGCCGACGACCAGGCCCAAGCCGAGCGAAACGATGATCAGCACCAGGAACGGGTAGATCTTGAAGCGCGCGATCATCAGGATCAGCGCGGCAATCGCGATCAGCGTGAATACGAGCAGCATGCTGCCTTGGACAGCCCCCATGTGGCACTCCTCCTAGAATTGTTCGAACCGGGCGAGTTGTTGCGAGTATGCCCGGCTATGCAGGTCTCCGAAACACGGGGGGTACCCACCCCGTCAGGACGCTGAATTTTACTTATCTTTACGGTCCGCGGATAGAACCGGTTCCATCAGCAAAAACCCTCGGCAAAACAAGCACTAAGGCTCGCTTTCCGAGGGTTAAGGGCCTGTTCG